>R21__coassemble_59_pt1 | contig 92594 bp, 81 predicted proteins | sample R21__metabat2_high_PE_034 | metagenome-assembled genome bin R21 | reverse complement strand
CTTCGCCCTTCTGAGCGAGGGTCATGGTGATAGCAGCAGTCAGAGTGGTCTTGCCGTGGTCAACGTGGCCAATGGTGCCAATGTTAACATGCGGCTTTGTCCGCTGATAATGTTCCTTAGCCATTGGGAATTCCTCCTAATAAGATTGGTGTATATCTCAAGATATTGATTACTTGATCTTTGCGCGGTCGCCGATGACCTTTTCAGCAACAGACTTCGGTACCTCGTCGTAGTGGTCGAACTGCATGGTGAACATGCCGCGGCCCTGCGTACGGGAACGGAGGTCGGTGGTGTAGCCGAACATCTCGGCAAGCGGCACAAACGCGTGAATGATCTGATCCTGTCCGCGGACTTCAGTTCCTTCCACACGACCACGGCGGCTGGAGACGTTGCCCATGACATCGCCGAGGTACTGATCGGGAACGATGATTTCCACCTTCATGACAGGTTCCATCAGGCAGGGATCTGCCTTCTTGACGGCTTCTTTGAAAGCCATGGAACCAGCAATCTTGTATGCTGCTTCAGAAGAGTCAACATCATGGTAGGAACCATCCACAACGGATGCCTTGAACCCGACCACTTCGAAACCGGCCAGCGCGCCGCCCTTGGCAGCTTCGCGGATACCCTGATCGATAGGAGGGATGAATTCCTTGGGAATCACGCCGCCGACGATCTTGTTTTCGAAGGTGTATTCCTGACCCGGTTCGAGAGGATCAATTTCAATCCAACAGTGACCATACTGACCATGACCACCGGTCTGACGGACGAAGCGGCCTTCAGCTCTGGCGTGCTTGCGGATTGTTTCTTTATAAGTAACCTGGGGCTTGCCAACAGTCGCTTCCACCTTGTACTCACGGAGCAGACGGTCGACGATGATTTCCAGATGGAGCTCGCCCATGCCGGCAATAATGGTCTGACCGGTTTCATTGTTCGTGTAGGTCTTGAAGGTGGGATCTTCTTCAGCCAGCTTCATCAGAGCCATGGTCATCTTGTCCTGACCAGCGCGGGTCTTGGGCTCGATGGCAACCTCGATCACGGGATCCGGGAAAACCATGGATTCCAGAACGATCTGGTTCTGTTCATCGCAGAGCGTATCACCGGTGGTGGTGTCTTTCAGACCGACAGCGCCGGCAATCTCACCGGTATAGATATCGGTGATTTCCTCGCGGTGATTGGCATGCATCAGAAGGATACGGCTGATACGTTCTCTCTTCTGCTTGGTGGAGTTCATGACATAGCTGCCGCTTGCAATATGTCCGGAGTACACACGGAAGAAAGCAAGCTTGCCGACGAAGGGGTCGGTCATGATCTTGAAAGCGAGAGCAGAGAAAGGCTGATCATCAGAAGGATGACGTTCCATTTCCTTTTCAGGATCTGAAGGATCAGTGCCCTTGATAGCCGGAATGTCCAGCGGAGAGGGCATGTATTCAATGATGTTGTCCAGCAGCATCTGAACACCCTTGTTGCGGTAGGAAGTACCGCAGGTCACGGGGTTCATCTTGCATTCGATGGTCGCCTTGCGGATCGCAGCGCGAATCTCGTCAACTTTGATCTCTTCGCCGCCGAAGAACTTCTCCATCAGAGCGTCGTCCGTTTCAGCAACCTTCTCGATGAGTTCGTCATGATACTTCTGAGCAAGCTCTTTCATATCATCCGGGATTTCCTCATCGCGCACATCCTTGCCAAGGTCATCATAATAGACTTCGGCACGCATGGTGATCAGGTCGATGATGCCGCGGAAGGTATTCTCCGCGCCGATCGGCAGCTGAATCGGAACAGCATTGGAATTCAAGCGGTCCTTCATCATATCAACGACACGGAAGAAGTTAGCGCCTGTAATGTCCATCTTATTGACATAAGCCATACGCGGAACGCGATAGGTCTCAGCCTGCTTCCAAACGGTTTCAGACTGGGGTTCCACACCGCCCTTTGCGCAGAAGACGCAGACAGCGCCGTCCAGAACGCGCAGGGAACGTTCAACTTCTACTGTGAAGTCAACGTGGCCGGGAGTGTCAATAATGTTAATGCGGTAAGTCTTGTTCTTATTGTCACGATCATGCGGATCATGCCAGATGCAGGTCGTGGCAGCAGAGGTAATGGTGATGCCGCGTTCCTGTTCCTGAGCCATCCAGTCCATCGTGGCAGCGCCTTCATGGGTTTCACCCATCTTGTGCACTTTGCCAGTGTAGAAAAGGATGCGTTCCGTGGTCGTTGTTTTACCGGCATCGATGTGAGCCATGATACCGATATTGCGTACTCTATCAAGCGGGTGGCTTCTGGGCATACAGAGCTAAGCTCCTTTCTGGATCGTAGCTGTTACCAACGATAATGGGCGAAAGCCTTGTTGGATTCAGCCATTCTGTGCATTTCTTCCTTACGCTTTACAGCGGCGCCGGTGTTGTTGGCGGCATCCATGATTTCGCCAGCAAGACGATCAGCCATGGTCTTTTCACCGCGCTTGCGAGCAAAGTCCACGATCCAGCGCAGAGCCAGAGTCTGACGACGCTCGGGGCGAATTTCCATAGGCACCTGATAGGTGGCACCACCAACGCGGCGAGCCTTGACTTCGAGAGAAGGCGCAACATTGGCCAGCGCAGCCTGGAAGACTTCATTGGCATCCTTGCCAGTCTTCTGGGCAACGGTTTCAAATGCGGTATAGGTGACGGACTGGGCAATACCACGCTTGCCATCGAGCATCACCTGGTTAATCAGCTTTGTAGCTACTACGGTTCCCAGAACAGGATCCGGCAGCACTTCACGCTTTGGAATAAATCCGCGACGGGGCATTTTGATTCCCTCCTAAATAGCTTGTTTCATTTCAGATTCGGCGCTCTCCTTCAGGCACTGCGTCAGCATCACAATGTCCTTCCCGCGGAGTACGGGCAGACTCTCAAGCGGGCATCCGGTCTGTACATGTCCATCCGGTTCCAGGGACAAACATGCATTCCGGGCCGGTCTTCAGTGAGAGTTTCGGGCTGCGGTGCGCCTTCATCCTACTTTTGCTTACTTCTTGGGCTTCTTCGCTCCGTAGCGGGAACGAGCCTGCATCCTCTTGGCTACACCAGCAGTATCCAGAGCACCACGAATGATGTGGTAACGAACGCCAGGCAGGTCACGAACACGGCCGCCACGAATCAGAACCACGCTGTGCTCCTGAAGATTGTGGCCTTCACCGGGAATGTAACAAGTACCTTCAATCTGGTTCGTCAGACGGATACGGGCGATTTTCCGAAGAGCAGAGTTCGGCTTCTTGGGCGTGGTTGTTTTCACGCTCAGGCACACACCACGCTTCTGCGGGCAACCCTGCAGAATAGGCGCAGTGGACTTCTTGGTAGCCTTTTCCCTTCCCTTGCGGATCAACTGATTGATCGTTGGCATGGAAGCACCTCCAATTTATTGTCCCCAAAGTTCCGCAACCCTCGGAAACTTGTAGGCTGAATCACTGCTTGACAATCCCTGCAGCGGCAGCAGCAACCTGCACACCGCAAGCTTCGCCAAGCTCCTTCATGGACGCCACTCTTGTCACAGGCACCTGAGCAGCCTCAGCCGCACGAATCACCTGCTGATAGAGGAATGTGTCCACATCGTTGGCCACATAGACCCGCTGAAGTTTTCCGGCCTTCACGGCACGCAGCACCTGTTTGGTGCCCACAATGCGGTTTGCATTGTTTTTCAGTGACTCCATAGACCTTCCTCCTTCAGGAATCCGGACGGTTCCACGCTCTCCAAATAAGCGCACTGGTCCCGTGCCGTTTCCAACTTGCATATCTTATCATGAATGATTTTTGTTGTCAATTCGTCTTTCCAGCCATTTTGAAAGTTTTTTCCTCTCTATAGTAAGCGTTTTTGCCCATTTTTATCCGTCCCTCTCGCGGCGTTTCCAGGGCATCAGAAAACCGGGCTGCGCCGACACACAGTTCGGGCAGTCCGGTTCATTTTCTCTGTCATGCACGCTCACAAAACATACTGGTAGATTGCGAGAAAATGCAGGAATGTACCGCCAAGGCAGAAGAGATGGAAGATAAAGTGGAAATACCGTTTCTTGGAACCGATGGCATAGAGTATCGCGCCAACGGTATAGGCAATTCCGCCCCAGAGAAGGAGGCTGATGCCCGCCGGATCCATGAGCCTGGTCATCGGCCGGTAGGCCAGCACAATCATCCAGCCCATGGCGATGTAGCAGACAACCGATACTTTCGCAAAGCGTTTCAGGTTGATGGAATTGAACACGACGCCTGTAATGGCTACTGCCCAGATGATGCCGAAGATGATCCACGCAATTACCGGCGACTCTTCCCTCAGGGTGACGAGTGTAAACGGGGTATAGGTTCCCGCAATCAGGAGAAAGATCGTGCAGTGGTCAAACACACGGAACACCCGTTTGGCACGATTCACCTTCAGTGCATGATACAGACAGCTCATTATATAAAGAAGAAACGTCGTCGCTCCAAAGATGGCAGCCGATACAATCTTCCATGCATCGCCTGTCTGTGCCGCACGTACGAGGCACATGACCAGCATTGCCAGCCCCATCAGGGCACCTACGCCATGGGAGATCGAGTTCATCAGTTCTTCAGCCAGAGTGTAGCTCGGGATCGATATTTTATGTTTTTTCTCGTTATCGCTGTACATGGTTTATTCCTTCTTGTCCACTGTAATATAGACCGGTGCATCCTCCGGCTCGGCCGTTTCCGTTCCTTCATCCGGTTTCTTCGCGGCCGTCTCGCCTTTCAGAATCCGCTGTGCATCCTCCTGCCAGCATACGCACCAGGTCTTTCCGTCACACAGCAGTGTGATTTCTCCTTCAGCCGTGAATGCATGCGCCCAGCCCTTGTACACCAGGTCCTCTTTTCCCTCTCTGCGGGTTCTGTCGCTCGTGACCACCGCAAAACGAAGCTTGGCCGGTCTCCAGAATTCTCTGACCAGGCCGTTCTTTCCGTGATGCGGATATTTGATGATGTCCAGACGCAGTGTTTCCGGATCGAGCATATTCCCCAGGCGCCGCAGCCCTCTCGCCTCCAGGTCAGCGGCAAAGAACATCACGGCATCTCCGTACTGCATGCGGAACGCAGCAGACCGGTCATTGATGCCCAGGGCACGGTCGGTCGCTGCATAGGTTTCAAACGTTGCGCCGCCAAGCGTGAACACATGTCCTTCCTCATAGCGGTTCAGCGGAACATCAAACGCCTCGCAGATCCCCGGAAGCGCCTGGCTGATATTGTTGGTCAGATCAGAGAAGCAGGTCCAGACACCATCCGTCGGGAACTCCTGCAGGATTTTTGCCAGTCCTCCCGCATGATCAGCATGCGGATGTGTGATATAAATTGCATCCAGTTTTGCTATTTCCTGTTCCCGGAGCATGATCAGAACCTGCTCGGCCTGTGCTTCCGTAGCGCAGTCAATCAGGATGCTTTCCGAGCCGTCCGTGACCAGGCAGCTGTCGCATTCCATGATCCGTGGGAAAGCGATCCTCAGCACGTGCGCACCCTTTGGATAGGAAAAGCCCTCAATGGATGTGGGATCATCAATTGCGTTGAGGATGACAGTTTTCGGCAGATCTTCCTGCGCAACATCCGCATTTTCAGCGCACGCTGTCATCAGGACGCTCAGGCACAAAGCGCATATTAATAGGAAGCTTCCGGTTCTCAGGTGGTGGACCACTCGTTCCGAAGCTTCCCTTTTCTTCCATTCTCTATATGTTTGAGTCAATGTAATATCCTTTCTTAAACGCCTCTGCAGGCTGCTGTACTTTTCTTTGGGAGCGCAGCAAAAAGCCATTGACAAAAGGCCGGTTGCATGTTAACATGTACCATTGAGTCAGTATCATTTACTGCCGTCTTTTTTGGCGACGCCTTCATTGTATACGCAGCCGCCGAAAAATGCAAGCGTAAATTCCTGCTGCCCTGGGACTGAGGATACTGGTCGGACTAAAAGAGGGGTGATGGCTTTCATGGTGCACGAAGTCCAAATGGGAAAACTGCGTAAGCGCATGAGTTTCTCCAGCATTGATGAGGTCTTGGAGATGCCCAACCTGATTGAAGTTCAGAAGAACTCCTACAGGCGCTTCCTGGATTTCGATCTTCGTGAAGTATTGGCGGATGTTTCACCAATTGAAGACTACAACGGGAACCTGAAACTGGAATTTATCGATTATACCTTAGACGAGCCCAAAAATACAGTTGCGCGCTGCCGTGAACGCGACATGACGTATGCCGCGCCCCTGAAAGTTTTTGTTCGCCTGACCAACCATGAAACCGGAGAAATCAAAGAATCCGACGTATTCATGGGCGATTTCCCGCTGATGACCGAGAACGGCACGTTCATCATCAACGGTGCAGAACGTGTTGTTGTCTCCCAGCTTGTCCGTTCCCCTGGTGTGTACTACACCATGGCCCGTGACAAGTCCGGCAAAGAGCTTTACTCTTCTCAGATCATCCCGAACCGCGGTGCCTGGATTGAGTACGAGACCGACAGCAATGATGTTCTGTGGGTTCGTATTGACCGCAACCGCAAGCTCCCGATCACAGTGCTTCTCCGCGCGATCGGTTACGGCACTGATGAACAGATCCGCAGCCTGCTCGGCGATGACGAGCGCCTCAATGCCACCCTCGAAAAGGGCGACAATGCGCAGGACCAGGACGAAGGTCTCATTGAGATCTATAAGAAGCAGAAGCCCGGTGAGCCCGCCTCCGTGGAGAGCGCTACCAAGCTGTTTGATTCTTATTTCTATGACAACAAGCGCTATGATCTGATGCGCGTAGGCCGTTACAAGTTCAACAAGAAGCTTGCCCTGGCCAGCCGCATTGAGGGTCATATCGCTGCAGAAAGCATCGTCAATCCTGCCACCGGCGAGATTCTCGTCGAAGAAGGCAGCACCATTTCCACCGAGGATGCATGGACGATCCAGAACCAGGGCATCAACAGCGTGGATATCAAGGTGGACGATGTGGTGCGCCGTGTTGTCGGCAACAACTTTGTCGACGCTTCCCTGTACCTTCCCTTCTCTCCTGAAGATGTCGGCATCAACGAGATGGTCTATCTCCCTGTGCTCCGTCAGGTGATCGAGGAATCCACGGAAGATACGCTGCGCGAAAATCTGCATGCCAACCTCTCCCGTCTCATGCCCAAGCACATCATTCCCGACGACATGGTGGCTTCTGTGTCCTATATGATCGGCCTGCCCTATGGCATTGGTCTGACGGATGACATCGACCATCTCGGCAACCGTCGTCTGCGTTCTGTCGGCGAACTGCTTCAGAACCAGATCCGCATCGGCATGAGCCGTCTGGAACGTGTGGTCCGTGAGCGCATGGCTATTCAGGATGCAGTGGACGTTCGTCCCGGCGACCTGATCAACATTCGTCCCGTGAGCGCTGCCATCAAGGAATTCTTCGGATCCTCTCAGCTCTCACAGTTCATGGATCAGCCCAACCCGCTCGCTGAACTGACACACAAGCGCCGTCTGAGCGCTCTGGGCCCTGGCGGTCTGAACCGCGACCGTGCTTCTTTCGAAGTCCGCGACGTGCACTACAGCCACTATGCCCGTATCTGCCCCATTGAAACACCTGAAGGTCCGAACATCGGTCTGATCGGTTCCCTTGCCAGCTATGCGCGCATCAACCAGTACGGCTTCATCGAAGCCCCCTACCGCAAAGTGGACAAGGAAAACTGCCGCGTGACCAACGAAATCGTTTACATGACGGCAGACCAGGAAGACCACTATAAGATCGGCACCGCCCACGAGCCGCTGACGCCTGATGGACATTTCAAGAATGAAATGATCATGGTCCGCGACCGTGCTGACATCATTCAGGTGCCTGCCAGCGCTGTGGACTTTATCGACGTGTCTCCGCGTCAGGTGGTCTCCGTTGCCACAGCCATGGTTCCCTTCCTTGAAAACGACGACGCTACCCGCGCTCTGATGGGTTCCAACATGCAGCGTCAGGCTGTGCCGCTTCTGGTTCCCGAAGCACCCATTGTCGGTACCGGCATGGAATATCGTGCCGGCCACGACTCCGGCGTCTGCGTCCTGGCCAAGGAAGACGGTGTCGTTGAAAAGGTGGATGGCGACCACATTGTCATCCGTGACGATATCGGTGAGCGTCATGTCTATCGTCTGAGCAAGTTTGCGCGTTCCAACCAGGGCACCTGCATCAACCAGCGCCCGGTCGTCAACGCAGGCCAGAAGATCGAAAAGGGTGACCTTCTCGCAGACGGTCCCAGCACGGAGATGGGTGAAATCGGCCTCGGCCGCAACGCCCTGATCGGCTTCATGACCTGGGAAGGCTACAACTACGAAGACGCTGTTCTGCTCAACGAAAAGCTCGTCAAGGAAGATATCTACACTTCCATTCATATCGAGTCTCAGGAGTCTGAAGCCCGTGAGACCAAGCAGGGACCTGAAGAAATCACCCGCGACATTCCCAATGTCGGTGATGACGCCATCAAGGATCTCGACGAGGACGGCATTATCCGCATCGGCGCGGAAGTGCATCCCGGCGACATTCTCGTCGGCAAGGTTTCTCCAAAGGGTGAAACCGACCTGACCGCTGAAGACCGCCTGCTGCGCGCCATCTTCGGTGAAAAGTCCCGCGAAGTCCGCGACACCTCCCTGCGTGTTCCCCATGGTGAGGGCGGCATCGTTGTCGATGTCAAGATCTTCACCCGTGAGAACCGCGACGAACTCGCTCCCGGCGTCAACAAGATGGTCCGCGTCTACATCGCCCAGAAACGTAAGATTCAGGTTGGCGATAAGATGGCAGGCCGTCACGGCAACAAGGGTGTTGTCTCCCGCATTCTGCGCGAAGAGGACATGCCGTTCCTGCCGGATGGAACGCCGCTCCAGATCGTTCTGAACCCCATGGGCGTGCCTTCCCGTATGAATATCGGTCAGGTGCTTGAAGTGCACCTTGGCATGGCTGCCCGCGCCCTCGGCTGGCATATTGCAACGCCCGTCTTTGACGGTGCAAACTACGAAGAAATCATGGAATGCCTGCGCAAGGCCGGCATGGACGAGGACGGAAAGTTCACAGTCTATGACGGACGCACCGGTGATGCGTTTGAACACAGAGTCACCGTCGGCATCATGTACTTCCTCAAGCTGCACCATCTGGTGGACGATAAGATGCATGCCCGTTCCACAGGTCCCTACTCCCTCGTTACACAGCAGCCTCTGGGCGGCAAAGCCCAGTTCGGCGGCCAGCGTTTCGGCGAGATGGAAGTCTGGGCTCTGGAAGCCTATGGTGCTGCCAACACCCTGCAGGAGATCCTTACATTCAAGTCTGACGATACCGTCGGCCGTGTAAAGACCTATGAGGCCATTGTCAAAGGCCAGAACATTCCTGCTCCCGGCGTTCCTGAATCCTTCAAAGTGCTTGTCAAGGAACTGCAGTCTCTCTGTCTTGACATTACTGTGCTTGATGCTGACAAGAATGTCATTGAGATCCCTGAACTGGATCCTGAAGACACTGTCTCCACTGAGCCGGTCATGCAGGACGACCAGCAGACGCCTGCTGAACCCGAACCGATCGAACTGCCTGTTGTCAATGATGAATTCGACGACATGATCGAGAAGGAATATACGCAGGATGACTTTGCACTCGATGACGATGAGGACATCGACGCAAACATGATGACCCTCGACCTGGATTTTGATGACCCCGGTTCAGATGAGTAACCCAAGAGCCTTCATCGGTATGAGAAGGGAGCGTGACCCCTTTTGTTTGAACTGACCAACCTTGATGCAATTCAGATTGGCATGGCTTCGCCTGAAAAGATCCGTGAATGGTCACACGGCGAAGTGACGAAACCCGAAACCATTAACTATCGTACGCTTCGTCCCGAAAGAGACGGCCTTTACTGCGAACGCATTTTCGGACCGACCAAGGACTGGGAGTGCGCCTGCGGAAAGTACAAGCGTGTCAAATATAAGGACAAGGACAAGGTCTGTGACAAGTGCGGCGTACAGGTTACCCGCGCAAAGGTACGCCGTGAGCGTATGGGGCACATTGAACTGGCCACCCCTGTCTCCCACATCTGGTATTTCAAAGGCATCCCCAGCCGTATGGGTCTGCTTCTGGATATCAGCCCCCGTACGCTTGAAAAAGTTCTGTACTTTGTCAACTTCATCGTACTCGATCCCGGCAATCAGGATCCTGCCATGGGCCCGACCACCGGTCTGAAGCTGTACGATCTGATCGATGACGCCAAGTATCATGAAGTCGAAGCACGCTGCGGACGCGATTCCTTCGTGGCCAAGATGGGTGCCGAAGCTGTTCTTGATATGCTGCGCGGTCTGGATCTGGATGCACTCTCCGCTTCCCTCAAGGAGCAGATTGCCCAGCTCGACAAGGGCCGCAACGGACAGATCCGTGAGACCGAAAGCCAGAAGCGTTCCCGCGCCATCAAGCGCCTGGAAGTCGTGGAAAGCTTCCGCAGCTCCGGCAACAAGCCTGAGTGGATGATTCTCACCGTGGTTCCGGTCATTCCTCCGGACCTCCGTCCTATGGTTCAGCTTGAAGGCGGCCGTTTCGCCACCTCCGACCTGAACGACCTCTATCGCCGCGTCATCAACCGCAACAACCGTCTCAAGCGCCTGCTCGATCTGGGTGCCCCGGACATCATCGTGCGCAATGAAAAGCGCATGCTGCAGGAATCCGTGGACGCACTCATCGACAACGGCCGCCGCGGACGCCCGGTCACGGGCCCCGGCAACCGCGCACTGAAGTCTCTGAGCGATCTTCTGCGCGGCAAGCAGGGACGTTTCCGTCAGAACCTCCTGGGCAAGCGTGTTGACTATTCCGGCCGAAGCGTTATCGTCGTCGGTCCTGAACTGAAACTGCATCAGTGCGGTCTTCCCAAGGACATGGCGCTCGAACTCTTTAAGCCGTTTGTCATGGAACGTCTTGTTGCTGAAAAGATTGCCACCAACGTCAAGGCTGCCAAGCGCAAGGTTGAAAAGGCTAGCCCTGAGATCTGGGATATCCTCGAGGAAGTCATCCGCGATCATCCCGTTCTGCTCAACCGCGCACCGACCCTGCACCGTCTGGGCATTCAGGCCTTTGAACCCGTGCTGGTCGAAGGCAAGGCCATTAAGCTGCATCCTCTGGCATGTACCGCTTTCAACGCCGACTTCGACGGCGACCAGATGGCTGTTCACGTCCCGCTCTCCCTCGAAGCCCAGGCTGAAGCCCGCTTCCTGATGCTAGGACACAACAACATTCTCAAGCCTCAGGACGGCAAGCCTGTCATTCAGCCTTCTCAGGACATGGTGATTGGCTGCTACTACCTGACCATGGTCGATGAGAGCGACCCGCGCAAGGGCCGTATCTTCCGTGACCAGGATGAAGCCGAAATGGCGTACTTCAACCATGAGATCTCCCTGCAGACCCCCATCAAGGTCCGCATCGAGCGCAGTTTCACCCCCAAGGATGCCGATGGCAATCCTCTGAAGGATGAGAACGGCCATATCATTGTTGAGAACGGCCAGAAGATCATCGACTGCACACTGGGCAAGCTCATCTTCAACAATGCACTTCCCCAGAACATGGGCTTCAAACCCCGTGAGTGCCTCGATGACATGTTCGCACTGGAAATCGACAGCCAGGTCGGCAAGAAGCAGCTGGCCAACATCGTTGACATGTGCTTCAACTCCCAGGGTGAACACAAGTGCGCCATCGTGCTCGACAGAATCAAGGCACTGGGCTACAAGTATTCCACCCGTTCGGCTGTCACCGTCTCCGTCGGCGATATCAAGGTGCCTTCCACCAAGAAGGCCATGCTCGCCGAGTATGACGAAAAGGTCGAGGCTGTGAACGACATGTATGCCAACGGTCTCATGAGCGAAGATGAACGCTACAACAAGGTCATCGAGCTCTGGGGCGAATGCACGGCCAACCTTCGTGAACAGATCCTCCCCAACCTCGAGCAGTTCAACCCGATCCGCATGATGACGGACTCCGGTGCCCGAGGCAGTGCTGCACAGGTTTCCCAGCTCGCCGGCATGCGCGGCCTGATGGCTTCTCCTTCCGGTAAAACCGTGGAACTGCCTATCCGCGCCAACTTCCGTGAAGGCCTCAACGTGCTGGAATTCTTCCTGTCTTCTCACGGCAGCCGCAAAGCTCTTTCCGATACCGCTCTGCGTACTGCTGACTCTGGTTACCTCACCCGCCGTCTGGTCGATGTTTCCCAGGAAGTCATCGTTCGCGAAGAGGACTGCTTCGCCACCAGAAACGAAAAGGTCCGCGGTATCCAGGTTTCTGAACTCATGGCAGGCATTCAGCCTGTTGAATCCCTCGAAGAGCGTCTCCGCGGACGCACCTCGGCTGAGGATATTCTCGATCCTGAAACCGGTGAAATCCTTGTCCACCTCAACGAAGCCATCGACGCAAAGAAGGCCAAGCTCGTCGCAAGCCGCGGCGTGAAGAAGGCCATGGTGCGCTCCGTGCTCACCTGCCGCTGCGAAAATGGCGTCTGCGCACGCTGCTACGGTATGAACATGGCCCACGGCGGCAAAGTGGATATCGGTGAGGCCGTCGGCATCATTGCGGCCCAGGCCATCGGCGAGCCTGGCACGCAGCTGACCATGCGTAACTTCCACTCCGGCGGCGTTGCCGGCCAGGAAGATATTACACAGGGTCTGCCCCGTGTTGAGGAACTCTTCGAAGCCAGAAAGCCCAAGCATGAAGCTGTTCTGACTGAAATCAGCGGAACCGTTTCCCTCGCTGAGACCAAGAACAAGAAGATGATTCAGGTCACCAGCGATACCAATGCCAACGATACCCGCTCCTATCAGATCACCTACGGCAGCCGCCTGAATGTCAAGCCCGGCGATCATGTCGAGGCCGGTGACATGCTGGTGGAAGGCGCCATCAACCCGCATGACCTCATGCGTATTCTCGGCGTCAAGGCCGTGCAGGATTATCTGCTGAAAGAAGTTCTCTCTGTGTACCGCTCCCAGGGCGTTGCCGTGGGCGACAAGCACATCGAGGTCATCATTCACCAGATGCTCCGCAAAGTCCGTATCGAAGACGCGGGCGAAACCAATCTGCTGCCCGGTTCCATGGTCGACATCTTCCAGTTCGAAAGTGCCAACCGTGAAGCCATTGCAGCGGACAAGCGTCCCGCCGCCGCCAAGCGCGTACTGCTTGGTATCACCAAGGCTTCTCTTGCTACCGAGAGCTTCCTCGCTGCCGCTTCCTTCCAGGAGACCACGCGCGTTCTCACCGAATCCGCTATCCGCGGCAAGGTGGACCCGCTCATGGGCCTGAAGGAAAACGTCATTATCGGCAAGCTTATCCCTGCCGGCACCGGCCTGAAACGCTATTCCGGCATTGAAATTCACGAGAGCAGCTATTAAGAGCAGATCAGGGAGGAGCTTCAAAAGCTCCTCCCTTTTTCAGTGCAGTATGGATCATATTGTTTTTATCGGCATGCCGGGATGCGGCAAGTCCACCCTTGCCAGCGCCATCGCTTCCTGCACACCCCTCCGCTTTGTGGACGGCGATGCAGAGATCGAGAAGCGTACCGGTGAGCCGCTCTCCGTCACCCTCTCCCGCCTTGGTCAGGAAGCATTCCTGCGCCTTGAGGAGGAGGTGCTCGTCTCTCTCCCACTGTCCGGGACCGTTTTCGCACCCGGTGGAAGCGCGGTGTACAGTCCTGACTCCATGGCGCATATGAAGCGCAATGCCCTGACGGTCTACCTGCACGTTCCCCTTGAAACGCTGGAAAAGCGGGTCGGACCGCTTGACGCGCGCGGGGTCGTCATGCACTGCGGATCCTCGTTTGAGGACCTCTACTGTGAGCGTGCGCCTCTCTATGCGCGCTATGCGGATCTTACCCTTGAAACAGAAGGCCTCACGGTGCGTGAGGTGCTTGAACAACTTCTTCCCCGGCTTGAATCCCTGGGGATTGCAAGGAGCTGAATTATGTCTTCTTCCTATGATGCCGGCCATATCCAGGTCCTCGAAGGTCTTGAAGCGGTACGCATGCGGCCGGGCATGTATATTGGTACCACATCGACCCGGGGACTTCATCATCTGCTCTGGGAGATTGTCGACAACGCGATCGACGAAGCCAGCAACGGCTACGCGTCCGAAGTTGTGGTGACACTGCATGCCGACGGTTCTGCCTCTGTCTATGACAACGGTCGCGGTGTGCCTGTGGATATCCATCCAACACTGGGCATTTCCGGTGTGGAAGTGATCTATACCAAACTGCATGCCGGCGGCAAGTTCAACAATGAAAACTACGCCTATTCCGGCGGATTGCACGGTGTCGGTGCCTCGGTCGTCAATGCACTGTCCACCTGGCTGACGGTCGATGTGTTCCTGAACTGGACGCATTATCATATGCGCTTTACGTCGACCGTGGATCCAAAAACGCACAAGATTCACGCCGGTATTCCGGACGGGCCGCTCCAGACCGTCGGCAACACCCGAAAGCGTGGAACACTGGTCCGCTTTATGCCGGACCCCACCATCTTCGAGGACGTCAATTTCAACGCGGAAACCGTCGCCCGCCGCCTTCAGGAGATCGCTTACCTGAACCGCGGCTTGAAAATCACGCTCAAGGATGAGCGCGCCTCCGATCCTCAGAAAAAAGAGCGCGTCTTCCATTTCCTCGGCGGCATTATTGACTATGTGCGTTATCTGAATGCTGACAAGACCGTGCTGGCCGATGATGTCATCTATCTCGAGGATACGCGTGACGACGTGATCTGCCGTGCTGCCGTTCAGTACAATGACGGCTATACGGAATCCCTCTTTTCCTATGTCAACAACATTCCCACACCGGAAGGCGGCACGCATGAGACAGGCTTCAAGTCTGCCTTTACCAAAGTGCTCAATGATTACGCACGGCGCATCGGCGTGCTCAAGGAAAAGGATCCCAACCTTGGCGGCGAGGACTTCCGTGAGGGTCTGACCTGTGTGCTGACGGTCATGGTCAAGAATCCCCAGTTCGAGGGACAGACCAAGGGCCGTCTTGGAAACAGCGAAGTGCGTCCGATCGTGGAAGGCCTGATCTCAGAAAAGCTCATTGACTGGCTGGACAATCTCAAGAATGCCGATCTCGCCGGAAAGATTGTGTCCAAGGCCGTCAAGGCAGCCGCCGTGCGTGAGGCTGCCCGCAAGACCCGCGACAATGCGCGCAAGACCAATTCTCTCGATGCCGCTCCGCTCGTCGGCAAGCTGGCCGCCGCACGCGGTCATCATCCGGAGGACAATGAACTGTTCATTGTCGAGGGCGATTCTGCAGGCGGCAGTGCCAAGCAGGGCCGCGACAGCCGTTTCCAGGCCATTCTCCCCCTTCGCGGAAAGCCGCTCAATGCGGAGAAGAAACGCCTGGACCAGGTGCTGAGCAATGAAGAGTTCCGTTCCCTGATCACTGCGCTGGGCACATCGATTGATGAATCCTTTACGCTCTCTTCCCTGAAGTACCACAAAGTCATTATCCTTTCCGATGCTGACCAGGACGGTGCGCACATCCGTGCCATCCTCCTGACCTTCTTCTTCCGGTATATGAAGGACCTGATCACGGCCGGCCATGTCTATATCGGCATGCCTCCGCTCTACCGCATTCAGAAGGGCAGCAACATCTGGTACGCCTATGACGACAAGGAACTGGAAACATTCACCCGCAAGGCCGGCAAGGGATATACCCTGCAGCGCTACAAAGGTCTCGGTGAAATGAATCCGGAACAGCTCTGGGAAACCACCATGGATCCCTCCCAGCGCAAGCTCACCCAGGTAACCATTGATGACGCGGCCCAGGCCGACCGCCTGGTCACGATTCTGATGGGCGACAAGGTGGAACCGCGCCGTCTCTACATTCAGGAGCACGCGGACTTCAACCGCCATGATGATTTCGAACTGCCGCCGAGCCAGACTGCGGGAGGAGGTGCCTGAACATGCCAAGAAAAAAAGCCCCGGAAAAACCCATTGCCAAGGATGATCCGAGCCGCATTGTCCCCATGACCATGGAAGAAGTCATGCACAATTCCATGATCCCCTATGCCGAGCATGTCATTCTCGAGCGCGCGCTTCCCCGTGTGGAGGACGGTCTGAAACCGGTTCAGCGCCGCATTCTCTATACCATGATGGAACTGGGCACAACCCCCGACAAGCCGCACAGAAAGTGCGCGCGTATTGTCGGTGACTGTCTGGGTAAGTATCACCCGCACGGTGATTCCTCCGTCTATGACGCCCTGGTGCGCATGGCGCAGGATTTCACCATGCGCGGCCCCATGGTTGACGGGCACGGCAATTTCGGTTCCATTGACGGCGACAGCGCTGCGGCCATGCGATACACCGAAGCCCGCATGACAAACCTTGCCCTGCAGATGCTCCGGGATATTGAGAAGGACACGGTTTCCTTCTCCCTGAACTTTGACGATTCCCTGAAGGAACCCGATGTGCTTCCGGCCCGTTTTCCGAACCTTCTCGTCAACGGCGCCAGCGGCATCGCAGTCGGCCTGGCCACCAATATTCCGCCGCACAATCTGAAGGAATCCATCAACGGCACCATTGCCATGATTGATAACCCGGACATTTCCCTCGATGATCTGATGAAGGTCATCCCGGGTCCGGATTTCCCGACCGGCGGCGTGCTGGTGGACAATGAAGAGATTCGTCTGGGCTATGAAACCGGCCGCTCCAAGCTCTCCGTGCGCGCACGGCTGCACATTGAGGATGGCATCAACGGCCGCAAGCTGATTGTCATTACGGAAATCCCGTATCAGGTCAATAAGGCCCAGATGCTCTCCAAGATCCAGCAGCTCTCGGAGGAAAAGAAGCAGCAGCTCGGCGGCATCTATGAGATCCGCGACGAGTCTGACCGCACCGGTCTGAGGGCCGTCATTGAACTCAAACGTGACGTCGATCCTCAGAAGATCCTCGCCTATCTCTACAAGTATTCCGATCTGCAGGTCACCTTCGGCGTCAACCTGGTCGCTATCGCGGACGGCAAGCCGGTGCAGATGAATCTGAAATCCATGATTTCCTATTTCATCAAGCATCAGAAGGATGTCGTCACCCGCCGCACGCGCTATGAACTGCATCAGGCTGAGGCCCGCGCACACATTCTCGAAGGTCTGATGATCGCTGTCGACAATCTCGACGAAGTCATCCGCCTCATCCGTGCCTCCAAAACACCCAAGGAAGCGCGCGAAGCCCTGATGGCCGCGTTTGATCTCGATGAAGCCCAGGCACAGGCCATTCTGGATATGCGCCTGCAGCGTCTGACCAATCTGGAAATCCTGGCCCTGCGCAGGGAGTTTGAGGAGCTTCAGAAGCTGATTCATCGTCTTCAGGGCATTCTGAGCAGCGAAAAGAAGCTGATGAAGGTCATCCGCGATGAACTGCTCGAGATCAGTGAACAGTTTGGGGATGAGCGCCGCACATCCATTGAAGCGCCGGATGACGTCAAAATTGATCCGGTCGATGAAAAGGCGCCGGCTGACGAGGTCGTCCTCGCCCTCACCCGTGCCGGACAGCTCAAGCGGATGCAGCCGCAGCTCTATCGCCGCATCGGACTGCCCACAAGCCAGGAGGATTACCGTGAATCGCCGGTGTTCCTGTTCAACACGAAGACCGATGAAACGCTGTATATCTTCACCAATCTCGGCAACTGCTTTACGCTCAAGGTCAGCGCGATCAATGAATGCAAGCCCCGCGACCGCGGCCAGCAGCTCGCCGGAATTCTGCAGGGACTGGGCGAAAATGAAGTGCCGCTGTACCTGATGTGTCTCCCGGCCGCCTCCATCGCTGCACAGCCGGACCTGGTCTTTGTCACAAGACAGGGCAAAATCAAGCGCGTCATCTGCGCAGACCTGGATATCCGCTCCAAGAAGTTTGCCTGCTTTGTCTGCAAGGGCAATGATGAACTGGTGTCGGTCTTCCCCTCTGCCACGCGCGACGATCTCCTCCTCATTTCCCAGAAAGCCATGTCCATCCGCCTCAAGCTGGAGGACATTCCGATCCAGGGCCGCATTTCCGGCGGCGTCAACGGCATGCAGGTCGGCGTAGACGATCAGGTCATCTTTGCCTGCCAGCTCGTCTCTCCCTCCAGCATTATCCTGTTTACCGAGCGCGGCTGGGGCAAGTGTATTCCAGATCTCGGGTTTGAGCCTCAGGGCCGCAGCGGCAAGGGCACACGGTGCTTCGCCATGGCCAAGACCGGCACAACCGGCCGCACCATTGCAGGCGTCTGCCAAGTGCCTGCCGGTCTCTGGAACCTGGTCGTTCACCAGGCCAAGAGTCCCGCCTCTGTTGTTCCCGTTTCTGAAGTGAGCATTCAGACGCTCTCCGGCAAGGGCTTCATGATTGTCGATGCGCTCTTTGAGGACATCGTCACCTCGATTGACCTCCAAAGCGCCACGTCTGTAAATCCGTAATGGACGCCTTGCACCATATGTTCAAACATGATAAGATACATGGACGGGGGTGTTGACATGAACAGGACAGAATCCTACGCTTCTTTGGAAACACATACCATTTCGATGGATATGGTTCGCTCAACCATCGATGTTTACAGTTATGATACAGACACCATTCAGCTGCTGGTGTCAGGCGATGACGAATCCGTCTCCCTGATGCACCTGGAATGGAACAACGGCAAGCTGATGCTCTCCATGCCCATGCGCGACCGGGTACCCAATCCCATCGCTGCAGCATGGATGCAGATCGTCCTGCGCCTGCCCAGGGACTGGAAAGGCGCGCTGACGCTGAAGAGTCAGTCCGGCAGCATTTCCGTCAACGGATACACCGGCACAGACTTTGTCGTGAGCACCACGTCCGGTCACATCCGTGCCGAGGACGTCGAGTGCCTGACGGCCGATCTCCACTCCATCTCAGGCATTCTTCTCATGAAGAACTCCAGCTGTGAGACAGCCAAGCTTTCCACTGTTTCCGGAAACATGCTCGGTGAAAACGTCAAATGCCATACCGGGCGTCTCTCCACCGTTTCCGGCAGCACGGAAATCATCCTGACTGCCCCCTTCCAGCAGCTCAGCGGCAATTCTGTATCCGGTGATACACATATTTCCGTGCCGCTCCGTCAGATCAATGCCACCTTTAAGAGCGTGACAGGTCGGATCCTGACCAACGGCGTTTCCATCCAGGAAGCAGGTCCCGAACTTCACTTCAACAGTGTCACAGGAAATCTCGTAATTGAGGGCAATGATGCCCCGCAGGAGGTATAACATGGCCAGACGTAATGGTTTCTCAGGTTTCCCGGGCGGCGGTGCCAACATGCAGCAGCTGCTCAAGCAGGCTCAGAAAATGCAGCAGCAGATGACAGACATGTCCGAACAGCTGGACAATGCCGAGTTCGAGGCTACCAGCGGCGGCGGCATGGTCACCGTCAAGATTGCAGGCACGCATGAAGTCAAGAGCATCACCATCAATCCCCAGGTCGTGGACCCGGACGATGTGGAAATGCTGCAGGACCTCATCATGGCCGCATTTAATGAAGCCATCCGCAAGTGCACCGAAACCCGTGAGCAGAGCATGAACAGCCTTGCACCCGGCATGGGCGGATTCGGGGGGCTCCTGTAAAGCATGGAGCAGCTTGAACCCATTTCCCGTATGGTGGCAGAGCTGTCGCACCTTCCGGGGATCGGGCAGAAGACGGCTCAGCGTCTCGCCTACCACATCGCCAGCATGCCGCTGGAAGAGGTGCGAAATCTCGCCACCGCCTTATGGCAGGGACGCAAAAGCATCCGTTACTGTGAAGTCTGCGGCAATTATACCGTCTCTGAACAGTGCGAGATCTGCAGCCGCTCCGAGCGGCACAACGGTCAGATCTGCGTCGTGCGTGATCCGCGCGATGTGATTGCCATGGAGCGCATGCACGATTATCATGGACTGTATCATGTCCTGCACGGCACACTCTCCCCGCTCGACGGGATCGGTCCGAATGACATCCATATCAAGGAGCTCATGGACCGCATTGAAAAAGAGCCGCCGGATGAAATCATCCTGGCGACCAGTCCCGATATTGAAGGGGAAGCAACGGCCACCTATCTCGCGCGCCTCATCAAGCCCAAGGGGATCCGTGTCACACGCATTGCACACGGTCTGCCGGTCGGGCTGGATATCGAGTACGCCGATGAAGTCACGCTTTCCAAAGCCATGTCAGGAAGAACTGCTATGTAAAAACCAGGGCGAATCCCGCCCTGGTTTTTTCGTGTCTTCATCTCATTCCCGGTCTGGCAGATCTGCTTCATCCGCAGCCGGTTCGTCCGGCAGGTCATACTTCGGCTTCAGCCCCAGCAGGTGCAGCTGCTCGACAATCTCCATATCCTTTCTCCCCAGCTGTCTTGCAATGGCGTGCACCGTCCATTTCTTCTCATGCAGTGACCGAAGCCAGTTGATTTCCTTCGGATACCAGTCGCGCTTCCGGACAGCGGGGGCAGGCTGCTTCACCCGGACCTCGGTCTGCTTTTCCCGCACCTTCGGCGCCGTCATGGGCTTTGATTCCACGATCATGATCTCCCTGGCGGCCAGCAGCAGCGGAAGACCTGTCTGTTCTGCGATTTCCCGCGCACCGCAGCCGGACTTCCGAAGCGCAAGGATTTGCTCCTGCATGTCCGGGGAGACTGAACCCTCCCGCTCTTCGTGGTATGTGATCCACCGCCGGATGCAGTCCAGCAGTGGAGTGCCATAGGCTCTGGCTTTGGCATACCCCATGCCGTCGATCTCAGCGAGCTCCTGCGCATTCAGTGGAAGCGCCTGTTCCATGTTTCTCAGTGCAAGGTCTGAGCACACGATATACGGCGGCAGCCCGGCATGCGCTGCAAGAGAGTGACGGAGATCCACCAGTGCATCAAAGAGCGAGTCGGCTTCCCTGCTGTCCCGGAACTGTACAGCAGCAGGAACCTTCGGCCGCTGGGTGTGCACAGGCGCATATTCCCTTTGCCTTGCAAATGCCGCGCCTGCATCCTGCCTGTCCTTCTGCAACCCCCCCGGAAGCGCGTGGTGCTGCATCCGTCTGCATCTGGAGCAGTTCCCGCACACCGCGGCGCTCTTTTCGCCGAAATACCGCAGGATAAAGTGCCTGAGACATCCCCGGGTCTCGGCATACCGCTGCATATCCCGGAACCGCCTGAATTCCATGTCCTTGATCTGTATGCGCTCGGATTCAGGGATGTCTGCACTGCTCTCACTGTTCTCCAGCAGATATTCCCCCAGACCGATGTCCCGCTTCTGGAAGAGAAGGATACATTTGGATTCCAGTCCGTCTCTCCCGGCGCGTCCGGCTTCCTGATAGTAGCCTTCCATGGACAGGGGCAGATTGTAATGAATCACATAGCGCACATTGCTTTTGTCAATGCCCATGCCGAACGCATTGGTTGCGACCATGATCTGCGCCTTGTCAAACTGAAACAGATCCTGATTCTCCCGGCGTTCTTCGTCCGAAAGCCCCGCATGATAGCGTGTCGCTTTGAGGCCTTCCTGGCGGAGCAGATCACAGACGATCTCCACGTTTTTCCGGCTCATGCAGTAGACAATGCCCGCCTGGGACTGCATTTCCCTGCACAGGGAAATCAACTCACTGTCGCGATCTTTGGGGTGACGCACTTCAAAGAAGAGATTGGGCCGGTCAAACCCGGTCGCCGTGATATACGGACGCTTCAGTTCCAGAAGACGGATGATGTCTGTCCGGACTTCTTCTGTGGCCGTCGCTGTAAAAGCACAGTAGCGCGGGCGCGTCTTCAGGGACTGGACGAAACCGGCAATCTTCTGGTATTCCGGCCTGAATTCATGTCCCCAGTGGGAGACACAGTGGGCTTCGTCCACGGCGACGAGCGAAATCTCCAGGCGGCTGGCCAGGTACTGAAAGCCGGGAGTCCGCAGGCGCTCGGGTGCAACATAGATGATCTTGTAGGCGCCGTTCGCAGCCCGTTCCATGGCCAGATGCATCTGCTTTTCGGTCAGTGATGCATTGAGGTAGGCGGCCGGCACGCCGGCTGTTTTCAGCGCCATGACCTGGTCTTTCATCAGGGAGATCAGCGGGGAGATGACCAGACAGGTGCCGGGGAGCATCAGGGCCGGCACCTGATAACACAGGGATTTGCCTGCCCCGGTCGGCATAATGGCCAGGACATCCGTCCCTTCCAGAATCCGGTCAATCACTTCCTCCTGCCCGGGACGGAAAGCATGATATCCGAAATAATGCCCGAGCGTCTCGATCTTGTTCAATCCTTTTCCTGCCTTTCCGTCCTGCCGCGGCTTCTCCTCTTCCTGCCGCTGCGCACGGTGTCAGTTTGCGACAACGACGGAAGCGTACCGGAGAATCCGTTCTTTGTTTCGATACCCGGACTGCACGACCTGCTGAACAGACTGCTCCGGAAGATCAATATCAGTGATGTGGTACACTGCATTGTGGATCTGCGGATCAAAGGTCTCCCCAACGCTTCCGTAGCGCTCAATCCCGTAAGCGGCAAAGATATCCATGATCTGGCGGAAGATATTCTTCAGCCCCATAAGGTGTGCGTCCTCCGGATCCCTGATGCCCTGCATGCCGTATTCCAGGCTGTCCGCAACCTCCATGAACCGCGCAAGCGGATCGCCTGTCCCTTCGGTGTCCGGGGCTTGTGCATCGTCCGCTGTTTCTGCGCTGTCCGGTACTTCTTCGTCCTCAAACATCAGTGAAATTCTTTTTTCCTTATCCACGCGCAGCCACAGCTTCTCCTCTTCGCTCCGGGAAGGCTTCGGAATGATCCAGCGGCGGATCGGGCGGAGGCGCTCCAGCTCCGCCTCTTCAAAGAGCACGATCTCCCGCCCGGGGTTGTCTTCCAGAAGCGCAGATATGCTGACTTCAAAGGGAATGGAGAAGAATCCCATGATCGGCTCGATGCAGCTGCCACCCTGAAGAAACAGACGGTGGGGCGTCATGGAATTGAGGAAAAGGAACTCCCCTCTCTTCTCATAGAGCATCTGCGCATACAGCGCGGTTCCGCGCAGGGCGATCTCCGTCAGATCCCCGGACAGATACTGAATCTGTTCACACGCTCTCAGGCCGCGGAAATACTGCTGCAGGAACTCCCTGCATTCCCAGTTATCCCGCTGACTGCCCATCAGAATCACAGATGACGGAGCAGAGAGCACATAGTCAGGCTCTTCCGGGTCCCCCGCCAGCAGCACGTTGGCAACCTGACGCATCCCCAAGGCAAGCGCAGTCCGCATTCCCTTCTTGCGCGGAACTACAGCCTGCTCCAGAATTTCCATCAAAGACCCTGAACACTCATACACGGAGCATGCGATCTCATCCCGGCTGCAGCTGACCGCCAAAACATGGCCTTCTGTATTGTGCACTGTGCAGGCATAGATCGCCGACGCACTGGATTCCTCAATCATGCGCAGGATCGGAATTTCCAGTTGTTCAGCCGTCCGTTCCACCTGCATTCTCCGCTGCATCTCAAAATGATCCGGAATGCCCAGGACATACCCGCTGGAAAGGATGCCCTGGCTGCGCAGTTCCCTGTCCAGACACTGCAGCACTTCACCCAGCCCCTCGGGCTCTGCATACACCCGCTCACGGTCCCAGCCCTCCGAAAGGCGGCATGTGGTCAGGATTTCTGCTGTGCCTCTGATCGGATCCCAGCCAAACGCAATCCCCTGTCCATTCCTGATGTCAATGCCGAGTCCTCTGCCTGTCTGTTGTTCCAGCATCATCGTTTTCCTCCTGAACTGTTGATGCGCACATCCTTCCACGCGGATGCATGCGTCATGCTTGACATCCCGGGACAAGAAGATACAATGTCATTATATCATCTGTTCGAAAGGAAGCATGCTCCATGTCGATTCAAAAATGCGTCTTTGGCAAAATGCCTGACGGCCGTGAAGTCGGTCTGTTTACCATGACCAATCATGCCGGCGCCTCGGTGACCATGACCAATTATGGTGCCATCGTCACTTCCATTATCGTGCCTGACCGCACCGGTGTCCTTGCGGATGTGGCTCTTGGTTTTGACACCCTTGACAAGTATCTCGCCTCTCACGGCTCCATGGGCGATACCATCGGCCGCTACGGCAACCGCATCGCAAACGGCCGCTTTACCCTTGACGGCACAACCTATCAGCTGAACCTGAACAACGGAAAGAACCATCTGCACGGCGGTCCCGAGGGCCTGAGCAAGAAGCTCTGGGATGTCACCACCGTTTCCGATGCCCACTGCGACGCGCTGGTCTTCCATTATGTCAGCCCGGACGGAGAAGAGCATTATCCTGGCACGCTTGATGTCACGGTCACCTACTCCTGGGATGATGACTGCAATCTGTCCATCCGCTACGAGGCGACCACGGACAAGGCAACCCTGTGCAACATGACCAACCACACCTACTTCAATCTGGCCGGCCATGAGACAGGCAGTATTTGCGATCAGAAGATCCGCATTGAAGCCGACGTGATCACGCCCGTCGATGACGGCCTGATTCCGCTGGGCACCTATATGCCGGTCGCCGGAACGCCCCTGGATATGGACGGCACGCACACCATCGGCGAGGGTCTCGGCCGCATTGACGACTGCCCCCAGATGCAGCCCGCGGGCGGCTATGACCACAACTTCGTCCTGCGCAAGGGAGAGGCTGTCGGTCTTGTGGCCACTGCCTGCGACGAGAAATCCGGCCGCAAAATGCTGGTCATCTCCGATCAGCCTGCCGTTCAGCTCTACACGGCCTGCACCACCGACCTGAAGGGCGGCAAGGGCGGCGTGCACTATGGCAAGTTCAGCGGTTTCTGCCTTGAAACCCAGCACTGCCCGGACGACCCCAACCATCCTCAGTTCCCCGGCACAACCGTTCTGCGGCCCGGCGAAAAGTATGACACCACTACCATTTATGCGTTCAGAACCTTCTGATGCAGTCCACAAAAAATGGAGCTTCACGGAGCTCCATTTTTTGTGCTTTACTCGTCCAGAACTTCTTCTGTTTTGGAATCCTTGACCAGCGTCTGCAGTTCATTCATGAACGAATCCAGGTCGGTAAACTTCCGATAGACAGCAGCAAAGCGGACATACGCCACTTCGTTGATATTCTTCAGTTCCTCCATGATGATATCGCCGATGGTCTCCGTTGAGATTTCCCCGCCCTTGGCGTAGGCCAGCTTCTCAATCTTTGAAGCCAGGTCATCGATCTGCTGGGTGGAAACCGGCAGTTTCTGGCAGGCGTGGCGAAGTCCGTTTTTGATCTTGTCAATGCTGAACGGTTCCCTGCGTCCGTCACGCTTGACGACGAACACGGAATACTGTTCCACCCGCTCATAGGTTGTAAAGCGCTTCCCGCAGGCTATGCATTCGCGCCGGCGCCGGATGCTGTAGCCTCCGTCAGCCGATCGGGAATCAATTACTTTGCTGTCATGGGCATCGCAGAATACACATCTCATAGGGTGCGCCTCCGTCCTTCTCTCTTCGTGAACGGTTCTCTTGAACCGTCAGTCCGTTTTTGATTATAGACAGGGCGTCTTTTCATGTCAAGGCTGAAGCTGCAAGGGACCAGGCACGGCATTCCGCTTGCTTTTTTCCATGGCGTGTACTATCATCCATATATCCGTATATTAAAGGAGGTTCTCTTCTTGGAAAACCTTGTGGAAACCGCCAGGGCGATGCTTCCCCTGTTCGATATTCCTTTCACTGACTGCGAAATTACGCAGCATGGAAACGGGCATATCAATGACACGTTTCTTCTCACTCCGGCTGGGGGAAAGCCGGTGATTCTCCAGCGCGTCTCCCCGGTTGCCTTCCATCATCCGGAGTATGTCATGAGCAATATGCTCAGTGTGACCCGCACGCTTCGCACGGTGATTGAGCAGCGCGGCGGCGACCCGGACCGCGAAGCACTGACCGTGATTCCCCTGAAGAGCGGTGAATCCTTTGCTGTGTCAAAAGACGGTTCTGCCTGGCGCATGACCGCATTCATTGATCACACCGTCAGCAGGGATCTGCCCGACAGCCCGGAAATGTTCGGTGAGTCCGGACATGCATTCGGCCGCTTCCAGCATGATCTCTCGGACTTCCCGGCCGATACACTCTATGAGACGATTCCCCACTTCCATGACACGCCTTCCAGGCTCAATGCCTTCAGGGAGGCTGTTGAAAAGGATGTCTGCTCAAGGCTTTCCGGATGTCAGGAACTGGTTGACCTGTACCTTGCGCGTGCCGGCCGTGCCGGCCTTCTGACTGACGCGCTTGCCCGGGGCGAGATCCCGCTGCGCGTCACGCACAATGATACCAAGCTCAACAATGTACTGCTCGATGCGGAGTCCTTCAAGGCACTGTGCGTCATCGATCTGGACACGGTCATGCCCGGTCTTTCCGCCTACGATTTCGGCGATGCCATCCGCTTTGGCGCTTCCACCGCGGTTGAGGATGAAACGGATCCCGAAAAGATTCACTTTTCCTTCCCCATGTTCAGTGCCTTTGCCCAGGGCTATCTCGCAGAGACCGGCAGCCTTTTCACCCCTGCCGAAGTCGATTCTCTCGCCGTCGGCGCATGGATGATGACCTATGAGTGCGGCATGCGCTTCCTGACGGACTATCTCTCCGGCGATGTCTATTTCCATGTGGCCCATGACCGGCACAACCTTGACCGTGCATGGAATCAGATGCTGCTCCTTCAGGATATGGAACGCTATCAGGATGAAATGCTTGCCTGCGTACGGACGCTGGCTGCTCAATAACACCTACAGGAGGCATACAGTATGCGCGATCCCATTCTTGTGATTATGGCTGCCGGTATGGGCAGCCGTTACGGCGGTCTCAAACAGATGGACCCCATCGGGCCCTGTGGTGAAGTCATCCTTCATTATTCCATCTATGACGCCATGCGCGCCGGTTTCAAGCGGGTTATTTTTCTCATCAAGCATGAAATCGAGAAGGACTTTCGTTCTATTGTTGGTGACCCGGTTGCCAAACATATGGAAGTCCGGTATGCGTTCCAGCAGCTCGACACCCTGCCTGAAGGCTTTACAGTCCCCGAAGGCCGGACAAAGCCCTGGGGCACGGGCCATGCCGTGCTGTGCTGCCGTGATCTGATTGATGCTCCGTTCTGCGTCATCAATGCAGATGACTATTACGGACCGAGCGCCTTCAAGAGTGCCTATGATTTCCTCACCCATGTCACGGATGATGAGAAGAAGCGCTATATGATGGTCGGCTACCTTCTGAAAAACACCGTCACGCTCAACGGGCATGTCTCCCGCGGTCTGTGCGAGGTTTCAGAAGACGGCTATCTGCAGAAAGTCACAGAGACCACGCATATTATCAGCTGCTGTGACGGCGTTCTGACCACGGACGATGAGCAGACTTATACCAAAATTCCCGAAAACACGTTCGTGAGCATGAATATGTGGGGCTTCACCCCCTCCCTGCTCGATACGCTTTCCGTGGAATTCCCTGCCTTCCTCTCTTCAGCCGCCAGGGAGAATCCCCTGAAGGCCGAGTTCTTCCTGCCCAGTGTTGTCTCAGCCATGCTCGCCCGTGACGAGGCCACCGTGCAGGTTCTGCCCAGTCTGGACAAATGGTACGGCGTCACCTATCGTCAGGACAAGCCGGATGTCATGCTGGCCATCACCGAAATGACCAATCTCGGTCAGTATCCGCGTCCTCTGTGGCCCTAAATCCTATGAATTGCGGAGGTTCCCATGAAACCACCAGTATTGTATATTGTTGTCCCCTGCTATAACGAGGAAGAAGTGCTTCCAACCACCAGCGGCATGTTTCTGAAGAAAATTCAGGACCTGGCCGCCGAGGGCAAGATTGCTGAAAACAGCCGGATTCTTTTTGTCAATGATGGCAGCAGGGACCGGACATGGGATATCATTACCTCCCTTTCACAGCAGGACCCGCATTTCCAGGGCATCGCCCAGAGCAGAAACCGCGGTCATCAGAATGCGGTGCTGGCCGGGCTCATGGAATGCATGGACCGCTGCGATATCACCATCTCCATTGACTGCGACGGGCAGGATGACATCAATGCCATGGACAAAATGGTGGATGCCTATCTTGACGGCTGCGAAATTGTCTACGGTGTGCGCGCTGCACGGGATACAGACACTTTCTTCAAGCGCTTTACCGCTCAGAGCTTCTACAAACTGCTCAACGCCATGGGTGCCGAAGTCGTCTACAATCATGCCGATTATCGCCTGATGAGTTCCCGTGCGCTCCACGAGTTTGCCAAGTTCAAAGAAGTCAATCTGTATCTGCGCGGCATGGTGCCCATGGTCGGTTTCAAAAGCACCTGCGTTGCCTATGACCGCCATGAGCGGATCGCCGGAAAGAGCCATTACCCGCTGAGCAAAATGCTCGGGCTTGCCTTTGACGGCATCACCTCTCTTTCCGTCAAGCCCATCCGTCTAATTACCCTCTTCGGCCTGCTGGTCTCCCTGATCAGCTTTATTGGCATCATCTGGGTGCTCATCACCGCGCTGACCGGGCATTCCGTCGCAGGCTGGGCCTCCAATGTGTGCATTGTCTGCTTCATGGGCGGCATTCAGTCCATGTTCCTGGGCGTGATTGGCGAATATATCGGCAAGATTTATCTCGAGACCAAGGCGCGTCCCCGCTACATTATCTCCGAGAGAACCGAAGAGATGGAGGAAACGCATGATCCTTCAGGTGATTGATCAGGACTTGACGGTCTGCAAACTGCCTCAGGGCAGCCCTGTCGATCTCTCCCTGCCGTTTGTGTTTGTCGGGAAAACGGATCACGAGCTCTCGGTGGTTCTGCCAACCGCCTCGGTTCCTTCCGGCACCCTGGCCAGGGAAGACGGATGGCGCGCCTTCCGCTTTGCAGGCACGCTGGATTTCTCCCTGATCGGCATTCTTTCCGCGGTCGCCTCTCTGCTCGCTGCGCACGGCATTTCCATATTTGCCGTGTCCACCTATGATACCGACACGATCCTCATCAGAAAAGAGCGGTTCCATGAAGCGATGGACATTCTCCGTGCCGGCGGATACACCATTGAATCCATCTAATGCCAAAGAAAAAAGCGTTCAGATCCGAACGCTTTTTTTGCTGTCCCAAAGTGCACTCCCTGCCGAGTGCACAGCGTAAAATCCGAGCATGCCCATGAGTGCACCGAGCAGATTATGAATCAGGTCATCCGTCTCGGCAAGGCCCATCCCGAACACATACTGTGCCGCCTCGGTCAGAAGGGTACAGGCCATGGCACTGAGCACCGTGATGCGTACCGCGTGCGGATGCTCATGAAAAACCGCCAGGGTCAGGGTGCCGAAGGGCACATACAGGATGATATTGAGGAAGGCCTCGCGGAAGATCTTCAGATGAAAGACGCCGCCCTCGAAAAGATGCATCAGCCCATAGAATGGCATCAGCCGCAGGCGATGCTGTCCACTGGGTTTTCTCGACAGGAAGGTCAGGTACAGATATACCGCAAAGTACACAGCAAGGGCCAGAATATACAGCCACTGAACCGGCCTGCGCAGTCCTGCACGGCAGCTGCTGGCCGCCTCAAGGAGAAGGATAGCCGTCATCCCGAACAGAAGCACGGCAAGAAGAACCGGAATGCTGCTGACCCGGTACCACTGCATAGGCATCTCCCCTTTCCCGTTCAGGCGTTGTGCTTCCTTATGCTTCTTCCGCCAGACGCTTCATAAACGCGGCTTTGTTCTGTTTGGGCGTTGTCGTCGGTCTGCCAAGGTCTTTTCTCGATCCGAGCGCACAGTGCACCTGAAGGAAGGTTAATTGTTTTCTATCCCGGGCGGCCTTCAGTTCACTGACCAGCGCTTCCATCGTGTCAATCTCCGCTGTATAGGCATAGCCGCAGTCCCTGGCGATCCCCGCGAGCTGAATGGCCGGGGACACCGTCGGCATGCCGCCGACCGTCTCGTGCGCCTCATTGTCAATCACGATATGGACCAGGTTGTCCGGTCTGCATGCGCCGATCACCGCCAGAGCACCCATGTGCATCAGGGCTGCGCCGTCGCCGTCAATACACCACACAGTCGTCTGTTCTTTCTGCGAAGCAATCCCCAGTGCAATGGAAGAGGCATGCCCCATGGATCCAACCGTGAGAAAATCGTTCTCATGGCCTTCCCCGCGCTGCTCACGGATTTCGAACAGTTCACGGCTGGCCTTGCCGGTGGTCGAGACGATCGGGTCCCCTTCAGAGCAGGCTGCAATGGTGCGGATCACGTCCTCCCGGATCAGCGTGCGCCGGTTCCGGTTCTCCACCTTTCCGCTGTCCGTGAGCGCTTCCTTTCGGATGACAAAAGCGACATCGCGGCCTTGTGCGAGCTGGACGCGGAATCCTTCCATCGCCTGCTCCGCTTCCTCGACCGTCGTCTCGGGACTGACAATGGTATAATCGATCCCGAGATCTTTCAGAAGCTGACAGGTGATTCTTCCCTGATACACGTGCTGCGGTTCATCCTTGACCCCGGGTTCTCCGCGCCATCCAATGACAAAAATCATGGGGATGCCGTACACATCATCATGGAGAAGGGATGCGACGGGATTGACAATATTCCCTTCCCCGGAATTCTGCATATAGACCACCGGAACCTTCCCGGTCGCCAGATGATAGCCGGCAGCGAGCGCTGCACAGTTTCCCTCATTGGCTGCAATCACATGATGCTTCGGGTCAATGCCATACCTGCGCAGCAGGCAGCTGCAAAGAGCTTTGAGCTGGGAATCCGGAACGCCGGTATAAAAATCTGCGCCAAGGATGTCAATAAACTGTCTGGCCTGCATAGATGATCCTCCAAAAAAAGCTGTGCCCCCGAAAGAACACAGCGGATTTTCTGAATTATTCTTTTTCCTGTTCGTTGCTGTATCCGTAGCCGTATTTTCCATACTTGCTGTACGCATAGTAATGGTTCTTGTAATAGTTCCGCTCGGAAAGCGTCTTCACGGATACTCTGTTGATAATGCATCCGATTACCGGGCTGCCGGACTGCTCGATCTTGTAAACGGCATCCGCAATCTCTGCTTTTCTTCTCTTGGCATATTCAATGACCAGCACAGCGCCGTCACAGGACTTGGCAACAACGGCTGCGTCAATGACCACGCCGATCGGAGGCGTATCGACCAGCACCATGTCAAACCGGAGTGCAAGCTCATCGAGCAGCTGAGCAAAATACTTGGAATCCAGCAGCGGCAGCGGGTTCATGACGTCGCGGCCGGTGGGAATATAATAAGCACCGGGGATATCGGTCTGATAGATGATGTCGTCGATCGTGTTGTAGCCGGCCAGGTGATGGGCAAGACCGATCACTTCACTGCCGTCAATCGTAATGCCGAAGTGGCTCATCATGACGGACTTGCGCAGGTCGCTGTCCACGAGCACCACACGCTTGCCGCGGCGGGCCAGGTTGGCCATGATCTGCATCGACATGGAGCTCTTGCCTTCGTTCTGCGTGCAGCTGGTGATCGCGAACTTTTTCATGTCTCTTCCGACAAAGGAGAGGTTTGTGCAGATAGAGTTCAGGGCTTCATTGCCGGAAAAGTCCAGTGTCTCCAGATGATGAATAACACAGTTTCTCATACAGCACCCTCACTTTCTGCTCTTCTTGGATGTTTTGTGCGAACCATGGCGGAAAACAGCCTGTTCTATCACCACACCCAGGGTAGGAAGATGGACCACTTTTTCCACGTCTTCCGGTGTGCGGACCCGGTCGTCGGAAATGAACTGAATGGTGATGATCGCAATGGCAATCATCGCGCCGAGGATGAAGCCGATCAGGAGATTCCTGGTCTTGTTCGGAGAGGAGGGTGTCGTGGGCACTCTGGCCTCCTCAAACACATTGGGCTGCTCCTGATCCATCTTCACGGCAATGAACTCGCAGGCCACCTTGGCGTACATATCCGCCATGGCCTTGGCTTCCTGCGGATTGGCGCTCGTCACCGTGATATAGAGGATACGCGTGTCTGAAGGATTGTTGACAGACACCATTCTGTTGAGCTGGGAATAGCTGTAAGGAAGGTTCAGCTCGGCAATGACGCGTTCATGCACATGCCAGTTGGTGAAGACTTCCTTATAGTCCTTGGCCAGATAGTTGCCGATCTGGAGGTCGGACAGATTGATGGCGGAGTTCTTGGAATTGACAACGTACAGTTTGGCGGTCGACTGATACAGCGGCGTCACAAACTGGAAGGTATACACTGCAAAAATGACTGTGCAGACAAGGGCCGAAGCCACAATCCAGTACCATTTGTCCACAAACCGGATCAGCAGTTCAACAAGATCAATCTCCATGGCTTCCTGCGACTGCTGAGCGGACACTGCGCTGCTTCTGTTTCCTGTCTGATTGGGAGCAGACATTGTCATCCTAGTTCACTTTCCTTTCCTGTTTCGGCGGCAGGCCTGTAAAATGTATCCAGCACCCACCGTGTCACGTCGTCTTTTTCTGTATGGTATTCCACAAATCCATCCGATCCCGTGGCATAGGTGCCGGGAATCTGTTCCACCGGGGAGATCGGATACTGCCATGCCTGGTTGAACTCATTGACGAGTCTTCCCTGTGCCGCATTGGTTGTCAGCCCGTCGCCCAGTGCCTCCAGCAGGGTCTGAAGGAAACCGGAGTCGTCACGGACTTTCGCCTTCAGAAGCTCTGTGGCGCCGTCAAGCCATTCTCTCTGCCGCAGCTGGCGGGAGGCATTGGTGCCGTCCCCGACACTCATACGGGAACGGACAAAGAGCTCTGCCTGGTGTCCCTGAAGCTTCAGGGTTGTGCCGGCTGTCATCGCCGGATCCAGGGCTGAGAAATCCTCTTTCAGGGTCACCGTCACCCCGCCGAGCATGCTGTTGACCACGTCGATGGCGGAATAGTCAACGGCCATATAGAGGTCAATATCCAGATCGTCCAGGTATCGGCTGACCGAGTACACCGCATTCTCGCAGCACGCAGCCTGGTCCGCACCATATCCGTGGCTCAGACAGATCTGCATCACCCGGGTTCCACCCGGTTTGCCGAGAATGGTCAGCACATCCACTTTGGCCATGGTGTCGCGCTCAATCTGCAGCTGCCTGATCGTGCCGGCATCATGATCGATCACCAGCAGCATCAGAAAGTCTGCCTGTCCGCCGTTGCGGTAGGACACAGAGGAAGAAGTCTGTGTGGTATCGCGGTCGACACCCATGAGAAGCAGTGTGGTCACATTGGTTTTCTTGTAATACGTTTCTCCCTGATAAATCTTTTCCTCGTATCTTCCAAACCCGGAAGACATCGTTGAACGCTCTTCTTTGACTGAGCTTTCTTCCAGCTTTTCTCCGACATAATATCCGATGCCGGCAATCAGAACAAGGGAAAGCAGAAAACAGATGCTCCGAAACGCCATGGAGCGTCTGGAACGCCCATGATTTTCCATGCTGTCGTACCCATCCAAAAAACAAAAATTTACAGCCCGTGCATTGATATCGCGCATAAAACTGCATTTTGCATTATAGAAGATGCTTTCCGCCTTGTCAAATGGGATTATTCTTTGTTTTCAGGAAAAAAACCATGCACGCAGCAGATGCTGTGCCATGGTTTTTTTCCGATCATTCTTTTTTGCGAAATCCGACGTCCGGGCGGCATGCCAGAGCCCCAAATCAGTCAAACAGAATATGGTACGGCATGTCCTCTGTCAGTTCCCTCGCCGTCTCCGCACCGTAGTCCTTCTCCAGGATTCGACGGCATTCTGCGATATTACAGGCTCTTGCCGACAGATCATGCGCATCCGAGGCCGCAACATCAATCAGCCCTGCCTTCAGCGCTTTCCTGGCCCACTTATCGCCAAACAGTCCATGGCTGCGAATCACGGTCGAGGCGTTCATCTGGCAGATCACATCATAATCATCATGCAGCGCATACAGCCTGTCCATATCTTCATGGAGGCACTGATACCGCTCGACATGTGCGCATACCATCCGAAGCCCAGCATTGGCAAACTCTCTCGCTGCTTTCTGGATCTGGACCCAGTCCGTGATGGGAAGAAACTCAACGAGCACATGACTGCCCCTGGCGAGAGTCGGGATTTCCCCGCGTCTTGCCATTTCAGCCGCTTTTTCCGCATAGAGGATTTCACATCCAGTAAACAGCGTCAGCGGCAGGTTTTCCTTCTGAATATACGCGCCAAGCTCCTCGAGGTGCGCCATATAATCCTTCCACGGGAACGGTTTGTGCCCGGGCATTGCATGCGAGGTGCAGCAGATTCCTTTGACGCCATTCTCCACAGCCTTTTTCAGCATGCCGATACTCATCTCCAGGTCTCTGGATCCATCGTCCACGCCGTAGACAATATGATGATGGATATCTGCAATCACTGGCGTTCACCTCCCTGCTTCATGCCTGAGTCTTTCGATCCAATCAACGCTCGTATTATATTTGGCTCCCGAATCCTTGTCAACGCGCCTTTGGCGCTGCACGCTCCCTGCCTGATGATCTTTCCTATTGACAGGCCGCTCTTTTTGCGATGAAATAACCCTTGCGTCCTGCCTTTTCCAGGCAGCGGCGGATCACGCACAGATGGAGGCACGCTCATGAATCCTACCCCGCGTTTTCCTCATTTTCTGCACGGCGGTGACTATAATCCGGACCAGTGGCTTGACCACCCGGAAATCCTTGAAGACGATGTGCGGCTGATGAAAAAAGCCCATGTCAACGCCGTCTCCATTGGCATCTTTTCCTGGGCCCGTCTTGAACCGGCAGAAGGGGTCTATGATTTCTCATGGATGGATCAGATCATCCATCGCCTCTGGGACAACGGCATTCGAGTCGTGCTCGCTACGCCCAGCGGTGCCCGGCCTGCCTGGATGGCAGAAAAATATCCCGAAGTCCTGCGTGTGGATGATCATTTCCAGATGCGCCATTTTGGCGAGAGGCATAACCACTGCCCTTCCTCGCCTGTCTACAGGCAGAAAGTCCGTCAGATGGATACTGCGCTTGCCGAGCGCTACGCGTCCCATCCCGGTGTCATCCTCTGGCATATCTCCAACGAGTTTTCCGGCGACTGCCGCTGCCCGCTGTGCACGGCGCGCTTCAGGGAGTGGCTTGAGAAAAAATATCAGACGCTGGATGCCCTGAACAAGGCCTGGTATACCGATTTCTGGGCCATGCGCTATACAGCCTGGTCACAGATCGAGCCGCCTTCTCCTGTCGGTCAGAACAGCAATCTCTCCATGCTTCTGGACTGGAGACGCTTCTCCACCTGGATGTGCAGAGACTTTATTGAGATGGAAAAAGAAGCGGTCCGCGCGGCAGATCCTTCCATCCCTGTGACCGCCAATCTCATGGAACGCTTCTGGGATTATGATTATTTCTCCCTGGCCGAGTCCATTGATGTGGTCTCCTGGGACTGTTATCCGCTCTGGACCGGGAAAGATGATGATGCGACCGCCTGCGATTATGCCATGAACCATGACATCATGCGGTCGCTGAAAAATCAGCCGTTCCTGCTGATGGAGTCTACGCCGTCGAACGTCAACTGGAAGCCGGTCAACAAGCTGAAGCGTCCGGGCATGCATCTGCTCTCCTCCATGCAGGCTATCGCACACGGCAGCTGCAGCGTGCAGTACTTCCAGTGGCGTCAGGGCCGCGGGAACGCGGAAATGTTCCACGGTGCTGTCGTCTCCCATGCCGGCCGGGATGACACACGGGTTTTCCGTGATGTAACCGAGGTCGGTGAAGTGTTGGAAACACTCGATCCCCTGCTGTATGCCGCCCCGGTCGAGACACCGAAAGTCTGTATTCTCTATGACTGGGAATCCCGCTGGGCCGTCGAGTACGCGCAGACCGGCCTCAGTCATGGCATGCAGTATCATGATACCGTGCTTGCGCATTACCATGCTTTCTGGGAGCAGGGCATTCCTGTGGATTTCAGGGATATGCGGGAAGTGACAGACCTGAGCGGCTACAGCCTGGTCATTGCTCCCCAGCTGTTCATGTTCCGCGGCGGGATTGAGCAGAAGCTTGAAGAGTTTGTGCGCAGCGGCGGACATCTGGTGATGACCTATTTCTCCGGCATTGTGGACGAACACAACCTCGCCTTCCTCACCGATACACCCCACGCGCTTACGCATGTGCTGGGCGTGCGCGAGGCTGAAATGGATGCCCTGTTCCCGGATGAATCCAATGCCGCCGTCACCTCTGACGGCACAGCCTACCCGGTGAGCGGCATCTGCAGTCTGCTCGAACTGGAAGGCGCACAGGCATTTGCCCTTTATCAGGATGACTTCTACAAGGGAACCCCGGCCATCACCCGCCACACATACGGCGAGGGTGAAGCCTGGTACCTCGGCGCAAGACTGACCGGGGAGAGTCTGGATGCTTTCTATCAGCAGCTCGCGCAGTCGCTCGGCATTCCCCGCGCCCTCGACTGTGACCTCCCGCATGGGGTCACCGCACACGCCCGCGGCCGGGTTGTCTTCCTGGAAAACTATTCCGGAAAGGATCAGACGGTCCTCCCTGAAGGTCACTGGACCGATCTTCTCCGCGGACTTCCCTTTGACGGGCACCTCCCGGCCAGCACAGTCCGGATCCTGACCCGGGATGCATAACCAGATCAATTCAATGGAAAAGAGGCTGCATGGTGCAGCCTCTTTTCCATTCCTCTTATTTCAGGAATCCGTTGATGATTTCCTCTTCTGCTTCCTGTTCCGTCAGTCCCAGCGTCTGCAGTTTGATGATCTGCTCGCCGGCAATCTTTCCGATGGCCGCCTCATGAATCAGGGAGGCGTTCAGATCGTTGGCTTCCAGGCACGGGAGGGCGAGAATGTGTGCATTGTCCATCATGATGGCGTCGCATTCCGTATGCCCAGTGCAGGTCGTATTGCCCACAATGCGTGAATCAAACTTCTGGTAGGAATTGTCGCGTGCAACCGAACGTGAAACCACGTCCGTGCTGGAGCCTTCCCCGTTAAGGGTGACCACATAGGAGCTTTCCGCGCGCTGATCCCCGTGGGTCAGCAGGCGCTCACGTACCACCAGGCGGGCATTGGCACCGAGTTCCGCGGTGGTTGTCCTGACCGTTGAGTCCACACCGCGGATCTGGACCATTTCCATTTCCATGGAGCTGTCTTCGTCCATGTGCACTTCCGTCACAGGGTTCAGAATGCGCTTGCCCTTGCCGTCGCCCTGTCCGTAATGCTTTTCAACGTACCGCACATGGCTGCCCTTGCCCACAAAGAAGCGGTGCACACCGTCGTGCTGGCTGTCCTGTCCGCCGCAGTTGTCAATACCGCAGCCGGCAACAATCAGAACATCACAGTTTTCTCCGACAAAGAAGTCATTGTATACGGTTTCCTTCAGTCCGCTCTGGGAGAGAACCACCGGGATATGGCAGCTCTCATTCTTCGTGCCGTCCTTGATGCGGATATTGATACCGCTCTTGTCTTCCTTGGACGTAATCTCAATATTCGCCGTTGAAGCGCGGCCTTCGGATGCTCCGTTCACGCGGAAATTATAGGCGCCGACCGGAATTCCGTGCAGGTCAGCCACTTCTTTCAGAATCCGTTTCTGAATCTCATCCATTACTTTGCATCCTCCTTCTCCGCAAGCCGGTCGCATGCACTTGCAACGCTTGCCGTTCCCAGAAGCGTCGGAAGAATCTCTTCCCTGGGGCCATGGGCGCTCACTCTACCCGCCGTGAGCACCACGATCTCATCGGCGATCTGCAGAATTCTCTCCTGATGGGAGATGATCAGAATCGAACCTTCACGGTTCTGATTCTGAAGGTGTTCAAAGACGCGGATCAGGTTCTGGAAGGACCAGAGATCGATGCCCGCTTCCGGCTCGTCAAACACGCTCATCTGTGAACCACGCGCGAGGACGGTGGCAATCTCAATGCGCTTCAGTTCGCCGCCGGACAGGGAAGCGTTCACCTCACGGCGCACATAATTCTGTGCGCACAGACCGACCTCGGAAAGATAAGAGCAGGCCTTGTCAATGGTCATTTTCTTATCGCCGCTTGCGATGCGCAGCAGGTCGATGACTTCAATCCCCTTGAAGCGAACCGGCTGCTGAAACGCATAGCCGATGCCTCGCTTGGCACGCTCTGTGATGCCCATGTCCGTAATGTCTTCGCCGTCGAGAAGAATCCGTCCGCTCGTCGGCTTTTCAATTCCGGCAATCAGTTTGGCCAGGGTGGATTTTCCGCCGCCGTTGGGCCCGGTAATCACGACAAACTTTCCGTTCTCAATGGTCATGGAGATGTCATGAATGATCTCACGGTTTCCGGCTGACTTTTTCTCCGTATCCTCCGGCACATCAAACGAGATGTGATCAAGTTCCAGCATGTTTCTGTCCCCTATTCTTATTCTGTCGTTACATGATCAGAGATCGATCTGCAGTTCAACCGGACAATGGTCCGATCCATAGATTTCAGGATGAATGGAAGCGCTCTGAATCCTGTCCCTGAGTGCCTCAGATATCAGGAAGTAGTCAATGCGCCATCCTGCGTTGTGTTCCCTTGCATGGAAGCGGTAGGACCACCAGGAATAGGCGCCCGCTTCGGTGGGATGCAGGGTACGGAAGGTATCCACAAATCCGCTTTCGAGCAGCCGGGTCATGCAGTCTCTTTCCTCCCGGGTAAAGCCTGCATTCATGGTGTTCGTCTTCGGATTCTTGATATCAATTTCTTCATGTGCGACATTCATATCACCGCACACAATGACCGGATGTGTCTTTTCCAGTTCCTTGAGGTAATTCCTGAACGCTTCCTCCCACCGTACCCGGTAGGGCAGGCGGACGAGACCGTCCTGAGAATTGGGCGTGTACACCGTCACCATCCAGAACGTCGGATACTCCAGTGCAATCAGCCGGCCTTCGTGATCAAACTCGTCGATCCCCATGCCGAGACGGACAGACACCGGTTTTTGTTTTGCAAAGATGGCCGTCCCGGAGTACCCTTTTTTCTCTGCACTGTGCCAGACCTGTTCGTAACCGGGAAGATCAAGCTTCACCTGGCCTTCCTGGCACTTGGTCTCCTGAAGGCAGAAGAAATCGCTGTCAAGGGAAGCAAATGCATCCATAAAGCCCTTGCCAAGGCATGCACGAATGCCGTTGACATTCCATGAGATCATTTTCACTGCGCATTCATCCTTCCTTTCGCGATGGATTTACATGACACCCAGTGCCCTGAGCAGCATAATGGTCAGGAACATGGTCGGCATAGAGAGGACGGTGGAAAGAATCAGGATCTGCCTTGCCAGGTTTCCGTCCCCGGTCACATTTTTCGCAAGCACATAGCTGCCGACTGCAGTGGGTGTACAGAAGAAGCAGACCAGCACAGCCAGACGTTCGTTCTGCATGCCCATCGCAATCCCGATCGCCAGAATGACTGCAGGCACTACGACCAGACGCAGGCAGGTGGCCAGCAGCGCGGTCTTTCCGCTTTTTCTGAACTCCGAGACTTCTGTCACGGCCCCCAGGGCCAGCAGGGCGAGGGTCGATCCGGTCGCACCAATATTGGAAATGGTCTTTTCCAGCGCGGCAGGCAGCTGGAGATGCAGAAGCGAGAAGATCACGCCCAGAAGCGTACCGATCAGAAACGGATTGGTGATCACTTTTCGTCCAATGCTTTTCAGATCAGTTTTCCCGGTTCCCGCGTAAAACGACAGAATCACCGGTGCTGCAATATTATAGAAGATAATCATCACGGAAAGCGGAAGGGCCAGGACAGCCGTCGCCGTTTCTCCGTAGAGATTGGTAATCAGCGGAAGACCGAGAATCGCTGTGTTGCCCCGGAAAATGCCCTGGATGAACTCACCGCGCTGCGCACCGGTCTGTGTCACATGCGGAGAAAGAAGACACAGGGCAAGAATCACTGCGGATGTTCCAAGCAGCGAAAGCAGAAGCAGCGGGACATCCATCACAGCCGATAAATCCGCCCGGTACATGTTCATGAAGAGACTGCAGGGGATCAGAACCTTATACGCCAGCTGATTGAGCTTCTCCGCTGTCCCCTTCTCCATGATTTTCCATCTGCACAGGAAGTATCCGATCAGCATCGTCAGGCAGATCGGGAAGACCCCGTTAAAACTGAAGACCAGAATATTCACCGTCTGCCCTCCTGTCTCGTGGAAGTTTCATCTGCAAAGAGCTGATCGCAGGTCGCCTGCACCATCAGTTCGAGGACTTCCTGGTAATGCTCGCCGATCTGTGACCGGTGGGCAATCAGCAGGAGAAGTGCGCGCACAGCCGCGGCGGAAAAGTCATCCGGCACTTTGCTGTCCGGAGCGATCCGGTGCAGCAGTTCCAGCACATGCACCTCATCCCCGTGATAATGGGCTCTGAGCACATCCTCGGGGAGATTCTTCAGAAGGATCGGGAGATCATTTTCCATAAATGGAATCATGCCGCTTTCCTCAAGCAGACTGCATACATTCAGGATGGTCTCCACAGCCCGGTCTTTCTGGTTTTTGGTTCCGGACTTGGCCAGCATGGTTTCAGCCATGCCGTAGACCCGCGTATGCGTTTCCTCCAGTATTTCCAGGAAAAGGATTTCCTTGGAAGGATAGAATTTGTAGAATGCACCTTTTGAAATGCCCGCCCGGGTGGCGAGTTCTTCAACCGTCACTGCATTCATTCCGCTCTCGAGGGCTACCCTGCGCGCAGTCTCCCTCAGGGCAACTGCAATTCTTGCCCGTTCTTTTCCTGAAAACGCGCTGGGCATCTTCCATCCTCCTCTGCCGCGGCTGACAGTCGCAAGCTGATACATTGTATGCAATCCTTTCAGACCTGTCAACGCCATTTCCGAACCATTTCATTTCCTTTTCTTCCTTAAATAGCAAGAGCTGCATGTTCCCCGTACCCCTCCGTCACATGCAGTCCGGCAGGCAAAAAGCAAAGGGACATCATTCGATATTCCTTCGGCAGATTCCGCATGGATCCCTGCCCCCGTCCTTCTCCATGCCCGGACGGCAGTGTTCATTGGTTCTTCCGCCTTTCCTGACCGCTTTACGAATTCTCCGATGTCCTGACCGCTTTACGAATTCTCCGATTGACTTTTCCAGGTCCATGTGTTAAGCTTTGCGACGGTGATGCGCCTGTAGCTCAGTTGGATAGAGTGTCAGACTCCGACTCTGAAGGTCACAGGTTCGAATCCTGCCAGGCGTACATTGAAAACCCGGGAAGTATATTCCCAGGTTTTTTCTTATTTCATCGTGATTCAGCCATACGTGTCCACCGCAGTTTCTCCGTCCGCCACGCTCTGCAGGAATCCTTCCGGTTCTGAAGGATAGAAATTGACAACCTATTCCTGTGCTTTTATAATTGCCTCGTTTGAGTCGCCTGAAAGGGGCTGAGTGCTTGAAACTGCTGTCTGTTGTACTGCCTTCCTATAATGAGGAACTGAATATTCAGCGTACCATTGACCGTCTCTCTGCAGTCCTGCAGGAAGCTTCCATTCCCTATGAACTGATCTTTGTCAATGATGGCTCAAGGGACGAAACCTGGACGATGATCCAGAAAGCCTGGCAGGAGCGGGATGACGTGATCGGCATCGACTTCTCCAGAAACTTCGGAAAGGAAGCCGCCATCCTTGCGGGACTCGCCCATGCCAACGGTTCCTGCTGTGCCGTGATCGACTGCGATCTGCAGCATCCGCCCGAAAAGCTGGTCGAAATGTACCGCCTCTGGGAGCAGGGATATGACCTGATTGAAGGCGTCAAGCGCAGCCGCGGCAAAGAAAGCTTCCTTCACAAGCTCTGCGCCGGCGGATTCTACTGGATTATGTCCTATGTCACGCATGTGGATATGTCCCGCGCTTCCGATTTCCGGCTGATGGACAGGAAGGTTGTCGACGCACTCGTCTCCATGCCCGAACGCGGCATCTTCTTCCGAGCCCTCTCCTCCTGGGTCGGGTTTAAAAGCACGACCATTGAATTCGATGTTCAGGAGCGGGAAATCGGTGAATCCAAGTGGTCTTTCACCTCTCTGATCAAGTATGCCATCCGGAATATTGTCTCCTTCTCGGGCATGCCCCTGAAAATGATTGCATACTTCGGGTTTGCGGGTCTCCTGTTCACGATTGTTCTGGGCATTCAGACGCTGGTGCGCTACTGGTCCGGAAATGCTGTGGAAGGGTTCACGACCGTAATCCTTCTGATTCTGCTCACCAGCAGCATGATTATGATCAGTCTGGGCATTATCGGACTGTACCTTGCAAGAATGTATGAGGAAATCAAGCAGAGGCCACGGTATATCATCCATCATCACCTGAAAGGAAAAAAGAAATCCTGTGAAACAAATATGGGCCTGGATGAGCAGGCATAAGCAGATTATCCGTTATCTTATCTTCGGCGTTCTGACCACCGTCGTCAGTCTGGGATTGTATGCCCTTTGCACCATGACATTTCTCAATCCGCAGGATTCGACGCAGCTCGCCGCAGCGAATATCATTTCCTGGATCGGGTCTGTCACGTTTGCCTACATCACCAACAGAAAGTATGTGTTTGAGAGCAAAAGCAGCCAGAAGCTCCGGGAAGCAGCCTCTTTCTTCCTGAGCCGCATCAGCACACTGCTCATCGACATGGCCTGCATGCACATTTTTGTCCAGTGGATCAGGATGGATGACAAGATCGCCAAGCTCATCGTGCAGGTCATCCTGGTGATCACCAATTATGTCCTGAGCCGGTTTCTGGTTTTTCGTCAGAAGGCTCCTGAGTCCGGCAAAACAGATACTGAACACAGGGGGATGGATTCATGAATCTGTATAAGAAAATCGGCATACAGTATAAATGCGCCTTTTTCAGCGCACTTGTCTTTGGCCTGATCTCTCAGGGCATGGGCATGTTCAATAAATTTTCATGGCATGATGACGCGGTCTGCCTTTTCTCCGTTGGAACCACCTTCTCCTCCGGCCGGTGGATGCTCGGTTTTCTCGAGCAGCTCGACATGCTCCTCTTCGGCAGTCAGCCCACCAGTCTTCCGCTTACCAACGGACTGGTGTCCCTCCTGATGCTGGGGCTTTCCGCCTGTCTGTTTATCGCTCTGTTAAAGATCACGCACCCGGCAGCCTCCTGCTTTGTCGGCGGCACAATGGCTGCATTTCCTGCCATCACAGGTCTGTTCGGCTTTGTCTTTACGCTTCCCTATTATGTCTTCGGCATTCTTCTTGCCTCCGCAGGTGCCTATCTGATCTGCCGTGGAAAGAACCTGCTTTTGCGGATAGCCGGGATTCCCCTGATTACCATGTCCATCGGCATTTACCAGGCCTATTTTTCGGTCGCCCTGTGCGGCATCCTCTTCTACTTCATCGCCTAAGGCATGGAAGAAGCCAAAAGCACAGGCGAATTTATCGGGAAAGGTCTGCTGGCTGCCCTGGCCCTCGTCATCTCGATGCTCCTCTATTTTCTCTGCACCAACCTTTCCCTCGCCCTCTATCACACAGCGCTGAACGATTACATGGGCATTGACCAGATGGGCAAAAGCTCCATCTCTGTGTATCTTGAGCGGGTCCTCTATGCATACCGTGTGTTCTTCTCTCAGGATGCTAGCAAACCCTATTATATGTATGCCCGGACTTCCAGAAGAGTCTATCTGGTGATCGCCCTTTTCTCTCTGGCCGCCTCTCCCGTGCTGATTCTGCGTCATTTCCGCAGGAACAAAGTCAATGCAGTCCTCTCCCTGGTTCTTGTCTGCCTGATCCCTCTGGCCGCGAATTTTGTGTTTGTCATGGCTGATCCGAACGATGTGCACAGTCTGATGACCTATGGCCAGGTCTATATCTTCGTCTACTTTGCCTGGGTGATTGACCGGATCCAGTTCAGAAAAGTGCGGCTTCAGCAGGCTGTCCGCGGTGTGGGACTGGCTCTGCTGCTTCTGATCAACATCATGTTCTTCCGGTATGACAATCAGTGTTATCTGAAGGCAGCGCTCTCTCAACAGGAAGCGATCAGCTACTTTACGACCATGGTGACGCAGATCAAGAGCGCAGAAGGATATGATGACCGTTTCTCCGTCTACGTGGTCAATGATTTTCAGAATCAGGATGAGACCATCACTCACTATGGCAATCTGGACCATGTCACGCAGCATCCGTATGGAGGTCTGAGTGATTATCTGAACAATTACAACTGGAAATACTTTGTCCGAAACTGGTGCGGATTCTCTCCCGACTGGAAAAACGGAGATGAACTCCTGCATCTTCCGGAAGTGCAGAATATGACGCATTACCCGGATGACGGTTCCATCAGGGTGATTGACGACAAGGTCGTCATCAGATTCTGACGAAAAAAGCAGGGCATGACTGTCCTGCTTTTTTCACGCCGATCAGAAGAAGATTCTGCTTTCCGGTCGGCACGAAAACAGCCGGGCTCAATGTCCCGGCTGTTTTCTGTCTTTCTTCTCATCATCTGCCCATCTCAACAGAACAGGGTGCATCCGGCCTTGCGAAAGGCCTCCGCCATATCATGCAGGGCCGGAACGGTTGTCCGGAACCGGACGGCCAGACAGTCATAACAGAGATATTCCGAAGTCCCGCGGTTGATCAGTTTGCGTGTCAGTCCTGCCTCATCCCGCGAAACCGATTTCCCGCATGTCACGCACTTCATCACGGCTGCACCAGTTTGACACGATAGACGACGCAGTCATGCGCAGGAACATGAACACGCAGATGCTCTCTGTGAACGCCGCCGTCGCTTCCGTCGAACACATTGGTCAGAGCAAACGCATACCCGGCCGATGCCGCAAGACCCGTATCATTGAAGAGAACCACAAGATCGCGGTCCTCCTCTGAGAGATTGAAAAGACCCAGCGCATAATCGCCGTCGGAAAGGAACTTAAAGGCGCAGATCCTGTCGTTTTCGCCTTCTCCCTGCAGGAAAATCGGAGGACGTGCTTCCTCATCCTGATCAATCCGGATCAGTTCCGGGTTCGTAATCAGTTTCCGGGTCGTGTCATTCATGCTCCGGATATCGCAGCCCAGCATCAGCGGGCAGGAGAACATGCACCAGAGCGCAAACTGAGACCTGTAATCCGCATCCCCGCAGCCGGTTGAGCCGACCAGTCCCTTTCCGTACATGCCCACCGTCAGCATGTCCATATCATTGAAGCATCCGGGTGCGGACGCTCCCAGCTTGTCCATCTGACTTCTGGCAATATTCCGGTAGGATTCCGGGGTGTCAAAGATATCCCCTGTCGAACGGTACAGGCTTGCACCGGTCGAGCGGATCCAGCTCCAGACATCGTCCTGTCCCCAGTTGCAGGCGGAAAACACAATGTCCCTTCCCGACGCCCTGAGCGCCATGCCCATGCGGCGGTACAGGGTCCTCTGATCTGCAGACCCCGGGCGATAGCAGTTGTCATATTTCAGATAGTCCACGCCGTACTCTGCAAACGTCCTGGCATCCAGGAATTCATGATCAAACGATCCGGGATAGTCCGCGCACGTGCGCACACCGTTGCAGGAATACATGCCAAACTTGAGTCCGCGGCTGTGCACATAGTCCGAGACATAGCGCATGCCGTGAGGGAACTTTTCCGGGTCCGGAACAATTTTCCCTGTCTCCGGGTCCCGCTCATACTTCGACCAGCAGTCGTCGATGACCAAGTATTCATACCCGGCATCCTTCAGCCCGGATGCGACCATGGCGTCCGCAGACTCCATGATCAGCTTCTCGTCAATTCTGTTTCCGAATGTGTTCCACGTGTTGAATCCCATAGGCGGCCGTTTGACCATCATGTTTTTCTTCCTCCGTTCTGTGATTGGTTCTGTATGATTCATGAGGCACTCAAGCCTCACTTCTCCCCGTATTTTTCAAACCGGTACTTCTGTCGGATCTGCGGATACTTTTCCCGGTCGACCTCACTCATAAACATGTCCAGGGGCCTTGCAAACATCCGCATGTCCCCGTACAGCGCGCGGTAGACCATCAGCCTTTCACCGCTTTCGGTATGCTCGGCCTCCCCAATAATCTCGTACAGATATCGTGTGCCTTCCGGACCGGTCAGTTCGCGCTTGAAATGCTGAACAATATCCCCTTTCTCAAACTTCCTGGTTTCCATCGCCTGCCCTCTCCTCTCTTTCCAGCCATTCCACGGTCACGGTCCGGATGCCGGCTTCCTGAAGACGCTGTGCAAAAATGCCGTTTCCCTCCGTCAGCTTTCCTGAAAACGTCCCGTCATAGACCTGTCCCACGCCGCAGCTCGGACTCCTCGGCTGGAGAATGGCGAGATCAATCTTTGTCGTTCCAATCGCCTGCAGAATGCGTTCAGCGCCGAGATGGAACGCACCGTCCACACACTCGCCTTCTCGGTTCATGACGACTCCGTCCACGATTTCGCTTGGAATTCTCGGCGTCGGAAGCCCGCCCATGACCTCGGGGCAGACTGCGATCACAACCTTGTCCCTGAGATAATCCGCCAGTTTTTCTGAAGCGTTATTGCCGCCATTATACTTGCAGTTCATTCCCAGAAGGCACGCACTGACCAGTACGGTCATCTTTTCATCCATCCTTCCACATGGAATCTTCACCGGGTTCGTTTTTCGGAAAAGTCTGCCTTTTTCTTTCGACAGCGCTGCACTGTTTCCTTCACTGAATATGAAAAGAGGCAGCCTTCGCTGCCTCTTTTGTCATGCCTTCTGATTTTCTTTTGAAACCTTGGGAACATGGTATTCTGCATGCTTGTCATACCGCACGCTCTCCGGGGGAACTTCCAGCAGTTCCGGATGATCCAGATACTTTTCCATATCGGCAAAGAATCCGGCATAGAAAGCACCGGAGCATACGCGTTCATCGGCTGTCACGCCGATGGGAAGGAAGCGCTTCATGCGCACCTTGTCGCCTTCCACCACGGCTTCCTTTTTGACCAGACCCATTCCGAAGAAAAGAGAGGTCGAGCCAAAATTGTAGATGTGATGGTTGACATGATGCAGTCCAATGGATGCGTTGTTGGTAATGAACATGCCGGTATGGAAGGGCAGCGCATCCAGGAAAGCGCCGGGCAGCAGACCGTAGCGGTCGAGCAGACGCACAAGCGCCACGACCAGTGAAGCAAACCCGGGGATCTTGAGCACAAAGGCAGCGAGATGGTCCGCAAAATTTTTCGGGCCCGGTCCGCGGTTTGAATCAATCACATTCACCATGCGGTCGCGAACGTCAAAAAGCGTATCCGTCGGGTCAAACTTGATTTTTACCGCAGTTTCACCGGCTTCGGCATTCTGGGGATCCTTGAGCATGGTGAAGCTGACAGTGCAGTTATTCCTGGAATAATACTGCTTGTTCATGATAAAGCGGTTGATTTCCGGGTGCTGGCTCACGGAACGGACATAGGCAGCCACAATGATCTGCATGAAGGTGACGCGCTGATCCTCGCGAAGCTTTTTCGCGATATACCGGGTCAGCATTTCGTAATCGACTTCATGCTGGAGAAAGACCTGCGCATCACAGCGCATCGGCATGAGATATGGCGTAATCTGAACAATCGGATCAATATCCCCGATTCTTCTGCCATCAGCTCTGAATCCGAACAATGATATTTCCTCCCTTATCTCTCAGGACGGCTGAATAAAAACATATAAAAAAAGCAAATATGCCGCCGGCCCGATTATGCCAGTTTCTTCCTGTGTTTGTCAAGTTTTCTTTCTGAAAAGGCCTGTCCTTTGCCTGTCTTTCTTGTTCACACGCTCTTCTTTTTCTGATATAATCCGCTAATGCCTGACGCGATGGGAGGTGAGGCTTGTGGAAACAGAAAGACTGGAAGGTTCCGTGGCCGGCACTGTCTTCCGGAACGAAGAAAACGGCTATTCCGTGATCATGGTCAAAGCAGGCAGGAAAGCCATCACCTGCACAGGCATTCTTCCGGAGCTGGCGATCGGTGAACAGGTGGTCCTGACCGGCACCTATGTCGATCATCCCCAGTACGGCAGTCAGCTGAAGGTTGCTTCCTTTGAAATTATCAAGCCCACCACACTCAGCGGCATCGAACGCTTTCTGGCCTCCGGCCTCATCAAGGGCGTGAAGACCTCCTCGGCCAAACAGATCGTGGAGCATTTCGGTGAGGAAACGCTGGAAGTGCTTTCAGAGCATCCCGAGCGCCTGCAGGAAATCCGCGGGTTTGGGAAAAAGCGCTGGAAAATGGTGGCGGAAAGCTATCATCAGTGCATGTATCTGCGCAATGCCATGGTCTTTCTGCAGACCTACAGCATTCCTTCCACACTCGCCCAGCGCATCGCCCGCAAATATGGTTCCGATACAGAAAAAACGATCCGTGAGAATCCCTACCGGCTCTGTATGGAAATCGACGGCATCGGCTTTCAGACCGTCGACCGCATCGCAGCCTCCATGGGAATCGCCCAGGAGAGCGAGTATCGTCTGAAGGCCGGCCTCATCTATGTTCTCCAGGAGCAGTCGTATTCCATGGGGCACTGCTATCTTCCCGCAGAAGAACTGCTCCGGCATGCCGGGGCACTGCTGCACGCCCCCGACGCTCTCCTTGAGCATGCGCTCGAAGAGCTCGCAGCAGATGGGAGTATCAAGTGTGAGCGCACCGACCATGACCTTCGCGTCTATCTCCCTGTGTTTTTTCAAGCCGAGGCTGATGTCGCCTCAAGACTTCTGGAACTCTATTCCTCCGTCCCCCGCGGCAGCCGGAAAAAAGGCGAGCAGCGGATCCGGGCCTTTGAGGCGAGACACCATGTGGCATTTTCCGCGCTGCAGCGGGAGGCCATTCTCTCCGCGCTTGAGTTTGGAGTTCTGATTATTACCGGCGGCCCCGGCACAGGAAAAACCACGATCATCCGCTGTATTATTTCCCTGCTCCAGGACGAGGGTGAAGTCACGCTCTGTGCACCGACCGGCCGCGCAGCCAAGCGCATGAGCGAGGCCACCGGGCAGGAAGCACGGACCATTCACCGTCTCCTGGAATCCACCGGGGAGGGCGTGTTCGGACACAATGAGGAAGAGCCGCTGGAAACCAGCTGCGTCATCGTCGATGAAATGTCCATGGTGGATATTCTCCTCATGCGCTCCCTGCTGTGCGCACTCTCCCCCGGGACCCGCCTGATTCTCGTCGGCGACGCGGATCAGCTTCCCAGTGTCGGCGCAGGCAATGTTCTCGGTGACCTGCTGGCGTCCTCTGTGCTTCCGGCCGTGCGCCTGACGGATATCTACCGCCAGAGTGAGGAGAGCCGCATTGTGGTGAATGCCCACCGCATCAATCACGGCGAGATGCCTGTTCTCAATGAGAAGGGCACGGATTTCTTCTTTGAGCGTAAGGAAATGCCCCGGGATACGGCAGAAACCATTGTCAGTCTGGTCGCCACACGCCTGCCCGGGTTTATCCACTGTTCGGGTGATGAGCGCGCACAGTCCATTCAGGTGCTCGCTCCGCAGAAAAAAGGAGATACCGGCGTGATTGCCCTGAATGTCATGCTGCAGGAAGCGCTCAATCCGCCTGCACCGGACAAGCCGAGCATCACCTGGGGCGACCGCCTTTTCCGCAAAGGCGACAAAGTCATGCAGACCAAGAATGACTACAATCTGGCCTGGATCCGGCATACACCGCGCGGTGAACAGGAGGGAGAAGGCGTCTTCAACGGGGATATCGGCACCATCCTGGATGTCGATGAGGAGGCCAATGCACTGACTGTACGCTACGATGAAGACAGGGATGTCGAGTATTCGGCCTCAGCCGGCGACCTGGACAATCTGGATCTTGCCTACGCCATGACCGTGCACAAAAGCCAGGGCTGCGAATTTCCGGTCGTGGTCATCCCGGTCTGCGGCGGGCCCAGGCTTCTCCTGACCCGAAACCTTTTCTATACAGCCCTGACCCGCGCGCGCAGCCTGGTTGTGCTCGTCGGTCGGGAGCAGGTGATCCGGGACATGGTAGAAAACAATCATATCGCACACCGGTACACTGCTTTAAGTGACTGTCTGTATCAGATGTCCATGAGCAGATCAATGAAGATGCCGGAGGATAACGCATGAAACGAACGCTTCCTTTATGGATACTGCTCTTATCCCTTCTGTGTGTCCTCTCCGCTTCAGCGGAAGAGGCGCCAGAAATCACGGACCAGTGCACCTTTACCCAGTCCGGCAAGCAGATCCGGGATGTCAGTCATATTCTCGACAGGGATTACGGCACCTACTGCACCATTCTTTCAGGCCGTGCGCTGGAAGCTGAAAGCCAGGGGGAGGACATCGGCGGGATCTTCATCCAGTTTCACGACCGCACCGTGGCCTGCACGCTGGAAGCCCGGGTCCGCGGGGTCTGGAAAAAAGTCGCCGACTGCGGAGACTACCTGACCGAGTGGTTTTCCGTCCCCATGTACACCGATGCGGTCCGCCTGGTCAACACAGGCCGGTCCCGCATGTTCATCAATGAGTTCTACGTCTACGGGTACGGTGTCCAGCCGGCCCGTGCAGCCAAATGGCACACCGGTGAAAAGTGTGACCTCATGCTGATCTCCTGTCATCCCGATGACGAGGTGCTCTGGTTCGGCGGACTGCTCCCGACCTATGCCCGGGAGCGGGGGTATGAGGTGCAGGTGGTTGTCGTGGTTCCCTCGACACCGGAGCGGCGTCTGGAACTGCTCGACAGTCTGTGGCACTGCGGCGTCACCCGTTATCCGCGCCTGCTGGGCATCGGGGATTCCCATCACGGAAGCCTGCAGGAGCAGTACCGCGCATGGAGCAAGGACAGTGTCTGCTTCTCCATTGTCAAATCCATCCGCATGTTTCAGCCGGAAGTCATCGTATCCCATGACCTGTACGGCGAATACGGACACGGCGCTCACATGGCGACGGGCGACTGCACGCGTCTGGCCTACCATTACGCGGCCTCGCCCAAAAAGTATGCGAACACGGCCAAGGAATACGGCCTGTGGCAGGCCAAAAAGCTGTACCTCCATCTGTATGCCGAAAACCGCATTGAGATGGACTGGCATCAGCCGCTGGAATCCTTTGGCGGAAAGGACGGTTACACCGTTGCCGCAGAGGCTTTCCAGTTCCACAAAAGTCAGCTCGGTGCCTGGACCATTCATGACGGAGGAAAGCTGTCGAATGCCATCTTCGGTCTGGTCTATTCGGAGGTCGGCCCCGATGTAGAGAAAAACGATCTGATGGAGAACACCGGCTGCGTCCCGCATCCTGAAAACCGCTTTGAGCCTGAAAAGCCCATCGGTCTTGTAGAAGAAACCGCTGCGGATGAAGACGATGTCATTCATATCACACTCGATTCGGGAGGTGATTCGTGAGATGCTGCAGGGACAGCTCGTCCGCCTTCGCGCGTTTGAAAGCGGAGATCTTGAAACCAATCATCTGTTTGTCAATGATGAGGAAACTGCCCTGCTCATGTATAAAGGCATGCCCTTTCCGACATCCCTGAACGATGAGCAGCAGTGGCTCTCCCAGCAGTCCAGCTACACCCGCGGCGAATACCAGTTCGCTGTGGAAAACATGGACGGTGATCTGGTCGGACGCTGCGGCATTGTCCGCCTGGACTGGAAAAACCGTGTCGCCGAGCTCGGCATGATGATCGGCCGGCCCTACAGAGGACGCGGATACGGAAAAGAAGCGCTCTCGCTGGTCTGTGATTTCTGTTTCCAGCAGCTCGGATGTCACCGCCTGAAAGTCAGTGTGCTGGACTTCAACGAAGCAGCCATCGCCTGTTATACAGCCTGTGGCTTTGTCCGGGAAGGCGTTCTCCGTGAAGAAGTGTTCCGCAACGGAACCTTCCACGACGTCATCCTGATGGGCCGCATTTCCCCCTGTTCCTGAAACAACGACTGAATAAAATGGAGAGAATAAGCATGCATTCACAGAAAAAAAAGATTGTCACCAAGTTTGGCGGCTCTTCCCTTGCCAATGCAGAGCAGTTTCGTAAAGTCAAAGACATCATCGGGCGCAATCCTGCCCGCATCTACGTGGTTCCCTCGGCTCCCGGGCGCCGTTTTTCCGGAGACGACAAGGTGACGGACCTGCTGTACCGCTGCTACAATCTGTGCCGCGAGCATCAGGACTTCGAGGAAACGTTTGACAAAATCCGTGCGCGTTATCAGGAGATTGCCAGCGAACTCGAACTGACGGTCGACCTTGACCGGGAACTGAACCATATTCATGACAAGATCGCGGGCGGTGCTGACGAGACTACTGCGCCAGCCGCGGCGAATACCTCAACGGCCTTCTCCTCGCCGATTTCCTGTCCTGGCGCTTCATGGATGCTGAAAAGGTCATCTTCTTCAAGGGAGACGGCACCTTTGACAGTGAAAAAACCAACGTGGTCATGATGGCGCTCCTCGCCGACGAGCAGCCCACGGTCGTGCCCGGATTCTACGGGGTCAAGCCGGACGGAAGGGTGCACACCTTTTCACGCGGCGGCTCGGATATCACAGGCGCCATTGTCGCACGCGCTGTGAGCGCGGATGCGTATGAGAACTGGACCGATGTCTCCGGTTTCCTCATGGCAGACCCCCGGATTGTCAGCAATCCGCGTGAAATCAGCCGCATCACCTATGCAGAGCTTCGCGAGCTCAGCTATATGGGCGCGACCGTTCTGCATGAGGACGCCATGTTCCCCGTGCACAAGGTCGGCATTCCCACCGTCATCCTCAACACCAATCATCCTGAGCACCCCGGCACGCTGATCTCCCTGACCCTGCCCACAGACCCCGTCGAACCGACCATCACCGGTGTTGCCGGCCATCAGGGATTTTCCGTTGTGGCCATTGAAAAAGCCATGATGAACTCAGAGATCGGTTTCGGCCGCAAGGTGCTGCAGATTTTTGAAGAGTGCAACATTTCCTTTGAGCATATGCCCAGCGGCATTGATTCCCTGTCCGTGGTCGTCTCCGGCGAAGCGCTGGCCCCGCACCGCGAGGAGATTGTCCGCCGCATTGCTGAGGAAGTTGCTCCGGATACACTCACCATCCATGACCATATGTCCATCATCGCCACGGTTGGACGTGGCATGGTCAACAACTGCGGCACTGCTGCCCGGCTTTTCTCGGCCATGAGCCGCAACGGCATCAACGTCCGCATGATTGACCAGGGGTCCAGCGAACTTTCCATTATTGTCGGTGTCGATGATGCCGACTTTGAAAAGACGATCCGCGCCATTTACGCCGAATTTGTCGGTTAATCCATACGAAAGCTGGACGGTTCCATTGCCAACGATTTCAATGCTGCTCATTGTCTGTCCTCTGGTCTTCCTGGCGGGTCTCATTGACTCCGCCGCAGGCGGCGGAGGACTGATTTCCATTCCGGCCTATTATGCTGCCGGACTGCCTCCCTATCTTGCCTCCGGCACCAACAAGCTTTCCTCTTCGCTGGGCACCACCTGGGCAACCATCCGCTACTTCCGTTCCGGTCACCTGGACTGGAAAGTCGGCCTGCTCGCGGCGCTTGGCGCTTTTCCGGGATCCTATCTCGGTGCCGCGCTTCAACAGACATTTTCCGAGCGGCATGTGCATCTGATGATGCTCGTGATGATTCCGCTCGCAGCCGTCTTCGTGCTCACCGGGCGCGCTGACACAAAGAACAGACTTCAGGTGCCTCCCCGGTTTCTGGTTCCCGCATGCCTTCTGATCGGTCTGGTGATCGGTTTCTATGACGGCCTCGTCGGTCCCGGAACCGGCACTTTCCTCATTATTCTTTTCACGATGTTCCTCGGACTGCATCCGGTCGATGCGAGCGGCACGGCAAAAGTCGTCAATCTGGCAAGCAATATTGCCGCCCTCGTCAGTTATCTGCTCCAGGGGCATGTCATGATTCTGCTGGGTCTCCCTGCCGCCATTTTTACCATTCTCGGAGCCCAGGTCGGTTCGTCACTCGCCATCCACAGAGGTGCACGGTTTATCCGGCACATGCTGCTGGTCGTTCTCGCCCTTCTGCTTGCAAGAATGCTGATCGATGTGCTATCATGAAGCCGCCGCAAGTCCGGCATCACGCTTCACGGAGGTTCACGATGCGAAAATTTCATCTTCCCTGGCAGCGCGGAACCGAAGTGACCGAGCAGTCTTCCGCGCAGGAAACATCCATGTCTCCTACTCCTGCCGGTCCGTATTTCAAACAGAATATGCCTGCAGCCCAGACGGATCCGGGCGCTCAGAATGCTTACCCTTCCGGCGCGGCTTCTGGTGACTTTGGATATCGTCCGGCCGCATTTTCATCCGGCGCTCAGTCTCCCGCTTATTCCGGGCCTGTGCAGCCGGTTTCCTATCCCCCGCAGGGACAGCCGCAGGGCTTTTCTGCGCCTGTCCAGCCCGTCAATTATCCTGCCCAGGGTCAGGCCCAGGGCTTTTCCGGTCCCGTCCAGCCTGTCAATTATCCTGCCCAGGGTCAGGCCCAGGGCTTTTCAGGCCCCGTGCAGCCTGTCAATTATCCTGCCCCGGGTCCGCCGCAGGGGTTTTCTGCGCCTGTCCAGCCGGTCAATTATCCCCCCCAGGGTCAGGCCCAGGGTTTTTCAGGCCCCGTGCAGCCTGTCAATTATCCCCCGCAGGGACAGCCGCAGGGCTTTTCCGGTCCGGTTCAGCCTGTCAATTATCCCCCACAGGGGCAGCCTCAGAGTTTTTCCGGTCCGGTCCAGCCCGTCACCTATCCTCCGCAGGGCTTTTCCGGTCCGGTCCAGCCCGTCACCTATCCTCCGCAGGGACAGCCGCAGGGCTTTTCCGGTCCGGTCCAGCCCGTCAATTATCCCCCGCAGGGGACAGGGTTTTCAGCTCCCGTGACACAGCCTGGCATGCAGGGGCCCGCTCCTGATGAAACCGGCAGCGACACGGATGAGCCGGCAGCCGGCGCGGGGAAACAGCTCGACAGCCGTTTCAGTTTCCGGCCTTCTTTTATCATGCCGCAGAATGTCCGGGAAAAGCTGACCATTGCCCCGATTCACATTGCCATCGTGGTCGCCGTTGTCCTGCTCGCCGGATGGTATCTTTTCAATACCTATGCGCCGCAGGCGGCCACCTCTGCCACCATTCAGGCCGGCAAGTACGGAGCCTATTACACAGGTGAAGCGCTGATTGTGAGAAATGAAGTTCCCTATGATGCAGACGGTGTCACCAGCATCGACTACCGTGCCACCGAGGGCAGCTTCATCAACAACTCCACCGCCATCTGTGATGTTTTCTCCTCCGGCTTTTCCACAAGAGAAATTACAGCCCTTCAGGATTACAGAGACCAGATCCGCGACTACGAGCAGGAACTGCTCAGCGCAGAAACGACCTACGATGCCCGGCTTGAGCGCGTTGAATCCGAAGTGCTCACCCAGGCCAAGGAAGTCCGTTCCCTTCTCGCAGGCACGCGCGGCAACCTGATCAATCAGGAATCCACGCTGGAAGCGGCCATCACGGCGCGCCAGCAGTATCTTCGTCAGAAGTATTCCTCCGACCAGCGCCTCAGCCGCCTGCTGGACGACGAACAGGCCCAGCAGCAGCGCATTGACAGCTGGACAAAAACATTCTATGGAACAAGAACATCGCTCGTCTCCTTCTATACCGATGGATTCGAGTATGGACTGACTGTGCAGAACTGCCTTGATTTTACGCCGTCTCAGGTCCGTTCCATGATCAATGGACAGCTGCCGGTTTCCGATTCTCTTCCCAAATCCAAAACCACCATTTACAGGACCATCATGGATGAACCCTGGTATGTCCTGATGCTGGTGGACGATACATCCTGGAATCCAGTGGAAGGCGCAAGCTATGCGCTGGAACTGAATCAGTTTGAAAACACACAGGTTGAGGCCACCGTCATCTCCTTCACCCGTTCCGGCGGAGAGCTGCTGGTGAGACTGCGCGTGGAAAACAATGTGGAAAGTGTACTCTACATGCGCACAGGCACCGCCAGGCTCGGCGACAACGTTTCCACCATGATGGTGCCCGCCCGGGCGATCTACCGTCAGAATGATATGGACGGCGTGGTTGTGATTGACGGTTCCAACCGTTTCTTTGTACCGGTACAGATTATCTTCAGGGAAGGCAATAACGTTTATGTCAACTCGCTGCAGCAGGGGCTGCTCTTTGAGGGACAGAACATTATGCTGTTCTGAGAAAGGAGCATCTGTTCATGGAAAGTGATCTGCTGCGTGAACGGCTTGACCATCTTCGCAGTGCATTGCTGACTGCCTCGGAAGGCCGTTATCCGCCGTCGCGCATTATTGCCGTCACCAAAACGCACCCCGCTGAGATGATTCTTCCTCTGGCCGGGCTCGGCATTCAGGAAATCGGCGAAAACCGCGTGCAGGAAATCCGTGAAAAAGTTCCCCTTCTCGATGGAAAATTTGCTGTCCATCTCATTGGCCGGTTGCAAACAAACAAAGTAAAATATATAATGAAGGATGTGGTTATGATCCAGTCCCTCGATCGGATGGAACTGGCTCATGAAATCAACCGACAGGCTCTCAAGCACGGCATGGTCATGCCTGTGCTTGTGCAGGTCAGCCCTGCAGGCGAGGAGCAGAAAGGCGGTATCGATCCCGCACTGCTGCGTCCGTTTCTGAAGGATGTCGCTTCCCTGCCCGGTCTGCATGTGCGCGGCCTGATGGCCGTGATGCCCAATCTCGGTCCCACACCCGAACTCGATTCCCTTTTCGGGAACATGCGAACGCTCTTTGAGCAGATTCGTGAGGAAGCCATTCCCGGCATTGACATGGAGGAACTCTCCATGGGCATGTCCGGTGATTATCTTTATGCAGCCCGTCACGGTGCCACCATGGTCCGCGTCGGCAGTGCAATCTTCGGACCCAGGGATTACGGTCCGAAATAAACATTCGGGAGGTTTTACCCTATGCCAATCGGTGATTATGTCCGTTCTCTTTTCAGCAGGATTGCGAACGGACCTTATGATAAGGATAAAAAGGACAAGCCCACCACACCGAACCTTGCCAACGGCGGTCATACCGGGTATCATCCTCTTCCTCCCAAGAAAGCGCGTCAGAAAGATTACAGTGCGGATCAGCAGAACATGAACCAGTACACGGTTCAGGGAGCCAATCAGCCGATGTATGACACCGCCCAGCAGAATGTCTGGCAGGACGCTTCCGCTCCCATGCAGGGGCAGCCCTGGGGACAGGGCTGGCAGCAGACCGATCCCACCCAGTCTCAGGCTCCGTGGGGACAGGGCTGGCAGCAGCAGTCCTGGCAGGTCGATCCTTCCCAGCAGGGCACCATGTATACCCAGCAGTCCTATGCTCAGAATAACGGCTGGCAGAACGATTTCTCTCAGGTGAACGGTACAGGCTATGCGCCCCAGATGAATGGAACGGGGTATGCGCCTCAGATGAATGCAACAGGCTATGCGCCTGCACAGAATGGGTTCGCCCAGGCTGCCGCACCGGCACAGCCTGCCGGCTTTGCCCAGCAGCAGAATGCCGCGCCTGCCCAGAATGCTCAGAGCAATATGGGTCAGATGCACTATATGCCCGGCCAGTTCGTGCATGAAGACGGCAAATCCTACTCACATGTTGAGCGCCTCGCTCAGCCGCTGTCCGCCTCATCCTGCTTCCGTCTGATCGAATTTATGCGCAATGGCGAAAGCATTATTGTGAACACGGAGCTCATCCAGGACGAGCGTGAAAATGCACATTGCCTGGACCTGCTCTACGGTGCAGCCTTTACCATGGGCTATACCTTCACCAAGATTTCCAGACTGCGCATCTATCTGATTTCACCGGCCAATATCTGCGTTCTTCCCTACGGAACCATCAAGCAGCTCAACGACGAAGAACTCGCCCGCCGCTGGCCCGGTTCCGTTCCCCAGCCGAAGAATCAGACACCTGCCGGGTTCGACTTTGACCGTCTGGACCGGAAAGCAGCCGGTGAAATGGAAAACTATGTTCCCCAGAGAAGATATTCCTGAGCGAATGTTGTTTCATTCTGATGCAAAGGAGTCCTGAACATGCGGCTGATCATTGGCCTGCTTGATGTTGTATTCAATCTTTTCAATATTCTGCTCCTGGTCTATGTTGTCATGTCCTGGGTCAACCCGGTTCAGAGCAAATGGACCGGCATCATCCGGAGCATCGTGGAACCGATTCTGACCCCTGTCCGCCGCTTTCTGCAGAAAAACGTCCCCAACCTGATGGGAACATTTGACTGGTCTCCGGTGGCTGTCTGGCTGCTGATCTCGCTCATCCGCCAGATTCTCTCACCGCTGCGCTATCTGTAAGCCATGCAGGAAGAATCACAGGAAAAACTCCGTCTTCGTCTGGAAAGCGGTGCAAAAGCCGCCCAGAAAAGAGACATCCCGGTACCCGGACGGTTTATCGCCCGGGACGTATTTTCCCAGGCTGTCCATATCGCACGGCAGTTTGATGTGGCGGCCTCTGTTTTCGGTGGATATCCGGAAGCAGAACGCGTGCAGGTGTGCTTTCATCCCACGGAGGATGAGCCGGTGTATACTGGAACCTGGCTGCAGATCAGCTGGAATCCGCGCTTTGCATCCCCTACGCACCCCGAGCTTCTCGGAAGCCTGATGGGACTTGGGTTCGACCGCAGCTATTTCGGAGATCTCATTGCCGGTGAGCGGGCCGCGCATCTGTATGCCATGCCTGAAATGGCCCAGCGGCTTCCCATGGAATGGACGCAGGCCGGGAGAACCTCCATCGAAGTGACGGTTCTCTCAGAGCCCCCGGTTCTCTCCCTGCCGCACGGCATCATAGAGGAATTCTCCGCAGCCTCTCTCCGGCTCGACGCTGTTCTGTCCGGCGGACTGCATGTTTCCCGTGCAAAGGCTGCTGACATGATCCGTCAGGGACTGGTCATGATTGCGCATCAGGAGGAAACCCGGATTGACCGCCAACTTCAGGAAGGCGATCTGATTTCCATCCGCGGACACGGACGCATCCGGGTCAGCGGGATCGGCGGCCTGTCCAGAAAAGGCCGCACCTACATTCAGGTCGAATGTTTTCTACATGATTAAAATTCCCGGTGACGGGTGAAAATGAAAGGGGTAGACGCATATGCAGCAGATCACCATCGACGCTATTGAATCCAAAGAGTTTGCCATCCGCAAAAACGGATATGATCAGGATGAAGTCGACTCTTTCCTTGACGACATTTGTGACGAAATGGAACGTCAGCTCGGCACCATCAACAAACTCCAGCAGCAGCTGCGTGAAGCGCAGACCGCGGCTGCCCGTCCGGTTCCGGTCCCTGCCGCAGCTTCCGTGTCTCCCCAGAGTGAGGCTGCTTTCCGTGAGATCCTTGAGATGGCACAGAAAGTCAAGGAAGAAACCATTTCCAACGCGCAGAAACAGGCCGATGAGATTCTCCAGGATGCCAAAGTCAAGGCTGAGGCTCAGCTGGGCAGTCTGAACACCGAGCGTGATCGTCTCACCGCACAGGTGGAAGGGCTGAAGAAGACCGTCGCAACCTATCGGAGCAGCTTCGAGGCATTGCTTGCCAGCCAGAAAGACGCGCTCAGCCAGATCGACAATCTGTAAGCTTTCAGGAAAGGCATCTGCCTTTCCTCTTTTTTTCTTTACACGGAAAGGGGGTGGAACATCTGGAACAGCGCGCACTGGCCGTTCGCACACTGGTCGAATTCACGCTGCACGGCGAAGATATTACGCGCGGCACGGATATCCGTTCCATGCAGGACGGCATGCTTGGACACAAGGCGCGTCAGAGTGCGCTCACGGAAGGCTGGCAGTCTGAAGTCCCCCTGAAGACCGAGATTGTTCTCGAGGATCTCTCCCTGACCCTCGTGCTTTCCGGCCGCATGGATGCTTTTCTAGACGGTGCCGAACCTGCAGTGGAGGAAATCAAGCTCTGGCAGGGCAAGGATCCTCCGGAATCCCCCTATCCTGCGCACAGAGCGCAGGCGCTTGTGTATGCCTGGATGCTTTTTCAGGAGCGGCAGGAACTGCAGACTGTTCAAATCCAGGTCGTCTATGTCAGCCGCACCGGAAAAGTGCGCGGCGTATTCCCTGAGACCCTCGACCGCACGGCCTGCAGCGATGCTTTCCATCTGCTCCTGGATCCGTACGTTCACAGACTCCGGGCTATGGACCGCCATCAGACAGCCAGGGATGCCTGCATTGAATCCCTCGCCTTTCCCTATCCCGCCTACCGTCCCGGACAGAGAGAGTATGCTGTCCAGGTCTATACCGCCATTACCCGCAGGCGCAGGCTGTTTGCCTCCATGCCCACAGGAAGCGGGAAATCTGCTGCCACGCTTTTTCCTGCCATCAAGGCCATGCCGCGCGGTCTGACCTCGCGGATCTTCTATCTCACCGCAAGGACCACCCAGAGAAAAGGACCGCTTGACGCACTTGCACACATGCCTTCCCTTTCCGAGTTCTGGGTGCTCGAACTCGATGCCAAGGAACGTCAGTGCCCGGAAGAGATGATCTGTCATCCGGATTTCTGTCCGCGGGCCAGGGGGCATTTCTGCCGGGATGCCGAAGCCATTGAAGAGATGCTCGACTGCGGTGTATGGACAAAGGAGCAGATCCGTGCAACCGCGGAAAAGCACATGCTCTGTCCCTTTGAGTTTGCCCTCTCCCTCTCAGAGCTCGCCGACCTTGTCATCTGCGACTACAATTATGCGTTTGACCCGGCCGTGCATCTGCAGCGGATTTTCGACGCCACGCATGATGTGACCCTCCTCATTGACGAGGCGCATCATCTTCTTCCGCGCATCCGGGATATGCTCTCCGGGCAGATCGACGGTCTGGTCCTGAGAAAACTCCGCAAACGGCTCGGAAAGATGGCCGGACGCACCCATCCCCTGTATAAGGCGATGACCCGGCTGATGAACGAGCTGGACCTTCTCTCCATCCGCACGATCAGCAGCGGAACCCTCGACAGCATCCCCGATGCTGTATTCAGTGCTGTCCTTGACGTGACCGATGCGCTCCTTGACAGTGAAAAGGAGCATCTCGACTGGGGCGAAGAACAGAGCACACTGCAGGAGCTGCTCTCCGATCTCCTGTCCTTCGCCCGGGTTTCGCAGCGCGCAAAAGAGGACTATGCCTTTCTGATCCGGCGCACCCGGGATCCCCTTGTGCAGGCCCGCTGTCTGAATCCTGCCACCCATTTTGCCGCCGTCACGCACGGCATGCAGGGCACCATCTGTTTTTCCGCAACCCTGGACCCTCTCGATGACATGAAGCTTCTCCTGGGCGGAGATGAGGAAGACGCCTGCTTTTCCGCGCCTTCACCGTATCCGCGGGAAAACCTGCTCGTCATTCAGTCCGATGTGAATGTGCGTTATGCCGCCCGGGAACAGTCCGTCGAAGGGATCGCGCAGATGATCCGCACCATGGTCGAAGCCCACCGCGGCCGGTATATCGTGTTCTTTCCCAGTTTTGCTTTTCTTGAGATGACAGAACGTGTGCTCGATCTCCCCTGTCAGGTGCAGAAGTCTTCCATGACGCTCGAAGAGCGCGATGCCTTTCTCGCGCCTTACCTCACCGGAGATCAGCCGGTGCTTTCTCTGTGTGTGCTCGGCGGCATCTTTTCCGAGAGCATTGATCTTCCCGGAACATGCCTGGACGGGGTCATGGTGGTCGGGGTCGGGCTCCCGCAGGTCGGTCCTGAGCAGGAGGCGCTCAGAGCATGGTACGATGCCCATCTCGGACACGGCTTCCTGTATGCCTATCAGATCCCGGGAATGCAGAAAGCCGCGCAGGCCGCCGGCCGCGTCATCCGCTCCGAGCACGACCGCGGGATTGTGATCCTCGTCGATGACCGTTTCCGCCAGGCAACCTACCGCCGCCTGATGCCCCCGCACTGGCAGCCCCGTTCCGGCCCGCTTGAATCTCTGCTTGCCCGCTTCTGGCTAGGCAGCCCCGCACCTGATGCCTCCCCTGCTCCACAGGCAGAGGATCCATGAGCACAGTAGCCGTCCAAACGTGGAAAAACCCGAAGGCAATTTGTCTGCCTCCGGGTCATTTTTCATTCTTACCGATTATTCTCCGATCGCCGCAGCCACCAGTCCGTCGTTTTCCGCCAGCAGCTGTTCGGCCTCACTGCGCGTGCAGCTGCGCACTATCATCACAATGGCTGTTTTGCAGTGATAATCACATGCCTTGAGCGCTTCCTCAGCCTGTTCCGGTTCGACCCGGGCAGCCTGAGAGACGATCCGCACACAGCGCCGGACCAGCTTTTCATTGGACGGCTGGACATCCACCATCAGATTGCTGTAGACCTTGCCCAGACGCACCATGACGCCGGTGGACAGCATATTCAGAATCATTTTCTGCGCTGTTCCGCTTTTCATCCGGGTGCTTCCGGTGATGGCTTCCGGCCCCGGCAGCGGCGACATGCCGATGTCTGCCTGGGTATCCACCTCAGACCCGGGAGAGCATGAGATGCCGAGCGTCAGCGCGCCGATTTCCCGTGCATAGGCGATTGCTCCGAGCACATAGGGGGTTCTTCCGCTCGCGGCGAGTCCGCAGACAACATCCTTCCCGGTGAGATGGATGTTTTCCAGGTCAGTCCGGCCGAGTTCCCGGCTGTCCTCTGCGCCTTCCACCGCCTTGAAAATCGCCGGGTAACCGCCTGCAATCAGGCCCATCACCATTTCCGGCGGCGCAGAATAGGTCGGCGGACACTCGGACGCATCCACAATGCCCAGACGTCCGGAAGTGCCGGCACCCACATAAATCAGGCGTCCGCCCTGTTTCAGCCGGAGCGCTGTCTGGTCAATCGCTTCCGCAATCCTGGGGAGGATCTTTTCCACAGCAAGCGCAACCTTTGCATCCTCCCTGTTGATTTCCCTGACCATCTCGAGTGTAGAAACCCGATCAATATCCATTGTATCCGGGTTGCGCTGCTCTGTCGCAATCCGATTCAAATCCACCATGAACACGCTGCCTCCTGTTCTTTTCTCTTCTGATTGTATTCTACTCTCGAACGCCTTTCCATTCAAGCGCTGTCCCCGTTCTTTCCCATACCCGCCTGATGAGATGTTCTCCTGGTCTCTTGATTTTTTCCCTGTTTTTTCTATAATAACGGTACACCGCACCAAGCGGTCTCAACCCTTTACCCTTCGCTTTTTGGACAAGGAGGAAGTCCCATTCATGAAAAAAGTTGAAATCAAACTCAGTCTTGCTGAAAATGTTAAGACCTTTGTGAATACAGTGAACAAATATGACTTTGATATGGATCTGCGTGCCGGCCGCCATGTGGTGGATGCAAAATCCATCCTCGGCATTTTCAGCCTCGACCTTTCAAGGCCCATCACCCTTGAAGTGGACGATGACGAGCATGTCGATCCCAAACAGCTCGAAGCATTGCTTGAAGATATCCGTCCTTTCATTATCTGAATCCGGTTCACTTTCAACCTCCCCCTGCAATGCAGTCGGGAGGTTTTTGGATTCGCACCTTCCGGCGCAGAAAGGATGCCCGCATGGAACGTCACATCATTCCCGATTCGGAAAACCGGATGATCCTGCTGGAAACACTGTCCTCGATCGGTCCGCTTTCCGATACACAACTTCTGGTCTTTGTGACGGATCTGTCCCTCATGAATTATTTTTCCCTGCACCTGAATCTCTCGGAACTCGAGCAGCAGGGCCTGATCGAACAGTTCCGTCATCCGTTTGCCATGCTCTACCGCATTACAGATTCCGGGCGGTATATGCTTGAGAGCTTTCCCAACATCATTCCGCAGAGCCGTCGAAAACTGCTCAGTGCCAATGTTACCGCCTACCGGGACCGTTTCCGGTCCCAGCAGCTCATGCCGTGTTCTGAATCCCGTCTTCCGGACGGCACCACCTGCATTCGTCTTCAGCTGCTCGAAAAAGACCTGCTGGTGCTCGACATGCGCCTGAAAACCAGTGAGCACCTCTCCTGTCTTGAAAAGCGCTGGCAGACCATCGCTTCTGAAATTTACAGCCTGATTTCGGATACCCTGACGGAAGGGTTTCACCGAAACCGGACCGGCCCCGTTCCGGAGACCGTTTCCCTGACCAAGTCCGTCCGCGGCGAATGGACCCTGTATATGGCCGACCCGCCTGAGGATCCGACCTTTTCCATCATCATCTCCCTGGCCGATGAGGAGCTCTGCCGCCACTGGGCACGGCGCTGGTCGGATTCCTGTGCTGTTCTCCGGGAAGCCATTGAGGCATTGTTAAGGAATTCCCTGAACAATTGATTCATTTTTCGTATTATTGCTCCCAGAATATGCATAATTTCCCGAACATTTTTTCTTTTTTACTGTTTCATCATTCGCGGAATTATGATATAATGTGTCGGTCGGCCCTGAAGCGGCCGGCGGAAATGGAGCGATAAGTTTTGGATAAGATCCGCCGTAACGAGCGCATGAGCGCAATGATGAAGATTCTTTCAGATTCTCCCAACCACCTGTTCACCCTTTCCTACTTCTGTGAGCTGTTCTCCACGGCCAAATCGACCATGAGTGAAGATATTGATCTGCTTCGCGAAGTGGTGGAATCGTTCGGTCTGGGAGAAATCCGCACCATCACCGGTGCAGCCGGCGGTGTCCTTTATCGCGCCAAAACGAAACCGGAGAATGCCTACGATTATATTGCTTCCCTCTGCGAGCAGCTCAGCGGAACAGATCGTATTCTTCCCGGGGGATTCCTTTATCTGAGCGATATTCTCTCCCATCCTGTGATCACACGGAAAATGGGCGAGATTCTTGCGACCGAGTACAACGATCTTCATCCGGACTTTGTCCTGACCATGGAAACCAAGGGCATTCCTGTGGCTCTGACCACGGCCAGCGCACTGGGTGTTCCCCTGGTCATCGCACGTCACTCTTCCAAGGTCTATGAGGGTTCCGCTGTCAATATCAATTATGTCTCCGGATCCTCCGGCTCCATTCAGACGATGTCTCTTTCCCGCCGCGCGGTGCAGGAAGGCCAGAACTGCCTGATTGTCGACGACTTCCTCAAGGGCGGCGGCACAGCCAAGGGCATGGAAGACCTCATGCGTGAGTTCAACGTCGGCGTGGTTGGCAAGGCGTTTGTCATGGAAACCGCTTCCCCTGTGCACAAGCGCATTTCCGATGAAAAGTCCCTGATGGTGCTGGATATCAGCCATCTCGATGATGACACCGAGGCTGCCTGCGTGACTCCCGCTCCCTGGCTGAAGAAATAACCCGTCTATGCAAAATCTGTTTTCGCGTCTTTTTGGCGCACATCAAACCATGGAAAAAGAAACATACCTGATCATCGGCCTCGGGAATCCCGGGGCCAAATATGCACATACACGTCACAACTGCGGTTTTGAGGTCGTTCGGCTGCTCTCTGAAGAGCTCCAGTGCCCGCTCACCAAAACCCGCTCGCAGGGGCTCATCGGAGAGACGACACTCTCCGGCTGCCGTCTTGTGCTCTGCCAGCCCCAGACCATGATGAATCTCTCCGGGAACTGTGTCGGTCCCCTGGCCTCCTGGTACAAAGTGCCCATGGATCATCTGCTGATCATCTATGACGACATTGACCTGCCGGTTGGCGCAACCAGAATGCGCAAGGGCGGAAGCGCCGGCACGCACAACGGCATGCGCTCCATTCTCTCGGCGCTGCCCTCGCAGGACTTTCCGCGCATCCGCATCGGCGTCGGCGCCCAGCCCGAAGGCTGGGACCTGGCGGACTGGGTGCTCTCTTCCTATCGCACACGGGAAGAGGCAGAGGCTGTCCGCGGCGCTTTCCAGAGAGCGGCAGAGTCCGCCAGGGACTGGGTAGTTTCCGGGATTGATCATGCCATGCAGCTCTGCAACCGCAAATAATCCAACTCTTGAACGAAAGGACAACGCATGAACCTGCCTCTCTTACAGGCTTTTTCTCCACCCTCCTTTGACCAGCTTGAAAAAGCGCTGCAGGACAAACACACCATCGCATTAACCGGCCTTCCCGACGGACAGGCCGCTTTTGTTGCGTCCTGTCTTGCCGAGCGCACGCATAAACGGATTCTTCTTGTACAGACCAATGATCTGAAAGCCGGAAAAGCAGCCGATGATCTGCAGCAGCTGGTGTCTGTCCGCAGCGCCTGGCTGCCCGGAGGCGAGATTGATCTCACCCGCGGCGTCTCCAGTCAGGAGACCGAATGGCGCAGGCTGGAAACGCTCTCGCATCTGACCGCCGATGATGTCCAGGTGCTCACCATATCCATGGACGCACTCATGCAGCGCATGGGCAATCCGCGTCTGTTCCGCGCGGGCACGGTTTTCCTGAAAACGGATGACCGCTACGCCCAGCATCTGCTCGTCAGCCATCTCCTGCACATGGGATATGAGCGGACCGGCATCGTGGAAGGCAAAGGTCAGTTCAGTCTGAAAGGCTCCGTGCTGGATGTCTATCCGCCCTCGAGCACGTCCGGCTTCCGCATTGAGTTTTTTGACGATATCGTCGATTCCATCCGCTCCTTTGATGCCATTTCCCAGAGAAGCCTTGAGCGGCTGCACGAATGTGTCATTCCTCCGGCAAACGAAATCATTCTCAGTCCGGATGACGCCCCGGAGGCCGCATCAAGAATGCGCAAAGCCCTGAACAGCCTCCGCGGTGCACAGAGCGCACAGGAATCGCAAAAGGGAGACGCTTCTCTGTTTGACGATCTGCCTCCCCTGCCGGAATCGGATGAAGAACTCCCCGATTATTTTGATGAGGAAGTTGCACCGAAAATCCGGGAACAGAACTGGTCTGTCACCCAGGAGACGGAGATTGAGCGCCGCCGGGAAGCATTGCTCGGGGATGCGGACCTGGTGGAACAGGGACTTCCTTTCCGCCGCATCCGCGCCTGGGCCCATGTTCTGCTCCCTGAAACCTTTTCGCTCACCGACTGGTTCCATCCTGACCTGATCATGCTCTGCGAACCGGACAGTCTGCGTGAACGCTGCAGGGAACGCTCGGTCGGTTTTTCTGAGGACCTTGCGACCGCCATTGAACGCGGCGAGGCTGTGCCGGCACAGGAACATCTCTTCCGCGCCTGGGACGATATCTCACAGAACATTCAGGAATATACCTGCGTCACGGTCTCGGACCTGACCCGCTCCATGGCCGGGCTGAAAGTGGAAGATGTCATCAAAATGGACATGCTTCAGCTGACCGGTTATCAGTCACAGATCCGCTCCCTGGCCGCGGATGTCCGGCAGTGGCTGGAACAGGAGAATACCGTGATTCTGCTCTCCGGAAGCACGGCCCGCGGACAGCGCCTTCAGGCAACCCTGTCCGAATTCGGCATCACCTCCCGTTTTTCCGAATCCGGTGAGGACATCGAAGACCGCAGCGTCACCATCCTGCCCATCACCCTCAGCCGGGGCTTCCTGTCAAAGGAAGCACACCTGGTCCTCGTTTCTGACACGGATATCTATGGCGCTTCCTATCACCGGGCACGCTCGCGTCAGAAGACCGGCGAAAAAATCTCTTCCTTCACCGAACTGCACCCCGGCGACCTGGTCGTCCACGTGGACCACGGCGTCGGCATTTTCCAGGGCACCATTCAGATGACAGCCGACGGCGCGGTGCATGATTATCTCCTGATCCAGTACCAGGGGCATGACAAGCTCTACGTGCCCATCGAGCAGTTTTCGCGTGTCCAGCGCTATATTGGCAATCCCAATAATCCGCCCAAACTGAATTCCATCGGCGGCCGGGACTGGGCAAAGCAGAAGTCGAGAGTCAAGGAAGGCCTGCGCAAGATGGCGTTCTCCCTGGCCGAACTGTATGCCCGCCGCAGCCAGAACACCGGTCACGCGTTCCCGCCGGACTCCATCTGGCAGAACCAGTTCAACGATCAGTTCCCCTATGAACTGACTCCTGACCAGGCGCAGTCCATTCAGGAAATCAATGCCGACATGGAATCGAGCCACAATATGGACCGCCTTCTGTGCGGCGATGTCGGCTACGGGAAAACCGAGGTCAGCCTGCGGGCCGCCTTCAAGTGCATTATGGACAACCGCCAGGTCGCCATGCTCGCTCCGACCACCATTCTGGTTCAGCAGCATTACAACACGATCCTCAAGCGCTTTTCCGGGTTCCCGGTGAAGGTCGAGTTTCTGTCCCGTTTCCGCACGCCCAAGGAAGTCAAACGCATTCTTTCCGATCTCGCGGCCGGCAACATTGATATCATTGTCGGAACGCACCGCCTGCTGGGCAAGGATGTCCGCTTCAAGAACCTTGGCCTGCTGATTGTGGACGAAGAGCAGCGCTTTGGCGTCACCCACAAGGAAGCCATCAAGAACATGAAAAACCAGGTCGACGTCCTGACACTGTCGGCCACACCGATCCCGAGAACACTGCACATGTCCATGGTCGGCATCCGCGATATGTCCATTCTGGAATCCCCGCCCGCCGACCGTCTGCCGGTGCAGACCCACGTCGTGGAATACTCGGATATCCTCATCCGCGACGTCATTCTCCGCGAGATTTCCCGCGGCGGGCAGGTGTATTTCCTTTATAACCGCGTTCAGTCGATCGAGCCCTTCTATGAGCGCCTCCATGCGCTCGTGCCGGAGGCCCGCATTGGTCTGGCTCACGGACAGATGAAGCCGTCCGCTCTGGAAGATGTCATGATGGACTTCTATGCAGGCAGCTACGACGTCCTGCTGTGCACAACCATCATCGAGTCCGGTCTGGATGTGCCCACGGCCAATACCCTGATCGTGTTTGACGCAGAACGCTTCGGCCTCAGTCAGCTCTATCAGCTGCGCGGACGCGTCGGCCGCTCCAGCCGTCAGGCCTATGCCTACTTTACCTTCCGTCCCAACCGCATTCTCTCAGAGACCGCACAGCAGCGCTTAAGCGCGATCCGTGAATTCACAGAGTTCGGTTCCGGCTTCCGCATTGCCATGCGCGATCTTGAGATCCGCGGGGCCGGCAATATTCTCGGACCCGAGCAGCACGGGCATCTGGAGACGATCGGCTATGAGATGTACTGCCGTCTCATTGAGGAAGCCATGCGCGAAGTCCAGGGTGAAACCATCACCAGCGAACTGGAGACCCGCGTGGATCTTCGCGTCAATGCCTACCTGCCTGAAACCTATATCACCGACGAACATCAGCGCATGGAAATGTACCGCCGCATTGCTGCCCTCTCTTCGGATGCAGACCGCGAGGACATCATCGACGAACTGATCGACCGCTTCGGCGATATGCCAGAGGTCGTCAATACGCTTCTGGATGTTTCTCAGCTCCGCTATCTCTGCAACCGCGAGGGCATCTCCCAGGTGTCTCACCGCGGAGACAATCTTGTCATGCGGCTGGACAGCAATTATGTCAAGGATCCGCTCATGCTGCTCACCACTCTGCGTGAGACCGATACGCGCCTCCAGCTTGTCGAAAAGCCGTATCCTGCCATCACCATGAAATTCCCGGGCATCAAGGATCGGGAACTCCTGGTTCAGTCGCTCCGCCTCATGCGGGTGCTGTCTGAACGAATGGATGCCAAGCGCCATGCGCAGGCAGAACAGGCCGCAGCATCCAGTCCGGAGGAGTGAGACCACCTTCACCGATTGACATCTCTGTCTTCCATGGATTAGAATCAATGCCGACAGAATGCAAAGTATTCCCGCATGGATCATTGCGGAAAAACCACATCACGAACGGAGGAAAACTCAATGATTGCTCTTGCCTGTGACCATACCGGTGTGGATCTGAAAATGGAAATCATGCATCTCCTGGACGAAATGGGACTCGAGTACAAGGATTTCGGCACCAACACCCGTGAAAGCTGTGATTATGCTGTCTTCGGCAGCCGTGCTGCCCGCGCTGTGGCCCGCGGCGAATGCGACCGCGGCATTCTCATCTGCGGTACCGGCGTGGGGATCGGAATGGCCGCCGGAAAAGTGCCCGGCATCCGTGTGTGCACCTGTTCCGATGTCTATACCGCAACGCTCAGCAAGCGCCACAACAATTCCAATATTCTGACCTTCGGAGCCCGTGTTGTCGGCGTTGACGTCGCCAAGATGATCGCCAAGGCATGGCTCACAGAAACCTTTGAGGGCGGAAGACATCAGAGAAGAATTGATCAGATCGCAGCCATTGAACGCGGCGAAGAACTGTGAGGTGCCCCATGTTTATCGCTGATACCCATTCCGATACACTGTACGCACTGGGCGTCAACCATGCGAAACTCCAGGATCTGATGATCAATCCTGAAAAACTGCGCAAAGGCGGCATCACGCTTCAGACGTTCGCCCTGTGGACCGGACGCGACGGAAACCGGGGAGATGTGGACGGAATCGTGCGCGGAGAGCTCAGCGCACGCAGGTTTTTTGAGGAAGCCGGCATCCATCAGGTCGATGATCCCGCACAGGCAAAGGAAGGCGAAAACGCCTATATGCTCTCCGTCGAGGGCGGAGAAGTTTTCGAAAAAGGCCTGGAAGCCGTTTCCGAATTCAGACAGCTCGGCGTGCGCATGACCGCGCTGGTCTGGAACAATGAAAACGCCATCGGATATCCCGCAAAATCCGGAGAAAAGCGCGGACTCAAGCCGTACGGTCTGGATGTGGTGAAGGAAATGCAGTCCTGCCACATGGCCGTCGACACGTCCCACCTCAATGAAGCCGGTTTCTGGGACATCTTCAATCATACGAACGTGCCTCCGCTTGCCTCTCATTCCTGCTGCATGTCTCTGTGCCGTCATTTCCGCAATCTGACCGACGAACAGATCCGCGCCATGATCCGGGACGGCGGCTATATCGGCATCAACTTCTATCCTGCGTTCCTCTCCGAGAGCGGTGAATGTGATGTCGAGCGCGTGGCGGAACACATCGACTATGTCTGCCAGATGGGCGGAGAACACATCGTGGGCTTTGGCTCTGACTTCGACGGCATTGAATGTGCGCCGCGCGGTCTGAGCGGAGCGGACGAGGTCCCGAACCTCCTCGATGCCCTCCGTCGCCGCGGCATGTCCGAGGAAGCTGTTTCCGGCATTGCCGGCGGCAATCTTCTCCGGTACTTCTCCAGAATCTGATTTTTCCTATATTTATACATCCTCCTGTACGGAGGATGTTTTTATTTTCACTTTTCTGATTCTTATTTGTGAAATATTGTCTTATGATTATGACATTTTGTAAAACTCTTCTTGATTTTTCATCCAACTTGCATTACAATTCATCTGTACCCATCTGGGTATGATTCGTGCACGCCCGTGTACACGACAGAAGGTGGACAGATTGGCAAATAAGAGAATTCTGGTCGTCGATGATGAACCCTTGATCGTCAAGGGACTGAAATATTCTCTCGAGTCAGATAATTATGACATAGAAATTGCTGTTGATGGCGAAGATGCGATCAACAAGTTCTTTTCGTCCCCCTGCGACATGATTCTGCTGGACATCATGCTTCCCAAGCTGGACGGTCTTGCTGTCTGCCAGAGGATCCGCGAGCATTCCAATGTGCCGATCATTATGCTCACCGCCAAAGGGGAAGACATTGACAAGATCCTCGGTCTCGAGTACGGGGCGGATGATTATATTCCCAAGCCCTTCAATATTCTGGAAGTCAAGGCCCGCATCAAGGCCCTGTTCCGCCGTGTCGCCATGACACCCATCTATGTCAATACCCGCAATGATTTTGTCGTCAAAGATCTGGTCATCTCCCCTGTCCGCCGCTCCGTCACACTCAAGGGCGAGGAGCTGAAGCTGTCCACCAAGGAGCTGGATCTTCTGATTCTCTTTGCTTCCAACCGGGGCAAGGTGTTCAGCCGCTCTGAGATTCTCTCCCAGATCTGGACCAACGAGTTTGCAGGCGACGACCGCAGCGTGGACGTCCTGGTCAAGCGGCTGCGGGAAAAGATTGAATCAGACACTGCCCATCCGTTCTACATTCTCACCAAATGGGGGGTCGGTTACTATTTCACGGAGCAAGGCTGATGCTCTGCCGCGCATGCCCATCCGATGGCAGATCATGCTCGTCTTTCTGATCATTATCGGTGTTTCCTTTGCTTTTGCAGCTACCCGTCTGACGAATTATGTCAGTGAATATCTTTATCAGCAGCGCATCCGTCAGGACAGCATCTCTGTTGAGCGGCTGGCGACGACTGTTGCGCCGCTTTTTCAGTCTGCGCAGTCTGATGCACTTTCTGAAACCCTGAAGTCTTCCTCCAATGAACTGGGCGGAAGACTTCTTGTGTTGGACAATGATGCCAAAATCCAGTTTGATTCCTTCTCTGCCCTGATGGGCACCCGCCTTCAGCTTCCGGAAACGCTGGCCATTCTCTCCGGGCAGCCTCAGGCCTATGGGTTGCATGCGCTTCAGGAGGGCAATGCACTGACCGGAAACTATGTCGCCTGCTGTGCATCGAGCATTATTGGAACCAAAGGCAATCTCGGCATCCTTGTTTTTATCGCGGACGTCGATGAAATGATGGCATCGCTCAGTCTGGTCCGCCGGGAACTGCTGATCGTATTCGGTCTGGTGGCTGCAGCCGCGCTGCTCGCCGCCGGCTTTTTCTCGCACCTTCTGACCCGCCCGGTGCTTGCGCTGACCCGCACCATTCAGAACATGGCCCGGGGCGACCTCTCCGTGCGCGCCCCTGTGACCGGTTCCGGCGAAATCCGCAATCTCGCTGAAAACTACAATGCGATGGCGGAACAGCTGGAATCCCTCGACCGCAGCCGGAATCAGTTTGTCTCCAATGCCAGTCATGAGCTGAAAACCCCCATGACATCCATGAAGCTGCTGCTCGAAAATGTCATCTATCAGCCGGACATGCCTTCTGAGCTCCGCTCAGAGTTTCTCCAGGACATCAATCATGAGATTGACCGCCTGACCCATATTGTGACCGATCTGCTTGAACTGACGCGCATGGATAACCATCAGATGAAACTGGACCTTTCCGAGGTCAGTCTCTCCGACATCATCATGGAGAGCATCCGCATGCTCGCCCCGGCTGCCGAGCAGCGTTCCCAGCAGATCCTGTCCGATATTGCGCCGAACGTCACGATTCTGGGCGACCATGACAAGCTCAAGCAGATTGCCACCAATCTGATGGACAATGCCCTGAAATACTCCCAGGAAAACCAGTCCATCTCCGTCAGCCTTTCCGTCAAAGGCAAAAAGGCCTACTTTGCAGTGACTGACCATGGCGTGGGCATTTCCGACGATGATCAGAAGCACATTTTTGAGCGCTTCTACCGTGTGGACAAGGCACGTTCCCGTGAGACGGGCGGAACCGGCCTCGGACTTTCCATTGTGCGTCAGCTGGTCAACCTGCACCACGGAGAAATCACGGTGGACAGCAAGCCCGGGCAGGGTTCCACCTTTACCGTCACCCTTCCCCTGAACGGAAAGGATGGTGATGCCCGGTGAAACGCCTGCTCTGCCTGGTGCTGCTCTGCCTTCTTCTGCTGCTGGGAGGCTGTGCCACCCTCTCTTCCATACCCGTGCGGACACTGGAAAATGTTTCCCTGCCGGCCTCGGTGGACACCTCTGTGTTTACGGAAGATGTCCCGGCGGCCCTGTATTTCCGCTACTGGGATGAACCCTATCTGGCCTGCGAATGGCGCTTTATCACGCGAACCAACAGTCAGTCCTATGAACTGGCTCTTCTTGAGGAACTGCTCTCCGGGCCCTCGGCCGGCTCCACTGAGCTGACGCCGCTGTTTCCGGTCGGCACACGGATCCTCTCCGTCGTCAGACAGGGCCGAACCCTCTTTGTCACCCTGTCCCCTGAAATCATGGGGCGCTATGCAGACGAACCCGTCGACTGGCAGGAATACGAATACTGGCTGACCGAAGCCCCGCTCCGCCGGCGTCTGTGCATGCAGTCCATTGTGGCCACCGTCACGGAAAACTGCAATGTGGATCAGGTGCAGATTCTCGTCGAACAGACCGGAAGCGTGACCGGTTCCCTGCGTTTGAAACAGAACTATTTTCTCGATGATTCCGAGGACGATGTGCTGGTCGGTCCCATGACGCGCAGCGATGACATGCTCCTGAACTGCGAACAGTCCATGCATCATTTTCTTTCCCTTCTGCAGGCAAAGGACTGGGAAAAACTGTACCGCTGCCTGTCTGCTTATGATGCCATGACAGCCATGGAAAGGCCCTCCTACAACGACTTTGTCGCGCAGATGAAGACACTGCCCACCCTGACCGAGTTCAGCGCGTCCACCCCCACGGTGTCCCTGGACGGGCAGGATGCCATCATCCAGGTGACAGGATTCGTCACGCTGAGCAATCTGCACCGTGTCGAACTGTCTCCCCGCGTTTTCCGGATGACCCGCCAGGACGGCCTGTGGAAGGTTTCCCTCGCCCAGGTGACCGAATGGATGGAGGTGGAATGAGATGAAACGATGCATTGCCTGCCTTCTCCTGCTCTCCCTCCTGCCGTTCCTCTCGGGGTGCACGGTCCCGGATACCCTGTCTTCTGAAGCCATGGAGACACTGCCGCCGGCTGCTGTTCCCTATGAGGCGCCGACAGGTACTGAAGATCTGCGCTTCACCGCATATCTTCCCCTTTATCTGCCCACATTGAATGAACGGAATCTGACCTCGGTCGTATCCGCCATCCGCTGCGAGCACGGCACGTCCAGCGCACAGAGCGTTGTCTCCGCACTTTTGTCCACACCGACCGATTCCACACATCTGCAGCTGGGCGGCAATACACAGCTCTTCCTGTCGGGGCGCTTCCCCATTGAAACGGCGGGCAATGTCTGCACCGTGCAGCTCGATGCCTCCGCACTGTCTGCGACAACGGAATATCTGTATATTGCAGGACTGGCCATCGCCTCAAGCCTGTACGGCATAGAGGACATCCGCTATGTCAATCTGCTGGTCAATGAACGTGCCATCGGCATGGATCTGACCGATAATCTGCCCATGGGCTCACTGACGCAGCATTCCGGCGTCGAGCTTCCCGTCCTCCTCCAGCAGATGGAATCCAGAAGAACGCCGCTTGGCGGCGATCCGGCCACTGTCCCTCTGACATGCACCGGTACGCTGTATTTCCCCATTGTCGGGGAGGAAGGCTTTGTTCCGGAGGTCCGGAATCTCACCTTCCAGGGCCAGACACCTTCCCTGCTCGCCCTCGGCCTGCTTCAGGCACTTTCCAGCGGCAGCCAGTATACGCAGGGCGCTGCGCACATGCCGGATCTCCTGTCCTATCTGACCCAGGACCCGGATGTCTCTGAGCTTCCCAGCGGCGGAAGGCTGCTGACGCTCCGTTTTGTCTCTGATCTGACATCCCGCCTCTCCCTGCTCGGATTTGATCCCTCGGCCGTGATCGGATCGATGGTCTATACTCTGACCACTTTCATCCCCGGTCTGAGTGCAGTCCGCATTTTTTCCGGTTCCACGCTGATGACCAGCCTGACCGGCGACACCTTCGGCACGCTGTACTTTGAGGAAGGACAGCAGCACAGACGGCAGTACACATCCGGGCTCCGGGATCTGACGCAGATCTGCCTTGCGCGCGGTGATTCCCTGGAGATGGTCACACGCACGGTTCCGTTCTCCTCTGCGGCTTCCCCCTTCCTGCTGCTTTCCCTGCTCTCCAAAGGTCCGACATCCGTTGAAATCCAGGAAGGACTGGAGAGCGTCTTCCCCTTCGAAATGGATGAAACCGACCTGCTGGGGATCGGCATATCCGATGAACTGCTTCTTCTGAACCTATCCACAGACTGTGAACAGGCGATCCGGGAAATGGATGCAGCTTCCCAGCAGAAGCTTGCCTACGCTCTGGTCATTACCCTGTGCAATGCCCTCGGCACACAGCGTGTCCGTTTCTTTTTCGATTCCGGCGCACCCGAAACGCTCGGCACGGACGTCTTCTGGGGCGGCGAGTTTCTGCTCAACCATGCACTCCTCGAACAAAGCAGGGGGTGATTCGCATGAATCAACGTTTTCTTGCCATCATTCTGGTCTTTTTCCTCTGTCTGTCCCTTGTTCTGGTGCTGTTTCCCGACCGGGGATTGGTCGAAGTCGGCTGCATCCTTTTCGGTCTGACAGCCGCATACCCCGTTTTCTCCCTCCTTCGCTTTTCCCCAAAAGGATGGAAAGCAAAGCAGACAAACCCGCTTTTGTCCATTCTGCATCCCCGTTTTTCCGGTGTCTGCATTCCTGAAGAACTGCTCCTGGGCCCTGTCAGCATCCAGGGTGATCTGATCCTCCCCGGCGGAACCTATCCGGTTTCCAGAATCCGTTCCCTCCCGGACGGTGTTCTCCTGAGCGCTGCACTCGCTGCAACCTATGAGCATATGCCGCAGAAGGATGATATTGCCGCCCTGTTTCCTGAAATGAATCTTGCGCCTGCCCAGTTCCAGAGCCGTTTTCCGTTTCTCCGTACACTGCACCTTTCTTCCATTCCCGGCCAGGTGGTTCAGGACGGCACCGGGGAGCGTGTTTTCTTCTGCATTGACAGCAGCAAAGATGACCGCATCCGCTTCATGCACAACTGTCAGCTGGTCCAGAATGAAGGAAAAACCAGGGAACTGGAACTGGACGAGAAACGCCAGCTGCTTGATCTGAGCGCTCATGCAGTCCTCCTTTTTACAGGCATTCCGCACGGCAATCAGGTGGATCGCCTTACGCTGCTCGGCGCCGTGTCCTTCCGGCACGTCCAGAGCTTCGATTCACGGATTCTCTCCGACATCCGTTCTCTGGAAAGCCGCGAAACAGAGGTTTTCCTCGCCCATCCCCTGCAGGGCGCCGATGGGGTATCCCTTGGCGCATGTCCTGTGCCGGTCCACGAGGCTGGGAATCATACGGTGATCCTTGAGCGGGAATCTGAGCAGGGTCTATCCCTTGACGAGGCGGTGGAACAGATCCAGCTGTGCAGAAAGACCACAGTGCGGCTGTTCTTCCATCATGGACTCTTTGTCGTGTGGCTTTCTGTCCTCGCATCCCTTTCCTCGCTTCCCGGACCCGCGGCACTTCCGTTCTTCCTGATCCCGCTCATTTTTCCGTTTTTCCTGCGCAGGCATATTGTGCGCACCATTCCTTCCGCCCCTTCCGATTTCCGAATCATATTCCTCCTCCTGTCCGCAGCAGTTGACATTCTGATCATCTTCCTGCTGTTCCTGTTCGGCGAAGATTCTGTATGGCAGAGAGCCATCATCTTTCACATGCTCATGGGCACTGTGCTGGAATGCGCCTGTCTTCCCCATTGTTTTCTGGCACTTCCCTTTCCTTCCTGGCGCTTCCTTCTCTTTCTGTTCCTCGCCCTGCTCATTGTGACCCCTGCCGCAGCTTATTTCTGCCACGTGGAAGGTGTCTTCTGTGTTCTGCTCGCTGCGCTGTTCGGACTTCTGCGCCTGATGCTGGCCCTGCGGAAATCCTCCCGTTCCTGACAGGACGCATCCTTTTACCGGTCTTTCCCTGCAGCATGGTCCCGCGCGGACCATGCTGTTTTTGTCTGTTTCCGGTCTTTTCTGTCCCGCAGGATGGGGCTGCCGATGCCGCATCCTGTTTTTTTCAAAGCTTTACAATTTTCCTCTGATTGTTCACAAATCATTCATGAATGGTTCGCAATTCAGGGTTATACTTACGCCGAAGCAAAAGAAAGAGAGCTTCAGAAAACAAAGATGCTGAAAACTCATGAATGGAGGTATTCATATGAAAAACAACTGGATGAAAGCGATCGCGCTTGCAGTCGTCTGCGTCATGATCGGCGCGGGTGTCGGACTGACCTCACAGCATGCTTCCGCAACGGAAGCCACGACAGAACGTGTGGTTGTCACTTCCCCGTTCACTCAGGCCATTGCTGATGTCAAGGGCAGCGTCGTCGGCGTGCGCAATTATCAGCAGGTTCGTTATTCCAACGGTTCCAACAACTGGGGCGACTATTTCGGATTCGGTTTCCCCTTCGGAGGCAACGGATACGGTTACGGTTATGATTACGGCAACGGCGGCAACCGCCAGCAGCCTTCCACCCAGGAAGTGCTCGCGGGCACAGGCTCCGGTGTTGTGATTGCTGAACACTATGTGCTCACCAACTACCATGTCGTCGAAGATGCTTCTTCCCTGAAGATCACCGTCGCAGTCGATGGTCAGAGTGATCCTGAGCTCTACAACGCAGAAGTTGTGGCCACCGATGAAAACCTGGATATCGCCGTGATTTATGCTCCCAAGCTGGATCTCCAGCCTGTTGTCCTCGGTGACAGTGACAGCCTGCAGGTCGGCGACTGGGCTATCTGCATCGGCAATCCGCTGGGTGAGGAATTCTCCGGCACCGTCACAACCGGTATCATCTCTGCTCTGAACCGCAACATTTCTTCCACGGACTATGACAAGTACGGCCGTAAAGAGACCACGACCAACACCATGATTCAGGTTGACGCTGCCATCAACAACGGCAACAGCGGCGGCGGTATGTTCTCTGTCACTGGCGAACTGGTGGGCATTCCGACCCTCAAGTACTCCGGCACGGCCTTCTCCGGCGCGACCATTGACGGTATCGGCATGTGCATCCCGATCAATGCAGCCAAGCCCCTGATCAACGATGTTCTGTCCGGCGTGATTGCAACCCCTGAATTCTCCGGTGAGGATGATCCTGCCACCGCTGCTTCCAAGGGCAACACCGACATGACCGGCAGACCGCGTCTGGGCATCACCATCAAGAGCATCAATACCTATTCCAGCGCAGTCATGAACGGATCCATCCCGAACGGCGTGTATGTGGACGCTGTGGATGACAACGGTCCCGCCAAGGCTGCCGGCATGCAGGCCGGTGACATCATTGTGGATGTGGATGACAACGTGATCACGTCCGTCTCCCAGCTGCAGTCCCTGATCGCACAGCACGGTGAAGGCGACACCCTGAAGGTGAAAGTCTACCGCGTGCCCGGTCTGGCTGACATTGCCGGCAACTCCTCTGCTGAAATTCCCGACGGTGAGTACATCGATCTGCAGATCACCCTTGCCGTTGTCGATCCTGTCTCCCAGTAATCCTTTCCGGCCCGCCGCTCGGCGGGCCTTTTTCTTTCTTGACTTCCAGCGATCAGCTGATATCATGAGTGCACAAGAATACATGCGGAGGTGAGCATGCATGGACGATCCGGTTCTTGTCCGGAAGGCAAAAGCCGGCGACGCAAAAGCCTTTGAAGCCCTGGCCACGCCCTGTGAACCCATGATCTGGCGTGTGTGCTGGCAGATGATGGGCAGCCGCGAAGATGCGCAGGACTGTGCACAGGAAGCCTTCGTCAAAGCCTGGTCCCGCATTTCCTCCTGGAATGAGGCGGCGAGTTTTTCCACCTGGCTGTACCGGATTGCCGTCACCTGCTGTCTGGATGCCCTGAGAAAGAAAAAAGTGCGTGCCTCCGATTCGGTGGATGCCATGCAGGAAAGCGGACACGATCTGCCGGCCCGGGACCCCGGACCTCAGGAAAGCCTGGAGCGCGCCGAGCATAACCGGCAGGTCCGTGAAGCCCTGTCCGCCCTTCCTGAAGAGCAGCGCACGCCGCTGATTCTCTCCTGTGTGGAGGAAAAATCCTATGAAGAGATTGCGCTCATTCTCTCCCTGCCACCCGGGACCGTCAAAAGCCGCATCAGCCGCGGGCGGCTGGCCCTGAAAAAAATGCTGTCGGATCCATCACAGACCGGGAACAAATCGGATTCCGTTCCGTCCAATTCAATGAAAGGAGGCGCATCCCATGACCTGTGAAGAATACCGCGTCCTCCTCGATGATTTCCTGGATGGCGTGATCCGTCCCGAAGATAAAGAGAAAATGCTTCGTCATGAATCAGAATGCCCTGCATGCAAAGAGCTTCGCGCTTCCCTCTCGGCCCTGCAGTCTGATCTGTCTGATCTTTCTGAAGATGTTCCTCCTCTCCCGGAAGATTTCCATGCGCAGTGGACAGAAAAAGTGGCCGCACTTTCCAAGGAAGAAAAACCGAAACTGAAAGTCCGCTTCACGCCGCCTGTCCTTCGCACGCTCGCAGCCTGCGCTGTGCTGGTTCTGGTCGTGGGCACCGCCCTGTACTCCAACCGGCGCTCCTCCCTCCCGGTCTCTGCCCCGCAAAACGCAGCTGCACCTTCAATCGTCCTGGGCATGAAATCAGAAGCCGTTTCTCAGGAATCCGACATGGTCCTGTATGACGCTGCACCAACTCTGCAGTCGACTGCCATGCCCGTGGAAGAGGCCGAAGAAGTCCTCGAATCCACAGCGTACGAGGAAGCCTTCGAACCCGCTGAGTACGAAGAAATCTTCGAGTCTGCTGAAGGTGATATGCCCGCCGCCTTTTCCGCTTCAGAGAGAGATGCCGGCTCCCTGAAAGCAGAAGGAGCGGCAGCGATCACGGTGCCTTCCGCAGCGTTTGATGAGACGCTTGAACACATCCATGAACTGTGTGTTTCACTCGGAGGCGATTGTTCCTCGCAGGCAGTCAAAGAAAACAGCAGTCCCCGGCAGACTGTCCTCGAGATCCATATCCCGCAGAGTTCTTCCGATGCATTTCTCTCATCCCTCAGCCTTCTTGGCCGCGTGACAGCCTATGCGCCAACCGTGGAAGACGCTGCAGGTGAAACCTGTACCTTCTCCCTGACCGTCAGCGAGGAAGGCGAATAACCGACAAAAAGGCTGCCGGACATCCCTGTCAAAGGATGATCCGGCTTCCTTTTTGTTCTGCCCTTGCCATGAGAAATCAAAACAGATACAATACACGCGAGGTGATAATCAATGGCCCTCAAGGAGAAAGCCCTTAAACGTCTTTGTGAAAAGCTGACCCGTGCCGGCATCCTGTTCTGTCTGGGCGGTGCCTGGATGCTCACCCAGAGAGGTCTGGATGTTTCCTGGCACAGTTTTGACGTCGTGGTCAACATGGAGCAGCTCGCGGAAGCAGACCGTGTGCTCACCCGACTCGGCATGCGGGAAGCAGTTGAAGCGACCGAACAGCACGCTGAAATCCACTATCATTTTGACGGCGCTGATATTCAGCTTTACAGCGGATTCCCGCTTAATGGCACCCGATACAGCCTGCCTCAGGCACTGGACACAGTCACCGTGCTCGGTCAGGAAGTCCCGCTGATGCCGCCCGAGGACTGGTATGTCCTGCAGATGCAGACAGGGCATCCATCCGAGGTTCGCATCCTGGAAACGTATTTCCAGACCCATCCTTTCCGCGCCGCCATGCTCTCCCCGTCTCTTTCAGCATTCCTGCCGCATGACGGTCTGTTTCCCATTGAAGAGTAAATAAGCATATCAGGAGGTTATTCCATGTCACGTCTAGGAGACCTGATCCGTACTGAACGCATCCGCCAGAATATGACGCCCAAACAGGTCGCAAAAAAATGCGGCTTCAGCGAAAGCTATATCGTTGCCGTTGAAAACGGGACACGCATCATCCCGGATGACCAGGCCCGCCGCATTCTCAAAAGCATCGGCCTCAAGCAGCAGACAGAAGCTGATTTTTCTCTGGATGATATCGCCGCAACCGTGGATCTCGCCCAGGTTCAGCCGAGCATTCAGAATGTCGTGCGCAAAGTGCCGGCTCCGCCCAAGCCCCGTGTCGAGGCTGAAAAGGTGGCCAGCACCAAGGAAGAAACCAAGGATGAAGGCGTCACCGGCAGCATCTGGCTCGATGCGCTCACCAGCGTCCTGAAAAATGTGCCTGTCATGAATGCTGTGCTTCAGCCCGTAGATCATCGGCTGCTCCCCATTATTCAGGGACGCATCGAGGGCGGAGCACCGGATAAGGTTTTCTATTTTCTGGCCCCGGATGACAGCATGCGTGGTTTCCGCATCCATCAGGGTGATCTCGCACTGATCGTTCCGGCGCAGAGCCCGATCGACGGCGCGGTCATGCTGGTGGAGTACAACCAGCACCGTTATCTCAGAAAGATCAAGACACTCAATCCCACCACCTATCTGCTGCAGAGCTACAACAAGGAATATGACGCTGTCACCGTCAACCTGCATGAAATGAACTGCATCGGACGGGTTGCCAAAGTGGAATTCACTCTGTAATCCCTGCACACAAAAAGCTTCCCGCGTCGGCTGATGCGGGAAGCTTTTTGTGTCTTATGATCTTATTTGGTCTTTTCCACGATGCACGGCCAGATATCCCTGAAGCTTTCCAGGTTCTGTTTGCTGCCTTTGGCATCCACATAGAGGTTATACATCTTTTTGGCTGCTGCGCGGTCTATCCGGAGGAGACCCGTCACCGGATCCTCACTGTAGAACGTGATTTCCCAGGTATCCGTCTTTCCCGAAGCCATGGCTTTGAGCATCGGCAGTGATTTGTCCGTGAGACACACGACATAATCTTCATAGTAGGTCATGTCATACTCGCTGGTATGCGGGGAAACCTCAAAAACATAGTTTTCCTTCCCCACTCGGATTCCCACGCGGTCGGCGCCGATGGTTTCCCATGTTTCCAGGGCAAACGTCATCCGAATGAAGACCGTGTCCTCCATGTCCGGCATTTCCACAAAATCAAGGTATGTGCACAGCTGAACATTATCCCGGTTCATTTCTCCGAAATACGGCTGTCCATTCGGCCGGATCACGGTATCGATCCCGTTGTCATCCAGAAAGACTGAAGCGTCTTCCATCGATTCAATCCGGCCGGTATCGACCTCCGCCAGAGCGCTCACGGAGATGAGGATCAGAATCAACATCACACACAGGCATTTGAACATCCGGCGCATTCCATCACATTCCTTTCTTTACCTGCATCCGTCAGGCTGCAGCGGTCTCTGTTTTTGTCTCAGTTTTGTCCCATATTGATGATGTATGGTTCTTAAAATGAACAAGTTCACTTTAACACCACATCGTTCAAAGGTTTGCAAGGGTATTATAGCGCAAATCTTGTATTTTTTGCGTTTTTTTGATCTTTTGCAATCATATATTTTATAAAAAAAGTCTATCAGAAGCAAAATACTTCTTGCTATTTGCGTTCAATCGAATTATAATCTTCATGGTTTTATTCCTTCGGGTCTGTGGTTGCAAGCCGATGCCAGTCGCAGGCGAAGCGGTCCACGTAATCCGTCCAAAGTGACGGGGAGCATGGTGCGGTCTAGATGTAAGTCCGTCCGGGTTCATCCCGAGAGGAGCGCGTGAGGGCGCAAAAGCGTTGAGCTACCTCCCAGACGGCGTGTGTGGGGTCAAAGATCAGGTCAGCCGGAGAAATAAGCCTATATCATTTTATGGGGGTTTCCTAACCATGTACGAAGACAAGACGCTGGTTTGCAAAGACTGTGGCGCCGAGTTCGTGTTCACCGCTGGTGAGCAGGAATTCTACGCAGAGAAGGGTTTCCAGAATGAACCCACCCGCTGCAAAGCATGCCGCGCTGCACGCAAAGCCAGCCGGCCGGCCGCTGGTGCACCTCGTGAGATGCATGATGCCATCTGCGCTAACTGCGGCAAGCCCACTCAGGTTCCTTTTGTTCCTCGCGAAGATCGCCCTGTGTATTGCAGCGAGTGCTTCGCAGCAATGCATCGCGCATAAGGCGAAACTGCACGTTGTATTTGACTTTAAAGCGTGCTTTTCCCCCAGGGGAAAAGCACGCTTTTTCATATCCGCATCCGCATGTGCTCCATTCCCTTCGCAAAACCGATTTATCTTGATTTCAGCTTGAAACGAACCGTCAAAACAACTATAATGAACAGGCACTTTGTGCAGTTTTTTGACGTCCCAAACGATTATTCTAGGAGGATTCTGTTATGGAAAGCACCCGCTCCAATTTTATCTGGGATGCGATTGATGAAGATCTCAAGGAAGGCCATTATGCGGAGGTGCATACCCGTTTTCCTCCCGAACCCAACGGCTATATGCATATCGGGCACTGCAAAGCGCTGATCATGGATTTTCTCACCGCAGAAAAGTATGGCGGCAAATGCAACCTGCGCTTTGACGATACCAACCCGGCCAAGGAAGATACAGAATATGTCGAAGCCATCAAGAGGGATATCCACTGGCTCGGTTTTGACTGGACCGGCGGTCTTTACTTTGCTTCCGACTATTATGATAAATGCTACGAAATCGCCGAAGACTGGATTCAGCGCGGCCTTGCCTATGTCGATGAACTGAGCAAGGATGAAATGCGCGAATACAGAGGAACCCTCACCGAGCCCGGCCGCAACAGCCCCTGGCGTGACCGTCCTGCAGAAGAAAGCCTGGACCTGTTCCGCCGCATGCGCAACGGTGAATTCCCCGAAGGCAGCAAGACCCTTCGCGCCAAGATCGACATGAGCAGCCCGAACATTGTCATGCGCGATCCGGCCATTTACCGCATTCTCTACAAGGAGCACTGGCGCACCGGCAACAAGTGGTGCATCTACCCGATGTATGACTTTGCGCATCCGATCGGCGACGCGCTCGAAGGTATCACCCATTCCCTGTGCTCTCTGGAATATGAAATCCATCGTCCGCTGTATGACTGGGTCGTGGAAAAGGCTTCCAACCTGCTCCCCGGTCATCCCCGGCAGATTGAATTTGCCCGCCTGAACATCACACAGACCGTCATGAGCAAGCGTTATCTGCGCCAGCTCGTTGAAGGCGGCTATGTCAAGGGCTGGGACGATCCCCGCATGCCCACACTCTCGGCCATGCGCCGCAGGGGCTATACGCCTGAAGCCATCCGCTCTTTCGTCGATCAGATCGGCATGAGCAAGGCTGATTCCACCGTGGACTTTGCTTTCCTTGAACACTGTGTCCGCGATGACCTCGGTTCCCGTGCACCCCGCGTCATGGCTGTGCTCCGCCCCCTCAAGGTGGTGCTTACCAACTGGCCTGAAGACAAGACGCAGACGATCACGCTGGAGAATCATCCTGACCATCCCGAGTTCGGCACCCGCAGCGTCACCTTCTCCCGCGAGATTTATGTCGAGCAGGATGACTTTATGGAGAATCCGCCGAAGAAGTATTTCCGCCTCTTCCCCGGCAATGAAGTCCGCCTGAAGGGCGCCTATATCATCCGGTGCGATGAATGCGTCAAGAACGAGGCCGGTGAAGTGGTCGAGCTGCACTGCACGGTGGATCTCGAATCTGCCAGCGGAACGCCCGGCGCTGACCGCAAGGTCAAGGGCACGCTGCACTGGGTCAGCGCAGCGGACTGCGTTCCCTTTGAAGCCCGTCTCTATGAGCCGCTTCTGACAGAGGAAATGCCCGAAGAGGAGACCGAAGAAGAAGGCTTCGGCGCCTCCGCCAAAAAGGACTTTATCAGCCGCCTGAATCCCAACAGTATCACCACACTCCAGGGCTATGCCGAGCCCTGCACCGCGCAGGCAGAAAACGGCACCACCTATCAGTTCCTCCGCAACGGTTACTTCTGCAAGGATCCTGATTCCACCCCTGAAAAGCCCGTTTACAACCGCACGGTCGGGCTGAAGGACACCTGGGCCAAGCTGTCCAAATAACCCCTGCGCACACAATTCAGACTCAGAAACAGAATGGAGGATCCTCCGATGGAAGTTCGTACACGCTTTGCGCCGAGTCCGACCGGTTTTATGCACCTGGGCGGCCTGCGTACAGCCCTTTACAATTATCTCTATGCCAAAAAAATGGGCGGGAAATTCATCCTGCGCATTGAAGATACCGACCAGGAGCGCTATGTGGAAGGTGCGACCGAGGTCATCTATGACACCCTGCGCGGCTGCGGCATGCAGTGGGATGAAGGCCCGGACGTCGGCGGCGATTACGGCCCCTATATCCAGTCCGAGCGCAAGCAGCTCTATATGCCCTATGCCAAGCAGCTTGTGGAATCCGGCCATGCCTACTACTGCTTCTGCACTGAGTGCGAGCTGAAAGCCCGCCGCGAGGCTGCCGAGGCCCGCGGAGAGGTCTACAAGTATGACAAGCACTGCCTCCGCCTCCCTAAGGACGAAGTGGAAGAGCGCCTGGCCCGGGGCGATTCCTGGGTCATCCGCCTCAATGCCCCGACGGAAGGTGAAAGCAGCTATCATGACGCGGTCTATGGCGACATGACCTTCCCGAATGACACGCTTGATGACATGGTGCTCATCAAGGCAGACGGCATGCCCACCTACAACTTCGCCAACGTCATCGATGACCATCTGATGGGCATCACGCATGTCATGCGCGGCGCAGAATACCTTTCCTCCACGCCGAAATACAATCTCCTCTATGAAGCCTTCGGCTGGGATATTCCCGAGTATGTGCATCTGCCCTCCGTGATGCGTGACAGCCATCACAAGCTCTCCAAGCGCGATGGCGATGCCTACTACTCCGACTATGTCGAGAAGGGCTACCTGACCGAGGCGCTCATCAACTACCTCGCGCTGGTTGGCTGGAATCCCGGTGATGACCGCGAGTTCTTTACCATGGATGAACTGATTGACGTCTTCGATATCTCCCGCCTGAACAAGGCGCCCGGCATCTTTGACGTCGACAAGCTCACCTGGTTCAACGCTGAGTATATCCGCCGTATGGATTTCGACCGTTACCTGGAGATCGTCACGCCGTGGTTTGACAAAGTGCTCAAAGGCAAGAACATTGACTATCATCGTCTCGCTGAGCTGATGAAAGACCGCACCGAAGTGTTCAACCGCGTACCGGATATGGTTGCTTTCCTCGGAAAGCTTCCCGAGTACTCTGTTGATCTCTATACCCACAAGAAGATGAAGTCCAATCCTGAAGTTGCAAGAACGGCCCTGGCCCTGTGCCTCCCTGTTCTGGAGGGCATTGATGAAGCCGACTGGAATGAAACGGTGATTCACGACCGTCTTATGGAGACGATCGCGAATTCCGGCATGAAGAACGGCGCTGTGCTCTGGCCGCTCCGCATTGCGATTTCCGGTCAGGCTTCCACTCCGGGCGGTGCTATGGAAATTGCTTACCTGCTTGGCAAGGAAGAAACGCTTCGCCGCATCCACTGCGGTCAGGAAATGCTGGCTTCCGCTGAGTAATCAGAACCGCCCATATGGGCGGTTCTTTGCATTTCCTTTCGTTTATCGAATGTTTCAGGAGGTTCAGCTGATGAACAGACTTCGCGCCTTTCTTGTCATAGTGCTCTGCCTGCTTTTCTGCGTTTCTGCACACGCGGAACTGATCATGGTCAATTCACCCGATGCAATGCCGGAAACCGATGCAGACGGGTTTCTGCCCGCCGCCGGGGACGGGTATTACTACAGCAATCACGCCGAGGGACTCTGGCTGTATATGGATGCAGATACCCGCATTGAAATCACGCGTCATCAGACCAAAAGTCCGCTGATCACCTACTATCTCGCGGACATTGTCTGCCGTCCCGGGACCACCCTGTACACCCGCACCTGGAACGAAAAAAAGCCCGGGAGAACCAACGGGCTTCCTCAGGAAATCGCACAGCGTGACCACGCCGTCTTTGCCATGAGCGGAGACTTCTACAGCTACCGGATTGCGCATGACCGCTATCCCGGCATCATCATCCGCGAGGGAAAGGCGATCTACAAGAAGACCTATTCCAAGTACGTGCGTGCCGTGCCCAATCTGGCCAATATGGCCTTCTTCCCCAGCGGCATGACTGAGGTCAACGAATGCAGCGATTATTCCGCCAAAGAGTACCTTGAACGCGGCGCAGAGACCGTGCTCTCCTTTGGCCCGATTCTGATCCGGGACGGAGAAATCCCCAAGCTGAGCGACAGCGCCTACACGCACCTCGAGCCGCGCTGCGCCATCGGTGTCGTCGAGCGCAGCCACTTTATCGCCCTGCTGGTGGAAGGCCGTAAAACGCATTCTGACGGCGCTGATCTGCAGACCTGCGCTGAGATCCTGCTGGAGGCCGGCTGCACCGATGCCCTGAATCTTGACGGCGGGAATACGGCTGCCATGCTCTTCCTGGGTGAAAGTGTTCAGCTCGCCGACGGCGGCGGAATCGATGTCAACGAGCGCGCCATTCCGGATATTCTCTGTGCCGGCACCTACTGATCCCACGCCCTGGCCTGAAGATAAAAAGACGAATCCCCCGGGTACTTGCTGAACCCGGGGGATTCGTCTTTTATGCTGTTCTTTTGTAAAGGGATACGCTTATGCGCGCTCCATGTACTCACCGGTACGGGTATCCACGCGGATCATATCGCCGGTGTTGATGAACAGCGGCACCTGCAGGCTGTAACCAGTCTCGAGGGTTGCAGGCTTATAGGTGTTGCTGGCGGTGTCGCCCTTGAAGCCAGGCTCGGTATCGGTCACCTGGAGGGTCACGAAGTTCGGAGCTTCAACGGAGAAAGCGCTTCCCTTGAAGAAACGGACGACGACGGTGGTGCCTTCCTTGACATAGGGGATGGCATCTTCCACCTGGTCGTGGTTCAGGGGCAGCTGTTCGAAGGTCTCGTTGTCCATGAAGTAATACAGATCGCCGTCATTGTAGACGTACTGCATTTCCTTGGTCTCGATGATGGCCTTGGGCATTTTGTCAGTGGGGTTGAAGCTGCGTTCCACAACAGCACCGGTCATGATATTCTTGATCTTGGTGCGGACAAAAGCTGCGCCTTTGCCGGGCTTCACGTGCTGGAAATCAACGATATTCCATACGCCGCCATCCCACTCAATGGTAATTCCTTTTTTGAAATCGCCTGCTGTAATCATGTTCATTCCTCCAGTTTCTTTTCAGACAGATCAAACATGATCCGTCAGGCGCACCCAACAGAATCATGAAGTCCACTTTCAGCATAATGCTGCATGAAACATCGAGATGTTTCCGTCCGATTGTAACATAAGTTGCAGAACTTGAAAAGGGGGTGATTGTCAAAATCCCTGCATTTAGGGCGTATTTGCGCCACTGGTGCACGCCGGTCATGACATTTCCGTGCTCCCTTCCCTCACCGATTCTGCCGTCCGGAAAAATAATCCGGAATTGCTTGATATTTCCCATTTAATAAGTAGAAACAGACTATCAAAAAATGGTGTTTTGTGGTATAATAAATTGTTCCGTTTTGAAGTATTTGCAAGGGTTTGGAGGGGTTTTTCTGATTGTCCATCTTGGTAAAAACAAGGCCATCGATGCCAGTCGAATTCTCCTTCTGGCCGATCTGACCTATCCCCCTGCGGACACAACGGAAATGCTGCTGGAAAAGCTGCGGAAAAGCGGACGCATCCAGCAGTTGGGAGCCCATCCCAAAACACTGGTTTTTTATACTGATGCGCACAATGAACTGCAGTGCGTTCTGACCACCACCGGTCTGCGCTCCCTGCGCGCAAGGTTCGACGAGTCCGGCATTCCGGACGATGCAGTTGCATGGAAGCAACAGGCAGACAAGATGTGAGGTAGATTATGGAAGAAAAAAACATGCTGAATTCCCCGGCTCCGGAAGCGTCTTCCGAAAACCCGCAGAGTGATGCGGTGGAAGAATACAAAGAGCTCTCCGCAGAAGAGATGGAACGGGAAATCCGTGAAGCCACCCAGGTGACGGAAGACTATGGCGAGGATCAGATCCAGGTTCTGGAAGGCCTCGAAGCTGTCCGCAAGCGTCCCGGCATGTACATCGGTTCCACCGATGTTCGCGGACTGCATCACCTTGTTTATGAAATCGTGGACAACTCCATCGATGAAGCACTGGCCGGATTCTGTAAGGAAATTGATGTCACGCTGTCCAAAGATGGATCGGTCACCGTCAGGGATGACGGCCGCGGTTTCCCTGTCGGCATTCATCCCAAGACCGGACGTCCTGCAGTGGAAGTCTGCCTGACCATTCTCCATGCCGGCGGCAAGTTCGGCGGCGGAGGATACAAGGTTTCCGGCGGTCTGCACGGTGTCGGCGCTTCGGTTGTAAATGCGCTCTCCCGTCATCTGACCGTGACTGTTTATCAGGACGGCAAAGTCTATCAGCAGGAATATGAGCGCGGTCATTACCTGTATGACCTGAAGGTCATCGGCACCACTGAACGGACCGGCACGACCATCCAGTTCTGGCCTGATGTCAAGTCCCCTGATAATCCTGAAGGCATCTTTGAAACCGGCGCCTTCGAGTATGACACGCTCAAGACGCGTCTTCGTGAAATGGCCTTCCTGAACAAGGGCATCCGGATCCTCTTCCGGGATGAGCGGCCTGATGAACCCAAGGAGCATGACTTCTGCTATGCCGGCGGTCTTCGCGAATACGTAAAGTATCTCAACCGCCACAAGACGCCGCTCTTCCCCGAGCCCATTTACACGGAAGGCATCAAGGACGGTGTGCTGGTCGAGGTCGCCCTGCAGTACAATGACAGCTATCAGGACGCGATTTATTCCTTCGCCAACAATATTGCGACCCCCGACGGCGGTACCCATCTGACCGGCTTCAATACAGCTCTCAGCCGTGCCATCAACAACTATGGCCGCAAATACAAATATCTCAAGGATTCCGACGCCAACCTGAAGATCGATGACGTGCGCGAGAGCCTGACCGCCATCGTGTCCATCAAGATGGAGGATCCTCAGTTTGAGAGCCAGACCAAGTCCAAGCTGGGTTCAGGCAACGTCCGCGGCATCGTGGACTCCATCGTCACCGAAGAGCTGACCACCTATCTTGAAGAGAATCCGCCGGTTGCAAAGACCATCCTGGACCGCTGCGTCAATGCAGCACGCGCCCGTGAGGCAGCCCGCAAAGCCCGTGAAATGACCCGCAGAAAGACCGTCCTTGAGACCGCCTCCCTGCCCGGCAAACTGGCTGACTGCTCCGAGAGAGATCCCAGCAAGTGCGAAATCTTCATGGTCGAGGGTGACTCCGCAGGCGGTTCCGCCAAGGAAGGCCGTGACCGTCATTTCCAGGCCATTCTGCCTCTGCGCGGCAAGATTCTGAACGTGGAGAAGACCCGTCTGGAACGCGCCCTGAGCAATCAGGAAATCCGCGCCATGATCACCGCCTTCGGATGCGGCATCGGAGACGAGTTTGACGAATCCAAGCTGCGCTATCACCGCATTGTCTGCATGACCGATGCTGATGTCGACGGCGCACATATCCGCATTCTCCTTCTCACCTTCTTCTATCGCTACATGCGTCCCCTCGTGGAAAAGGGCTATGTCTATGCTGCCATGCCGCCGCTCTATAAGGTGACCCGCGGCAAGATTGAGCGCTATGTCTACGATGACGATGAGCTGCAGCGCGTCCTCGATGAAATCGGACGCGACCCCAAGCCGGATATTCAGCGCTATAAAGGTCTGGGCGAAATGTCGTCTGAGCAGCTCTGGACTACGACCATGAATCCTGAAACCCGTACCATGATGCAGATTACCCCTGAGGATGCCATGGAGGCCGATCAGCTCTTTACGCTGCTGATGGGCGATTCTGTCGAACCGCGCAAGCAGTTCATTCAGGAAAACAGTGACCTGGTCAAGGATCTGGACATCTGATTCCGCTGTGAAGGAGCAACATCATGAGTGATATCAAAGATAAGCTGATACCGGTCAACCTGGAGCAGGAAATGAAAAAGAGCTTCATTTCCTATGCCATGGCCGTCATCGTGGACCGCGCTCTGCCGGATGTGCGCGACGGTCTGAAGCCGGTGCACCGCCGTATTCTCTATGATATGGCTGAGCTCGGCATGACACCTGACAAACCTTACCGCAAGAGCGCCCGCGTTGTCGGTGACGTTCTGGGTAAATTTCACCCGCACGGCGACTCCTCCGTCTATGACGCCATGGTTCGTCTTGCCCAGCCTTTCAACATCCGCTATCCGCTTGTCGAAGGCCAGGGCAACTTTGGTTCCGTGGACGGTGACGGCGCGGCTGCCATGCGTTATACCGAAGCCAGGCTGCAGAAGCTGACCATGTACATGCTGGAAGGCATTGAAAAGGACACCGTCGATTTCTATCCGAACTTCGACGAAACCCTCATGCAGCCGGCAGTCCTTCCGTCCCGCTTCCCGAACCTGCTTGTCAATGGTTCCAACGGCATTGCTGTCGGCATGGCCACCAATATTCCGCCGCATAACCTCGGCGAAGTCATTGACGGCGTTGTGTGCATGATCGACAATCCGGAATGCACCATTGAAGACCTGATGCAGCACATCAAGGGACCTGACTTCCCCACCGGCGGCATGATTCTCGGAAAATCCGGCATCCGCCAGGCCTACTATACCGGTCACGGCCACATCAATGTCCGCTGCAAGTCCGAGATTGAGGACATGGGGAACGGCCGCAGCCGCATCGTCGTCACGGAAATCCCCTACATGGTCAACAAGGCCACGCTGGTGAGCAAGATTGCCGACCTTGTCCGCGACAAGCGTATTGAAGGCATCTCTGACATCCGCGATGAATCCGACCGCAACGGCATGCGCATTGTCATTGAGCTGAAAAAGGACGTCTATCCGCAGGTTGTCCTGAATTTCCTCTACAAGCACACCTCGCTTCAGGAAACCTTCGGCGCCAATATGCTCGCCCTGGTCGACGGCAAGCCCCGCGTGCTGAATCTGCGCGACATCATCTATTATTATCTGGAGCATCAGAAGGATGTTGTCACCCGCAGAACCAAGTTTGACCTGAACAAAGCACAGGCCCGTGCTCATATTCTGGAAGGTCTGCTGAAAGCACTCGACCACATCGACGAAATCGTGGCCCTCATCCGGAATTCGCCTGATACTTCCACCGCGAAGACCGGCCTCATGGAGACCTTTGAATTCACGGAAAAGCAGGCCCAGGCCATTCTGGACATGCGTCTTGCCCGTCTCACCGGTCTGGAACGCGACAGGCTCCTGGAGGAATATCAGGAACTCGAAAAGACCATTGCCTACCTGCAGTCCATTCTCGCCGATGATCAGCTCCTGATGGGCGTGATCAAAGACGAAATCCTCGCCATCCGCGATAAGTTTGCCGATGAGCGCCGGACTGAACTGACCGCCATTGAGGGCGAAATTGATGTGGAAGACCTGATCGCTGAGGAAGACATGGTCGTCACTCTGACGCACACGGGCTACATCAAGCGGATTTCTGCCAGCACCTATAAGGCACAGC
>R21__coassemble_34_pt1 | contig 121139 bp, 88 predicted proteins | sample R21__metabat2_high_PE_034 | metagenome-assembled genome bin R21 | reverse complement strand
CTTGTTTTCTACGATTCCTCTCCAAAAGTTTGGATTTCTTTTAAGTTTGGATTTTTCAGAAAATCACAACTTCCTGATTTGCTGCACCCACAGCATTTGATTCTGTGCCTTAAGCTGTTCGGTGATATCCTCACAGGCTGCCATCTGCTTTACCAGCTCAAGAATCATATTTTCCGCCTGATTGTTCAGATCAGCAAGATAATCGTTCAATTTGCTGGTGATCTGTAGCTCTGTGTACAGCACCTTGCGGTGCTGCCGGAGATACCGCAGATGCCGCTGATCCCAAATGCCGATGGGACGCTGTTCTTCATCGGGCAGCTTCAAGCAAGGAATGTAGTAATCGCCTTGCAGCTCGTACCAAAGCCCAATCTTCTCGTCGTAAATGTACTTTTCCATGATGTAATCCTCCAAATAAGATTGATTCCTGCAATTCAATCATTCTGGCTGATTACAAAAGCCCAAAGGGAGGCAACTTCCTTACGAAGTGCCTCCCTTGTGCTTCTCGCGTTTTTTGATGCAGTCAGGGGAGGGGTCAGAGCGCAGGGGAAAAGCTGAACCCGCTGGGGCGCTCAATGCAGGCGGAATCATCCGGTGTGCCTTCCCAGAACCAGCTCTCGCCAGGCATCAGGTCCGGTATGGGAAAGGTCTGCCCGCCGCAGCAGAATACATAACCGCTGACGGTATAGGCGGGGAGATCGTTTCTGCAGGTGAAGGAAAGGCCGCCCGGGACGCGGGAGACCACCAGCGGCGCGTATTCCCGGCTGACGGTCTCATAGGAAGGTTTGGGAGTGCCGTACAGGTCGGTGGAACCGTGCACACGGCATTTCATCCGGCCCTTTCCCTCCTCGCCCATATGTGTCCGATAATCGTTCAGACAGAAATAGATCGTGCCGGCAATACAGGGGAGTGTCCGGTAGAAAGCGAGTTTTTCCAGAAAGATGGATGCACGTCTCGGGTCGCCGCCCTCAAAGGCAGGTTCACACAGGCCGAACTCGGAGGGAATGAAAACACGGCCCGGATGCGCATCGACCAGCGCCTGCCAGGCGGAAGACTGTTCAAACCCCTGATGCCAGGTGCCGATATAATCGTTGATCATCAGGATATCTCCGTCCCCGGCGCCGTCCTGCTCCGGGCAGGCGAAGGCAGTGTTGGAGACATAATTGGCCAGGCGATCGGGATCCTTCTCATGGATGAAGGCCACGGCTCTGCGGATGTAGCGCTGAACAGCCCAGGTCTGGGCGGACAGTTCATTGCCCACACCCCAGGCGATGATTGACGGATGATGCCGATGGGCAGAGATCATTTCCTCCATCTGCCGGCAGGCAACCGGCCACAGCTTCTCCGGGTCGCCCTCGGGCTGCTTGCCCCAGAAAGGTATTTCCTCCTGAACCAGCAGACCGTAGCGGTCGCACCAGTCATACACCCAGTCATCCTGCTGCCAGTGAAAGCGGGTCAGCACGGTATTGCAGTCCTTCAGGCAGAGCAGCATATCCTGCAGTTTGGAGCGGGATTCCGCCATGCCCAGGGTTGGTGTGGAACCCGGCATCCATTCGACACCGGGAAGACGGACCGGTTCCCCATTGAGAAACCAGCGCTCTCCCATGACTTTCAGCTCTCTGAAACCGATCTCCAGGAAAGAGGTGTCCGAGAGAAAACCGTCCGGGAGCTCAAGGTGCAGGGCCAGAGTATACAGTTCCGGACGGTCGAAATGCCAGTAGACTGCGTCCGAAAGCAGGACGGGATCCAGATGCACGTGCTCGGTGCAGGGCAGAATCCCGGAGAGAAGCGGCTCAGACTCCCTGGGCGTGATGCTGTCTGTGGCCCCGCGGTACAGGGCCCAGTGCAGCGTGCAGCCGGGGATGGAGGAATCCGTTTTTGTCCGGAAGGAAAAGAGCGCTGCACCTGCATGTTGGCGCTTCCCGTACGACGAAATGACAGGCATTGCCGTGATCTCTGTGTCCCGAAGGGAGGCAGGTCCTGTCGCCACAAAATCGACCGGACGGATGAGGCCGCCGTCATTGGCCCAGTCAAAGCTTCGGTCATAGGGCAGTGCATCCGTGGAAAAACGGTTATCCACGCTGACGAGGATTTCATTCTCCTCGTGGAGACGCAGAGCAGAGGTGATGTCCACCGTGAAAGGTGTATAGCCGGAACCGAAATGCTGTCCGCACAGGACCCCGTTGACATACACTTCGGTGTCGCGGTATGCACCGTGAAAAACCAGACAGGATTTTGCGCCTTCAGGCAGAAAGCCGGGCGTGAGGGTTGTCTGATACCAGCCCTTCCCGACATAGTTTTCGCTGTATTTTCTGGAATTCCATGTGTGCGGAATATGAATTTTGTTCGCGTGGGACAGGCAGTCGGGCGAATCCCCGAGCGCAAAGTTCCAGATGCTGAGATGTTTCTGACAGAGTGCCATGGATATGCTCCCTTCGGGTGTCGAGATCAAAAGAGAACGCAGTGGGGCGTTCTCTTTTTTGGGTGTTATTGTCTGATTTCCTCCAGCCCTCTGCGGCCCAGTTCCATCAGCCGGCGGCAGTAATCGTCGCTGCGCTTCTGGATATCATCCTGATAGACTTCCAGCTCCGGCATGGAAACGGCGAAGAAATCGTAGCCGACCTTGTCAAAGAGATGCTGTTCACCGAAGATGATCAGCTGATGGAAGGATTTTTTGGCTTTCTCCATGTCGCCCAGTGCGGCAAAGGCGAGGCCCTGGTAATAAATGTAGTCGGAAGGCTGGTCATTGTAGTAGCGGACAGGTTCCGGAATCTGAGAACCGGCTGCGGCGAGATGGAAGCATTCAGCTGCCTTCTCCTCCTCATTGAGCGCTCTGAGCGCACAGCCCATCAGGTAGTAGGCATGGTTGTCCGGGACATTGTCCAGCTTGCCTTCCCCAAGATTGACGGGATAGGACAGTGTGCGCTGGGCGTAGGCATAGGCAGCCTCGGGGCGGCCTTCCGAGAGCGACTGTTCCGACAGGGCAAACAGCGCGGTCTTGTATTCGTCGGCCACTTTGCCTTCTCCGCCCTCCCAGACATGGAAGGTATAGTTCATCAGAAGATCAAGGGCCTTCTCATGCTTTCCGGCCTGATTGAGCAGGGAGACATAGGCAAGCATGAGTGCGTAGCGGTCGGGCAGCAGATCCTCCTGCTCTTCAAGCAGGGCGAGCCGTTCCTTCACGGGCCGTCCGAGGCGTGCCAGGAGCTGTTCCTGCTCGAGGAGGAAGCGGCTGTTCCCGCTCTCAAGGCTGCAGGCAGCGGCAATTTCACCCTCTGCAAGGCTTCGGTCGCCGTGATTGTAGTAGGCAATGGACAGGTTCCTGTGGGCCGGAGCCAGCGAGGGCAGCAGCGCAACCGCGGTCTCCCAGTGGCTGATGGCAGCGGCGTACTGCTTTTTGTCGTAGAGCAGTTCACCGAGGTAATAATGCGCTTTTGCCGCTTCGGGCAGGATGGAAACAGCGTAATCCAGGATCAGCTTTTCCATGACGCGGCTTGGGAAACACAGATCCGTGGTGAGGGTTTCGGCTTCCCGGACACAGGAGAGGGCGGGTGCGGCATGCCCCTGCTTTCCCTCGGCGTAGGCCAGCGCATAGGAGATCATGGGATGCGAAACCGGACAGGCGGTGAGTATACGGCAGGCATCCTCCCAGAACCCGAAGCCAAGGAGCTCATAGGCGGCGGTCAGGTAATCCTCCACGCGGCCGCCGGCAGCCCGTGCAAAATCATCTCCGCTGTTTTTCCGGAAGAGGAGCGAGAGATATAGCGGATCAATCTTCAGGCTCTCCTCAAGGAACTGCTGATATTCCGCGCTGTCTGTATGCAGTGCGCAGAGGATGCCTGCCTTGAGTGAGCGGGCCTTCATGTCATGCCATCCACGCAGGAGACTTTCCTCGGCAAAGGTCAGCGCCTGGCGGAGCTGGCCCTGCTTGACACAGATGCAGGCCAGATGCAGATAGGCAGGGCCGGCTGTCTCGGCACTCCAGGTGGCCTTGAAGAACGCGTCATAGGCCTCGGGCAGCTTTTCCAGCATCTCCAGCGCGAGTCCCAGATTGAAGTAGGCTTCACCGGAGTAGGGATTGGGATTGCGCCAGGTCTGCTTGCGGATTGCGGCGCGGAAATACGGCACGCTCTCTTCGATCTGCGCATGGCGCAGGAGATAGAGGCCGCAGGCATTGTTGAGGCGAAGATCGGTGGGATCCCGCCGCAGGCCTTCCAGGTAGTAATCCATGGGCAGGAAGGTGGCGTGGCGGTACTGTTCGAGATGCTGACCGGCCAGGTAGAGCTCCTCGAGCGACTGAATCTCGGAAGGAGCCTTCAGGGCCTCGGCTGGCTCAGGGATCGGCTGGTTTTCCCGGACATACTCGGTGTAGGCGCAGAGAAGATTCCCGTGTTCATCGCGCACTTCCATCTCATAGTCGTGCAGGCCCTTGACAGTATCCACAAAGGCGGCTTCCGGGGAGAGATCCGCGTTGGTGCGGTAGATTTCACGGCCCTCTGCGCGCAGGACAATGGACGCATGAGGATAGGTGCCGGTCGCATAGACCTTGATTCTGGCCAGAGCGGCCTGCTGTTCGATCTTTTCGTTGGCAGCCTTACCGGTTTCGAAGGGATCCGGCTCAAGGACATGGCCTGCGTCATCGAGGAAATCGACGCCGAGAATGACATCTTTTGTGGCATTGCTGACCCGGCCCACGGTCTTGTAGGGCATGAAGTACTGAACAAAGTTCTTCTCCTCCTGGGGCTTGAGCCAGGTGAAGTCCGGCTGGTTGTCGCAGTACACGCCGGTCATGAGCTCGATGTAGGGCCCGTCTTCGTCGGTCAGGTTTTTATCCCAGACTCTGCCGAAATGCCCGCAGCCCCAGGTCCACTGCTTCTTGCCGGGGCTGACATGATGGTCCGCCACATGCAGAAGACCCGCATCCCGGCCCTCGTCAAAGTTGCCGACAAAATCGAAATCGGAATGCGCGGCCATATAGGAAGTGGGGACCCGGATATTCTTATACCGGGAAATGTCCACGCCGGCGGAATAGTCTGCCTTGTAGTATTCGCCGGTGGCAATGGGGAAGGTGGAAACCGCGCGTTTTCCGTGGTCCATGACCGCGTTCACATCCGGCGGGAAAACCGAGAAAGTGTTTTCATTGACGCTGACTGCCGGATTGGCCCACCAGAGAAAGGTCTGCGGATAGTCGGTCGGGTTAAAGAGCCGGCCGCGGATTTCGATGTAGGCCCGGTCCGGATAGAGAGAAATGGACGCATTGCCCTTGGTTCCATTGATGCGGTCGGTCTCTCCGAGCGTCACCGTTGCAGAACCGTCCGGGTTTTCGGAAAAGGTATAATCCACGGGCATAAAGGTGGAGGGGCGGTGATGCTGCGGCCAGTTGAACTCGATGCCGCCGCTGATCCAGGGACCGGCCAGGCCGACAAGCGCCGGCTTGATGACGCGGTTGTAGTAGACAAAATCATAGTGGTTGGTTTTGTCCAGCGCGCGCTGGATGCGGCCGCCGAGCTCGGGCAGGATCATCACATAGAGGTAGTCATTCTCAAGAATGACCGCTTTGTACTCAACATCCTCGCGCTCTTCGCTGATCTTTTCGCAGATCGGCACAGGGTACACTTTTCCGGTGGATCCCTGATACGCGCGCTTTTCAATGAACAGCGGGTTCTTTTCCAGCGCGCCTGTCCGATAGGTGGGAATGGTAACTGTCTGTTCGTAGACCTGTACTTTGTTCATCCTGCTTTCCTCCTTACAGTCCGATCTCGTAGACCGGCTGAGCCTGAATGCTGATCAGATCCGAAATCAGCGCATCGGACTGTTCACTGCGGCCTGCCATGCCGGATTCCACGTTGACGTGCGAGCCCTTTCGAAGCGGGGCAATATACAGAACAAAGGGATTGTCCAGCTGCTCCTGATATTCCATCAGGCCGAACTCCCAGGTATCTCCGTTGCAGAAATGGTCGCTGACCATCTCACTGCCCAGAAACAGCATGCCGATATCGCCGCGGTAATCGATCCGCAGCCGGACATCCTTGACCCCCTCCAGCGCCTGAGCGGGCAGCTGAACCGTCCAGCGCTGAGGCGAAGTCTGAGCGACCCGGACAGGGATCGTCCGCTCCCTGACGCAGACCTGATAAACGCCGAACACATCCCGGTCAGGGAGACGGGCGGCGGCAGGCGAGCGGCTGAGCAGGTCAGCGGGATAGGTGCACAGGATGGTTTCGGAAGAGGTGGCCTCAAGGCGCAGCGTGCCGTCCGTCCCTTCAAGCAGCGCGCCGTCAGTGAAGACGAGGCCGCCGTTTTGCAGAAGGAACATCTGATTGGCCATGGCTCGCGAAATGACAAGGACCTGCACACGGTGATTCCCTTTTTCAACGGTCAGCAGCGGGGCCGTTCCGGTGACGCGGGCCGCTTCTTCAAAGGAGAGGCCGCCGTCCATGCCGTCAGGCACCATAAAGACATACAGCGGCTGTCCGCCCACCACGGTCCGAAGGACCGGCTGAGCATTGGCCTGCCGCAGCAGGATGCCGTCCATGTCAAAATGGAAGGGCAGGATCGCGTTTTCGTCGGAGTCGATGCTGAAGCGGAAGCGGTAGCTGTCACCGGCCGTTTTCAGGATCACTTCCTCCTGCTCCTTCCGGGGCATGGCGCGGTGGTCCTGGAAATTATTGATAAACAGGAACCCGCTGACGCCGTCTGTGCGCACGGCAAAGCGGAGCGTGTCCAGGTCTTCCGGTGAAAGCGCGGTGGGCGGTGCATCCAGCCGGGTTTCCATGGGAGCCAGCCGGTCGCCAAAGCATTTCAGGAACGAATGGATGGACTTCAGACGGCTGTAGGATTCCCGGACCTGACCAAACTCGCCCAGCGCCGCCTGGTAGTCGTAGGAGCGCTTGGGCACCTGGCCTTCATTGAGGAAAGTGCCGTGGCGGCCGAGGGGATTGGTGCCGCCGTGGAACATGTAATAGCCGATAAAATTGCAGCCCGAGCCCAGCTTGATGTTGGCCAGGGCATCCACGCTTTTATAGGGATAGATGAAGCGGTAATAATAGCAGCACATCATGCCCGCGCCCATCTCGCAGCAGGCATAGGGGCGGTCCTCCGGCGGATAGGCCGGGAGAAAATCGTCCGCACAGGGGCTGCCGTTGTGGTGATAATCCTCGTACAGGTATTCTTCGGTCGCGGGATGTTCTCCCTGATGCGAATAGAAGATCCAGGGCCTGTAGGCATACCCGCCCCAGAGCGGCATCACCCGGTCGGAATAGGCGGCGCCGCCCCAGGCCGTGCCGGTAAAGAAAGCCGGCGTCAGGCCGCATTCCAGGGCTATGGTTCTCAGTGCGAGAATATAGGCCTCGCCGTCTCTGCCGGGATTGACCCATTCGCCGGAAATGCCGGTTGTGATTTCCCAGGGCGCCGAGGAATGCATGTATTCATTGTCGAGCTGTATGCCGATGATGGGTCCGCCATCCCTGAAAAACAATCCGCGCACCTGCTGCGCGATCTGTGCATAGAGTTTCCGCACACATGCAAGGAACCCCTCTGACAGGGAACGGACTTCAAAGGGTTTTCCATAGAGCCAGTCGGGCAGCCCGCCGTTTCGCACTTCGCCGTGCGCAAAGGGTCCGATGCGGAGAATGACGTCTATGCCGTGCTTTCCGCACAGCTCAACAAACCTGCGGACGTTGCGTCTCCCCGAAAAATCGAAGACGCCTTCCTCCTCCTCAATGTGATTCCAGAACAGATACGTCGAGATGATGTTGACTCCGCCCATGCGCATCTTGATGATTTCGTCTTCCCAGCGGCGCTCATCCATGCGGCTGTAATGGAATTCACCGGACACGGCAAAATAGGGTTTCCCGTTTTTTTCCATGTAGTAGTTGTTGAACGAGAGGACATCGCCGCCGGGGGCTGTGCCGGAAAAATCCGGTCCAAGCGGGCGAACGGGGGATATATGAATATTGCTGACATCCATTTCGCGGATCATACCGGTTGCCTCCTGCGGAAAATCAGATCGGAATGGTGCTGTGATGGTGATATTGTACAGAAAGCCAGGGAGGGTTTCAATTCTGATTTTTTGCCATTCCATATAGAAAAATTGCTGATTCTGAAGATGTTTTTTGCAAATCTGCTCATCCGGTGCGGCAAGAATTGCGAAAGTGAATGGAATCTGCTAGCATATACCCAGGAATGAATCCGGAACCTGAATAGCACAGGCGGTAAAGGAGACTGTCGGATGAAATCGGCGGAACGAAAAGTAGCCCCGGTATCTGAATACTATATCTGCTCACCGAGCAAAACCGCCCAGGAGGCCTTCTTTTATCCGCTCCAGTGCGGCGATTTTACGTATGAGCCGGGATACCGGCTTCAGAGGCGTTCTTTTGACAGCTTTCTGCTGATGTATATTCAAAAAGGCACACTGCTTCTGGACTATGCCGGAGAGCAGCAGGAAGTGCGGGAAAACACGTTCGTGCTGCTGGACTGCTACGAGCCGCACGGCTATGCGACGCAGACGGGCTGTGCGTGTCTGTGGCTTCACTTTGACGGCGTGATGGCCAGAGCGCATTACCAGATGATCCGGGAGAGGCTCGGGAATGTCTTCAGGCTTGCGGACGGGCTCTTTGTGACAGGAAGGCTCAGCGCCATCCTCCGGGTCTTTCGCGAGCATCAGACCGTCCAGGAGCCGCTCATGTCCAGGTACATCACGGACATGCTCACGGAATTCATTCTGGCGTCCCCGAAGGGGGACGGTGCACGAAACAGTGAGAATCTGACGGAGCGGGCTGTGCGTTATATCAATGAACACTTCCGTGAGGATCTCTCAGTGGATCAGCTGGCGGCGCTTTCGGGCCTGAGCAGATACTACTTCATCCGTGTTTTCCGGCAGGAAACCGGGTATACGCCCCATGAATATCTGGTGAACCGAAGGATGGCAACGGCACGGTATCTGCTGAAATATTCTTCCATGAGCTCAAAGGAAATCTGCTATGAATCCGGGTTTTCCGGCGAGAGCGTCTTCTGCAGCGCATTTCGAAAAATCCACGGCATGACGCCCGGGGAATACAGGGTGCACATGAATGCGCATCCTGAACCCGGGACGGCCGGAGGAACAGAACACAGGGAACATCCGTTCCGGCCAGACCGGGCTGAATGATGATTTGAAAGGAGCAGGGAACATGAACAAGAGGGAACGAGTGATTGCGGCATTCCGGGGGGAAGAAACGGATCATGTGCCAGTGTGCATGTGGAAGCATGTGCCGAAGCAGTACTGGGCTGATGATGATCAGTTTGCGCAGTACCAGGTGGATGCATTCAAAAACACGGACGTCGATTTTATGAAGCTGTCGGGAGACAAGTATTTCCCGTGGCCTTCTCCGGTGCTTGAAAACATTGAAAAGGCGGAAGACCTGTTCAAGATGGAACCGCTCGGTGCACTGCATCCCCAGATCCGGGGTCAGATTTCGCGCACCGCGAAAGTGGTCCGGGGACTGGGCGGCGAGTGCGTGTCACTGTACCTGGTGTTTGCTCCGCTTTCCTGCATCCGCCTGAAGATCGGCTATCCCAAGATGATGCAGTTTATCCGGGAAAACCCGGAAGCCATGAAGTATGCCTGCAGCGTGGTGGCGGAAGACCAGAAGCTGCTGGTGCGGGGTATCATTGAGGATGCCGGCGCGGACGGCATTTTCTACAGCGTGCAGAACGGTGAAGTGGACCGCTTCACCGCAGAGGAATACAGGGACTGGGTCACGCCCAGCGACAAGGCAGTGCTCGACTATGCCAACAGCCTGAGCAACATGAATGCGATTCATTTCTGCGCCTGGGAAGAAGTGCCCAACCGGCTGTCAGTCTGGGAAGACTATAAGGCGGCGGTCATCAGCTGGTCCCGGTATTTTGACATCATGGATATTCAGGAGGCCAAAAAGCATTTCGGATGCACGGTGTGGGGCGGCTTTGACAACCGCGTGGGCTCCTTCCTGTATACCGCGTCCCGTGAGGAGATTGAGAAGGAAGTGGCGTCCATCATTGAGCAGAGCGGACGGCGCGGATTCATTCTCGGCTCGGACTGCAGCATTCATGATGAACTTCCGGATGAAAAGATCAGATGGGTTGCGGAGGCAGCACACAGGATCTGATAAGAAAGGCGGCAGGGCAGGCCCAGGCCTGCATTCTGCCGGGAAGGAACGGGACAGCTGATGCAGCTTATTGAGAAATATGTGAAGCGGTTCTTCTGGGTGCCGTTTGTTCTGGGCATGGTCGGATACTGGATGGTGGGCGACCTGCCGTTTGTCGAGAGTATCTATGCCTCGGGAACGCTGTACTTTGTCAACCCGGTGGAAGACCTGTCCAATCCATGGATTCTGTTATCCAAGCTCCTGGCCATGCTGGTGACAACCGGGTTCCTGCTCTCTGCACTGGGACATGTGCTGTCGCGCTTCAGGGGAGTCTGGATCAATCAGTTCACGGACTCCGTCTGCATACACAGTGACCAGCCCTCTGGCGAAGCACTGGCAGCGTCTGTGAAGCATGGATATCTGGCCGGGGATCTTTCCCCTCAGACCACGGCCGGCGCGCATGATCATATATTCTTTTACAGCGATGAAAAAGAGACCCTTCAGCGCTATCTGGAACAGGCAGGGGCACTCGAGGGCAGGCGTGTGTATATCGGCCTGAAAGCGATGGACCCTGCGCTGCTCAGGGATACGCGGAAACTGGATGTGCATTATTTCCACACGCTGGAGATCACCGCGCGCACGTACTGGAAGCAGTACAGTTTTTACCAGGAGATCGCGGATGAGGGAAGAGAAATCAGCGTTGCGTTCCTGAACTGGAATGAAGCGGGCGAGGCCGTATTCAAATATGGCTTTATGAACAACGTGTATGCTCTTTCACAGAAGGTCACCTGTCATATCTGGGGCTGTACGCCGACAGCAGCGGCCTTTCTTTCCGGCCTGAAAACCTGGAACCGCGACCGGATCGTGATCCATGACGGCGACTGGCGGGAAAGCACAGAGGAACTGCGGGACATGGACCGCGTGATTCTGACCGAGGAAGCGCCGCTTTCGTCCATTCAGACACTTCTGTATCTGGATAAGAATCTTCCGATTCATTTCTACTCAGCATCCCGGACAGGCTATGCGGAATTGATGGATGCGCCGAACCTGAAGGAATTCGGTAACCTGGAAGAGGTGCTGACCGACGACAATGTCCGCAGGGAAGTGCTGTACAGACAGGCCAAACTGTTCCATTATGATTATGTGCTTCACTCGGAAAACCGGTCCTGTCCCAGTGATTTTGAACAGGAAATGGAAACCGCCTGGCGCGCGCTGGACGGCATGAAGAGGAGCTCAAATACAGCGCGGGCGGACCATTACTGGATCGAGGAAAAACTCAGGGAAAAGGGCGTCCGGGAGGAAGAACTCTGGGAAATGGAGCATATCCGCTGGTGCCGCTTCCAGAGCGTCAATCACTGGTCCTACGCGCCTGAGCGTGACAACAGCAGGCGCCGGCATCCTCTGCTGGTTCCGTACTCTCAGCTGGACAAAAAAGAGAAAGCAAAAGACGGAATTTATGATGAGACGATCCGGAATGAGATCGCGAAACTGCTGTAAGCGCCGCCGGGTCGGACCGCAGACAGAAAGAAGCCCTGACAGTTCATTGTGCTGTCAGGGCTTTTCTGCTGAAGAAAAACGGTATGCCGGAAGATTTTACGGGGCGGAGGATGACGGCTGCCAGAAAAAGAGGCCTTCGGAAGCGGCAAGCGGAGACAGAAGACGGAGCAGAAACTCCGACGGATGATAGACACTCATATAGAGATCTCCGCGGCTCAGCGTGATGAGCGTGTCCTGCGAGGGGATCAGGATGACCCATTCGCTCTGCGCATCGGTTATCTTTCGGGCGAGGTCCTCCGGTGCAGGATTCCGGACGGGCACCGGCTCATCCGGATGCGCGACCTCCAGATCACAGTAACAGTTCAGCTTTTGCAGCAAGCGGACGAACCGCTGCCGGAGCTCTGTGATCTGCGGCGGTTTCAGCCAGTGGTCCTCCACGGCAAAAAACTGACCTTCACTGCCTGCGGGCACTTGAAAGGGAAGCGGGTCAATGACCCAGCATGGGGCCTGAAAAAGCTGCTCCACACGATCTTCAAAGTTCAACGAAATCCCCCCCCTTACAGGCTGCGTGCATCGGTTTTCATACAGAAGACTCGGAAAAGAAGTCAAGCAGCAGGCGCCCCATGACTTCACTGCCCTGGATATAGCTCCCGTGATCGGCCCCGGGCACCGTGATCTGGTACGCGTGCGGAAGGTGCGACACGATGCGCTGTGTTTCCTCCGGGATAATCAGATCATGCTCACCGACGGTCACGAGCACAGGGATGCGGATCTGCCGGAGGGATTCCGGGTCAATATGCGGCTCGGTAAGCATCAGGGTGATCAGGGGATCGGGGGCGCGGCGGTTGATTTCCGTGTATTCAGCGACAAAATCCGGATCAATGCCCTCCGGCGACAGATTGACGCCGCTGACAGCCATTCGGCTGAGGGTATCGGGATGGCGGAGCTCGAGCAGCAGACCGATGATGCCGCCGTCACTGTGGCCGTAATAGAAAGGTTTTTCAAGGCCCAGGACACGGATGAACTGAAAGATGTCCTCTGCCATATCCGCGTAGTGATATTCATGCATCGGCGCATTGAGGCCGTGCCCCCGCGAATCCGGTGCGTAGACGCGGTAACCGGCTTCTGACAATTGCCGGATTTCCACATCGAACAGATGATGATCCTCGCCGTTCCCGTGAACAAGCACGACCGGGCGGCCGTTTCCGGTGACGGAATAGTGCAGGCGGACACCGTTGACGTCCGCGGTGTGCAGGGTTTCATCAGGGTGCATATTCAGGATTCCTTTCTCATGGAGAGCTCAGCCCCGGTATTCGAGGCAGAGCATGGTCATATCGTCAAACTGCTCTTCGCGGGCAACGAACTGACGGATTCGCGTCTCCACATTCTCAAGGATCGTCCGGGGTGACGCGGAAGGCTCCCTGTTCAGGGCGGCGAGCATGCGGTCCGTCCCGAAAAGCATATGCTGGAAGTCGGAGGCTTCCGGAATGCCGTCTGTATACAGGAAGAGCCGGCTTCCGGGCTCAAGATGCATTTCATATTCATGATACCGGACATCCTCCAGACCGCCGATGACAAAGCTGTGCCTGTCCTTGAACAGTTCAAAGGAACCGCCGGCATGCTGAACGGCCGGATACTCATGGCCGGCATTGGAAGCGGTCAGAAGACCGGTGCGCAGGTCCAGAATGCCGAGCCACACGGTGACAAACATATCTTCCTGATTGTTGCTGCAGATCTGATGATTGACCGCTTCCAGCACCTGGCCGGGACTCATGCCTGCCATGGCGTTGTTGCGGATGATGATTTTGGATTCCATCATGAACAGCGCAGCCGGAACACCTTTCCCGCTGACATCGGCGATGACAAGCCCGAGATGGTCATGGTCGATCAGGAAAAAATCATAGAAATCGCCGCCGACCTCACGGGCAGGCGTCATGGTGGCGTAAATATCGATGTCCTCCCTGTCCGGGAAAGCGGGAAACTGGCTGGGGAGTGCTCCGGCCTGAATGCGCCTGGCCAGACTGAGCTCGGTCAGGGCATGCGCCTCTTTTTCGGCCATGCTCTTCTGCGTGAGCACCATTTCCCGGCCCCATTTGGCGATGATCGTGCTGATGACGGCGACCAGGGTAAACAGGAGCCATTTGGGCAGGTAGGAAAAGACGAGCGTGTTCTGGGTATAGAGCGCAGGATCATAGCCCACAGCTTCCACCGCGCTGTCGATGAATTTGCCGGTGGTGGTCATGGTGGTTCCGATGGGGAGGGTGAGGTCATTCAGGTTCAGCAGGCCGTACGTTGCGCCGTAGGTGGCGGACAGTGCGAAGGTGGCCGAGGAGAGCGCGGCCATCCAGAGCGTCAGACGGTGGGAAAAATACCGGCAGGAGCAGATCGTGGGGATGACCATGATCAGTGCCGCCTTGTGCGTGAAGATCATGTCAATCCGGGAATAGACGAATACGCTGCCGATGAGCAGCAGGTATTTCAGCCACCAAGCGTCTTCCTTCACCGCGTGAGCAGCTGCCCACAGCAGGACAATCTCCACAAGACCCTGAATGACGGCGGAGTCCACAATATCGCGGGCGAACTGGAAGATGCCGGCTTCTGACCCAAGCCAGACGGTGATGAGGAGAATGCCGCTGATGATCAGCACGACCACCATCATCTTGTTTGCCTGTTTTTCATTGTTATGAAAAATGGGATCCGCCAGGTAATTATTCTTAAAACTGCTGATATATTCTTTGAATCGATTCAGCATGGATCAACTTCCTTTTGTATACTGCCTGGGCCTCAGAACTGGACGGGAAGCCCCGGATGGAAGATATCATACCACATTCATTGAATGTTTCAATTCCGCGCCGGGTAAGCAGCCTACTGAAGGCGCGGAAAATATGGTACAATGAGACAAACCACGAAAAACGAGCTTCGCAGGCGGAAGGAGACGGGACTGTGAACACATATACAGAGATTCCGGTGACGCAGATTGAACAGGTTCGGATCGGGCAGGTGGAGAATCCGCAGGCAGGGACAGGCTGCACCGTGTTTGTGTGTCCGGAAGGCATGCGCGCCGGGGTGGATGTGCGCGGGGGCGGACCGGCGTCGAGGGAAACGCAGCTGCTCAATCCCCTCATGTCCGCCCAGGTCATTCATGCCATCACCCTCGGTGGCGGCAGTGCATTCGGTCTGGGTGCAGCGACGGGTGTGATGAATTATCTCGAAGCGCACGGAATCGGGCTGGAAGTCGGTGTGACCCGGGTCCCGCTGGTCGCGCAGTCCGATATCTTTGATCTGACCGTCGGCGATCCGCATGTCCGCCCGGATGAAGGGATGGGCTATCTTGCGGCCCGGATGGCCATGGAATCCCCGAACTACAGGGATGGCAATTACGGCGCGGGCTGCGGGGCAACAGTCGGAAAAATCTGCGGCATGGAAACGTGCATGAAGTCAGGCATTGGCAGCTTTGCCCTGCAGTCGGGTCAGCTGAAGATCGGTGCGGTGGTTGTGGTCAATGCGCTGGGGGATGTGTTTGACTGGAAAAGTGGCAGGCAGATCGCAGGCCTCCTGACAGAGGACAGAAAAGCGCTGCGCAGCACAGAGGAATATATGAAGGGCAGCCTGAAAGTGGTGGAGAACCGGTTTACGGGCAATACCACCCTCGCGGTGGTCATGACCAATGCTTATTTCAGCAAGTCCCAGCTGTGCAAGATTGCAGGGCTTGCCCATGACGGGTATGCCCGCTCGATCCGCCCGGTCCATACGTCAGCGGACGGCGACAGCATCTATGCGGTTTCCGTGGGCGACGTGCAGGCGGATCAGGACGTGATCGGGATTCTGGCGGCCGAGGTCATCAGCGAAGCGATCACCCGGGCCGTATCCAGCGCGGAGGGAGCATACGGTTATCCCGCGCTCCGGGACCTGTAAGCATCTGCGGCCGGGCAGGAAAGAAGATTTCAGAAAAAATGTGATATACTTGTCAGCGTATGCCGGAGAAAATCCGGGCAGCGGACAGAAGAGACAGTGGAGGCGTCGGCATGGAAAAGAACATCATCATCTTTACAGACATCGGGGATACCATCATTGATGAGGGGACGGAAGAGCGGGACCGGACCGGGGTTGTCCAGAGGGCACAGTGCATTCCCGGAGCCAGGGAAACCACCCTGAGACTGCATGATGCGGGGTATCCGATTGTCATGGTCGCAGACGGCCTGACAAAGTCATTTCATAATCTGATGGACCTGCATGGACTGAGCCCGGTGTTCTCCGCCTGGGTGATCTCCGAGGAGGTCGGCGAGGACAAGCCCAGCGCAAAGATGTTTGAGACCGCCATGCAGGCGATGCATCTGACCGATGCAGACAAAAAGCGCATTATCATGGTCGGCAACAACGTCAAGCGGGATATGCGCGGGGCCAACCGTTTTGGCATCCGTTCGGTGCTCCTCGACTGGTCCAAGCGCCGTCCCTTTGACGCGGAACTGCCGGAGGACAGGCCGGACTATGTGATTCATAACCCCTCGGAACTGTTCGACCTCGTGGAACGCCTGAACGCGGAACTGGAGGCGGAAAAGGCATGACAGACCGGGAGATCGCGCAGCGGTATATCCCGGCTGTGCACTTTGACCGCGCAGAAACCATCCCGGTGAGAGCTGTCGGCTATACGGTGTTCCGGACGGGCACGATGAGCCGGTCCTTCCCCAAAAGGATGGTGCCGGTGCCCCCGGAAGCGCAGTTTACCGTGGAATATGCGTATTATTTTGACTATGACATTGAGCACATGTATGACCTTGAGCACGTCTGGGTGGTCGTGGGCAGGGACGGAGAGGTTCTGGATGTCCAGGGAAGCTATCACGGAAAATACCTGAACCTGCTGATTCCGGACTTTCCCGGGGCACTGGGGGTCGAGGACGGGCACATGCATGTCTTCTGTCAGCCCGGAAAGCATGCCATGCTGGCGGGCGGCATCATGACCAAACTGTATCCCGGATGGGATGCATGCTGCCGGAAGGCCGGCGGCCCTGTGCTGATCGGAAACCCGTTCAGCGCGGCGTGGTCACCGACCGGAAAGGATCTGTTTGTTCCAACACCCGAAGATGACCGCAACAGCATTCGCTATCTGAGGGAAAACCTGTCGTTTGAACCGACCCTGGATTTTTCCTGTGTACAGACGCACGAAGATCTGCTCATGACATGGGATGATCTGTATGAAAAAATCCCCGGCTGGATTGCCGGGGAATGTGCACGTCTGAAAAACGTATTTGGAGAGGGGTAAGCCGCCATGGATTTTGATCCGATTGCCTATGGTGCCAGAGCGGACGGCGTCACGAACGATGCTCCCGCGATTCAGAAAGCCATTGATGCATGCTGCCAGGAGGGCGGCGGCCGCGTGGTGCTGCGCTCCGGGAAAACATACCGCAGCGCTTCCCTTCACATGAAGAGCCGTGTGGAACTGCACCTGGAAAACGGCAGCACACTGCTTGCGTCCGACCGTCTGGAAGACTACTTCCGTCCGGATCAGCCCGCACAGGATGGGCCTGTGTCGAGCGTCGGGACGCCGGTGACCGGGAAACCGTCCTATGTCTTCCTGTATGCGTACGGGGCAGACCATGCCCGCGTGACCGGCAGCGGAACGATTGACGGCAGCGGCAGTGCCTTTGTCCGGCGTGTTTCGCCCTGGTATGTGACCGGGGATTTCTATCCGAGACCCACCCTGATCTATTTTGAAAACTGCAGGCATATCACTTTCCGGGACACCGTCATGTGCAATGTCTCCTTCTGGACGCTGCATGTGGGCGGATGCGAGGATGTGCTCATCGATTCCATCCGGATTCTCAACCCGCTCGACGTGGCGAACTCTGACGGCATTGATGTGGATCACAGCCGGTATGTGCGCATCTGCGACTGTCATGTGGAATGCGCGGATGACTGCATCTGCATGAAGAACACCATGGGCAACCGCGAATATCCGCACACGAAGGGTGTGCTGGTCACCGGCTGCACGCTGGTCTCCACCAGTGCGGCATTGAAGATCGGCACCGAGGGTGTGGATGACTTTGAGGATATCCAGTTCTCCAACTGCATCATTGACCGCAGCAACCGCGGGCTTTCCATTCAGGTCCGGGATGCCGGCTGTGTCCGGAATGTGTCGTTTGATCATATCTCCGTGCGCACCCGCCGGTTTGCGGAGAGCTGGTGGGGCTGTGCAGAGCCCATTGCGATCACCGCCGTGGACCGGTCTTCGGATAACCCGGGCGGAACGATTGAAAATGTCCGTTTCTCCTATATTGACTGTGAAGGTGAAAACGGCGCCGTCATCTATGGACTGCCGGGCCGCGTCCGGGATATTTCTCTGGACCATGTGCGCATCGCACTCAACGAGACGAGCCGTTGGCCGAAAGGACAGTATGATCTCCGCCCGGGCGAGGGCATGCAGATCGTTGCACATCTGGCTGTTCCGCTCCTGACCCATGAGGTGGAGGACCTGCGGCTTGAGCAGGTGCGGCTGATGGGTACAGACGGAAAGGAAAAGCAGCCTGAAACTTTTTAAGGACATAAGAAAAGTCCGGATCGCGCAGGATCCGGACTTTTCTTATGTTTCCGCGATATTCAGTGTGATGCCCAGGCGTCCCATTTTGGTGATCCATTCACTGGAAATGCGCGTGTCGGTGATGACACGGTCAAAGTCGGTGGGACGGGCGTAGGTCAGGAGACTGGTGACGCCGAACTTGTTGCCGGTGACCATCAGAACTGCCCGCCCGGTATGGGAAATGGCGGCTTTTTTGATCTCATACTCCAGGGGAATGGAGTTGGTCACGCCGCTGTCGGTAATACCGGTGGCAGCCATGAAGGCAATGTTGGTGTTAAAGTTGCTGAGGAAGGCCGCGGAATCAGAGCCGGTCAGGGAATGCGTGGAGCGCTGCAGTTCACCGGGCAGCATGATCAGGCGGATGCTCGGATAATCGACGGCGGCCATCATGACTTCAATGTTATTGGTGATGATGGTGATGGAGCGGTCCTTCAGGGCTTCCACCAGATGAATGGTGGTGGTGCCGGAATCGATAAAGATGATGTCGCCGTCATGGACGAGTTCAGCCGCTTTGGAGCAGATGGCGCGCTTCGCATGGGAGGGCTTGAGGGAGCGCTGGTCATAGGGCAGGAAGCCGGAAACGCTCTGTTTGGCCCGGACGCCGCCGTACACTTTTTCCACGCTGCCGTCGGTCACAAGCTCGGCTAGGTCTCTGCGCACTGTGTTCATGGATATATCAAAGGTGGTCTGGAGCTCCTCCATGGTTGCGGACTTGTGTTCTGCAATATATAGTGCCATTTGCTGCAGGCGTCTGGCTTTCATAGGGATTCCCCCCTTCTGAATTGTATAAATGATGCAAAAATTCTACCAAACGTATCGGATAATGTCAATTATAGCCGCAAATAATGAGTATGTTTTGGGCAAAATAAAACGGAGATCCAAATAAAAATGGTTATATGATGATAATTTCATTATTGACAAATAAAGGGGGGACGGATACAATCGGAGCGAGAAGGGAAGAAAAAAAGACAGCCGGGTGGCTGTCAAAATGCGGAACAGTCAGTTCCAGGAAAATACGAAAGATTGAGAGGAACCGGTTGCCAGGGGATAACAGATTCGGATCGTATGGTTTTCGTCTGCCGTCATCTGCATGCCGGTCCTGTTTGTCTTTACGCGGAAGGTTTTTCCGGGCAGCTGCCACTCGTCTTCGGTGATCTGATCCGGCTTCAGTCCGGGGCAGCTGACTTCGAAGAACAATGTGACATCCCGGCGGACGCGGTTTTCAACGGTTACCTCCGCACTGTGTTCCGTGACATGTCCGTCAAAGAGCACGGTGTGCAGATGCGACATGGTCCCGTCGCTCAGAGAGCGGAGCAGGCGGATGGTGCCGATCCCCTCCGGCGCCTTCCAGAAGAAGACGAGCGGATGGAGCTGGTAACTCGGATTTTCGCTGCCGGAAAGCGCACCGGCCATGAAATCCGGCTCAATCCAGGCTGTGGCGGTGCACAGGGCATGATTGTGTCCGGGTTCTCCGCGCTCGGAGAGCTCACGGAACTGCCGGGTCACCCTGCGCGGTGCCTGGGGTTCGAGGAAGCGCGGCGCGACGGATTCCGGAATCGAAATGTCCCCGAGCACGGTCAGCGGATTGATCACGCTCTCAATGGAGAACGGGTGGAAGGGGAACCGATCGGCACCCAGTCCCAGATAGAGGATGTCGTAAAAGCAGGTGTGAATGGACATATCCAGTTCGTAGCACCTGGAGTAGGGGCCGGAAAAGGCGCGCATGGAGGGATTGTAGAAATCCGCCATATCCTGCCAGATGCCTTCCTCCAGTTCCCTGCCCAGAAGACGCAGCTCCTCTGTGGACCCGTAGCGCCGCCAGAAACCGAGCGTGGAGAGGTCCACGCCGCAGTAGGTCGGGGAGTTGAACTCAGCGCAGGCATGGTGCTCGCGGTATTCACTCAGCAGCCGCCGGGCCTGCCGGAGGCTTTCGTCCTTCCAGTAGGGGATGTCCAGTTTTCCGCTGAAGTAATCCAGCAGGAAGATGTACATGATCCGGATGTTCGTGTTGAGCGGCGTGAGATCCTTCTGCACGCGCTCCATGGCTCCTTCCATGAGGAGGCGGCAGGACCTGCGGATATCCGAAACCAGGGCGGGGGAGAGACGGTCCTCAAAATGCTCCAGCAGCATGGCAAACGTCATGCCGATGAATTCCCGGAGGTTGGGCTCATAGGTATCCCAGGCGACCGGGATGGTGCGGATGAGCGCACGGCCGAGCGTCTGCTCAATACGGCCGGCCTGGTCCTTCAGGGAAGGATCGGCGGCAAGCTCCCGGCTGAAGGCGCATACAATGTCTTCCCAGGCCACATCCGCCATATAGCGCATGGTGGGGGAAACGGCATGATAGGAAAAGATGCCCGCCGGAGGGACCGGATCGTCCGGATGGCGGAATGTGCCGTGAAAAATTTCTCCGGGTGCATCAAACTGCAGTGCGAGCACGGCGCGGCAGATGGTCTCCGCGGTCTGGGCAGCACCGGGATCATCCCGGAGCAGCAGGCCCAGCGCATAGTACATGGAATTGCGCACACTGCGGTACGGTTTCCCTTCAAGGGTCTCCGTCACAAGGCCGGTGGCCGGGTCATACCCGCGGCGGAGATGGGCGACCGCTTCGTCGACCAGCAGCCGTGCTTCGGGAGAAAGTGCAGAATACAGTTGCATGAGAACAGCCTCCGTTTTCAGGCGTAAGAATGCAAGAATGCATCATAATCAGGATATTCCTGATTGTCAAATGGTGTTTTCAGGCAGGGTCTCAGTGGACCGGAAAATAAAGAACAGGGACGGTGAAACTATGGGACTGGTGAATATGCGGACACTGCTGAAAAAAGCAGAGGAGGGATCCTGGGCAGTCGGATCATTCAGTGTGGCCAACATGGAATGCATTGAAGGCGTGATTGCGGCGGCCGAGGCCTGTCGGGCTCCGATTATCATGCAGATTGCGGAGGCGCGGCTTCCGTATTCCCCGCTGCATCTGATCGGCCCAATGATGATCGCGGCAGCCGAGCATGCGGCGGTGCCGGTGGCTGTTCATCTCGACCACGGAAAGACACTCGAATGCATCCAGGAAGCCCTGGATCTTGGCTTTACCTCGGTGATGTGTGATGGCTCGGACCGCCCGATCGATGAGAACGTGGCGCTCACCTCCAAAGTGGTTGCCATGGCCGCCAAAACCGGCGCGGCTGTGGAGGCCGAGGTCGGACGGGTGGGCAAGAATGAGGACGGAAGCGCGGCGGAGGAACAGATTGCCACGCTCGATGACTGCCTGCGCATGGATGCGACCGGCATTGATGCGCTGGCTGTGGGCATCGGGAATGCGCACGGGCTCTATGCCCAGACCCCGCACCTGCGCTATGAAGTGGTGGAGGAAGCCCATGCAAAGCTGCACGCCGCGCTGGTGCTGCACGGCGGAAGCGGACTGACCGATGAGCAGTTCAGAAAGCTGGTGCAGCTGGGCATGCGCAAGCTGAACATCGCCACCGACATTTTCCGCGCACAGGCCGGCGCCTGTGAGGGGAAAGACATCTTTCGCAATATCGGAGCCTCCTCAAAGGCCGTCTCTGAGGTGGTTTCCAGATATATCAGACTCTTTGGCAGTGAAGGGAGAGCAGACCTATGATATCCTTTGATCTCTCAAAACCGCTGCATATCACGCTGGTCGGACGCGTGGCAATCGATTTCAATCCAACCGATTACAACCGTCCGCTCGATGAGAGCAGCAACTTCAACAAGTACCTTGGCGGCTCGCCGGCCAACATTGCCGTGGGCATGGCGAGACTGGGGAACCGCGTCGGTTTCCTTGGCCGCGTGAGCGACGATCAGTTCGGCACGTATGTCACCAAGTACTTCCAGAATGAAGGCATTGATGTGAGCCACATCCGCCGGTGCGAGCATGGCGAAAAGCTCGGACTGACGTTCACAGAGATGCTTTCCCCGACCGAATCCTCCATTCTCATGTACCGTGAGGGCGTGGCCGATCTGCAGCTCTCCCCGGAGGATGTGGATGAGGAGTACATCCGCAACAGCGCCTGCCTGCTCATCTCAGGCACCGCCCTGTGCACTTCTCCGACCAGGGAAGCCTGCTTCAAGGCCCTGACCTTTGCCAAGCGCAACGGCGTTCCGGTGGTCTTTGACGCCGACTACAGAGCGTACACCTGGAAGAGCATGGATGAGATCGCGATTTACACATCCATGGTCGCCGAGAAAGCCGACATCATCATGGGCAGCCGCGAAGAGTTTGATCTGATGGAACGACTCCTCGGACTGGACGGCACGGATGAAAAGAGCGCGGAATACTGGCTGGGCCTTGGCGCCTCGATCTGCGTGATCAAGCATGGCAAGAGCGGAAGCCGCGCCTACAGCCGGGAAGGCTGCTTCAATGTCAAACCGTTCCCGGTCAAGGCTCTCAAGGGCTTTGGCGGCGGAGACGGCTATGCGTCCTCCTTCCTGCATGCCCTGATGGCGGGCAAGCCGCTGGACGACGCACTCGAAAGAGGCAGCGCATCGGCAGCCATGCTGGTGGCCAGCCACGCCTGTTCCAAGGATATGCCGACTGAGGAAGCCCTGGAAGCGTTCATTGCTTCTGAAAAGGCGCAGTACGGCAGCGTTATTACACCCATCTGACCCAATCCCCCAGAAGCGACAAAATAAACGGAGGTAATGGAACCATGGAAATCATGAAACCCTTTATCGGCGGACAGTTTGTAGAGAGCAAGAGTGAAAAGTTCAACACCATTTACAATCCTTCCACGGGCGAAGCCATCGCTCAGGTCCCCTGCTGCACCAAGGAAGAAGTCGAACAGGCCATCGCCTGCGCCAAGGCTGCCTATCCGGCATGGAGAGATACCCCTGTCCGCAAGCGCGCCAGCATCATGATGAAGCTGCGCAACCTGATCGAGGAACACATGGATGAGCTGACCATGCTCGTGGCCAAGGAAAACGGCAAGTGCTGGAGCGAGGCTGCCGGCGACGTCGGCAAGGCGCTGGAAATGACCGAGCTGGCCTGCTCTGCTCCCTCCCTGCTCATGGGCGAAAGCCTCATGAACACCTCCTCCGGCTATGACACCACGCTCTACCGTGAACCGATCGGCGTGTTTGCCGGCATCGCACCGTGGAACTTCCCGGCCATGATTCCGGTGGGCTGGATGGCACCGCTTTGCATTGTGTGCGGCAATGCATTCGTGCTCAAGCCCGCTTCCACCACCCCCATGACCAGCCTGCGCTTTGCAGAACTCTACAAGGAAGCCGGCATTCCGGACGGCATCTTCAATATCGTGCCCTGCTCCAGGAATGAAGCGGAAATCTTCCTGACCCATGAGGATGTCAAGGGCATCACCTTTGTCGGTTCCACCGCAGTCGGCCAGCATGTCTATGCAACCGCTGCTGCCAACGGCAAGCGCGTGCAGTGCCTGTGCGAGGCAAAGAACCATGCGCTGGTCCTGGCCGATGCGCCGATTACCCGTACGGCTGCCGGCATCATGAACTCCTCCTTCGGCTGCGCAGGCGAGCGCTGCATGGCGCTGCCGGTCGTGGTTGCAGAAGAGAGCATTGCCGACCAGCTGGTCGCAGAGCTCGTGCGTCTGTGCAAGCAGCAGAAGATCGGTCCTGCCTATGACAAGACCTCCAAGCTTGGACCTGTGGGTTCCAAGAGCCATCAGAAGTTCATCCTCGACTGGATCCAGAAGGGCATTGATGAGGGCGCCCAGCTCGTGCTCGACGGCCGTGATGTCAAGGTGGAAGGCTATGAGAACGGCTACTATATCGGCCACACCATCTTCGACTATGTGACCGAAGACATGACCATCGGCACCCGCGAAGTGTTCGGACCGGTCCTGTGCATCAAGCGCGTCAAGAACTTCGAGGAAGGCATTCAGCTGATGAACCGCAATCCCTTCGCCAACGGTTCCGTCATCTTCACCCAGAGCGGCTATTATGCCCGTGAGTTTGCCCGCCGCACCGATGGCGGCATGGTCGGCGTGAACGTCGGCATCCCGGTCCCGATCGGTGTCTTCCCGTTCTCCGGCCACAAGAAGTCCTTCTTCGGCGACCTGCACTGCCACGGCAAGGATGCGTTCCGTTTCTACACCGAGTCCAAGACCGTCACCATGCGCTGGTTTGATGAAGAGGAAATGAAGAAAGAGCATGTCTCCACCTGGGACGGCTCCCTCTAAGATGGTTTCCAGCCTGCACGATGCAGGCAGCAGATAAGCAATAAAAACTGAAAAAAAGAGAGGTTGAATTTCCCATGAATAAGCTGAAGATTGGTATCGTAGGCGCCGGCCGTATCGGCAATGTCCATGCAGAGTCCATTACCTATCACATTCCGGAAGCAGAAGTCGTCATGGTGACTGACGTCATGGAAGCCAGCGCCAAGAAGCTGGCCGAGCGTTTCGGCGTGCCGAAGTATTCTGCCGATTATATGGACATCATCAATGATCCTGAGATCGACGCCGTCCTCGTCTGCTCCCCGACACCCACCCATGCGGACATCTCCATTGCTGCCATGAAGGCCGGCAAGCATGTGTTCTGCGAGAAGCCTGTGCACACCTCGATTGAAAGAATCAAGGAAGTCGCCAAGGTCGCCGAGGAAACCGGCCGCAAGCTGCAGATCGGCTTCAACCGCCGTTTTGACCACAACCACAAGGCTGTGCAGAAGATGGTTGCCAACGGCACGCTGGGCAATGTGGAAATCGTCAAGATCACATCCCGCGATCCTGAGCCCCCGTCCCCTGAGTATGCAGCCAGCTCCGGCGGTCTGTACATCGACATGATGATCCATGACTTTGATATGGCCATGTTCCTGGCCGGTTCTGATGTCACCGAAGTCTATGCCATGGGCACTTCCCTGGTTGACAAGCGCATCGGCGAGGCCGGCGACGTGGATACCGCCATCGTCACCCTGACCTTTGCCAACGGCGCCCTGGGCGTCATCGACAACAGCCGCCGTGCCGCCTACGGCTATGACCAGAGAGTGGAAGTCTTCGGATCCCTGGGCATGGCAGCGGACGAGAATGACGGCGATTCCACCGTCAAGGTTTCCACCGCCGCTGGCGTGGTCGGTGAAAAGCCGCAGTTCTTCTTCCTTGAGAGATATATGGCCAGCTTCACTGAGGAAATGAAGCAGTTCATCCAGGCCATCGTCAATGATACAGAAGTCCCGGTCGGCATCCATGCCGGTCTCATGAGCGTTGTGCTCGCCAAGGCAGCCAAGAAGTCTCTGGACGAACACCGCCCGGTGAAAATTTCTGAAATCTGAGATTGAGAACGGACGCCCGGCCAGGCCGGGCGTCCCTGTCAGGGAGGAAACGAACATGAATCCCAATATTATCAAGGCAAAGGGCGCGCATCCGTTTGGCCTCAAATGGCTGGCACGGCGTGACGGAGAGCATGCCGACATGCTCATGGATTTCGGTGTGTACCGCATGAAGAAGGGCGACGTCTATGAAGAGACGGCAGACCTTGAGAAAGCGGTGCTGCTGGTGTACGGCGAAGTGCAGTTTGACTGGGCGGAACAGACGCATGTCGAAAACCGCGAAAACTGCTTTGATGTGCCGCCAACCGCGCTGCATGCTGACCGGACCTGCGCCATCCGCGTGACCTGCCTTTCCGATGAAGCGGAAATCAATATTCTCAGAACCGACAATGAGAAGGCCTTCGGAAACAAACTGTACCTGCCCTCCGATACGCCCGACGAATTCCGCGGCGCAGGCCTCATGCGGGAAACGTCCACCCGCATTGTCCGCACGATCTTTGATTACTCCAACGCAAAGGATGCCAACCTGGTTCTGGGCGAAGTCATCGGCTTCCCGGGCAAGTGGTCGAGCTATCCGCCGCATCATCATCCGCAGCCTGAAATCTATTACTACAAGACCAATCCTGAGAACGGTTTCGGCTATGGCGAACTCGGAGACGAGGTTGTCAAGGTGCAGAACAATGACACCGTCTTCATCGAGCCCGGCCTGACTCATCCGCACTGCACCGCGCCGGGGTATGCGCTCTGGTATCTCTGGGCCATCCGCCATCTCGACGGCAATCCCTACCGCAGCCCGGACTATCCCGTGTTCCTCAAGGAGCATCTGTGGGTGATGGATGAAGACAGCCATTACTGGGGCGACCCCAAATAAGCAGGAGGTAGAACGACATGGAGACCATTCGTCTGACCATGGCGCAGGCCCTCGTCCAGTTCCTGGATCACCAGTGGGTGGAGCTTGACGGTGTGGAATACAAGTTTGTCAATAACATGTTCGGCGTGTTCGGCCACGGCTGCGTGGTCGGCGTCGGACAGGCGCTCCAGCAGGGCGGGCACGGCATCCGCTTCCTGCAGGGCAAGAACGAGCAGAACATGGCGCTGGCCGCCACGGCGTTTGCCAAGCAGAAGAACCGCATGGAAATCATTCCGTGCGTGTCCTCCATCGGCCCCGGCGCCATGAACATGGTGACCGCCTGCGGCTGTGCCACAGCCAACCGCATCCCGCTGCTAGTGCTGCCGGGCGATACCTTTGCCTGCCGCCAGCCGGACCCGGTCCTGCAGCAGGCGGAATTCTTCCAGTCCTTCGGCCAGACCGTGACGGATGCATTCCGCGGCGTGTGCCATTATTTCGACCGCATGGAACGTCCGGAACAGCTGATGACGGCTGCGATCCATGCCATGCGCGTGCTCACCGATCCCGCCGATACCGGCGCGGTGTGCCTGGCCATGCCGCAGGATGTGGAAGGCGAAGCCTATGATTATCCGGTTTCCTTCCTCAGAAAGCGCGTCTGGCATATGGACCGGCGCATGCCCACAGCGTCCCAACTCGAGCGCGCCGCGGAGATCCTGAAGAAGGCCGAGTATCCGCTCGTCATCTGCGGCGGCGGTGTCCGGTATTCCTACGCGCATGATGCCCTGGATGCATTCTGCACGAAGACCGGCATTCCGTTCTGCGAGACGCAGGCGGGCAAGAGTGTGCTTCCGTGGAACCATCCGCTGAACCTGGGCGGCATCGGCGTGACGGGCGGCGAGGCTGCCAATGTCATGGCCAAGAAGGCCGATGTGATTCTGGCGGTCGGCACACGCCTGAGCGACTTTACTACCAGTTCCAAGTGGCCCTTCCAGGAGAACGCCAAGGTGATCGGCCTGAACATCTGCCCGTTTGACGCGGTCAAGATGGACGCTGAGCCCATGATCTGCGATGCCCGGGAAGGCCTGAAGGGCCTGACTGAGGTGATGGAAGGCTATCGGTATGCGCATGCGGACGAGGCAAAAGCAGCCTCTGACAAGTGGAACAAAACCGTGGATGCATGGTATGCATGCCAGCATGAGCAGGGTCTTGCGCAGACCCGTGCCCTGGGCATCATCAATGAATTCATGAAGGAAAACGATATCGCTGTGGGCAGCGCAGGCAGCCTGCCAGGCGATATGCAGCGCCTCTTCCGTCCGACAGGACGCGATGCCTATCACATGGAGTACGGTTTCTCCAACATGGGCTATGAGACCAACGGCGCGCTCGGCGTGAAGCTGGCCTGCCCGGACCGTGAAGTCTATACGTTCTTCGGTGACGGCACCTACCTGATGGCGCATTCTGAACTGGTGACCTGCGTGCAGGAAGGCCTGAGAGTGCATTTCTGCCTCTTTGACAACTCTGGATGGGGCTGCATTGAGAACCTGCAGAACAACCAGGGCACCCCGACCTTCGGCACTGTGTTCCGCTTCCGCAATCCTGAGACCGGCGAGCTCGACGGCGCACCCGTCCCGCTGGATTTCGCCAAGAACGCGGAAGGCTATGGTCTCAAGACCTATTCCATCCATACCGAGGAAGAGCTCAAGGCAGCCCTTGAGGATGCCCTGAAGCAGGACCGCCCGGTGCTCTATGACATCAAGGTGGTTCCCGGCACCATGACGCCCGGCTATGAGAGCTGGTGGCGTGTGGGCGTGGCTGAGGTTTCCACGCAGGCACCGGTCCAGGCGGCTTACGAGAGCCTCATGGACCACGTGAAGGACACAAGAAAATTCTGATGATTCAAATCATGGGAGGAATCTGATATGCTCGATCCCAACAAAGTCAAACTGGCGATTGCCCCGATCGGCTGGACCAATGATGACATGCCCGACCTGGGCGGAGAGAACACCTTTGAACAGTGCGTGAGCGAAATGGCGCTCGCCGGCTTCAAGGGAAGCGAAATCGGCAACAAGTATCCCCAGGACGTGCAGGTGCTCAAGCACAAGCTGGACGTCCGCGGCCTGCAGATCTGCAATGCCTGGTTCTCCACGCTCTTCACCTCCGAGCCCTATGAAGTCACCATCCGCAACTTCATCGCTCACCGCGACCGTCTCTATGCACTCGGCGCAAGAGTGATCGGTGCCAGCGAACAGGGCGACTCCATCCAGGGCAAGGACATCAATATCTTCGGCAACCAGAAGCCTGTCTGGACCGATGCACAGTGGGATACTGTGATCAAGGGCTACAATGAGCTCGGCGCACTCGCCCAGGAAAAGGGCATGACGCTGACCATGCATCATCACATGGGAACCGGCGTGCAGACGGTTGAGGAAATCGACCGCTTCATGGCCTCCGTGGATCCGGAGAAGGTTTTCCTGCTCTTTGACTCCGGTCATCTGACCTTTGCCGGCGTGGATCCCGTCCCGGTGCTCGAGAAATACATCCACCGCATCCGCCACATCCACCTCAAGGACTGCCGTCTGGCGATCCGCGATCAGGCCAAGAAGGAAGGCTGGAGCTTCCTGACCGCTGTGCGCAACGGTGTCTTCACCGTGCCCGGTGACGGCGATGTGGACTTCGCCCCGATCTTTGACATCATTGAGAAGAGCGGCTACGAGGGCTGGGTTGTCGTCGAGGCTGAACAGGATCCGGCCAAGGCCAATCCGTTCGAGTATGCCCAGATGGCACGTAAGTATATCCGCGAGAAGACCGGTCTGTAATGCACTGAAACACGGCGCCCCCTGCAGAGAAAAATCTGCCGGGGGCGCTTTTGCGTATGGGGCAGGAACGGAGAGGCGCAGGGGAGAATTCTTTCAGTTAGAAAAAACAGGCAGGGGGACAAGGGCATGACGCTTCAGGAAATCAGGGAGAGACTGCTGAGCATGCAGGATCAGAAATACAGGGATTTTCAGGTCAAACTGATCCCTTCCGTGCCCCCGGAGACGGTGACCGGCGTGCGGACGCCGGACCTTCGGAAGCTGGCGAAAGAACTGCAGGCGGATGGCAGTGCAGACCTGCTGATTCAGACACTGCCGCATGACTGCTTTGAGGAAAATCAGCTGCATGCGTTTATTCTTTCGGACATGAAGGATTATGGCACCTGCCTCGATGCCGTCACCCGTTTTCTGCCGTATGTGGACAACTGGGCCACCTGCGATCAGATGTCCCCGAAGGTTTTCAGAAAGCATGCGCCGGAACTGCTCGGGTCGGTGAAGACATGGCTTGCGTCGGGGGAAACGTATACTGTCCGGTTTGCCATCCGCATGCTGATGGATCACTTTCTGGATGACCGGTTTGATCCCGCCTATCCGGAGATGGTGGCGTCGGTGCACTCGGAGGAGTATTACGTCCGCATGATGGCGGCCTGGTATTTTGCCACAGCGCTCGCCAAACAGTATGACGCAGTCCTTCCATACCTGGAAAACCATCGTCTGGACCAGTGGACGCATCAGAAGGCGATTCAGAAGGCTGTGGAGAGTTTCAGGATCCGTCCGGAGCAGAAGGAGTACCTGAAATCCCTGAGAATAACGGGAGGAGAATCATGAGAAGCGTGCCGATCACCATCACACGGGAGCAGGCAAGGCGTCTGATCCTTCTTCGGCAGGGACTGCTCGGGAAATACCGGTTTGCCGGAAAAGACGGGGCATACCGGTATGTTCGTCAGGCGGGCTGCATTCAGTATGATCCGGTCGATGTCTGCGGAAAAAACGCAGAGCTGACCTTGCTCTCCCGCGTGAAAGGGTTTACGAAAAAGACGCTGGCGGATCTTCTCTACAAAGACCGCCTGTTGGTGGACTATGCCGACAAGGAACTGGCGATCTGGGCGAGGGAGGACTGGCCGTATTTTGCCCCGTACCGGGAGAGAAGCCGGGTGCATGGAAAACAGTTTCAGGGCCTGTCAGAGCTCGAAGAGGAAGCGATCGCTTATATCCGGGAGCATGGGCCGGTCAGCAGCGATACACTGCCCCTGGAGGGCACCATCTTCTGGCACTCCTCCATGCACTGGAGCGGCCACTGGGAAAAGGAATCCCAGGCTGCGCGCTCCGTGCTCGAACAGCTGTATACGGACGGCGTGCTGCTGATCCACCACAAGAGTGGGACCCGGAAATACTATGATCTCGCGGAAAAATACTTTGACGCGGAACTGCTGAACGCACCGAGCCCGTGTCCGGACGCAGAAGCCTTTCGGCAGTGGCGCGTCGCCCGGCGCATCGGGGCGGTCGGTCTGCTCTGGAACCGCCGGTCGGATGCCTGGCTGGGGATGGATATGAACACGGAAGAGCGGAACCGTGCGTTTGCGGAGCTGGAAGAAAGCGGCCGCATCTGCGAAGTCCGGACAGAAGGCATCCGCTTTCCGCTGTACCTGCTCAACGAGGACCTTCCGCTTCTGGAAAGCGTGCTGGACGATACCGCGGACAGGAAACCGCGCTTGGAATTTCTGGCCCCGCTCGACCCCATGCTGTGGGACCGGAAACTGATCGAGGCGCTCTGGGACTTTCAGTACTCGTGGGAGATCTATACGCCGCGGGAAAAGCGCAGGTACGGCTATTATGTGCTGCCTGTTTTGTACGGCGAGAAGCTGATTGGACGCATGGAGGCAGTGGCCGAGAGAAAGACGCAGTCGCTGGAAGTGCGGCATATCTGGTATGAGGAAGGTGTGCGGCAGACCGCAAAGCTGAAAAAGGCACTGGAAGGCGCGGTGAAGCGCCTGGCGGCCTTCAATGACAGCACGGAGATCCGCTGGGACAGGGAATCAACGTGATCCTTCTGATCTCATAGAAACACAAAAGCCGGGGCCCTGTCGGGTCCCGGCTTTGCTTCAGCCATTTGTGACTTCTGAGTCTTCTGTTTCGAGCGTTTCCGTGCGCACATAGCCGCCGCTGCCCTCGAAGTTTGTCAGGCTGAAGCCCTCTTCGCTGATGCTCAGCCCTTTGACATTGGCCGTGCCGTCCTCATGGATCAGCGTCAGTTCGTATACCGGATCATCCCAGTAGAGTCCCCAGAAGGGATTGTATGTGCAGACAGACCAGGACCCCCGACGGGTCTCGCCAAGGGTTTCACCGGTCTGGGTATAGACGGTATTGGCCCCTTCATACGTTCCGTCGGGATAGAAGATGAGAAGATCTTCCGCCATGCTGCCTCCGGCATAGAACGTCCAGCTGCCGGACAGCTGCTCCACGATGTCCTGGGGGACGGGGTCATCCCTGAAGGATGGATCCATTTCCAGATCCCGGACGGGGATGAAGCCCCAGACGATGGCCCCGCCGTCTGTGAATTTCCCTTTGCTGGTGACCTCTGCGCTGACATAGGCCCAGTCGTTTCCAATAAGCCCCATGCAGTCAAACTGCATGCCGGAGGGGACTTCAAACTGCGGATACTGGGAGCAGAAGGGGTCATCGGTGAGGAACGTGGTGCGAATGGCCCGGACATCGGAGTGGACGAAGGCTTCCCCGAGGATATCTGAAGTGTCCTCGAGCGCACGGCTGCCCAGAAGCCTGTTTTCCACCCAGCCGATGCGGTGCGTCCGTTCGCTGACTTCGTACTCAATGCAGGTATAGCTATCCCCGTCTGCATTCCGGTAACCCTTCAGGGGGATGATGTTCCCGGAAAGCCCGACAGCGGCCTTGCCTTTGCCGGCCCGCCAGGCAGACTTCCCGAACGGTGCGCTCCAGACCGGGGCCGTGCCTTTGCCGAGCGCGGGGACCAGATTCCTCTCACTGCTTCCCAGACAGTTTTCTCCGCTGTCCAGCTGCGCATGCAGGAGATTGAAGCGGCGGACGTCCTCCGTGGTCCGGGGGAACAGGGCCAGATTGAAATCTGAGACGGAAAGGGGGAGCATGGAAAGAAAAACTGTCTCTGTTCCTTCCGTGCAGGTATAGCCGTAAAAGGAACCGGTGTCCGTATTGGATGTGTCAGCCCGGAACTCGACATCCCCGAGACGGGCCTGCGTGAGCACGACCTCGTCAGCGCATTCCCCAAAGGTAAAGGATTCCTGTCCGCAGGTAAGGATAAACCCGTCCGCGGTTTCCGCAATGGACATCTTCTTCCTGTCGTCCGGCTGCCATACAGCGGTATGGAAGACGTGCAGGCCGTCCTCAGCTGCATGGAACAGCGCGTTGTGATACCGGGAGCCGAGAATAGCCCAGGACCCGGCCTGATTGCAGACCGTGGAATAATTGTCCCACCTTGCATCGTCCATGACGAGCGTCAGCAGCTTCCCCTTCAGTCCCCAGCTGTTGGCGGAGGCGGCAGGCAGGAGCGAGAGCACCAAAAGAAGAGTGAGCACAAGAGCGATCCCTTTGTTCATCGTTTCAGATCCCTTCAGGATGGTTTCAACCATAGAACGAAAAAAGGCAGCATATCGTTTCCGAAATGCTGCCCGGATGACAAAAATAGGAAATCAGGCGAGAAGCGCTTTGAGTGCGCTGCAGGCGGCGTCGAATGCCTCATCGTTGGAGGAGAAGACATAATTGCCTCCGCCGACAATGCTGCGGTCACCCTTGCGTTCGAGCCCCTTCAGGCCGTCAAACACGGCGAGATGGGGTTCCACGGTCATGTCGCATCCACCCTTGGCGAGGAAGGCATGGAGCACTTCGCCGACATGTCCGTCGCCTTTTCCGGCAGGAACAACGCTGCTGTCGCTGAAGAGGGCATCCTTGATATGCATGTAGTTGATGCGGTCCTTCAGCATCTCCCAGGCTTCCAGGGTATCCTGGCCGCACTGGACAAAGTTGGCGGGGTCAAACACCCCGTGCAGTTCGGGCACTTCGGTGAGAACATCGAGGCAGCGGGTGGCGACATCGCCGTAAATGCCTTTTTCATTTTCATGGCACAGCGCGATGCCGGAGCCTGCGCTCACTTCCACCATGCGGTGCAGACGGTCCATCACCTGATTGCGGAAGATGGCGGGATCCTTTCCTGCAGGAATAAAGAAGGAAAACATGCGGATGTTCTTGGCTCCGAGCACGGAGGCAACTTCCAGCGTATGGCGGAGGCTGTCGAGGTGCTCTTCAAAGGAGCCCTTTTCAATATCGATTTTTCCAAGAGGCGAACCGATAGACCAGGTGATCAGTCCGGCATCATCGAGCTTTTTCCGGACTTCGCGTGCCTTGTCCAGGGAAATGGCTGAAACATTTTCTCCGTCAACATTCCGGATTTCAAGACCCTGCAGACCATTGCGCACCATGGCTTTGATCTGTTCGTCAATCCGGGGGCTGGCTTCATCTGCAAAAGCGTAAATGTGCAGATTGTTCAAGGAAAGGACCTCCTTTGAAAGCGTGAATCAGGAATGCGGAGCGTATCTCCGCGATTTACCAGTTGACCTGCCAGCGGTCGGAATACTGGCCGTCGGGGTGATGCGCGGATGAGGCGGCCTGGCCTGTATATTTTGATGTCTCCTGATGTTCTGCAAGCAGCCGGTCAAAGGCTTCCTCATCGAGCGGGAGGCTGACGGGCACAGAACCCTGCCATGCGGAAAGATAGGCGGCATTGGAGAGCGTCAGCTCGCAGAGTCCGTCCTCTGCAGGGGACAGGAGCTTTTCGCCCTTTATAATGGCCGCGGCAAAATTGGTCAGAATACCGGCATGCGCGGTCTCCTTCTCTTCAGGCACCCATTCCTCATAGTCCAGAGGAATATGCGGCGAATTGAGATCAGAGGAAAAGCGGACTTTGTCCTCGTCCTCGCGCAGAAGCCAGGACTTCAGCCTGCCTTCCTCCAGCACGAGCTTTCCCCGTGTGCCTGAGATTTCAAGACGATTGGTGCCCGGGTATTCACCGGTGGAGGTGATAAAGATGCCGGTGGCACCGTTTGCATAGCGGACGGTCAGTGTGGCGTCGTCCTCGACCTCGATATGGTGATAGCGGGCCATATCGCAGCGGGCGATGACTTCCACGGGCATGCCGCAGATCCACTGCCACAGGTCCAGGTTGTGCGGTGCCTGATTGAGCAGGACGCCGCCGCCTTCTCCAAGCCAGGTGGCGCGCCAGTCGCCGCTGTCATAGTAGTGCTGCGTGCGGTACCAGTTGGTGATAATCCAAACGCTGCGCTTCAGTTCACCCAGCTTTCCGCTGCGCACAATCTCCCGGGCACGCTGAAAGATGGGACTGGTGCGCTGGTTGAGCATAACAGCGAAGACCTGGCCGGTCTTTTTGCCGGTTTCAACCGCGCGGCGTGCGCTGGAAAGCCGGATGTCGAGCGGCTTTTCAGAGAGCGCGTGGAGACCGGCATGCATGGCCGCTTCCGCAATGATGCTGTGCAGCGGGTGCGGAACGGCGATGATCACGGCATCAATGGTTCCGGAAGAAATGAGGGACTCCCAGCTGTCATACAGGGCGGTACCGGGCAGTTCGTTCTTTGCCCAGTCCAGGCGTTCCGGACGCAGATCGCATACAGCGGCAAGCTGCATGCCGGGAATGGCACCGGAATAGATGCAGCGCGCATGGGCACTGCCCATATTGCCGATTCCGATGACAGCAGTACGAATCACATCCATGATGATTTCAGGCCTCCGTAGCAGTCATTCATTAATAGGTTCCGGTGGTGTCGGAGAAGACGGATTTTCCGGCTTCCTTGCGGCGGGACGTGGCCACGCGCTTCATGAGCTCGGACTCATACAGATCTTCATCGAAGGGAAGCTCAACCGGCTTTCCGAGGAAAGCGGAGAGATGCATGGCGTTGGAGAGAGTCAGGCCGTTGATGCCTTCTTCGCCGCCGGCCACCAGGGGTTCACCGCGCAGGATGGCACCTGCAAAGGCCTGGAACACACCCTGGTGCTGAGGATTGAGGCCGTCCATTTCCACTTCGACTTCATGCGCGGGCACGCTGGCGAAGGGGATCTTGTTGGTCTTGGTCCAGTCCTGTTCGAGCTGGTCAAATTCAAGGAGGAAGAGCTTGTCGCCCTCGGCGATCAGCTGAGCGCCGTCCATTTCCACCTCAAAGCGGTTGGAGCCGTGCGGGTCGCCGGTGGAGGTGATGAACACGCCGGTGTGGCCGTCTTCATATTCCATCCAGGTGGTGACGTCGTCTTCGACCTCAATGTCGTGCCACTGGCCGTAACGCATGAAGGACTGCAGTTTCTTGGGCATGCCGAGAATCCACTGCCACAGGTCGAGCTGGTGCGGGCACTGGTTGAGCAGGACGCCGCCGCCCTCGCCGGCCCAGGTGGCACGCCAGTCGCCGCTGTCATAGTAGAACTGGCTGCGGTACCAGTTGGTGATCAGCCAGTTGGCGCGGCGGACGCGGCCATACTTGCCGCTCTGCACGAGTTCGCGCATCTTGCGGTAGAGGCAGTTGGTGCGCTGATTGAACATCATGCCGAACACGACATCGGGATGCTTTTTGGCTTCTTCGTTCATCTCACGGACCTGACGGGTATAGACGCCGGCCGGCTTTTCGCACATGACATGGATGCCCCTCTTCATGCATTCCATGGCATAGCGGGGATGATCGTAGTGGGGGATGGAGACGACGCAGGCATTGATCAGGCCGCTGTCGAGCATGGCGATCGCATCGTCAAAGTATGCCAGATCGGGAGAGAGGTTTTCCTTTGCCCATGCAATGCGGGCAGGGTTGATATCCGCAATGGCGACGAGTTCAATGTCAGGAACCCAGTTTTCCTTCACAAAGTGCTTTGCGTAGGATGAGCCCTGATTACCGATGCCGATAATACCGAGACGGACTTTTTCAGCCATAACACATGCCTCCTGATAATCATTGTACATTTGAAACCTGATTCCGGGTTGGAAACAGGTGCGGAACGAATCGAAAACGGCAGAACCGCTTCAGTCGGAATTTATTATAACGGATAAAAGGTGAAACACAAGAAGCGGATATTGCATATTGATCATTTTTCTGTGCGCGGGTGACGGCACTGTTCAAAATAGACCTGCGGGGAAATATTGTTCTGATTCATGAAGGCACGGTAGAACCCGGCATAGTCATTGAAGCCGCTCTGCTTGGAGGCGGAGCCGGGAGAAATGCCGCGCTGCATGAGGAGCTGGGCGTAAAGCACACGCTTGGACAGGATGTACTGGTAGACAGAAATATTGGCGTAGGACTTGAAGTCATGCAGAAGGGTATATTTGCTGATAAAAAACTGTTCGGACAGCACGTCAAGGGACAGTGGTTCTGTGATATGCGTGTTGATGTACCGGATGACTTCGTTGATCCGGTCCGGCTGTTTTGCGCTGACAGCATCCTTTCCCTGAATGATGCGGCATACTTCCAGGGAGAGATAGTTCATACGCAGGCGCTGCATTTCCCGGGAATATGGATCATTGGAAGATTCATTTTTCAGGTAGGCATCAATCATCCGGAGAAATTCATTCCCGTTCTCTTCACCAATGTGATAACAATATTCCTTTTTCAGGACAGCGTTTTCCAGAATATCGAGCAGACGAATCTGTTCAGTGCAGAAATTGAGAAGTGCCTGCCGGGTAACATAAAAATAGGCGCGCTCATAATTTTTGTGTGTATTTACAAGATGAGCGCGGTGCTGTATGCCCGGAGGGAAAATAAACAGGTCCATTGGACGCGCGTCAAAAGAATCATCCTCAATCAGGATCTGGACATTCCCGGACAGGAAAAGGTAGAACTCGTAATGAGGATGCATGTGAAATTTCGGCATAAACCATTCATTGTTAAAACGGTGGGCGGCTCCGAAATCGTCTCCTTCGAGGATATCGTTGGTTTCAATCCAGTTTACATCTTTCATGACGAATTATCTCCGAAACATACAAAAATAGGGACAGTGGATGGCCTACATGGTACAGCAACATTCACAATAAATCAAGCAAGATCATCAATTGCAAACCAGAGATGGGTCATGTATTATTTATGCAATTAGAAACCAGATTTTCCATTTTCGAAACATCAGCAACTGATGTAAATCCAAGGTCTCTCGAAAAGGCGAAAGAATGACTGGAGGCGCAAAAATGCAGAAAAAAGAAGTCAAATACAAACGCATGGGCTTCTTCAAGACCATCAAGACGTACAGATGGCTGTACCTGATGCTGATTATTCCTCTGACGCAGTATTTCCTGTTCAGATATGCACCATTGTCAGGATTGCAGGTTGCGTTTAAGGATTTCAGCGTGTTCAAGGGCATCGCCAAGAGCCCGTGGTCTACGCCGATTTTCAAGTATTTTTCTGAGGTTTTCAACAGCCCGCAGTTCTGGCATGCTGTGAAGAACACCGTCAAGCTGAATTTGCTCGATCTTCTGTTCGGCTTCCCGATGCCCATTATTCTGGCCATCATGCTCTATGAGATGAATTCTCTGAAGCTGAAAAAGGTCTATCAGACACTGATGTATCTTCCGCACTTCCTGTCCTGGGTTATCATTGGTTCTCTTGTTTCGAAGATTTTCGGCACCAACGGTCCGATCAACAACCTGATCACATCGGCAGGCGGACAATCGGTTAACTTCCTGATGGACGAAGGCAACTGGGTTGTCATGTATGTGGTGACCGGTATCTGGCAGAGTGCAGGCTGGGGAACCATCATTTACCTGGCTGCAATCTCCGGTGTGAATACAGAACTCTATGAGGCAGCGGAAGTGGACGGCTGCGGACGGCTGCGCAGAATCTGGTATGTCACATTGCCCTGCATCATGCCCACGATCGTCATCATGCTGATTCTTCAGCTGGGCCAGATGGTCGGTATCGGTTTCGAACGTCCGTATGTCATGATGAATGACATGGTCCGCAATTCCGCAGACGTGATTTCAACCTTTGTGTATAACCGTGGTATTCTGAACCGCCAGTATCCGTTTGCAACCGCTGTTGATATCTTTGGTTCCGTTGTGAACATGTGCTTCGTCATCGGGGCAAACCTGATCACGCGACGTCTTGGAGAGGGGGGCCTGTTTTGAGTAGTCCTGCTGCTGTGAAGCCCGGCAAAGCCAAGGGCCGCCGTTATCTCGGTTCGGAAATTGTTTTCAATGTCATTCTGACCATTTTCGTTCTTCTGTGTGTCCTCCCGGTGATCCACGTGATCGCCAAATCCATGTCAGGCCGTGCACCGGTTCTGGCAGGCAAGGTGTACCTGATTCCCAAGGAACTGGATTTCAATGCGTATGTTTCGGTTTTCAATGATCCGACCATGCAGACATCCATGTTCTTCTCCATCAAGTGGACACTGATTTATACCGCACTGGCCATGGTTTCAACCATTCTTCTGGCCTACCCGCTGAGCCGCCATTATCTGCCCGGCAGGAAAGTGCTGATGATCATCGTGCTGATCCCGATGTACTTCACCGGCGGCACGATCGCCAACTTCCTGTGGGTGAAGCAGATGGGTCTGATCGACAGCCCGTGGTCCCTGATTCTGCCCATCATGACCAGTACCTACAATACGATTATCCTGCGCAATTTCTTTGAATCGGTGCCTGCATCCCTCGAGGAAAGCGCAAAACTGGACGGCTGCAACGATATGCAGATTCTTCTGCGGATCATTCTCCCGCTGTCCACAGCTTCCCTGGCAACGATTGCGCTGTTCTATGCAGTGGCCCGCTGGAACAACTACGCCGACGTCCGCTACTACATCAACACTTCAAGCAAGTTCACCCTGCAGATGAAACTCTATCAGGTTGTGTTCGCCTCTTCTTCCTCTGACGTGAGCATGGTGGAAGGCGGCAAGAACTCTGTTCTGGCGGAAACCATTCAGTGTGCGGCTGTTGTGTTCTCCACCGTGCCGATTCTGATTGTCTATCCGTTCCTTCAGAAGTACTTTGTTCAGGGCGTTATGATCGGCGCCGTGAAGGAATAATACGGTTGATACCGGTTGATCCGGTGCAATATAGAACGTTTTTCAAAAAAAGGAGGCTTTCCCATGAAGAAGATCCTGTCTCTGGTACTGGCACTTGCCATGCTGCTTTCCATCGCAGCTATTCCCGCAACTGCCGAAACGACCGAAGTGTTCCGCTATGATCAGCCGATCACGCTGAAAGTGTCCGTGTTTGACCGCGGCAACACCGGCGGCACAGCTCCTGACAACAACCACTGGACCCAGTGGATTCAGGAAAACTTTGGCGATCCCCGCAACATCAAGATTGAGTGGGTCGTCATCCCGCGTTCTGAGGAAGAGTCCAAGCTGGCTACTCTGATGATGGATGAAGCATCCTGCCCGGATATCTGCTTCACCTACAATGAGTCCATCGTCACCGACTATGTGAACCAGGGCGGCGTCTATGAACTGTCTGAACTGGTTGACAAGTATGGCTCCAACCTGAAGTCCTTCCTGGGCGATGAAGTCCTTGAGTTCGGCAAGTTTGCCGGCGGCCAGTATGCAATCCCCGCCCGCCGCGTTGTCGTTGCATGGATGGGCATGTTCATCCGTGAGGACTGGGTTGAGAAGCTGGGTATGGATATGCCCAAGACCAAGGCTGAATTCCTGGATGTGCTCCGCGCTTTCCGTGACAAGAACCCCGGCAACGTCGAAGGCGGATGCATCCCCTATGCAGAAGGCGCTGACCTGCGCTATGAGCTCCCGCTCATCTGGTCCTTCTACAAGGATCTGTCCCAGCGCACCCTGGCCTGCGAACCCTCCGTTGCACATGACGGCTATGAAGATTTCCTGCTCTATATGAACACCCTGTACAACGAAGGCCTGATCTCTCCCGACTTTGCCCTGGACACCACCGGTGAAGGCCAGTGGAATCCTGTGACAGCCGGCACCGCAGGCGGCTACACCGGAAACTATGACCATCCGATCCGTGTTTCCCCTGGCATCCTGTCTGCTCTGCGCGCCTATGAACCCGAAGCCAAGCTGACCCCCGTCAACTGCTTCGAATCTGTTACCGATCCGACCAAGTATTATCATCCTGTGTACGCCGCAGCCGGCCTGCTGAACTTCATTCCTGTGTATTCTCAGCATCCGGAAGCAGCCATCATGTACCTCGACTGGCTGTGCCAGTATGACACCATTTATTATCTCCAGAACGGTATTGACGGCATCACCTCCGATCTGAATGAAGACGGTATCCCGGTGGTCAAGGACGTCGATGCGGATCATCATGACATGGTGTACAACTCCATGCAGAACATCGACTACACTCTGCTGGTCAATGGTCAGTGGCTCGATACCGATGAGAAGACCATGAAGGCCCAGGCTCTGTCCTATCAGGGATTTTCTGATCTCTTCGAGGAAGAATATGTAGTCGGCAATTACGACTCTATCCTCGGCGGTTTCCACTTTGACGTTCCGCTGCCTGCCAACTCCAAGTATGCCACCACGCTGGCTGACTATGAGAAGCAGATCCTGGTCAAGTGCACCATGGCAGCCAATGCCGAAGAGTGCTCCAAGACCTACAAGGAAATGCTCGAGCAGTACATGGCCATGGGCGGCAAGGAAGTCATGGAGGAAAAGTATGCCGCTTGGGACGCTGCACACGCAGAGTAATCCAGTATTGTAATGAAATACCAGGCTGAACCGGCATGAAGTCTCTTCATTCTGAGTACAGCCACGGCGCCGTGTCCCGTACGGGGCCGGCGCCGTTCCTTATGCCGTCAGGCAGAACAAAAGACAGGAGGAATCATTCCACATGATTCAGGTAGCCATTATCGGAACCGGCAACATTTCTCATATGCATATCCATGCGTATCAGCAGTTCCCTGAGCGTGTACGGATTGCAGCTCTGGTCGACATCATTCCCGGAAAAGCGCAGAAGGTGAAGGAACAGTACGGTCTGGACTGTGACGTGTATCTTGATCATCATGATGTGCTCACCCGTGACGACATCAACCTGATCGATGTCTGCACACCGCCCTATGTTCATGCAGAGATTTCCATTAACGGCATGAAGGCCGGGAAGAATGTTATCTGTGAGAAGCCCATGGCACCTTCCCTGAAGGAATGCGATGAGATGATCCGGGTGCGTGATGAGACCGGCGTGAAGCTCTCCATCATTGCGCAGAACCGTTTCAGGAAGCCGATCCGTGACCTGAAGGCGCTGCTGGATTCCGGCATCGCAGGCCCGGTCCGTCATGCGACCATTGATTCCTTCTGGTGGCGTGGACACTGCTATTATGACCTCTGGTGGCGTGGCACATGGGAGAAGGAAGGCGGCGGATGCACGCTCAACCATGCGGTGCACCACATCGATATGCTGGGCTGGATGATGGGTCTTCCCAAGCGTGTGACCAGCGTCCTGGCCAACACGGCGCATGACAATGCGGAAGTGGAGGATCTCTCCATCTCCATTCTCGAGTATGACGGCGCACTGGCTGCGCTGACGGCATCCGTTGTGGACCACGGAGAGGAACAGACGCTGACCTTCCAGTGCGAAAAGGCAAAGATTGCCGCTCCCTTCTCCTGCTATGCCTCTGTTTCCAAGCCCAACGGCTTCCCCACGCGCAATGAGGAGCTGGAAAAGGAAATCAGCGATTATGCAGATCAGCTGCCGCCGATTCCGTATATCGGGCATGACGGACAGATCGAGAATGTTCTGACCGCGATTGAGCAGGACGGCACTGTGGCCATCGGCGCTGAGGACGGCAGACGCACGATCGAGCTGATCACAGCGATCTATAAGGCCGGTGCGACGAAGACAGCCGTTGAGCTCCCGATGAAGCCGGATGATCCCTTCTATACCGTCGAAGGCATCATGGCCTCCGTGCCGCACTTCTATGAGAAGACCAAGTCCGAGATCGACCTGGGCAGCTCGGAAATCACGGTGGGCAGTGACTACCAGAAGAAATAAGGACTGAACCGGAACTGATTTTGAGGAGGAATGACCCATGAATGCTGCTGACGGCATGAATTATGCACCCAAAGGCAAGGCGGAAGCGGTTGTAAAACCCGGCGAGTTTGTCTTCTCCGTGGCCCATCTTGACCACGGCCATATCTACGGCATGTGCAATGCGCTGACAGAAGCCGGCGCTACGCTCAAGTATGTCTGGGATCCCGACCCCAAGAAGGTTGAATTCTTCATCAAGACCTACCCGCAGGCCATTCCTGCCGAGAGCGAGGATCAGGTGCTCCAGGACAAGGAAACCATGATGGTGGCAGCCGCTGCCGTGACCTCCGAGCGCGGACCATTCGGCGTGAAGGTCATGGAGCACGGCAAGGATTATTTCACCGACAAGGCACCCTTCACCACCATGGCCCAGCTTGAAAAGGCCAAGGAAACCGTGAAGAAGACCGGAAAGAAATACATGGTGTATTATTCCGAGCGCCTGCACGTGGAAGGCGCTATTCTGGCCGGCTATATGGTGGATGCCGGTGAGATCGGCAAAGTCATCAGCGTGTCCGGTTTCGGACCGCACCGCCTCGGCGCCAAGAACCGTCCGGAATGGTTCTTCCAGAAGGAAAAGTACGGCGGCATTCTGTGCGATATCGGCAGCCATCAGATCGAGCAGTATCTGCATTTTGCCGGTGAAGAGGATGCCCAGGTCACGCTGGCCCGCATCGGCAATTACGGACATCCGGACTACCCGGAACTGGACGACTTCGGCGACTGCGCACTGACGGGCAAGAACGGCACAACCAACTATTTCCGCGTTGACTGGTTCACTCCCGACGGACTGAGGACCTGGGGCGACGGCCGCACCCTGATTCTGGGCACGGAAGGTTTCATTGAAATCCGCAAGTATATCAACCTCGCTGCTCCGGGCGACGGCGGCAACCACGTCTTCCTGGTCAACGGCAAGGGCGAGCAGTATTTTGATGCCACCGGCAAGACGGGCTTCCCGTTCTTTGGCGGACTGATCCTGGACTGCCTCAACCGCACCGAAAAGGCCATGACACAGGCGCATGCATTCAAGGCGGCTGAACTGTGCCTGAAGGCACAGGAGCAGGCTGTCGTGATTGCTCCCTGAGAGAAAGGAGTCAACCGATGGCATTTCTGCAGATTGACCTGAAATCTAAGGCGCTCGGACGCAAGGCACATCTGAATGTGTTCCTCCCGGTGGATGTGGACAACAAACAGCCCGGCCCGTATAAGACGCTGTACCTGCTGCACGGCATTTTCGGCAACAGCTCCAGCTGGGTGACGAGCTCCTGCGTGCAGCGGTATGCGGATGCAAAGCATCTATGCGTGGTCATGCCCGACGGAGAGAACGGTTTCTATACCGATCATCCGGATTATATGAACAACTTCTCCCGGTATGTCGGCGAGGAGCTCGTGCAGGCCACCCGTGAAATGCTGCCGCTCTCCGACAAACGCGAGGACACCATGCTCGGCGGCTTCTCCATGGGCGGGTACGGTGCGCTGTACAACGGTCTGAAGTATGCCGATACCTTCGGCACGGTGATTGCGTTTTCAGCCGCGCTGATTCTGGAAAGCGTGCAGAACCGGACTTCGGACGGCCCTGCGGCCAACGACGGCTATATGAAGGCCATGTTCGGCGACCTGCAGCACCTGGTCGGGTCAGACCTCGATCCGCTGCACCTGGCGGAAGTGCGCAAGGCATCCGGAAAGCCTATGCCGAAACTGTATCTGTCCTGCGGTGAACAGGACGGGCTCCTGGATGCGAACATCCGCTTCAAGGACGGCCTGACACGCCTGGGCGTGGACTACACGTTCCGGACGACGCCGGGCGGACATGACTGGGATTTCTGGGAACAGGAAATCCGCCATGTGATCCTGGACTGGATGGAGTAAACAACTGAACAATACAAAAGGCGTTGTTGCAGAAGCAAGAGATCTGCAGCAACGCCTTTTTTGATGCAAATATGAGAAAAACAACGAGAGAAAGCAAACACAAATAAGCCTGTCAACAAATGTCACTTTGACAAGCTGATTTGCTGAATGAACCGTGAAAAGATTCACGTTTGCTGTTGCAAAATATTCTCATTATATATATACTATGAACAATTGTTTTTTTCCCTGAACTGCATGCTTTTGGATGCCTGCGGTTGCTGCAGATGACCTGTCTGCAGAATACACCGTGTTGAATTTCTACCAATCCTGACCGGAAAAAACATGAAAAATGTATTTATACATTTTGGTTCCCTTTGATATCGAAGGAAGAACCGACTGGACATATCAAGCAATCGGTTCCCTCAGCTGTTCATCGCAGCCGGGCATACAGGCTGAAAAGGAACAATTCTGAATATGATGGATGGAGGAAGGCGAATGAAAGCAACCTGGCAGACTGAATTCGCGGATCGGTTCCGCAGACACGAAGACGAGCTGAAATGGCTGTTTTATGAACTGTATCATTCCGATGAGCAGGCGTACAACTATTTCACGGATATGCTCTACCGTTGCTGGGAGGAGCGGCCGGAGTCGCTCCGCATGATGGATCGCGCACGGGAAGTGTTTCCGGACTGGTATAAGGGGCATGACCTGACCGGTATGCTGATGTATGTCAATGCGTTTGCGGGAACACTGCAGGGTGTCCGCGGGAAGCTGGACTATATTGCGGACTGCGGTGTGAACTATCTGCATCTTATGCCGCTGCTGGAAAGCCCGAAGGACAGGAGCGACGGAGGATATGCTGTCAGCGATTTCCGGAAAGTGCAACCGGAGCTTGGAACGATGGAAGACCTGCGGGAACTGGCGGAGAGCTGCCATGCGCGGGGGATTGCTGTTTGTCTGGATTTCGTGATGAATCATACAAGTGAGGACCATGAGTGGGCCAGACGGGCAAAAGCAGGGGAAAAGGAGTATCAGGACCGCTACTTCTTCTATGACAACTGGGATATTCCGAATGCCTATGAGCAGACAGTCCCACAGGTGTTTCCCACGACTGCGCCGGGCAACTTCTCCTGGTGTCAGGAAGCGGGAAAAGTGGTCATGACGACGTTCTATCCGTATCAGTGGGATCTGAACTATGCGAACCCCACGGTATTCAACGATATGACCGACAATATGCTGAACCTGTGCAACCACGGGGTGGATGTGATCCGCTTGGATGCGGTTCCGTATATCTGGAAATCACTGGGGACACCCTGCAGAAATCTTCCGCAGGTGCATACCCTGGTCCGGATGATGCGGATGGTCTGTGAGATTGTCTGCCCTGGCACGCTGCTGCTGGGAGAGGTTGTGATGGAGCCAAGCAAGGTTGTACCGTATTTTGGAACGCTGGAGAAACCTGAATGCCATATGCTATATAACGTGACGACGATGGCTACCCTGTGGCACACGGTTGCAACGAGGGATGTCCGTCTGCTGGCACATCAGATGCAGCAGGTATTTGCCCTGCCGCACGTGTATACATTTCTGAACTACCTCCGCTGCCATGACGATATCGGATGGGGACTCGATTACGATTTCCTGCGGCAGTTTGGCCAGGAGGAGATCCCGCACAAGCGGTACCTGAATGATTTCCTGACCGGAAAATGGGAAGGGAGCCAGGCAAAAGGAGAACTGTACAACGATGACCCACGGCTGGGAGACGCCAGGCTCTGCGGGACCACTGCTTCTCTGTGCGGCGTGCAGGCTGCGCGGGAAGCCGGGGACAGGACGGCGTTGACCAAAGCACTCCGGCTGGACATTATGCTGCATGCATTCATGTTTACCCTCAGCGGGGTGCCTGTGCTCTACAGCGGGGATGAGATCGCACAGGAAAACGATCAAAGCTATCATGACGATTCGATCAAGAAGGAAGACAGCCGCTATCTGCACCGTGGAAACATGGACTGGGAAAAGGCTGCAAAGCGTACACGGAAGACAACCCCGGAAGGCAGGATGTTCACTGCTGTGCGGAATCTGGAAACTCTTCGGGGAAAGTACAACGTCTTTGATTCAGAGGGGGATATCTGGCTGCTGGATACGGGCAATGAGAACGTATTGGGTATTGGCAGGTATTACCGTGATGAGCAGCTGCTGGCGCTGTTCAATTTTTCAGACAAGCCGCAGAAAGTCCAGCTTCGGGATGAGAAAGAGTATACTGATCTGATCAGCGGAAAGACGGGTGGTGCCGCATATGTCAGGATCGACGGCGGAAGCTTCCGCTGGCTGCTGCACAAATTCTGAGAAAGGAACGATAAGCTGTGAACCGAAAGCTGATTTTTCTGGACATTGACGGAACCCTGACGATTCCCGGAAGCAATACACCGCCGGAAAGTGCCATGAAGGCAGTGCGCATGGCCAGAGAGAAAGGACATAAAGTATTTCTGTGCAGTGGACGCAATCCGGGTATGATGGCGCCGGTGCTTGCGCTTGGTTTTGACGGAGCGGTGGCCGGAGCCGGCGGTTATGTATTCGCGGGCGACAAGGTGCTTTTCGATTGTCCGATGAAAAAAGAAGAGTTTGAAACGGGTATGCGTCTGTTGAAGGAAACCGGTGTTTTCCGGACGATTGAAGCAAGAGACACAACCTGGGGAGATGAGGACCTGGGAGATTTCCTGGCGCAGGCAGGGGAAGGGAACAGTGAGCTTATCCGGTGGCGCAAAGCCCTTGCAGAGCAGCTGAATATCCGTCCGATGCATGAATATGACGGCAGTCCCATCTATAAGATCGTTTTCATGTGCAGGGAGGCAAAACAGCTGGAGCCGGCACGTCAGGCGCTGGAAAATGACTATAATTTCGTGGTGCAGGATGTGGCTGCCCACCATTGCCTGAACGGTGAACTGATTAACCGTAAATTTGACAAGGGACGGGGCGTCCAGATTCTTGCTAAGGAATTCGGCGCTGCAATCGAGGATACCATCGGATTCGGTGATAGCATGAATGACCTGGAAATGATCGAAACGGTCGGGGTTTCCGTCTGCATGGACAACGGCAGTCCGTTACTGAAAGAAAAAAGTAACATGATCTGTCCTTCTGTGGAAGAGGATGGCCTGTATAAAGCGTTTGAGCAGCTGCAGCTGATATAGAATTTATGCAATTTAACTTTTCTTCCATTGGTGTTTCGTGTAAAATGGATTACACGCTACATATGATCACGGTGACTCAGTCCCAATTCCCCAGGCAGGACAAAGGTCCAAAAATGAAGGAGGAATCTACCCATGGCTCTCGATTACCGGAAATGTGCGCAGGAGATCACTGCCAATATCGGCGGCGGCTCCAATGTCATCAGCGCTGCACATTGTGCAACGCGGCTTCGTCTTGTTATTGCTGACAACAGCAAGGTCAACAGGGCGGCGCTCGAAAACGTCGACGGCGTGAAAGGCATGTTCGAATCCAACGGACAGCTGCAGCTGATTATCGGCACAGGCACCGTCAACAAGGTCTACGAGGAATTCCTTTCGGTTGCCGGTGTTTCCGCGGCATCCAAGGATGACGTGAAGAAAGCGGCAGCTTCCAAAATGCCCTTGTGGAAGAAAATCCTGAAAACGCCAGGCGATGTGTTCGTCCCGATTCTTCCCGCAATCGTGGCTTCCGGTTTGATGATGGGCCTTGTGGAAGCACTGGCCAAGGCAATTCCCTCTTTTGCAAGCAGCGGCTGGTTTGGTTTTCTGGATATGGTGGCCAATACCGCATTCGCACTGCTGCCCGTTCTGGTCGCAATTTCCTCCGCACGGGTATTTGGCGGAAACATTTTCCTTGGCGGCGTTATCGGCATCATGATGGTTCACCCCGCTCTGATGAATGCCTGGACCGTTACTCCGACCAATCAGCCCGCGGTCTGGGATCTGGGAATCTTCAGCATCGCGCAGGTCGGATATCAGGGACATGTCATTCCGGTCATTCTTGCCGTACTTCTGATGAGTACGGTGGAAAAATGGCTGCATAAACATGTGCCGGAAATGATTGACCTGTTTGTGACGCCCCTGGTGACCGTACTGGTGACCGCTTTTGCTACCTTCGTCGTGATCGGACCGATCTTTTCCATTCTGGAAAACTGGGTTCTGTAGGGAGCCGAATGGCTGGTGACCTCCACCGGCGGTATCGGCGCTCTGGTCATGGGTGCACTTTATCCATGGACGGTCGTCATGGGCCTGCACCATATGTATAACGTGATTGAGGCTGGTATGCTGAGCGGCGCACTGGGGCTGAATATCTGGATGCCCATTGCGTCTGCTGCAAACTTCGCTCAGTTCGGCGCCTGCCTTGCTGTGGCCATTAAGTGCCGCAATGCAAAGCTCAAGTCCGTCGCGCTGCCGTCCTCCCTCTCTGCATCCCTGGGCATTACGGAGCCCGCTATTTTCGGTGTGAACTTCCGCTTTATGAAACCGTTCATCGCAGGTGTGGTCGGCGGTGCGGTCGGTGCTCTCTTTGGATCCCTGACAGGTCTTGGTGCAACAACCTATGGTGTGACCGGCATCCCCGGCCTGCTGGCGATCAACAATATTCCTGTCTATGTGATTGAACTTCTTATCTCATCTGGCATTGCCTTTGCAGTGACGATGGTTCTCTGGAAGGAAGAAGAGCCGGCGGCTGCTCCTGCGGCAGCACCTGAGGCTGAAAAACCCTCGATTGAAGTGCCGACAGCTTCCGTGATCCGCTGCGCCGCCGGAACTGTGCTTCAGCCGGTAAAGGGCAAAGTCATTGCCCGGGAAGCCATTCCGGATGACACGTTTGCTTCCGGTGTGCTGGGTGATGGCGTTGGAATCGAACCGTCAGATGAGCTTGTAGTGGCTCCTTTTGACGGTACCATTTCTTCCGTGGCGGAAAGCCAGCATGCAGTGGGTGTTGAATCTAACGGCATGGAAATGCTGATCCACGTTGGTGTGGATACCGTGAATATGCAAGGCGACGGCTTCACCTGCCTGGTAAAGGAAGGCGACGAAGTGAAAGCTGGTCAGCCCCTGATCCGTTTCAGCCGGGAAAAGATTAAGGCAGCAGGCTACAGCGATACCGTGGCGGTTCTGCTGACCAATTCCGACGATCTTGAAGGTGTCGAGTGCGGACTGCAGTAAGCAGCAACTTTGATGAGATTCGCAGTATGCGAATAAAAATAGGAGGAACGAAACATGAAGTCTTTTGAGTACACCATTACCGATCCCGTTGGTATCCATGCACGTCCTGCCGGAATCCTGGTCAAGGAAATCAAGAAGTATGCCTCCACAGTCACCGTGAGCAAGGGCGACAAGGCAGTCAACGCCCTGAAACTGATGGCTCTGATGGGTATGGGCATCAAGCAGGGAGATACCGTGAAGGTCACGATTGATGGTGCGGATGAAGATACCGCAGCTGCCGCAATTGAAGCGTTCTTCAAGGCCAATCTGTAATCTGAATCCGAACAAACGGCTGCCGGTCGACAGCCGTTTGTTTTTCACACGAAGAAAAGGAGATGACGGAAATGATCCTGATTCAGGGAAAAGGCGTATCAAACGGTGTGGCGATCGGACCACTGTATTTCTATCAGCGGGCAAAAGCTACGATTACCCGTTATGAAGTCGAAGATGCGGATGCCGAATGGAACCGGTTCAAGGATGCTCAGCAAAAGGCGATTGACCAGCTTGGCGAACTGGCGGAAAAAGCCAGGGAAGAAGCCGGCGATGAAGCTGCGCTGCTGTTTGAAACCCATCAGATGATGGCGGAGGACATGGAATACGAAGAAGCGATTCAGAGTGCCATTCAGGATATGAAGCTGAACGCGGAAGCGGCCGTAACGGATACTGCGGCGCAGTTTGCTGAAATGTTCGCAGCCATGGACGATCCATACTTCCAGGCCAGGGCAGCGGATGTGAAGGATGTTTCCGCACGGATCATTGCCGCGCTGACCGGTGTGGTGCAGGGAGGGATCAATTCCCCGGTACCGGTGGTTCTTGCAGCAGATGATCTGGCGCCAAGCGAGACGGTTCAGTTGGACAAAAGCAAGATCCTTGGCTTTGTGACCGAAGGGGGATCTGGTTCCAGCCATACGGCGATCCTGGCCAGGACCATGGGGATTCCCGCTATCATTGGTGTAGGCGATCAGCTGAAACCGGAATATGAAGGCAAAGAAGTGATCATCGACGGCGGCACCGGCAATGTGACGATCGATGCCGATGAAGATGCGAAAGCACATCTGCTCAAGAAGATGGAAGAGCAGAAAAAGATGCGCGAAATGCTGGAACTTCTCAAGGGACAGCCCAATGAAACTCTGGACGGTCAGAAGATCAAGGTTTACTGCAATATCGGAGGCCCGGACGATGTCCCGGCCGTGCTGAGCAATGACGCAGGCGGCGTCGGCCTGTTCCGCAGTGAATTCCTGTATCTGAACTGTGATGATTTCCCGTCTGAAGAAATCCAGTTTGCAGCATATAAGAAGGTTCTGTCCGACATGGGCGGAAAAGAGGTTGTCATTCGCACACTGGATATCGGCGCAGACAAACAGATCGGTTATTTCAATCTGCCCAAGGAAGAGAATCCGGCTTTGGGCAACCGCGCACTGCGCATCTGCCTGAACCGGCCGGAAATCTTCCATACCCAGCTGCGCGCTCTGTTCCGCGCTTCTGCTTTCGGCAAGCTTGGCATTATGTTCCCCATGGTGACCAGTGTATGGGAAGTCAAGGAAGCCAAGAAAATGTGCGACCGGGTGCGGGAAGAACTGACAAAGGAAGGCATTCCTTTCAGTGAGGATGTTGAGATCGGTATCATGATTGAAACACCGGCAGCGGTTCTGATGAGCGACCGCCTGGCGAAGGAAGTTGACTTCTTCAGCTGCGGCACCAACGATCTGACCCAGTACACACTGGCCTGCGACCGGCAGAATGCTGATCTCGGCCGGTTCTACAATCCGCATCACCCTGCTGTGCTTCGTGCACTGAAGATAGTCTGCGACAATGCGCATAAGAACGGCGTATGGGTTGGAATCTGCGGTGAACTCGGCGCGGATCTTGCCCTGACGGAAACCTTCCTTTCCATCGGAATTGATGAACTTTCTGTATCGCCGCGCTCCGTGCTGCCGCTGCGTCAGAAGATCAGGGAAACCGATGTTTCAAAGGTGAAGGAAAAGGTGCTGGCGGATCTGCTCAGCGATGAGAACACGATCTGATGGCCTCCGGAACGCTTCAGGAAAGATGGCGCATACAGTGTTTTGGCAAGGTGCAGCATGTCGGATTCAGGTATACGGCAATGTATCTTGCAAAAGGGCTGTATCTGACCGGTTGGGTGAAAAACCTGCAGGATGGGAGTGTGCTTCTGGAAGCTCAGGGTGGCACGGCACAGCTTCGGAAATTCCTGATTCAGCTGAAAAGCCAGAAGCATCTGCATATTGAAAAAAGCTTGATTACCGTGCTTCCACTGCAGCCCTATGAACGTGGTTTCCGCGTAGAACCGGGCTGACGGTCAAATGAAAGCTGCCAAACAAGACCGGGAGAGATTGTTTCATGACGGCGTTGTTGCAGAAGCAAGAGATCCGCAGCAACGCCTTTTTTGATGCAAATATGAGAAAAACAACGAGAGAAAGCAAACACAAATCAGCCTGTCCACAAATGTCACTTTGACAAGCTGAATTGAAGCGATGTAAAAGTCGGATTTTCAGAAAATCAGGAATTTAAGCTACATCTTCGGGGATAAAAAGATGATGGTCCAGCGTTCCAGTGTTGCATTTGGCAATAGCTTTCAGAATGTTCTGTGATATGGCCAGAAGGTAAAGTTCGGATAGTACCTTTACAGTTCCACCGGTAAGAAAACGAACAAATCTACGATTATGCTTCAGCTGGCCGAAAGCGCCTTCTGCCTGGATCGAACGGTTCATTCGAAGCGTTTTTCCCTCTTCAGAGGTGATCCTCTTCTGTGATGCTTCCCGGTAATCTGAAAACTCACGACAGACAACCAATTCTTTTCTCTGTTCAGGATCTTTTGCTTTGCAGCAGGCTGCCCGATACGGACACCCATGGCAGTCCTCACAACGATATCTGGTCACTTCCCGCGTGGTTCCATCCTTGGAGTGCTCTGTTGATGTGCCCACGTTCACGACCATCCGACCAAGTTTACACAGATAATAATCTTCCGGACCATAATAGGCCATGTTCTCAGCCCGTCCGATCTGTTCCCTGTATTTCTTTGTCCGACTGCTTTCGTAATGATTGGGTTTTAGTATAATTTTACAACAAAACAGAGCATTCCTCCACATCCTCAGTGGTTGAATGCTCTGTTTTTTCTGTTTGGGGGCTGTTACTTCTGCAACAGCCCCTTTGCTTTATGCGTCTGCGGGCTTACTCGGCCTTTTCCGTGGCCGGGACCAGGATCGGAGGACGGACCTGCCAGAAGAGGCTGTCCGGTTCATCTTCGTCCTTTTCCAGTCCGTAGAGGACCGTCATGCCGTTGTTCAGGCGGACGCGGATCCCGCGGAACTGCTCGTCGCAGCACCGCCAGAGGCTCCAGCCCTTGACCTGCCCATCCAGTTCCGGGAAGGTCGTCCGGAAGACTTCGTAGATTTCTTCAACAGTATCCGTGACCAGGATGATGTTGTCAAGCTGCTTCATGCTTTTCCCTCCTGCACAGTCGTTCAGTTTTCAGAAAACAGGGCCCAAATTTGACTATACCACGTGTGTCAAGCCCTGACACGGCGGCAGGAGAAAAAACGAAAGGCATGCCGGGTTTCATCCCATTCCTGAGATTTTTTTGTCCCTGCATGCGTTTTTCGGCTGCAGGAACCCAGCAAAGCCTGCATCGCTTGCGTTTCAGGGAAATATCCTGTATACTTTTTCCACCGAAACAGCATAATGATAATTTCATAACGGAGGAAAAGGTATGCTTGCCGATTTTGAAAAAGTGGAAGCGGAAGATAAGGACGTTTTAAAAGCGGACATCAAGGAGCTCAAAGAGCGTCTTGCGGCGCTGCCCCAGAAGCTGAGGGACAAAAAGATCCCGGTCCTGGTGCTCATTGAGGGCTGGGCAGCCGCCGGAAAGGGCAGTCTGATCAAGGAGCTGATCAGCGAACTGGACCCGCGCTTTTACAATGTCGTCTCCCCGGTGATTGTGCCCGAAAAGGAATCCCGTTATCCGTTCCTGTACCCGTATGCCACGGCGATCCCGGAAAACGGAAAAATCCTGTTCATGGATTCCGGCTGGATGGAGGATATCATCCGCAAATATCTGCACCGGGAAATCACCAAAGAGGAATTCAAGCGGCGTGTGCGCGCGGTCAATGAGTTTGAGCGCCAGCTCCGCGACGGAGGCTATCTGCTCCTGAAGATCTTTGTCCATATCGACAAAAAGGAACAGTATGAACGTCTGGAGAGCCTGACCGCGAATGTGGAAACGGAATGGCGCGTGACGGATGAGGATCTCTGGCAGCACAGGGAATATGACCGCTTCCTGGATTCCTATGACAACTTCATGGAGAAGACGGACGATATCGTCCCGTGGCATATCCTGGACGGCAGCCGGAGAAAGATGGCAGTCCGCGATGTCCTGAAGCTCCTGGTGGAAGGCATTGAAGATGTGCTGGAGGAAGGCCGGTATGTGGGAGAACCTTTTGAAGAGGAATTCCCGCTCAGGGAAATGCCGGCGCTTGCGGACGTGGACCTGTCGGTGACCATCTCCGATGACGAATACAAGGAAAAGCTCAAGAAGCTCCAGAAGCGGCTCAGCGAGCTGCACAACATCATCTACCGCCTGAAGATCCCGGTGGTTCTGTGCTATGAGGGCTGGGATGCCGCCGGCAAGGGCGGCAATATCCGCAGGGTGGCCTATCCGCTCGACCCGCGCGGGTTTGACGTGTGCCCCATTGCCTCCCCGGAACCCCATGAACTCAACCGGCAGTACCTGTGGCGGTTCTGGACGCGCCTGCCGAGAAGCGGACATATCTGCATCTTTGACCGCACCTGGTACGGCCGCGTCATGGTGGAACGCCTCGAGGGCTTCTGCTCTGAAAAGGACTGGCAGAGGGCGTACAATGAAATCAACGAGTTTGAGCGTCAGCTGACGGACTGGGGCGCTGTGGTGATCAAGTTCTGGATCCATATCGATCAGGACACGCAGCTGGCCCGCTTCAATGACCGCCAGAATACGCCGGAAAAACAGTGGAAGATCACGGACGAAGACTGGCGCAACCGTGAAAAGTGGCCGCTGTATGAAGTCGCAGTCAATGAAATGCTGCAGAAAACCAGCACGAAGAATGCGCCGTGGTATATCATTGAATCCAATGACAAGCAGTATGCGCGCATCCGTACGCTGGAAATCATTGTCAAGGCACTGGAAAAAGCCTGCGAGGAGCACTTTGCAAGGAAGGTCTGCAAGGAGTGAGACGGCTGGAAAGCCGTACAGCCGGGGAGCTGGAGCGTTCCCCGGCTTTTTGAAGTGAAACCAGGCATACAGGATATGGATTGTGTTTTCAGTGAATCCAATTTATAATGGTTTCAGGCAACAAATCAAACGATGGGTGGAAGGGTGTTATGAAGAAACTGTTGTGTATGCTCCTGTGCGTGCTTCTCCTGACGGGCGCTGTGTCTGTCCTCGCTGAGGAAAGCGAAGGTGTTTCAGCCGAAGCCATGGTGCAGGAACTGCTCGAAACACAGATCGCCAAACAGAAGGACGCCTGGATTCTGGCTGTGCTTGAGAGCGGAGCGCAGGATATCCGGCTCGAGGAGAACCAGCTGAGCTTTACCCTGTGCGGATTTGATCCGAACCTGACGGCCCTGGGCAAGTATGCCGCCGCCGGGGACAAGGCTGCATGGACCGCCTCCATGCTGGAAAACATCGCGGGACACAATGCAACCTTTACCATTAAGCTTCAGGCGGACGGCACCATCAACAAGAACGGCGTCAACCAGTTCATGAACGCGGTCAAAAAGGTCGTCAACGTGTCCAAGAAAGCCGTCAACGGCAAGGAAGTCGCCTCTGCGCTGACCGACCTGCTCTTCTGCTCTCCGACCACGGACAGAAAACCGACAGCCCAGTCGCTTCTGCAGGTGACGGATGCGTTTGAACAGTTTATTGCGGGAAAACCTGAAGTCTTCCCGTGCGAGGACGCATCAGAATGGGCACCCATGCTGTATGCGCAGAGAAATCAGCACTACCGGATCAAGAACGGCCCGCACGCCATTGAGATGACGTGGGACGGCATTTCTCCCTCCAAGCTTCTGGACACAGCGTACGGCTCCATCTCCTCCGAGCTGGCTGCCCAGACGAAGGCTGAGCGCCTAAGTCTGGATGCACTGCCGGATGTTTGGAAGACCCGTCTGGCCGAATCTTCGGTGGCCCTGATGAAAAAGCGCCTGGTGCGCAAATCGGCCACCCTGGACCTGACCGAACTGGCCCGCGGCGTGCTTCCGGAAGGCTATGTGCAGTATTTTGCACAGTTCACGCCCGCTGCAACCTATCAGAAGCTTGTGGACGGCTATGCACTTCTGCCGGATGAAGCCTCCCAGCCCATGCCCAAGACCGGCACGGTATCGGCCAAGGTGAAGAAGGGCAGGACCGTGACCTTTAATAATCCCGACGGAGGAAGCTATGTGTATCTTCAGATGCGCGACGCGGATACCAATGTGATTGTCACAGATGCCTTCATCGAGCCCGGGAAATCCCTGAATATCAAGGTTCCGGAAGGATTCTATGTCATCCAGTATGCGGGCGGCTATACCTGGTACGGTACAGAAGGGCTGTTTGGACCTCTGGGAACCTACAGCGCGAGTGAAGAAATCAGCATCGCCAAGAAGAAGTGGAAGGTGACTCCTCTTGAGGAGGGGAACGGCATCATTCTTCACCCCATCAAGGTAGCGGATTTTGCTGTGACAGAGGATAAGTCCATTCACATTCAGGGCGTGCTCGATGCCCAAGTGCCGATCAAAACCTACCCGGCGGTCAATCCTGTCATCCCGGGCGTCAGCTCGACAACGGGACTTCCCGCGTCCGGTGAACCCTATACACCGGTGGTGATCGTCCTGGATAATGCCGAGGATGCCTACCCGCACTGGGGCGTCTCTCAGGCGGACATCATTTTCCAGGTTCCCAATGCCGGTTCTGGCGCGACCAAGCTGCTGGCGCTCTTTGCGGATCATTATCCAAGCCAGGCAGGCCCTGTGCGCTCTGGACGTGCCAGCATGCTTCCTGCTGTCACAAGTTTCAATGCTGCCTTTGCCTATGCGGGACCGCCTGCGGTGAAGGACGACAATATTGACATCGATGCGCTGATGTCCAAGTACAGAATGACCTATACGCACCGTGTGTACAACCTGCTCCATGACAACGGTTTTAAAGAGCGCTTCCATGATGCGGCGGGCGGACACAATCTGTCCTGCCATATCGACGGCATCCATGACAATCTGGTGACCAAGAATGTCGAGTTTGAGGAGAGACCGTTCCTGTTCACGGACGAAAAGCGGACGGACGGTGAAACCGCGAACATTATCCGCGTGCTGCACCGCGGCGAAAGCGCAGATACCGCTTCCAACTCTGCAAGCCGTGCCGTGTTCCGGTATCTGCCGGAGACCGGAGAATATACCAGAACCAATTCCAGCGGCAAGTATTCTGACCGCCTGACCGGCGAAACGGTTACGTTTGCCAATGTGATTGTCCTTCGCGTCAAGTTCAGCTGGGAAAAGAACTATGTCTTCCTCAGGAAGCATCTGGTGGGTTCAGGCACGGCGGAGATCTTCCAGGACGGCCGGTATGTCCGCGGCGCATGGACGCGTGATGATGTGACATCCCGACTGGTGTTCACGGATGCTGACGGATCCGAGCTGAAGTTCAAGCGCGGCAAGACCTTCATCGTGATGACCAATGAGGTCACTGACGTCATTTATACCGAATGATGACCGCCTGCGTCATGATCCGGTGAATCAGACCCCGCATGAAAACGGGGGGAAAACAGAAAACAGGGACATCCCGGATGACTGCGCGCAGCAGCGTTCGGGATGTCCCTTTCTGTATGCAGTGCTGAGGGAGAGATGAAAAGGGCATCAGGGGTGCATGCTTTTCCACGCACAAAAAAGGCAGCCCAGGAGGACGCCGGGATGAACCTGTTTCTCCCTGTCCTTCAGGTGCTGCCTTTTTTCATCCTGCCGGATTATTCTGCGGCCTGATCAGCCGGACTGGCCAGTACGGCGCTGTCCAGGATGCGACGGAAATACTTGGCATTGCCCTCTGCGGCTTCCATGGAATAGACGCCCTCTGCGCGCAGGACCTTTCCGTTTTCTGAAACGAGGGTCAGGAAATGAAAGGTTGTGTTTTCCAGCTCACAATAGACTTCCGTCGTTACACGTCCTGTCTCCGGGTCCTGCGCGGTTTCCACCTCTCTGTCTCTGATGAGCTCGTCTGCTTCCTCCTGTGAGATCAGGGAGAGGAGCATGAAATCATCCGAGTAGATATTGGAGACCCTGATGCTTTCCGTCTCATCGGCGGCAGCGAAGTCGGCCTCCATGAGGTCGGCATCATACCAGAAGGAAAATCCTTCCGGGCTTTCAAACCTGGTCTCGATGATGGTCTCCTCCATGCCCTCCAGCCAGATGACGCTCTCGCGGGTTTCGCCGGAGGCACAGGTCACCATCAGCAGAAGGCAAAGCAGAGGCAGGAAAAACCGAAAAGCGCTTATTATCATCACAGCATTCTCCTTTAAACCGTTGGCTGAAGCAGATGTGCGGACGGGAAAACGCCCGCATCAGCCTGCAGACAGACAACGATTCAGCGGCGAAGTTTTATCCCGGACAGAAAAAGGGCGGCCGGAAATCAGGGATTTCACAGCCGCCCCGGGTTATGGCCGGAGATTAACGGATCTGGGTTTCGGTTCCGCGGGGAGCGCCGTAGGTTTCAGCAGTAATCTTTCCGCCGAGGACTTCGTCGATGTAAGCCATCAGGGCTTCATCCATCGGGATGCCGGTGTCGAAGGAAGAGCTGGAACGTGCGAAGACATTGTAGGTGTCGCCGCCGGCTGCGCAGAAGTTATTGGTCACAACAGCGTAGGTGGCCTTCTCGTCAAAGGGTTCGCCGTTGATCGCGGTGATGGTGACACGCTTGATGGCGGCAGGAGCATAGTAGCTGCTCTCCTTGCCGTTGAGGGTGTACACTTCGCCCTGTTCAAAGGGAACGGTGGTGTCCAGTGTCCAGGTGATGCCGCTGGTCTGCGGATAACCGCCGATCGCGCTGGGTGTGCAGAAGGTGGAAGCTTCGAGTGCTTCGAGGAGTTCAGCGCCGGTCACATAGACAACAGCCACAGTATTGCCGAAGGGCAGCACGGTGTTGACGTTGTTCTTGGTGATATCGCCGGCTTCGATGGTAGCGCGGATGCCGCCGCCGTTGGTAATGCCGACGACTGCATTGGGCTCAACCTGTTCAATGCCGCCTTCCTTGACAACGGACCAGACCATAGCGTCGGTGATCAGGTCGCCGAGGTTGGTTTCTTCGGTGCGGTTGCCGGGATCGCGGTCGCCGTTCAGACGGACTTCCGTGGTGGCGAAGACAGCGCCGTACACAGATTCAACATCACTGATGATGCCCTGGGCCTTGGCCAGAACGTCGGGATCCTTGGCCAGGTACTTGGTGGAGACGAGGAACTTGTCTTCCACAGCCTTGGTTTCATTGTTGATCACAACAACGCCGATGTTTTCGAACTTGGTGCCGGTGGAGACAATGGGTTCACCGTTTTCACCGGCGGACATGACGGTGTGCGAATGTCCGTCAATGATGAGATCCACGCCGGTCACTTTGGTCAGCAGGTCAATGGAGCGGTAGCCGTTTGCAGCGGATTCGGCGTCCACACCGAGGTGGCACAGACCGATGACGAGGTCCACACCCTCTGCCTTCAGGTCATCCACAGCAGTCTGAGCGGCCTTATACAGGTCTTCAAAGGCAGTGAAGGAGATTTCCTTGATCATGCCGGGGTTGACCTTGGTGGCGGTTTCAGGGGTTTCCAGACCGAAGAAACCGAGCTTCATGCCGCTCTTGGTGGTGATGACGGTGATGCCGGGCAGGATGGATTCGCCGGTTTCGTCAACAATCACGTTGCAGCAGATCGTGGTGAACTGGGCCTTGGAGAGGTTCTCCATCAGCTGAGCATAACCGAAGTCGAATTCATGGTTGCCCAGGGTGACCAGGTCATAGCCTGCGGCGTTCATCATTTCGATTGCGGAAGCGCCCTTGGAAGTGCTCACATAGGTGGTGCCCTGGCTGAAGTCGCCGGCATCGACAGTGATCACTTCAGCACCATGATCCTCGAACCAGGCGCGCAGGGTGGGGACATAGGCATAGCCCTCGAGAGCGCCGTGCACGTCATTGGAGTGAAGAATGACGGTGGTGCCGGTATAGTCGGTGCGCAGGTCGCCTGCGAAAACTTTCGCTGCGGCAGCATAGTCAGCATCGGTCATGTCTGCAGAAGCGGACACGCATACTGCAAAGACCATGACGAGGGCGAGAACCAGACTCAGAAGCCTTTTCATAAGACATTCCTCCTTATGATGTTGTACATGGGTATAAGGTACCAAAGCAAGATTATTATAATCTTTCCGCGGCGAATTTCAACAGCGGACGGTCAAGAATCATGGAAAATCAGGCAAATTCCCGGGAATATGAGAGTGCGGGAGACAGAAGGGAAGCAGCAGGAAAAAAACAGGCGGGGGAGAATTTGAAAGCAGATGTCTTCCGAAACGGCGGACACGAAAATCTGAAAGCCGGAGAATGTATATGGAACAGTACGAGAAGGAACATATAGAGAGCATGCGTGCCCTGGCACCGGAGTGCATGGTGCTGCTCAAAAAGGACGGGGAATTCCCGCTCGACGAACCCGGAAAGATTGCGGCCTTTGGCAGCGGCGTCCGGCATACCGTCAAGGGCGGCACGGGCTCTGGGAATGTCAATGTGCGCCATTTTGCCACCATTGAGGAAGGCCTGAACAATGCCGGGTTCGAGATCACATCCGGCGAATGGCTCGACGCCTATGACCGTGTCCGCGAAGCATGTGAGGATGCACTTCACGCGAGGATCCGCTCCAGGATTGAACAGGAAGGCCCCGGCGTCATTTTTGAGGCCAGCAGCACCGTCATGGAGGAGCCGGAGTACGACATTCCCCTGGAAGGGGAGGGCGATACGGCCATCTATGTGCTCTCGAGAAATTCAGGGGAAGGATCCGACCGCTCCAACGTCCGGGGAGACTTCCGGCTGTCGGAAACGGAAAAGCGGGATATTCTTGCTCTATGTGAGCAGTATGCGCGCTTCATGCTTGTCCTCAATGTGGGGGGACCGGTGGACCTGACCGAGGTTGTGGAGCGCGTGCCGAACATCCTGCTTCTCTCACAGCTGGGCAGCGTGACCGGGGATGCCTTCGCGGATGTCCTGCTGGGCAAGAGCTATCCCTCGGGTAAGCTGGCTGCTTCCTGGGCGGCATACAGCGACTATCCGGATGTCGGAGACTTCGGGGACCGCGACGAGACGCATTACAGGGAAGGCCTGTATGTGGGGTATCGCTGGTTTGATGCCACGGGAAAGAAACCTCTGTTTCCGTTCGGGTTCGGACTGAGCTGCACGCATTTTGATATCCAGTTCGTGGAGACCAGGATCTACGGGTCCATGGCGCGCGTGTTCGGCATGGTCCGCAATACCGGCTTTGCCCCCGGCAAAGAGGTCCTGCAGCTGTATGTTTCCATGCCCTCCAGCAAACTGGACCAGCCGAGAAAAGTGCTCTGCGCGTATGAGAAAACCCGTGAACTCTTCCCGGGCGAGGTCGCTGTGGTGGCGCTGGACTACCGGATGGAGGATTTTGCGTCCTATGACGAGGCGCTCTCAGCGAGGGTGCTTGAGAAGGGCGACTATGTACTGCTCATGGGGACTGACAGCACGAATGTGCGTCCGGTGAGCACGCTGCGCCTGGAAGAGGATGTCGTGATTGAAAAGGTCGTGCCGGTGGGCGGAACACCGGAGCTTCCGGACTGGAAGCCCGAGCGTGTGCCCCAGCCGGATGCCTCCTGGCTGCCGGTGTTTCCTGTGGCCAAGGACCTTTTCTGGAAGCGGAAAACCAAGAGGCCCGAACCTTCGGCGGAAGCGATTGCCGAGGCTGAGCGCATGACCGATGAGGAGCTCTGCTTCCTGTGTACCGGGGCGATCCGCGGCGGAAAGAGCATGAGCACGGTCGGGAATGCGGGCATCACGGTGCCCGGTGCGGCCGGCGATTCGACGAGACTCTTTCTGGACCGGAAGATTCCGGTCATGATTATGGCTGACGGCCCTGCAGGTCTTCGCCTGACCCGGCGCTACGGTGTGGATGCGGAGGGCGCTTTCCCCATTGATCCCGACGGACTGGCGCATGCCCGGAAAATGATTCCGGAGGCCTATGTGCGTGCGCGCGAATGGTACGGGGAAGGCCGGACCGGCGAGGAGCATGAGCAGAACTGCACCGCGATCCCGATCGGGACGGCGCTTGCACAGAGCTGGAACAGCGAGCTGGCTGAAGCGTGCGGAGACATGGTGGGGGATGAAATGGAGCGCTTTGGCGTGCACCTCTTCCTTGCGCCGGCCATGAACCTGCAGCGCAATCCCCTGTGCGGCAGGAACTTTGAATACTATTCGGAAGAGCCGCTGCTCTCCGGCAGGACGGCAGCCGCCGTATGCCGGGGCGTGCAGAGCCACAAAGGATGCGGGGCTGTCATCAAGCACTTTGCCTGCAACAACCAGGAGTACAACCGGGTGCATTCCAACAGCCAGGTGTCCCCGCGTGCGCTGCGCGAGGTCTATCTCAGAGGGTTTGAGATCGCTGTGAAGGAAGGAAAGCCCAAGGCGATCATGACCAGCTACAACCTGATCAACGGCGTGCACAGCAGTGAGCGCAGGGATCTGTGCGATACGCTGCTGCGCAGTGAATGGGGCTTCAATGGCATTGTCATGACCGACTGGCTGGTCGGGAAAGACGTGAGAGGAAACGACCGGTACCGCAAGGGTGTAGCCAGCTGCTCGGTCGCTGCCGGCAATGATCTGATCATGCCCGGCATGCCGATGCATGTGGAGGACCTGATGCAGGGGCTTTCTGATCCGGAAAATCCCCTGACCCGCGAGGCACTGGTGCTCTCCGGGGCGAGAATCATTGATATGGCCAGGGAACTGCAGGGCATGCGCGACGGGGAGACGGGAGAAACACAGGCATGAAGACGGCACTGAGCATGGAAGGCGGTGCCATGCGCGGCATGTTCACCTGCGGAGTGATCGATGTGCTGATGGAAAACGGCATCACCTTTGACGCGGCCGCCGGCATTTCGGCGGGGGCAGCCTTTGGCTGCAATTTCAAGTCCCGGCAGATCGGGCGGCCGATCCGCTACAACAAGCGGTACGGAAGCGATCCGAGATACATGTCCTTCCGGTCGCTTTTGAAAACAGGCGACCTTTACAACGCGGACTTCTGCTACAGGGAACTGCCGGATGTGCTGGATCCGTTTGACCGAAAGGCATTCCGCGATAATCCCATGGCCTTCTATATCGGGGCTACGGATGTGAAGACCGGACAAAGTGTGTATCACCTCTGCTCAGATGGGGAAGAGCGGGACATCCTGTGGATGCGGGCCTCTGCCTCCATGCCGCTGGTTTCCAAACCGGTTGCCGTGGACGGATACCTGCTTCTTGACGGAGGAATTACGGATCCCGTGCCCCTTAAGCATATGCAGAGCCTGGGCTTTGACCGGCATGTCGTGATCCTGACACAGCCGAAGGGATACCGGAAAAGCCAGACCCGCGGGCTCATGCTCATGCAGTGGATGCTTCGCCGCTATCCGGCCGTGGCAGAGGCCATGGCTGAGCGGCATGCCGTTTATAACCGGCAGATGGATGAGATCGACCGGCAGGAGGTGGAAGGCAGCATCTTTGTCATTCGGCCGCCTCAGGCACTGGGCATCCACAGGACGGAAAAGCGTCCGGAGGAGCTGGAACGGGTGTATCAGACCGGCAGACGGGAGGCTGAAGCTCGACTGCAGGCGATGAAGGAGTTCCTGAAAAAATAACCGAAAACGAAAAAACGACGCTGTGGAGCGGCAGGACGCCTTCACAGCGTTTTTATGTAGGGGGCACAGTCCCCCCCTCAATCCGGAGTCCGTCCATCCGTCTGGCTGTCCGCATGTTGTTTCTGGGAAATCGGGCGGCTATCAGAAACGAGTCCAAATATGACAAAATGTGACACAAACAATAACGAAAAGTACAACAAAGAGACAAAAAATGAGACACATTTCCAAAGAGAGTTCTTGACGTCAGACTGCAAATGAATTAAACTATATTTTGGGTTAATATCCCTTATAGCATAAAGGCTCGCGAGGGAAATAAGGTGTCTTTCAGACCAGATAATCCCTCATTATAAAGATTTATAAAAGTTTTATTAATAATGGAGTCTACAGGGAAGGAGATGAGAAACCATGAAAAGAGCATTCAACCGTGCCATCGCTATGCTGCTGGTTCTTTTCATTGTGTTCCCCATGCTTCCTGTCTCTGTGCTTGCTGAGCAGAGCACCACGCTGCAGGGTGTGGGTTCTGTTCATACGGTGACCTTTGAATCGGACCAGCCTGCGTCCTATCTGGTCGCAGACGGAAAAAGCATTGAAACGATGCCCGAAGCGCCGGAAAAGACAGCGGCTGACTTTATCGGCTGGTATGACGGGGAAACGGAAATCACAGCACCTTTCACCCCTCAGGCTGATATGACCATTGTTCCGAAATACGACGCGTGGGATGCCCGGACGCTCGACGCCCAGGTCGATGGGGCCACGGTGACGCTTTCAGGTGTCATGCCTTCGGATGTTAGCCTGACTGTCACGGACCATCTTGCGGAGCAGCCGGTTCAGCTGCTGAAGATTGCACCGAAGAAATCGGCCGGCACGGCAGCTGCTCCGCTGAGTGTGGATGAAAAAGTGAGTCTCTACTCACTGGACATCGGCATGCAGAAAAACGATGCGACGGAATATCAGCCGGATGCGGAGACCCCGGTCCGGGTGACGATGTCCGGCGAAAAGATCGCCTCCGCCGTTTCAGAGGGCAGGGCACTGAATGTGACTCATACGCTCGATGACGGCACTGCAGAGCAGATTGCGGATCTGACAGTTCAGGGTGAGACGGTCAGCTTTTCCGTGACCCATTTTTCCACTTTTGATGTGGATGCGGTCTGGAATATGACGAGCGTAGACACTGAACTCATGGACGGCGTCAGCCTGAGCGGCACCATGCCGTCAGGTGTCAGGGCGAATGCCGCACCGGCCGAAGTCGAAGACGCGCTCATGGCGGCGGAACTCAGCTTTACCAACTATGATCATGACGTGCAGCCTGCAGCCTGGGGCGGCAGCATGATGGTCACCATGCACAGCGATGCCATTGCACAGGCTGTGCACAGCGGTGCCGAAATGAAGGCCCTGCGTGTCAGCGGGGATGCAGCGGAAGAACTCGACATTGCGGTTCATGAGGACGGCAGTGTGAGCTTTGCCGCGGACGCACACAGCGTGTATGCCGTGACGGCTACGACACTGAAGCAGACCGTGACCACGTCGGACGGCGCGACCTATGACATTGAAGTGACCTATACCACTGCAGCCGGCATCCCGATGGAGGGAACGGCTCTGCGCGTTGAGGAAGTCCTGCCCTCGGATGCGGCGTACGCCTCTTATCTCGATGCGAGCGCCTCCAAGCTCGGCACGGACACGGATCACATTGAGCTGTCCAGAATGTTCGATATCCACATCGTGGATGCGCAGGATGCGTCGAAAGTGTATGAACCTGCCGGCAGTGTGGATGTATCCATCCGCCTTGTGGGCAGCAGCCTGGATCAGTATGCCAATGTGAGCGTGCTGCATTTTGCTGGAACAGATGCCGCGGAGGCAAAGACGGCACAGGGCGAGAAGAATCTGCCTGATGAGATTCATCCCGTGGTTTCTGATGAAACCGTGAAGTTTACGACCGGCAGCTTCTCCGTGTTTGTCGTGGCAGGCTATACGCTGGAAAAGACCATTGAGGCCTCTGACGGCAACACCTACAGGATTACCGTGGAGTATGATGAAAACTGTGGCATTCCAGAAGGCGCAGACCTGGTGGTCACAGAAGTGGCTGCGGAAAACTATGCGGCCTATCTGACGAGCGCTGCGCAGGCACTGGGCGAAGATGTGCACAGCGTATCGTACGGAAAGCTGTTTGACATTTCCATCGAGAAGGATGGAGTGACGTATCAGCCAAACGAGGACGTCCGGGTGAAGGTTGAACTGCTGGATGCAGGTGAAAGCCATGACATCCGTGTGGTGCACTTTGACGACGCCCATATACCGAAATCGGTGGCTGCTTCCGTGGAAGGACAGGCCGTCACTTTTGAGACGGATGGATTCTCTGTCTTCTCGTTCCTGGATTTCTCTCTGCTGGATCATATTGTCACAGCCGTGCTGGGTGAAAAGACCGGCACGCTGTATGAAAACGACGACATTATTCTTTCCGGATCTATGCCGGCTACCGGCATCGTGGAAGCAAAACAGGCAGACATTACTGTCGAAGATGCAACCGTTTTGGTTGCCTATGACATTAAGATCTATGCCGGACCGACGATGAAAGCACTGGGCATCAACTGGCAGCCCAGCGGCGATTCCGTCCGGGTCCAGATCAAATCGGACGCCCTGGTCGGAAGGTATGCTGACATCTATCACGTCGGTGAAGGAAGCAATGTGCCGGAACTGGTGAGTGAAACTGTTGAGATTGAAAATCATGCGGTTGTTTTTGACGCGGATTCATTCAGCATTTATGCAGTCAGCACAGCACCTCGCAAGACCTTCTACTTCTTCAACGACAAAGACATGAGTTCTCCGTATGAGTTCAAACTGGATAACTCCACTGTTATGACCAACAGGCAAATCGTGAAGGACGGCGAGGCACTTGTGATGCCGCAGCTGCCGGAGCGGGAAGGTCTGACTTTCATAGGCTGGTTCAACTGTGCTACCGAGGAACAGCAGGCGTTTGGTGAACCGATCCCTGTTTCCGCAGATGAGACCATCAATCTGTATGCAAGATTTGGACATGTGGCCTATGTTACATTCCGCGGCGCAAAGGACAGCGGAAACTGGCCGATCATCTTTACGCGTTCTGCAGAACTGGAAAATGGTTCTGCGGAGGTGATGATCAGTGATGTTCAGGCGACTCCGCTGGATGAAACGCATGTATTCCTCGGCTGGACATACAGTCAGGCGGATGCAGAGGATCCGCTCAACACAGATTTCATCACCGACAGCACCATTACTGTGACGGGGGACACAGACCTCTATCCGGTATTTGCAGCAGCGCACTGGGTCCGTTTTTCCAGCGGTGAAGCAGGCAACGGTGCATCATATAAAGCACCGCAGTATCAGCTGACCAACACGACGGACAGCCGTTTTGAGGTCATAACCCGAACCGGTTATACCTTTACCGGATGGTATGCCAGTGCAGACGCGCATCTCAATGGAATCGGCACCCAGGTGACGGATGCGAACGGCAATGTGATCCCCAATCTCCGGATTGATGGAGCCAGATCAGACGCTTCCGGCAATCTGACGCTGGAGGATAATATTACTCTGTATGCGGGCTGGGTTCCGAATGCAAATACAAAATACACGGTGGTGTACTGGCTCCAGCGCATCACGGATGAGCCCGGTCTGCCGGACAGTGAAAAGACTTACTACTACTACAAAGCGGATACAAACCGCACGGCTGCGACCGGCAGTACGGTCACGCTGGCAGCGGGGGATAAGGTATCTTCACAGGTTGGCGGAACCGGTACGGAATACGTCTTTAACACGGTGAACAGCTCACCGTCTTCAGGCGTGACCGTGGAAGCTGACGGCAGCACTGTTCTGAATGCCTATTTTGATCTCGCCCAGTCAACGCTGACATTCCAGGTACAGCAGGGGAACCGCTGGACCACGATCTTTACGGTGACCGGTCTGTACGGACAGAGTGTGGCCTATGTCTTCAATGAAGAACCACTGAAAAGCTACAGCGAACAGGGATACTACTGGTCGGACTATACAGGACAGGTTTATTCGGAAATCCTGAGTACCATCGAGCTGTTCCCGTCCAAGAACATCACATTCCATGGCGACACCCGCGGCAACCTGAGAACTATCTATTATTATGTGGAATCTCTGGACCAGACCAGCGGTGTTTCGAACACCCGCAGGATTTTCCCGATCAACGGGACCAATCTCTATTTCGATCTCTATAAGACGGTCACCCACAGTTTCAATTTCCTGACCTATAACGAAGAATACCATCCCATTGATGGCTTCGAGATGAACAGGAGATATGCTGAGCCGTATTTTGGTGAGCCCGGACGTTCTGCCAGCAGCAACACGATGATTACCAATAATGATCGTGCCCCGATTGGTGGACGCACCACACAGCGAACCACAACGCCCAACGTCAACTACCTGTATTATGTCCGTGAAAGCAATCCGCTTACTCTCCGAAACGGATACAACAATCAGGAGATCAGTTCACAGTCCTATAAGTTTGAGGCGGTGCTGTCCGATCCCGGCACACCCGATATTTCCTATGCTCCGATGCAGGATGCCGGCTATTACTTTAAGGGCTGGTATGCGGATCAGGCCTGCTCCACCAGGGTGTTCTTTACCCAGGAAGAAGCCGAGCAGAAAAAAGACGAGACGCTTGACGACAATGGGAATTATCATTATGTGGTCATCAATACCATGCCCTCCCAGCCGCTGACACTGTTTGCTGGATGGGATCAGCAGAAGTTTGAAGTGACCATCAATCCGGATGGCGGTGTCCTGACGGAAACAGAATCAACGTACTTCAATACTGCATATGGAGAACCTATTCTTCAGTACAGCGACGTGACCCGCAATTATGTGGAACGCGAAGAGGGCGACTCGCATCCCGACAGTGAAATCTACTACTATTATTACGATACGAAGGCACTGAACAATGCCACCGGCAACACAACCCGCAAAGCCTACTATTATCCGAAGTCTGAAGGCGTAAAGCCCCAGACACGGCTGGATGACGACGGGCATCCTGTGGAGTATATCTACAATCCGGGCAGCTATACGCTGGTCGGCTGGTATCGTGTTGTCAACGGCAAGCTGGATCTGTATGATTTCTCGACAAAGGTCACAGAAAAAACCGATCTCCAGGCAGTCTGGCGCAAGTCGGGCATCTGGTACGTGAAATATGATGCAGAGAATGCCTATCAGGGCCGCGGTACAGGCACCATTCTGGGTGAAAACGGGGCACCTGTCTCCGTGGTTCAGCTCAATACCGAATATGCAGACGGCGCCATGGTTGTTCTGGAGAAGGCAGCAGAGCCTGCAGTCGGCAGTGAATGGCAGTTTGTCGGCTGGCATATCAAGGGAGACGAAACCGATACGATCTATTACCCCAATGAGGGTATGATCTACCGGTCTGCTTTTGCTGACCATAACAATGTCTTAACACTCGAAGCAGTCTATGAAAAGCTGCAGAAAACATCTATTACATATGATGCCAACGGCGGCAGCGGCACGCTGACTGACGGTGGTTCCGTTGTTGTGGGTGAAAATGTCACGCCGCTGACCGTGACGAACAACACGGTTGATCAGATTGAGATCAACAGCGAAGTCATCCTGAGCAGCGGCGAAGGTTTTGTCAGGGATGGATACCATCTGATCGGCTGGAGCACGAGCCCGGCACGCACAGCGAATGATTTCAGCCCCTCAGCGAATCCCTCCACAGACTTTGTAACGGATGGACAGACACATTATGTGGTCGATGATCCCAACGGCAATGTGCTGTATGCTGTCTGGGAACGCTGCTATTCCATTACCTATCGTCCCAATGGCGGCAGCGGTGCCCTTGAGGGATTGACACCCAATGGAGACGGTTCCTACAGCGAGACCGACATCCTGAAGAGCGAATCTGCCACCATTACTTCTGAAGAATACATTCGTCCCGGATATCGGTTTATCGGCTGGAATACAGCAGCGGATGGAAGCGGGACAGTCTATAGTGCAGGACAGGAAATCGGTCAGATGACAGATGACCTGATTCTTTACGCGCAGTGGGAAAAGCTACTCCATGTGATCTATGATGTGAATGGCGGTACCGGTACGCTGACCAATCCGAACGGCCTGATTTCCAACGGTCAGGGACAGTACAATACCGGGGATATTTATACAAGAAATGTCACACAGGTCGAACTGTCCAACGGCAATTCCATTGAGCGCAATGGCTATATGCTTAATGGATGGAATACAGAGCCGGATGGCACAGGCACGCATTATGACTGCGGTGAGACGACGGTTCTCAGCGATGACCTGATACTCTATGCGGAATGGGTAGAGCTGCACAACCTTACTTATCATGCCAACGGCGGCAGCGGTACGCTGACTGACGGCGGCAGTTATACTTATGACGAAGAGACTATCAACCTGGAAAATGCCAATGCATATGCCAATATTCCGCATGGCGCTGAAGTGAAGCTCAGCGTAGGCGAAGGCTTTACCCGCAGCGGATATCAGCTGGTCGGATGGAACACAAGCAAATCCGCCGCTGATGAGGAAATTGTTGAGTACGAGAAGAATGACGACCTGACATTAAATGAGGATACGACACTGTATGCAGTATGGAAAAAGCTGCTGAGTGTGACTTATTACCTCAATGGTGGCGAAGGTGTACCTGCAAAAGCAGACAGTCATGATCTGTACAGAATCGGCACGGATGTCTTTTCAACCGGCGATGTTTATGCTGACGCTACGGAAGTATCCGTGGCCAATGCCGGCACAATGGAAAAGGAAGGCTATACATTCCTGGGATGGAGTACTGATCCGGGAAGAACAGAAGAGGACTTCTCTGATGGAAACGGCACTGATTTTGCACCAGGCAGTCAACTGATGATCTTCAATGACACCGTGCTGTATGCCGTGTGGCAGAAAAAGCTTCATATCAATTATGACCTGAACGGTGGAAGCGGCACGCTGCAGGATCCGGAAGGTCTGATACTGGAAGATAATGGACAGTACACGACAGGGGATATCTATGAGAAGGGGACAGATGTCAGTCTTTCGAGCGGTACCAGCATCTCCTATACTGGATATACTCTGACAGGCTGGAATACTGCAGCGGATGGCAGCGGCACGGAGTATGCAATTGATGGAACGCTGCCTGATATTCAGGAAGATACCACCCTGTATGCGCAGTGGAGCGGAACACTCTATCTGAAACTGGTCAATGAAACAGGAGAAAACCTGTCAGCGATTCGGGTTGCACTGCCTGGAGGCATGTCAGCCGAAGGAATTGACAATCTTTCTCTGACAGCGGGCGAGGAAAAAGTTATCACCATTACAGCCGACAAGACCGTGATGGATCAGATCATTGCAGGAACGGCAGGGGCTGATGAGAAGCAGTTTACTGTCAGTGGTACCAACAAACTTGGAGCCAGCTATACCCTGATTGTTGAGAGTGAAATCGGGGATGCTGGAGTTACAGCCAGGGATACAGCAGAAAACGGAAGCCATTACAGCGTGACAGACGATTTGTCCGTGTCAGCTGTGGCGACTGTAACATTTACTGTAGAACGAGTCAGAACTCTGCATTTTGATGTTGACGGCGGCACCGAACTTCCGGATGCAGTCTTTTCGTCGAGCGATTCTTCTTACACGCTTCCGGTGACCCATAAAGGCGGATATCGACTTGTGGGTTGGAGCACTGAAGACGATAATACTAAAGAATATGATGCTGGGCAGGATGTCAGTCTGAGTGAGCTTTTCCCCACAGGCGTTTATAAAAAGACGCTCTACGCGGTGTGGGAATCACTGCCACTGCCTATCCTTGATTCCGGATTAGTTCGTATTTCCAAGGTGGTGCCAGAAGGCGGCGAACAGGAGAAGGAATTTAGCTTTAGGATTAGTCTGTCAGGAACTGCTACAGCAGGCAGCGGATCAAATGCAGAAACTTATAGCTTTAATAATATAGCAGAAACAGTAACACTGACAAGCGGTCAGTGTATTGATATAAAGACGGCGTATTATCCGGGCAAGACAGGATCCGGGGGATGTAATTCCTCGGGCAGTGTAAAAGCCAATGTTAAAATTACATATAAAAAATATGATACCAATGCTGTGCTTGTTTCTTCGGGGACAATAGTAGAATGGGAGTCAGAAAATGGTGCGCTTTTTACGTTCAGGGATTGTAATATAACAGTTACAGAGATCGCTAACGGGAATGATTACACTACAACTGTCTCAAAATACAACACCGACGGTGCAGTAATCACCGTTAACAGCAATCAGAGAACAGCAGTTTATACTTTTGCTAATGATAATCTTCCTTCAGGAAATGTTGTGTTTACGAACACCTATGTGCCACCGACAAAAAACATTACCATTGTCAAAGATGCACGTACATTCGAGAATGATCCGCTGAAAACTTCAGAAAACTTTACATTCCATGTGACTGTGAATGGTGCTTCCTATAAGACGTTCACGATTTCCAACCGTCAGGGCAGCAATTCGTATGTCCTTACAGATGTTCCTGTCGGAGCAGTTGTGACAGTCACAGAATCCGGAGCGGAAGAATACGATACACTCATGGATGTGACGGAAGGCTCAGTAGTCAATGGAGCACCAAACGTGACGAATAAAACATACACGTTTACGGTGGGCAGCAGTGATGCAACGATCAAGTTTACCAATACGAGAAAAACAGCATCTGTATTGATTAGTAAATCGGTTGTGAATGAACTACTGACAGACGAGGAGAGAAACTCGCTTGTATTTGCTGTGCAGGCTAAGCTGACAACATCAGGTGGTGTGCCAGTCAGTGGATACACAGTGAAAAATTCGAACGGTGATACAGTTGGCAAAACGGATTTCAACGGACAGATCACTTTCGATATCCGTCATACAGCTGGAAAGAATCTGGTTCTTCCAGTCGGCGCAAAACTGATTCTTACAGAAACAGGTGCTGACGATTATACGCTGACAATTGTTGCATCTGGTCTTGAAGGAAATCCCACCTCCGGATATTCTGTGGATGCAGATGGCGGCACGCTCAGTCTGACCAATACATTAAAAACAGCGACAGTTACTGTCACGAAGACTGTGTTGAATGGCACGCCTGCAGATGCTGCTGCTTCATTTGATTTCTCTGCAAGTCTGTATAACGGAAGTACGCCCATGACTTTTGGGACATTTGCGAATGGAGAGATGACATTCAGTCTTGGGACGGGCGAGTCACAGGTGCTGACAGTGCCGGTCGGTGCGCGGCTGGATGTATCGGAAACACTGAATGATCCTGAAAAATATACTCTGAGCGCATCCGGAAGCAGGGGCGTCTTTAGCGGAAACACCTATACAGTAGAATCAGTGCCTTTGGCCGGTGACAGGGTGACCTTTAGCAATACGAGAAATACGGTCACTGTGAGCGTATCAAAAGAACTTGTGGATCCGGTTGCAACAACTGCCCAGTCTTTTGGATTCACAGCGATACTGCTGGAAAACGGGGAGCCTATTGAACGCTGTATTCTCAGCGGCATTCCCAATATCGTGACAGACCAGAACGGTTCGGCTGCTTTCAGCCTGAACGTGGATGATGGGGCGATACAGACACAGACCCTGACCATTCCATATGGTACAGAGCTCACTGTCAGTGAAACAGCGAATGCATTGTATGACACAAGTGCAGTTGTCACGAGTGGAACCTACACGTCGGATTCCCTGGAAGCTGCATTCAGCAATCTTACAGAAAATGCCTCTGTAAAGTTCACGAACACCCGTAAAACCCAAACCGTTTATGTGGAAAAGAGCACGGTTGATCCTCTGGATCAGAACTGGAGCTTCAGTTTTGAAGCAAGGGTTAAGAATGCGGATGGGATCGGTATAGCCGGGATTGATACCGGCACAGCAGGCACAACAAATTCCAGGGGAACGGTTAACTTCTCACTGGCCCATGGAATGGCAGCACAATCGTTGACCGTACCTGTAGGTGCAGGATTGGAGATCACGGAGCTTGCTGCGGATCTGTATGAAACAGAAGCAGAGGCCAAAGAAAACGGTTCAATTGATGGAACCTTGACAGGGAAAACTTATTCCTTTACTGTGCCGTCCAGCGGGACTGAGGATCAAAGGACAGTTGTCTTTACCAATACAAGGCAGTATGTGCCAGTGACCATTGAAAAGACACTGACAGATGCATACAGCAGTGAGGCTGCAGATTTCCTGTTTGATCTTCAGGTGCGCACGGGTTCTGCAGATGGCGATCTGATCAACCTGCCTGCTACATGGACAATCGATGGACATGAGTCCAGTCTGACGTCAGGCGGGACAACAGGCAAACTGTCCCTTTCCGTTACAAACGGAAACACGGAAAGTCAAACAGTCTATCTCCCGGCAGGCACATACATTACCATTACGGAAGAGGAGAACAGCCGTTATCAGACATACGTGACTGCTAACGGAATTGAGACTGCGACGAACGTGGCAGCGATTGAACCTGCAGCAGTTGGAGCGACCTATACCTATACGTTCAGAAATATCAGAAAGACTGTTCCGGTTACAATTATGAAGGTGAATGAAGGCGGGCTTGCCCTGAATGGTTCCACCTTCACTTTGGAGGGCACAACTGCAAGCGGAACCGTGTCAACCAATGGAAGCAGTACTGTGTTTGTAGGGTCGTTGTATTATGATGGTACCTATACACTGACCGAGGCAACGGCACCTGCTGCGTACACCGGACTTTCAGAACCCGTTGAACTCACTGTATCTGAAACGGGGACGGTCATGTGTACGGATCCTCTGGTCACAGTTGAATTTGATGAGCAATCCGGAAGATACACGGTAAAAGTGAAAAATGTTCGCAATACACATACTGTGACCGTATCCAAGACGCTGAGCGACATCCTCGCAAAATCAAAACAGGAGTTTAGCTTTGCTGTTACTCTTACGGAAAAAGACGGCACTCCAATTGGCGGTTATACTGTCTATGAGGACGAAACAAATGATGTCAGTGTGGTAACAGACAGTCAGGGTCGTGCAGAATTTACTCTGAGCGCGTCGAACGGAGAAACTGTCAGCGATCAGCTGACAGTGCCGGAAGGTTCCTGCCTGACAGTGACAGAGAATCTGACAGAGGAACAGATAGCCGTTTATGATACAACTGAAGACGGCGGAACCTTCGCTGCTGATACTCTTACAGCTTCCTTCACTGACATTGCACGTGATATCACTGCAGCTTTTACGAACACAAGGAAAACGCAGCGTGTGTATGTCAGTAAGAAACTGGAAGATCCTTTGGCGGCTGAAGCAGTCAGCTTCATCTTTGAAGCTTCTGTATATGACACAGAAAATGAACTGCTCAATGTGTATACCACAGCTTACAACATGACAGGTGTTCAGAACTTCATTGAGGGTTTCAACAATTTCAGCCTGGAAGTAAACAATGAAGAGACGGTACAGGTGTACATGGTGGTGCCGGTTGGCAGCCGCCTGGTTGTGGAAGAGGTTTTGGATGCAGAACAGCTGAACCTGTATGACACGGCTGTTAAACTGGACAATGGAATACCGGAATCCAACACAAGCTGTGAGATCGAATCTGTGCCGGTTGAACGCAGCAGTACAGTTGCCTTTACAAATACCCGTAAGACCAGAGAATTGTCTGTAGCCAAGACGGTAACAGGTGATTTAAGAGACTATAACAGAGAATTTGCGTTCACACTCTCAGGACTGACGCCTTCCGGTGGGTATCATACTGTGATGTATGAACCAGTTGACGGCAGCTATGAGACAGTGGAAGCGGACCGCTATACGGACAGCGAAGGTGCGATGCACTTTACACTCAGACATGGCCAGAAACTTGTTATTTCTATTCCTGCTGGTATTCACGTGACAATCCAGGAAGAAACATCCCAGTTCTGGGAGACAACGATTGCCCTGGACAGCGGAGAGGATCAGGCTCAAGAAAACAGCAGCATGGATGTCTATATGGACCAGGATCATCTGGTGGCTTATAGCAATGATATGCCAGCTGTTGCGCCGACTGAGTACAGGACACGAACTGTACCGTATATCTTGCTGATGATCTTTGGAATGGCGATAGTCGGCCTGATGTTCAGCAAAAAGAAAAGGCAGGTGAGCTGGAATGATCTTTGAGTATTATCTGGCAATCTCTATGGTGATCATGCTGGGCTGCCTGTGGTACTGCGGGCGCATTTACCAAATTCCATTCTGGAAAGTGATGATCATCGGGGTATCGGTCACGGTTTCTGCGTATCTCGGAGCTCACCTGATGGGATTCATTGAAGGGGGCATATGGAGAAACAGATCCATTTATGGTGGTGTTTTCTTTACTCCATTGCTATTGTGGCCGGTTGCAAAAGCAATAAAACTCCCATATGCGGATGTTTCAGATGTAAGTGCACCAGGTGGGTTTATTCTGATTTCATTATTGAAAATGCGATGCTATTATGACAAATGCTGCTACGGCAAGGTTTTTTATGACGGACATGGCTCGTCCTATCAGTTTCCAAGTCAGATTGTCGAGTGTGTGACAGCTTTCGTCCTGTTCATTGTGATTGTTCTGATGTTTAGAAAGCAGAAATGGCGCGGCTTGCTGTGTGCATACTCTTTTGTCCTATATGGAAGCACCCGCTTTATTCTGAACTTCTTCAGAGAAACAGAACCATGGATCGGTCCATTTGCATCAGGAACGATCTGGTCCGTTGTGGCAGTTGTGATCGGCATAGCATGGACTCTCCTGTATCGCCGAAAACAGGCAATTCAGCTATCTGCAGAAGCGACTGCGACCAAAGGAGGTGGTTCACTTGATTAACAGATGCTGCGGCCGGACAAGGCCGAGAGCGAGAGGCGAACCACCCTATAATCAATGGAACTATGGGGAAGGGCAGGCAGGAAGAAGGACAAGCAGAATTGAATTTCCAGAATGCCTGCGAATATGGATGACAACACATCTGAAAGAATAAGTTATAAGGAAGTAACTGGTTGTTACTTGAACAGATGGAGAAGAGGTTCTCCGAAGACTGGTGCCTTAGAATTGGGAAAGTATATGGTGTCGTGATGCGGAATATCTCTGCATGAGTTTATCTGCATCAAGCGTGAACCATAAATGAAAGCAATGTCCTGAAGGACAGAAAGAATAGAAAGAAGGAAAAGGCAATGATGAAAAAAATCTGGGCAGCTGTACTTGCACTGATGATCCTTGCAATGAGTGTATCTGCTTTTGCGTCTGATACTACATTGGATGCAAATGGAGAACAGGGTGTATTTCAAGCAGTAGACACTCCTGTGGCTCAAGACAAGGTGCTGGTTCTTGAAAAAGAACTGAAAGTGTACAACCTGAATGAATCTGAAGTGAATGCGCCAACGATTACCTATGAATATAAAATTGCTAAGGGATCTGCTGGCAAGTCGGTGACAGATAATGCAGACAAGCATGCAGCAAATCAATCTGTCACAGCTCCGACCAAAGAAGGTATTGTTGCTGGCGTGACGATCACAGGTACTGCGGCAAATGAAATTTCATTTACTACAGCTGACAAAATGGCGGCAAACACTGATGGTGCCAGTAATAAGAAATATCTTTCGATTAGCTTTAAAAATGTAGTTTTCGAAGGTGCTGGGATTTATCGTTATGAAATCACAGAATCCCTGAAAGATGGCTTTTCTTATGACAATACTGGTGTAACTGAAACTACAGGTACTCATGTGCGCTATGTTGACGTGTATGTAAAGCCTGCAGAAACGTTCAATAATGGAAGTAATGCCGCAGAGTGGGATATCTACGGCTTCACATGCTTCTATAATGATGAAGATATCACGGATTCAGATAAAACGAAAAATGCAGTAAAAACTACTGGTTTTGTGGATGGTACATCAAATGGTTCCACAAAAGTTCTTGCAGACCAGTACTACACCTACAACCTGACGATCAGCAAGACAGTTGTGGGGGATAATTATGCTAAACTCAATCATGACTTCCCCTTCACTGTGATTTTCACCAATAGCGATATAACAAAAAATATTCTGCTTAAGGCGACGGCTGGAACTGGCGTCTCGAATTATACGTTTCTTACGACTGCCGGTGCGCCTACGTATAATGGTGTGATGCTTATCAAAGACGTTGATAACAATAATTCCATTAAACTGATTGGTATCCCCATGGGTACCGATGTGGAAGTCTATGAAACCAATGATGTAGCAGGTACCACATACCAGGTGACAACAATAAAGGATGGAGTGGAACCTGGTACGGTTGACGCCATGGTCATCTCCGGAACAAAGCCCACCTCTGCTGTAGCTCAGGCAGCGACTAAGGCAAATGATCAGTCCACCAAGTCCGTCATTGATACCACCAAGAATGCAGATGACGATAATGCCCATACAATCGACATCACCAACACTCTGGTGACCATTTCTCCGACCGGTGTTGTACTCCGCATTGCACCGTACATCATGATTCTGGCCGCAGGCATCATCCTGCTTCTTGTCAGCCGCCGCAAAAAGGCTGTTCAGGACTGAAACATGAATCAATAAAAAAGGACATGGGGTGGCTCCCTTCTCAGGAGCCACCCCGCCCATTCCTGCACGTATGCTGAGCAGAGGGCACGGGACACATGTCTTCTGCTCAGTATATGACAGGCCGTGAAAGGAAAGCATATGGACGACAATAAAGAAAAGATGGGAACGCCCGGCGAAGAGGCGGCTAGTGCACAGAAAAAAACAGCTCCTGTGGATGAGAAAACAGCTATGAAACAGAAACTGCATAAAAGGCATAAGCAGGCACTGAGAGATATCCTGATCCGCTTGGGTGTGCTTCTGCTGGTGGTGTATATCCTGTTTTTCCATCTGGTAGGTGTCACCAAGATGCCGAGCGGAGATATGTATCCCAGAATCGACGCAGGAGACTTTGTCCTGTACTATCGTCTGGAAAAGAACGACATCCATGCCCAGGATATCATTGTCTTTGAGAAGCCTACGGCATCCCTGGAAGCCTCGTATCAGGAGCATAAAGAAGCAGAAACACAGGCGGCTGCAGGAAAGACGTGGTGGAGGAAATCACTGGACTGGCTGGGATTTCGGGATCCTGCGGATCCGCCCAAGACACTCTTTGTCTGCCGCGTGGTGGCAGGCCCGGGGGATACCGTGGAAATCGGAAACTCCAGTCATCTGATCGTAAACGGAAACCCTCAGGTGGAGACCAATATTTTTTATCCAACCCCGCTGTATGAAGGCTTTGTCAGATATCCCTTGACGCTCGGGGATGGTGAGTACTTTGTACTTGCGGACTACCGGAACGGCGGCGCAGACAGCCGCTTCTTCGGAGCTGTGCGTTTGGACGAAGTGCTCGGCACCGTGATTACCATTGCAAGAAGAAATAATCTGTGAGTCCGGTCTGCGGGCGGAAAAGGCGGATGATGCGTTCCGCGGCGCAGAAGAAGAAACCGGAAGGAAAGGAGGCGCAGCATGGCAGACCATGATGATCTGAAAAACCCAGAGCCCCATGCGGCCCCGGAGAAAACACTGGTGGACAACATCATCGAACTGGCGCTCAGCGCCGGCGGCGGGGCAGTGACACTGCTGTCCGGCCTTCTTGCTGCTGTCCTGATTCTTTATTCCGGTTACGTGCTCTATGACACCTTTGCCACCGAACGCGCAGCGTCCTCCAATGCGTGGGACCTTCTGCAATATAAGCCGGAAATCCTGGAGGACAACGGATCTGCCCTGAATGCGGATGCGCTGGCGGAGATCAATGAAGACTACCGGGCATGGCTGACCGTCTATGATACGAACATCGATTACCCTGTTGTACAGGGCCCGGATGACTATTATTACGCGTATCATGACATTTACAATGAGTCTTCCCTGACCGGTGCCATCTATTTGGCTGCTGGAAACAGTGCAGACTTTTCGGATACCTATAACGTCATCTACGGCCACCACATGGATAACGGCGCCATGTTCGGAGGACTGGACCACATGACCGGTAATGAAACCGGCGTGGTGGTGACAAGAGACAAAATCTATGATGTCCAGTACTTCGCCGTCATCACAACCGACGCCTATGAACATGAGATCTACGATGTCGGCAACCGCAAGGATTCCGTGCTCGATTTCCTGCGCTCCGGTGGGGAAGGCGGCGTCGGTGTCGGGACGAATGTCGTCTACTTCAATGAGGAGGCGGCAGAGGATGCAGTCAAACTGGTTGCCCTCTCCACCTGTGCCAACGTAAACACCAACGGCCGTCTGGTTGTCATCGGGAAAATGACAGAGCACATCGTGATGAAGGATGTCACTGTGCAGAAGGTCTGGAATGACCGGGAGAATCAGGATGGCATTCGTCCTGCATCCCTGAAGGTGAAGGCAAGCGACGGAACCGAGGCCGTGCTGACAGAAAGAAACGGCTGGAAAGCGGTTGTCTCCCTGCCGAAGTATGACAATGCAGGAGAAATCATCTATACCTGGACGGAAGAAACGGTTCCCGGATATCACCTGACAGGCAATGTCACACAGGGTGATGTCACAACTCTGACCAACACGCACGTGCCGGCCACAAAAGTGGTCATGGTCCGGAAAGTGTGGACAGATGATGAGAACCGGGATGGAAAGCGTCCGGAAGAATTGACCGTGACGCTGAACAACGGCATTGCTGTCACACTGGATGAGGAAAATGACTGGAAGGCCACGGTTGCCGGTCTCTATGTCTATGAAAATGGTCAGCCGATTCAGTATGCCTGGACAGAAGGCGAGATCGAAGGGTATACGCTGACCGGGAATGAAACGCAAAACGATGAAACCACACTGACCAATACGCACGTGCCTGAGACAGTATCTCTGGGCGTTCAGAAGATCTGGCTGGATGCAGACAATCAGGACGGCATCCGTCCTGAGACGGTCACGGTGACGCTGTATGCAAACGATACAGCGGCAGGAACGGTCACGCTCAGTGAAGCGAATGAATGGACGGACACCATTGATAACCTGTATGTCAATGAAAACGGCCAGCCGATCGTTTACCGCTGGGAAGAAGAGAAGATTGAGGGCTATGAGCTGACCCGTGTCACAGAAGGCGCAGTGACAACGCTTGAAAACACACATATCCCTGCGACCGTAGACCTGACGGTTTCCAAGGTCTGGGATGATGACAGCAACCGGGACGGTCTGCGTCCGGGAAGCCTCAGGGTAACGCTCAGCAACGGACAGAGCGTGACGCTCAATGAGGACAATCACTGGACGGCAGGGATTGAAAACCTGCCGGAGTTCAGTGCAGGCAAGCGCATTATCTACACCTGGACCGAAGCCGATGTGCCGGGCTACACCCTGAAGAGCACGGTCACAGCAGGCCATGAAACCATTCTCACCAACCGTCATGAGACCGATAAGACGGTGGCGACAGTTACAAAAGTCTGGGACGATGACGGGAACCGGGATGGATTGCGTCCCGCCAACCTGAAGGTCACACTGTCCAACGGGACAGAAGTGACTCTGAATGATGAAAACCTGTGGACTGCCACTGTGGAAGGTTTGCCGGTCAATGAAAACGGTCAGCCGATCACCTACACCTGGACTGAGGAAGCCGTCACCGGATATACGTCGAGTGAGGAAGTCGCAGGAACAACCACCAAGATCACCAACCGCCATGAGATTGCCGTCACCGATCTTTCCGTGGTCAAGGAATGGGATGACGCAGACAATCAGGATGGCATCCGTCCTTCGGAAATCCATGTCGCTCTGACAGCCAACGGGACAGAGGTCGGATCGCTGACACTGAAGGCGGAAGAAGACTGGACAGGAACCATTAGAAACCTGCCCGTGAATGACGGCGGAGAGCCGATCAACTATCAGTGGACGGAAGGCAGCATCTCCGGATATACGCTGAAAAAGCCTGTCCTGGAAGGCACCCGCACAACGCTCATCAACCACCATACACCGGAAACGGCCACGCTGACGGTGCGCAAAGTCTGGGATGACAACAGAAACCAGGACGGCATCCGTCCTCCGGAAATCAAGGTCACCCTGAATGGCAACGGAACAGAGGTCGGATCCGTTACGCTCACTGAAGTGAAGACCTGGCGCGACTCCATTGAGAATCTCCCGGTCTATGCGAACGGACAGAAGATCACGTATGAGTGGACAGAAGACAGCGTCGATGGATATACGCTGACAGGCACGGAAGAGAAGGACCATGTCACGACTCTGACCAACCGTCACACCCCGGAAACAACGACCCTGAGTGTCCGGAAAGTCTGGGATGACGACAACGATCGTGACAGGCTCCGCCCGAGCATTCTGGCGGTCACACTTATGGCCAATGGAGAAGAAGCGGGAACCGTCAGTCTGAACCGGGCCAATGACTGGACCGCATCCATGGAGGATGTGCCGGTGTTTGCCGCAAGCGAGCGGATTGTGTATACCTGGAGCGAGGAAAGCATGGAAGGATACACACCGCAGGCCCCGAAGACGGAAGGCACTGTCACCACGCTGACCAACACGCATGTGCCGGCAACCGTGTCTCTGACCGTGGTCAAAGTCTGGGAGGATGACGGAGACCGGGACGGCAGACGTCCAGATACGCTCAGTGTCACCCTCATCGCCAATGAACATGAATACCGGACAGAAGAACTGACAAAGGGCAGCGGATGGACGACCACGGTGGAAGTGCCCCTGAATGAAAACGGCAGGGCGATCAACTACTCGTGGAAGGAAGCCGACGTGCCTGGCTATACCGGAAAACGCATTGTTGACGGCCATACAACCACATTTACCAACAGCCATACCCCGGCCACGACATCCCGGACCGTTGTGAAAGTCTGGAATGACGGGGACAACCAGGACGGTCTGCGTCCGCAGACCCTGCCGGTCTATCTCATGGCAGACGGTCAGCCGGTGCAGACGGTTACCCTGAGCGAAGCAAACCAGTGGACAGCCACGGCGGAAAATCTCCATGTCTATGAGCATGGCGTGCCGATTGTCTATTCCTGGCACGAGGACCCGGTCACTGGATATGACAAAGTCAAGGCGTCGACCAACGGACTGACGACGGTGCTGACCAATACGCATGTGCCTGCTGTACAGGACATGACGGTGAAAAAGGTCTGGAATGACGCGGAAAACAACGACGGATTCCGCCCGGATACCCTGAGTGTGAAGCTGCTCGCGGACGGCCAGCCGGTCGGCATCGTGGAACTGAAGGCAGGCAACAACTGGCAGGCCACACTGCCCGCAATGCCTGTGTTTGCCGCCGGAAAGCGCATTGTCTATACCTGGGACGAGGGTACGATTGAGCACTATACGCAGAACGGAGATGTCACGAGCGGAGAAGTAACAGTGCTCACCAACGAGCATGAGAACGAGCGCACGGTGGCCACAGTGATCATTGTCTGGGATGACGATGATGACCGGGACGGCGTGCGGCCGGACAGCGTGGAGGTCACGCTGTCGAATGGAACCGTGGTTACCGTCCGTGCATCGGAAGACTGGACAGCCACGGTGGAAAACCTGCCCAAGTACCATAACGGCGAGGAGATTCAGTACGGCTGGACCGAAGCGCCGGTCAGCGAGTATGAACAGACCGGGTACGAGACGGAGGGCACAGTAACCACCATTACAAATACGCACAGGATTGCACGGACCTCTGTCACGGTCGTCAAGGTCTGGGATGACGATGACAACCGCGACGGCATCCGTCCGGAAGCCCTGTATGCAACGCTGAGCACAGGGGATACCGTCAAACTGAATCAGGCAAACGGATGGAAAGCCACCATTTCGGACCTCCCTGTCTATGTCAATCATGGGCGTCAGATTATCTATACGTGGACAGAGGAAGTCCCCAAGGGATACAAACAGGCCTATCCGCAGACGGAAAACGGTGTCACAACCCTCAAGAATACCCATGAACCCGAAACGATTGACCTGACTGTGAAGAAAGTCTGGAAGGACACGGATGATTCCGCAAGACCGGGCAGACTGACCATGACGCTCCACGGCGGAGAGGAAGAAAAGACGGTCGTGCTCAGTGCGGGCAACCGCTGGACCGGAACGATCACCGGACTGTACCGGTACCGGAACGGGAAGGAAATCCAGTATACCTGGACAGAGCCCGCAGTGCCTGGATACAAGAAGACCGGTGAGAAGACAGAAAACGGTACGACCATCATCACCAATACGCAGCAGGAGACGGATGACCAGTATACCCTGACCATCCATTACGTGTATCCGGATGGAAGACAGGCTGCCCCGGATTATACGGCAGACCTTGCATCCGGCGCTCAGTACAATGTGGCGTCCCCGGTGATTGACGGCTATCTGGCCCTGACTCCGCTGGTGTCGGGCACCATGCCTGCAGAGGACGTGGAAATCACCGTCATCTATATCCCGGTCATGGGTGAAATCATCAGCCGTGATGCGGGCGCACCGCTGGGATTCGGCCGGATCCATATCGATACCGGCGATTGTCTGGAGTAACCTTCTCTGCGGATCGTGCGGGCACTCTCAGCGCCAGGAATATTTCCCGGCGCTGAGAACCGCTGCTGTGGAGAGAAAGGAGAGACCAATGAAGCGATTCGGAGCTGTTCTGACAGCCCTTGTGCTGCTCCTGTGCCAGGTTGGAGCAGTGGCGGCCGGAGCGGCTGAAAACAGTCTGGTGGTCGGCAACCCGACGCCGATGCGCGGCGAGTTTTTTACCGACATGTGGGGCAATGCCACCTCGGATATCGATGTGCGTGACCTTCTGCACCGCTATAACCTGATCATGTGGGATGAAGGCAGCAGCACGTTTACCGTGGACCCCTCCGTTGTCAGCCAGGTCGTGCTGATGGAAAACGAAGCGGGAGACCACACGTATGCGCTGGTCCTCCGGGATGATCTGTACTACTCGGACGGAAGCAGGATCACGGCCTGGGACTATGCGTTTTCCTATCTCTTCTCCATGGCCCCGGAGCTGGCTGAAATCAGCGCTTTGCCATTGAGAAACGAACACATTGCCGGCGCGGAAGCGTATCTTGCGGGAAACGGACCGCTTGCCGGGGTCCGGGTGCTCTCGGATACGATTCTGTATGTCACACTGGATCATGCGTACCTGCCGTTCTTTTACGAGGCAGGCCTCCTGAGTTGCAATCCCTACCCGATTTCCGTGATTGCCCCGGGCGTGCGCGTCCGGGATGACGGCGAAGGCGTGTATCTGTGCAATGCAGATCCTGCCGTCACAGAGCCGGTGTTCACCTCTGATCTCCTCAGGAAAACCGTCATGGATGAGGAAACCGGTTATCTCTCCCATCCCTCGGTGGTCAGCGGTCCATATGTTCTGACCGCCTTTGACGGGGTGACCGCAGAATTTGAAATCAATCCTTGGTATAAGGGCAACGCGGCGGGGGAAAAGCCGTCCATTGCACATCTGACCTATACACTGGCCGACAACGACACCATGATCGAACAACTGCAGAGCGGAGCATTCGGACTGCTCAACAAGGTCATGCGCACCGACCGGATTGAGGCAGGCATTCAGTCCACTCAGGACGGAACCCTTGCCATGGCGGATTATCCGAGAACAGGCCTGAGCTTCATCAGCTTTGCATGTGAAAAGCCGACCGTGTCCTCCGCGGCCGTCCGGAAAGCCATTGCGTACTGCATGGACCGGGATGCGGTGACGGCGGATTACACCGGCAGCTTTGGACAGCGGGTAGACGGATTCTACGGGATCGGCCAGTGGATGGTCGGCCTCGTGAACGGCACGCTGGATTTCACCGACGGAGCGCATGCGGAAACGGAGGCAGCGATCCGGGAAGAGATCAGCCTTGACCGCCTGATTCCCTATACGGTGGATATTGAAAAGGCCGTTTCCCTGCTCGAAGAGGACGGCTGGGTGCTCAACGGGAACGGCCGGCGCGAAAAGGACGGCGTCGTGCTGGATCTTCTTCTGGTGTATCCGGAAGGAAACAACATTGAGCCCTCGCTTCAGAAGAATCTGGCGGACAACCTGGAAAAGGCCGGAATCGGACTGACCATGGAAGCGGTCCCGATGGATGCGCTTCTGTCGAGCTGGTATCAGCAGAGTGAGCGCAAAGCGGACCTCATGTACCTGGCCACCAATTTTGACCTGGTCTTTGATCCCACGGTGCATTTTGGCGCGGACGGCAGCTGGAGTTATACCGGCTGCCAGGATACAGCGCTGCAGGAAGCCGCCGAAGCGATGCGCAGGACAGACCCCGGGGACGTGCTGAACTATCTGCGCCGCTGGGTCCTCTTCCAGGAACGCTTCAACGAGGTGCTTCCCATGCTGCCTGTTTACTCCAACCGCTATTATGATTTCTACACCTCAGACCTTCAGCAGTACCGGATTGCGGAGCACATTACATGGGGCGAAGCCATTGTCGGTGCAGAGCTGAAGCCGTAAATCTGCCCGCCGACAGAAAGGTCGGCAGGAAACATGAAAAGCCGGACGGACTGTCCGGCTTTTTGTGACCCTTTCCCCGTGGCTCGCAATTCCATGGGCTTTGTACTATAATGAATGCAGCGAAAAAACTGAATCCTTCATCCGATGGTCCCGGAAAGTGGATGCCCCGGCTCCAAAACGCGTGCTGCAGAGCAGGCAGGGGGAGAAAGCCGGCGGACCGCGGATAAGAGAAAACGAAATCAAAGAAAAGGAGCGACAGACGATGAGAAAACTGCTCTCATGCATCCTGATCCTTGCGATGCTGGTGACTTCGGCCGCTGCAGAGGAAGCGTATGTGAACGGGCTCGTGGGACTTCTGGAGAGCATCCAGCTGCCAAGAGACCGGGTGACGGTGAAAATGACAGCGGAAGAAACCCTCCAGGCAGTGGTTCAGGGCGAAGAAGGAATGACTGACCTGAGCCTGGATGCAGGCGGGAGCCGGCTGCAGCTTCAGGTCATGGAGGACCAGATCTATCTCGGCGTGGACGGCATGGTGCTGAACCTGAAATACGCAGACCTGCAGTCGATACTGACGCCGAAGGTGGATATGAACGTTGTGGTCGGACTGCTGCAGCTGGCAGCGGAACGGTTTATCATTCCGCATGCATCCGTGGATGCATCGGAGGGGCTGCAGATCACGTATGAGGTCACCGAGGAGGAACTGATCGAGGACCTGACAGGGTTTGTCGATACGGTCTTCAGCGAGGAAACGTATATTCATCCCCTGGAAGAGCTGCTGAATCTGCTTTCCAGGTTTTCAGATGAACCCCTGCCCACGGTGGAGCAGCTGATTGAGGCCTGGCAGACGGAAAAGGAAGATCTGAAAAAGAATCCCGGGGACTTTCATGTGGCCTTCCGCCTGCACATTGATGAGAAGTTTACAGAGATGGTGTGCAGCGGGGAAATCGGCACGTCGTCCAATCTGTATCTGATGGACTGGAATGCGCGATTTGCAGACGAATGCGTCACAGTGGATGGCAAACTGACCCAGAGGGTGCAGACCGCCTCCGGAACAAGAGACTATGACGTACCAGTCAATTATACCTATAACAGGGGCGTGTGGTCGTTTGACCTGGAAAACCCGAACCGGCCGTATGCGCTGCATGCCGAAGGCAGCCAGTCCGGAGGCAGGAGCCGGTTCTCTGTTACGGTGCGAAGGGGCAAAACGGTCAGTGATCTGGTTCAGGGAAATTACACCCTTTCTGAGGACAGCTTTTCTGCCATGATCAGCGTGACGAACAGAAGACAGGTCCCCTTTGTGATCTCGGCGGCCGTGGACGAACACCTGATCGACATCAGTGTGACTCTGCAGAACGGGCAGCGGCCCTTTGCGGTAAAACTGGTGCAGGAAAAGGGAGACCTCGCATACGGATGCCTGGAATTCGAGCAGTACGGTGAAGCGTACACACTGGTGTATGACGGAGAAAAGGCGGTCCTGCGCACTGATAGTTTGAATGTCATCATGACCGGTGCCTTTGAATCGGATCATGTCTATGTGCTCACACTGCATCCGGAATTTCCGAAAGAGCCGGAGCGGACAGAGAAGGATGCCTATGTTCGGCTTGAGTATGAAGGCGCGGAAGGAAACTTTGTGGTCACAGGGAAAGTCATCGATCCGGAGGGGACGACGATCTTTGAGGGACAGCTGAAGTGTGAACCCGCGGAGGGCATCACGGAGAAACTGTCCGAGGCGGAACAGGTGATTTATCTGACACCGGAGATGCTTCTGGAGCTGCTGACAGCTCAGTAACCGAGGAATGACAGGTGCCTTCTTTCTGCCTCCCTGTTGGAAAGTCCGGGGGAGCGGCAGGAAGAAGGCACTTTTCTGAAGAATACACGGGAAGAGAAGTGTTCAGCGGCATGTATAGTATCTGCTGAAAAAAGGCAAGACGAAAGCCGGCAGGCTCGGAAAAGGGGAAAGAGCATGAACCATGAAACAGCGTGCTTTCCGGACGGCACACCGATCGACCCGTGGTTTGAAAACACCCATGTGCCCTCCAGGAACGACATGGGCAGAAACTATGTTTTGACAGATTATGGCATTCTGCCCGGGGACTCTGTACAGACGAAGTCGATTCAGGCCGTCATTGACCGCGCGGCTGAGGAAGGCGGCGGGGTTGTGGTGGTGCCGCCGGGCATCTTCCGCACAGGCTCCCTGTTCTTCCGTCCCGGCGTGCACCTCTATGTGGAGGGCGGCGGTGTGCTCATGGGCAGCGATGACATCAGCGACTATCCCGTCGTGGACACCCGGATTGAAGGGGAGAGCTGCCTGTATTTTGCCGCGCTCATCAATGCGGATCACTGCGATGGGTTTACCATGTGCGGACCGGGCACAATTGACGGAAACGGCCTGCGCGCCTGGAAGGCGTTCTGGCTGCGGCGTGCCTGGAATCCCAAATGCACCAATAAGGATGAGCAGCGGCCGAGGCTGGTGTACATTTCCAACAGCTCCTATGTCACGGTGGCCGGACTGCATCTGCAGAACGCGCATTTCTGGACAAACCATCTCTACCGCTGTGACCATGTGCGCTACCTGAACTGTACGATCTATTCCCCGTATGAACCGGTGAGAGCGCCAAGCACGGATGCGATCGACCTGGATGTCTGCCATGACGTGCTGATCAGACACTGTGACATGCACGTCAATGATGATGCGGTTGTGCTCAAGGGCGGGAAAGGCCCCTGGGCGGATCAGCAGGAGGAGAACGGAAGCAATGAGCGCATCCTGGTGGAAGACTGTCACTACGGGTTCTGCCATGGCTGCCTGACGGTGGGATCGGAAGCCGTGCACTGCCGGAACATCATTGTCCGGCGGATTACGGTGGATTCCGGATACAATCTCCTCTGGCTGAAAATGCGTCCGGACACCCCGCAGCACTATGAGTATATCCTGGTGGAGGATGTGCAGGGCAGGGTGACCAACTTCTTCCAGCTGCGTCCCTGGACACAGTTCTATGACCTGAAGGACCGCAAGGAGATTCCGCTCTCCTTTGCGGATCATATCACGATGCGCCGCTGCCGTGTGCAGTGCGAAACCTGCTTTGATGCCCAGCGCAATGATGCGCAGTACCGCGTGTCGGACCTGGCCTTTGAGGATCTGGAGATCCAGGCGGAGAACCCGGGAAATCCATTCTGGGAAGAATAACAGGGCTTTGCCATGAAATGCGCACTCCGGAAAAACGGAGCGCGTTTTCATCTGCAGACGAGGAAGGATTTCTCACGCATCGTCGATCTTACAGTGCAGCGGATCCCGGGAAACAACCGGCCGAAAGAGTGGGCGTTCAAGATTGACAGCATCGACGGGGCAGGCTATCATTACAGACAGAACAACAGATGACACACCGGCAGTGCAGGACGTCCCGAAAGGGAAGACCTTTGCGCAGCCGGAGGAAAGGAAACACGATGGCGAGAAATACGGATCCGGGGCTCAGAAACCGGATGATGTACTGTGTTTTTGTCCGCAATTACAGCGAGGAAGGCACGTTTCGAAAGGTGCAGGAGGATCTGGACCGCATCCGGGATCTTGGGACGGACATCGTCTGGCTCATGCCGATCCATCCGCTCGGTGAGCTGAACAGAAAGGGATCCCTGGGCAGTCCCTATGCGATCCGGGACTACCGGGCTGTCAATCCGGAATTCGGCACCATGGACGACTTCCGGTCCCTGGTGGATGCCATTCATGCGCACGGCATGCAGTGCATGATTGACGTCGTCTACAACCATACCGCACCGGACTCCTGGCTGCGGGAGCATCATCCGGAATGGTTCTATCACAAACCGGACGGCTCCTTTGGCAACCATGTCGGGGACTGGAGTGACATCATTGACCTGGATTACACGAAGCGGGATCTCTGGGAGTACCAGATTGAGACGCTGTGCATGTGGGCCGGGATCGTCGATGGATTCCGGTGTGATGTCGCGCCGCTGGTGCCGCTGGACTTCTGGAAGGAAGCCCGCAGGCGCGTGGAGCAGGTGCATCCCGGATGCCTCTGGCTCTCGGAGTCCGTCGAGCCCTCCTTTATCCGGGCGATCCGGGCCATGGGCCTGCCGGCCGCATCCGACGGGGAAATCTATCAGGCATTTGACATGGCCTATGACTATGACATCTATGGAAAGTATGCCTCGGCCCTGACCGGCGAAGGAACGCTCGAGGCGTTTGTGGAGGTACTTGACGCGCAGGAAGGCATCTATCCCGACAACTATGTCAAGCTCCGCACGCTCGAGAACCATGACCGCCCGCGCGCGGCTGCGCTCATCCCGGACGCGCGCAGCAGAAGAAACTGGACAGCGTTTGCGTTCTTTGCCAAAGGAATTCCGCTGGTCTATAACGGGCAGGAATGCTCGTGCACACAGCGGCCGAGCCTGTTTGACAGGGACCCGGTGCGCTGGGGAGAGGGTGAAGACATGTCCGCCCTTATCCGGAGACTGTGCGAGATCCGCCGGGACGCGCTGTTTACATGCAGCAGTTTCTCTGCCAGGACGCTGGGGGAAACCGTCATAGCGGAGCACCGCGCAGGGGAAAAGCGGATGATCGGGTGCTTCTGCACAAAAGGCAGGGGAGGCGTGGTGAGCGTCGATCTCCCGGACGGTGAATACCGGAACCTGATCGATGACAGCACGGTCCGCGTCGACCAGGGCCATCTCGCGCTTGGCGGCGAGCCGGTGATTGTGAAAAGCGAAACAGCATGACATGCTGAGAATAAGAAAGAAGGTCATTTCATGACACGCTCCGCAGGAATTCTGATGCCCGTTTCCAGTCTTCCCGGGCCCTACGGGATTGGCTCGTTTGGGAAAGAGGCGTATGACTTTGTGGACTTTCTGGAGAAATCCGGACAGACCTACTGGCAGATTCTGCCGCTCAATCCGCCCAACCACGATAAGTCCTTTGACACGCCCTATCAGTCCTTCTCCGCCTTTGCGGGAAACCCGTATTACATTTCCCTTGATGCGCTCATTGAGGAAGGCGTGCTGACACGGGAAGAGTGCGACGCGGTGGACTTTGGGAATAATCCCGTTCGGGTGGATTACGACAAACTGTATACCCTGCGCTTCCCGCTGCTCCGCAAAGCCTACGAGCGCAGCCGCATTGCGGAAAATCCGGAGTACCAGCGGTTTCTCCAGGACAACGCCTGGTGGCTGAATGACTATGCCCTGTTCATGGCCCTGAAAGCGTTCTTTGGCGGGCGTGAGTGGACGGACTGGCCGGAGGACATCAGCAGGCGCTGGGGCTATGCCGTGGATTATTACAACCGCACGCTGTATTTTGATGTGGAATTCCACAAGTATACGCAGTTCAAGTTTTTCCAGCAGTGGAATGCGCTCAAGCAGTATGCCAATGAAAAGCAGATCCGCATCATCGGGGACATCCCGATCTACGTGTCCTTTGACAGCACGGATGTGTGGGTGCACCCGGAGCTCTTCCAGCTCGACGAGAACAATCACCAGATCACGAAGGCCGGCTGTCCGCCGGACGCATTCTCGGCTGACGGCCAGATCTGGGGCACGCCGCTGTACCGGTGGGAGAAACACCGGGAGAACGGCTATGGCTGGTGGATGGCCCGGCTCTGGATGAATTTCCAGCAGAGCGATCTTCTGCGCATTGACCACTTCCGCGGGCTGGATGAATACTTCTCGATCCCGGCGGGCAGCAAGACGGCCAAAGACGGACACTGGGAACCCGGCCCGGGCATGGAACTGTTCCGGAAAATGTGGGAGAACATGGGTTACAAGCCGGTGATTGTCGAGGACCTGGGCTTTATGACGGAATCGGTGCGCGCCATGGTGCGGGATACCGGATTCCCGAATATGAAGGTGCTGCAGTTCGGGTTTGAGAAAGACGATTTCGGAGCAGCCAACAGTTACCTCCCGCACAATATTCCCGAACACTGCGTGGTCTACCCCGGCACGCATGACAATGACACCATTGACGGATGGTTTGCAGGGCTTGACGCGGAAGACCAGGCGATGATCCGGCGGTATTTCGGGTGCGAGGAGCTCCCGGCTGCAAGGATGCATGAGGTGTTTGTGCGCGCGGCCATGATGGTGCGCGCGGAAACCTGCGTGATCCCGATCCAGGATTACCTTGGGCTGGGGAGTGAGGCGCGCATCAATGAACCGTCGCATCTGGAAAACAACTATCACTGGCGCCTGAAGCCGGGCAGCCTGACCGGGGAACTCGCCCAGGCGATCTTCGAAACCACAAGAAGGTACGGCCGCCTGAACTGGGATTCAGACTTCGTGAAACTGACGTTTGCCGAGAGGCTTTCCTGAAGACGACATACAAAAACCCTGGGGCTGTTGGGCTCCAGGGTTTTGTACGTCCTGAAAAGGATTATCTCTGCAGGTTGATCAGGCCGCTGCGGCAGGCATCAAGGAGCTGCATGAGGTCATTCATGCGCTCTTTGAGCAGGCGCCCGCGGTCGGTATCGATGACATATTTCCGCTCGGCAAAGGTGGTGAACTCATACGACTGGGAGTGAATGTCCCTTCCGGTCTCCTGGGCATCGCGCAGGGTGGTGAAGGGCTGATGGGACATGAGACGCATGCCGTGGCTGTTGGAGATGAGCGTATAGCCGGCGATCCCGGTGGTCTTCTGGTACGCCTTGCAGAACCCGCCGTCGATGACGACAAGCTTTCCTCCGGCCTTGAGCGGGCTTTCCCCGTGTGTCACCCGGATCGGGGTGTGGCCGTTGACAATGCAGGCGGTCTCCTCCTCCAGACCGAACTCAGCGAGGATCTCCCGGCACTTGGCCTCCGAATTGTACCATTCGTAGTAGGGATTGCGCGGCTCGTGCCATGCGCGCTCATCCGGAATGAAGGCGCGGGCAAAGGTCTTGATCTGCCGTCCGCAGACCGGGGAATCTGTGCCGCACCAGAGGTACCACATGAAATCCAGTGCCGGCTGATCGCCGGTATAGAAGGCGCGGCGGGCGACCTGGTCGGCATAGTCCATGAGCGCTTTGCCTCCGCGCAGGATGCCGCCCAGCTTTTTCCGGAGGAATGTGCCGTCCGCATTGAGCGGGACGCAGCCGTGGAAGAGCAGGTTGCCGTTGAAGGTGCGGTACATCCATCCGCGGCGGTAGAGGAAGGCGACATGCTCGTGCAGACGCAGGGAATGCGTAAAGGCGCGCTTAAGGCCGGTCATGACCTGCGTTTCCTCCGGCGTGAGCGCATAGGGATCGGCGGTGAAATCCACAGTGGGGAGCGGAACCTCCTTGAGCGGCCAGTTTTCGCCGTCAATTTCAATGGTGTGATGCTCCAGGTCCATCCGGTGGAGCAGCAGCCGGTCCTCCATCTGGAATTCCGGGTTCCGGCGGATCAGCTGGCCTTCCAGCTTGAACATCATGACATTCACAGCCTGGACCATGGCCTTATCCGGGGGAAGATCCGGAAACAGTTTTTCCGCAAACAGGGTCAGCTCGCGCAGCGGGATACCGTACCCGCGTTCCAGAATGTCCATGTTGCCGTAGGACAGGGAATTGCGCAGGACACCCGCAATGCAGCAGGTGCTGCCTGAGGCCGCACCCATCCAGAGGACATCATGGTTGCCCCATTCAATGTCCACGGAGTGATGATGCATGAGGATATCCATGATGCTGTCGGCATGCGGGCCGCGGTCAAAGATATCGCCCACGACGTGCAGGCGGTCGACAGCGAGGTTCTTGATGAGGACTGTGAGCGCGATGAGCAGGCTGTCCATGCTGTTCGTGGTGATCAGGGTTTCAATGATCGCGTCGTGATAGCGCCTGCGGTTGCCTTCCTGCTCGGTTTCCTCTCCGGCTTCATCGTTCTGGTAGTGCATGAGTTCGTCGAGCAGGAACGCCCAGTCTTCGGGCATGGAACGGCGGACTTTGTCGCGCGTATACTTGGAGGACAGCATTCTGGCCAGGTGCACCATATGCTCGACCTGCTGCTTGTACCAGGCGGAGGGAATCTCTCCCTTCTGGTGGTGCTGCTTGAGGATGGCGTCTGGATAATAGATGAGCGTGCACAGTTCATCGGCCTCGCGCACCGACAGGTCCGGAAGCCACAGGTGCACTTTTTCCCGGATGACGCCGGAGCAGTTGTTCATGATATGGCAGAACGCTTCGTATTCCCCGTGAATATCGCTCATGAAATGCTCAGTGCCCTTGGGCAGGCTGAGCTGAGCACTGATACGGGTGATTTCCGTGCACAGGGCTTCAATGGTGGGGTACTGTTCCCCCAGAAGACGCAGGTATTTCAGTGATGCGGAAGACGGCTGTCCTTCCATCTTGCGGCCTCCTTTGTGCGCGGGAGGAAGGCCGGACGCGGTCTTCTCCCCGGGATGAATCGGTTTCCGGATCGGGTGATGAATATAGTATGCCTTCTGTTATGCCGGAATTCAAGTGTTTTTTAAACCCTTCTGCACAGGAAAAAAGAAAAATCCCTGCCGCAGGGCAGGGAAGCAGATGCAGAAGGACTCCTCACCAGATGAGCGAGGCAAAGGTAACCACCAGCGGAATGGTCAGAAGGGAAAAGAGCGTGGAGATCACGACAGTTTCCACCGCGTACGGATAATCCCGGTCATAGAGCTGCGCATAGACGGCGACATTCGAGCCGACAGGACAGGCAACGGCGAGCAGAAGCGCCATTTTCATGCTGTGCATGGACTCCGGGAGCAGGGCGAGGAGGAGGACGGAAACCAGCGGAACGATCAGCAGTCTAACCGCGGAAACAGCATAGTTTGCTTTTCTGCGGAACATGCCCGGAATATCGGTCTGCGCCAGATAAATACCGACGGTAAACATGGCCAGGGGCGTGTTCAGGGATGCGACTGAGGACAGGCAGCTGGTGATGACGCCGGGCAGGGGAATGCGGGAGAAAAAGAGGAACAGGCCGATGAGAATGGCAATCATGAACGGCGCCCTGATGAGCTTCTTCGGCCTGAAACCGCTGAGGATGGACTGGCCGGTCAGGATGGAGACGCCGTAGGTCCACTGCCCAATATTGAGAAAAGCGATAAAGCAGGCGACATAGAACACAGCGCCCTGTCCCACGGAGGCGAGGATCAGGGGGATCCCGAAGAAACCGGGATTGGAGAAGGCGCCAGAAAAGGCCGCGACGGCATCCTTCCTGAAAAACAGACGGGCGATCAGGATGGAAACAGGGAGCAGGACGAGCGCCGCGGCGGCACTGAGCAGGATGCCGGTCACATGCTCCGGGGTGTACTCCACCAGAAAACTGTTGATGATGACAGCGGGCAGGGCCAGATGAATCAGAAGATTCCCAAGCGTTTTGCTGCCCTCCTGAGAAATCTTGCGGGTTTTAAACAGGACAAAGCCGATGAAGGCCAGGAGAAACATCTGCAGGATCTGCCGGACAAGTGTGCCTATCATATCCATCGGGATTCCCTCGCTTACAGGTATTTTTTCAGCCGGTCAAAAACGGTGCGGTAGGCCGCGGCATCAAAATGAATGCCGTCCTGGGTGTGCTCCAGCTGCAGGCAGCCCTGTGCGTCCTTCAGCCCGTCATTCACATCGATATAATGGAAGCCGAACTCGGCGGCCAGTTTTTCCACCATGCGGTTGGCCCGGTCGATGTTTGCATTGGTGCGCACCTTCATGCCGGGATTGTCCTTTGCGCCGGGCGCATCCGGATTGACGGGGTAGTAGGCCATCATATAGACGACGGTTTCAGGCAGCTGGTCACGGATGATTTCGCAGATCTTCCGGTAGTTGGAGGAGAGGTGTTCATACCAGTCTTCGCCTTCCGGCATGGGCCTGATGTCGTTGGTTCCGATATTGATAAACAGCTTGCTGGGCTGAAGGTCGAGCAGCATGGGGCCGATGGCCGCGAGGAACTCATCGGTTGTATAGCCGCCGATCCCGCGGTTGTAGGCGGTGGGGAGACCTTCGTTGATGCAGTATTCCACAACAGGAAACTGCTCCATGAGAGAAGAACCGGTAAAGAGGACCTGGCCTTTGCGGATATAGGCATTCTGCTGACGGAAACTGGTCAGCTTTTTTTCTTTTTCCCGGGCAAAGTGGGCCATCAGGGTCTGCATGACCTGCTGCCGGATCTGATCTGCGGGGATCTTGTTGTCTGCCATGTGAACCGCTCCTTTGTGATGCATACTGGCTGACAGGCGGCTTTCCTGAAAAGGATGGTCTATTCAGCCAGGATTCATTGTGGACCAGCATACACGGTTTGTCAATCGAGAAAGGACAGGATGTTTTTGTGAAAAGTCGCCGGGATCATCTGCCGATGCTTTTCTTTGGCCGGGAAATGGTGTAAAATGCGGCAAAACACAACGAGAGAGAAGTGAGCAATCATGCGGTTTCCGGAAAAGGAAATTCTGTTAAAAGACGGCAGACGCTGTATCCTCAGGCCGACAGGTCCGGAATATGCACTGGAAATGATTCAGTACATGAAAGAGACCTCGGCGGAAACGCCGTATCTCCTGCGGTATCCGGATGAGGTCAGCTATACAGAGGAAAAAGAGCAGGAACTGCTGAAATTCGTGCAGGATGAGCCCGGCTCGGTCATGATGATGGCGCTGGTGGACGGACGCGTCGCCGGCAACTGCAGCGTGTCAGGCTATGGGCCCAAGCGCAAGGTCCGCCACCGCTGCTCTGTGGCGATTGCTCTGTACCGGGAGTTCTGGAATCTGGGCATTGGAAAAGCGATGCTCGGGTATCTTGAGGAACTCGCCCGGGAGATCGGGTATGAGCAGATGGACCTGGAAGTGGTTGCCGACAACACGCGGGCACAGGCGCTCTACAGGAAATGCGGGTTTGTGGAAAGCGGAAGGCATCACCGGGCACTGCTGTTCGATGACGGCACATATCATGATGAAATCCTGATGTACAAAGAACTGTAAGCACAGAAAAGAACGCCTCGGAAGGCGTCGCTTCGTAAGGAAGTGCCGCCTTCGAGTGATACACATTCTCATTCTGTGCTTGATAAAAATTGGGGAAGGGTATTGACCTTACAGCAAACTGCAATGATATAACGGTTTCAGAAAGGAGGTGCATGATATGACGATCAAGGAATTTGCCCGTCTCTGCGGCTGTAATCCGCAAAGTCTTCGTTATTATGATCATGTAAATCTGCTGAAACCGGTTAAGGTAGATCAATGGTCAGGATACCGTTTTTATGAGGAGGAACAGGCTCTTGCCTTTGTAAAGATCAAAAATCTTCAAAAGGCTGGGTTTACCATTGAAGAGATAAAAGAACTCCTTGGTAAGGATAATCTTGTGATCTACAAAGCCTTCGATGCTAAAATTGCAGAGGAGGAGAAAAGATTGCAGGAAATCAAAGCTATCCAGAAGTCATATCAGACCGAAATGACAGATATGAAGAAAAAACTGGAAACCATGCGCGATATGGTGAAAAAATCCATGGAGGCATATGATCCTACTGAAGAATTCGGCATAGACAGAGATACATATTCTCAAATGATAGAAAGTGTTAATGGGTTCTTTGAAAGCATGATAAGCCGCAGTGATGATAGTGATTTTGAGTATTCGGAATACTCTGAGAGCGATGAATCTGTTGAAGAACTGGAATATGTGAATATGCTGAACAACCCTGACTATGAGATCGTTTATGAAAAGCATGGCTGGAGCTTTGTAAAAGAATTCTTCTCAGAGTTTTCTACACTTAATGAAGGGCAAGATTATGCTTTAGAATTCCATCTGTGCCCGAGCAAACGCAATCACACTGCATTTGCGAACACGGTGCTTGGTATGCTTTTGAACTGCAATCCCGATGACCTCGATAACAAAAGGTCTCTGAGTTGTAATACGACGGATTCCAAGGATGGGCAAAACCATTTTTGGATGCTGAAACGGAAATAAGATTGTGAATGCGAGTTTCATTTAATATTTCATGCGAAACAGCAGTACGAGTTGATGTCCGTGCTTATAGCGAGCATCGGATTTTGCCCCACAAAATCCGAAAACCGGCGTGACCGCAATGGTCACGCCGGTTTTATATCCTTTTGAGTCGGTAATTGCAACTCCAAAGCAGCTTCCTTATGAAGTGCTGCTTGAGTGAGATGTTCTTTTTTACGTGGATAATGGGGATCAGTCGTCTTTCCGGGCATGCCGGATATCCCGGATGGCCTGGCGTATTTCTGCTTTTCTCACGGCGCGGGAACTGAGCCGGGGCAGCCGGACATCCCCTTTGGTGGCGAGCGCCAGGAGCATCATGGCAGCATATGAAAGAAAAGCCACTTCCTCTTTATTGTGTTCAGAATAAAGAGTACAACAATTCCCATGCGTCTGCAAGAACCAATCGCACATACGCGGGAGGCCTTCTCCTGCCTGATGCAGGCATGAAAAAAGGAAGGGAGCCGCAGCTCCCTTCCCTGAGTGATTCAGGCGTGGATTATTCGCCAATGGTGCAGTACATGAAGTACTTGTATCCCAGAGGATTGGCGAAGAAGCCCTTGACATCCTTTTCGAGCATGTAGATGTCGGTGTAGTAGTACAGAGGCGTGATAGCGCCGGTGCTCATGAGCAGGTCTTCTGCAGCATGCATCATGCCATAGCGGGCATCCTTGTCGGTGCAGGTCTTGATGGCAGCGATGGCAGCATCATAGGTCTGAGCCCAGGTGCCGTTCTCCACCTTCACATCGGAACCATAGGGGGTCAGGTCGATGGAGTAGATAGCCACATCGGCATTCTCGCCCTTGCCGAACTGGGAGTCATTGTTGCCGGAGCCGGAAACCCACATATCCAGGAAGGAGATCGGGTCATTGTAGTCAGCCAGCCAGCCGTTGCGGGCAACAGTGTAGTCGCCGTTCTTACGGGTGTTCAGGAAGGTGTTCCATTCCTGGTTGGTCAGGCTCATGTTGATGCCCACGCCGGAGACAACGCTCTGCAGGTATTCGCCGATGGCCTTGTGGCCTTCGCTGGTGTTGTAGAGGTATTCAACAGCGGGGAAGTTGGTGAACTGCTGGGTAGCCTCGTCGAAGGTGTAGTACTTCTTGAGGGTTTCCATCGCGGTAGTCCAGTTGGCTTCGTATGCGTCAGCAGAGGTGTCCCAGTAGCCGACATACTCGTCAGAAGGACCAGCGTTCTCATAGAACTGCTTGATGCCGTCAGCATCGGTCAGGCCCAGAGCGACGAAGGAAGAAGCGGGCTGCTGGCCGGCCTTGCCGATTTCGGTGACGATGTAGTTGCGGTCAAAGAGGAGGCCGATGGCGAAACGGATTTCAGCGTTGGCCTTGGCAGCCTCAGCACCGGTCAGTTCAGAGCCTTCCGGCAGCAGGTTGGCGTTCATGTTCCAGGAGACATAGTAGGTGCCCATCTGGGAACCGACGAAGAACTCGTCAGGATACTGCACCTTCAGGTTGTCGATTTCAGCGTTGGGAACGTCATCGATCAGTTTCCAGTCGCCGTTCTGGAAGTTGGCCAGCATGTTGTTGGCGTCATCAGACAGATAGAACTTGATTTCGTCCATCTTGATGGTGTCAGCCAGGAAGTAGTTGGGGTTCTTGGTCAGGGTGATCACAGAGTTGTGATCCCAGCCGGTCATGGTGTAAGGACCATTGCAGACATAGGTTTCAGGAGCGGTTGCCCAGGCTTCGCTGGCCACGATGTCCTCACGGACAGGCAGGAAGGTCGGGAAAGCGAGCAGCTCGTTCCAATAGCTTACGTCGTTGTTCAGGGTCACAACCAGGGTCTTGTCGTCGGTGGCTTCCACAGCCAGCTCGTCCGGATAGCCCTTGACCACTTCGAACATATAGCCGTAGTCAGCGCCGAGTGCGGAAGAAGCAGCGCGCTTCCAGGCAAACTCGAAGTCCTTGGCGGTGAGATCCTTGCCGTCAGACCACTTCAGGCCGTCTACCAGGGTGTAAGTGTAGGTAGCGGTGCCGTCTTCGTTGACCACAGCAGCAGGAAGCTCGGTGGCGCAGGCAGGCACGATGCCCAGAGCGCCGTTCTCGTCCATGGCCCAGTTGCTCAGACCGGTGAACAGGTGAGCGATCATGGTTGCACCGTCAACAGCGGAGTTGAGAGCCGGATCAAGTGTGTCGGGTTCAGAAGCGATGCAGACGTTGATGCTGGTCTTGCTTTCTTCAGCAGAAGCCAGAACAACACAGGAGAGCACCATCAGGACAGCCAACACAAGTGCAAGCAGTTTCTTCATGGTATGTTCCTCCAATAAATATTTTTTCAAAAATGCGCAGCTTTTCATTACGCATTCATGAATCAGAATGAAAGGGCGGGAAAAGCGGGTCAGCCGATTTCCCGGACGCGGTGGCAGGCCACAAAATGGCCCTTTTCCACTTCCTCAAACGGCGGCATGCTCTGTGCGCAGGCTTCCGTGGCATGAGGGCAGCGGGTGCGGAAAGGACAGCCGGACGGTGCATTGAGCGGGCTGGGAATGTCTCCATTGAGCACAATGCGCTTGTTGGCGCGTGCCGCTTTGGGGTCCGGCAGGGGAACGGCGCTGAGCAGCGACTGGGAATAGGGGTGCAGCGGGTGAGAGTAAATCTCCTCGGCATCGGCCAGTTCCACCATCTTGCCCAGGTACATGACCGCAATGCGGTCGGAAATGTGGCGCACCACCAGCAGGTCATGGGCAATGAACAGGTAGGTCAGGCCCAGCTTATCCTGCAGATCATCAAACATATTGATGACCTGGGCCTGAATGCTCACGTCCAGAGCGGAGACCGGCTCGTCGCAGACAATGAATTCAGGATTGACCGCGAGCGCGCGGGCAATGCCGATGCGCTGACGCTGGCCGCCGGAGAATTCGTGGGCATAACGCGAGGCATGCTCGCTGTTCAGTCCGACATAGCCCAGAAGCTCGAGCACACGGTCATTGCGCTCCTGCTTCGTGGAGTAGAGGTGGTGGACATCCAGAGGCTCGGCGACAATGTCGCTGACGGTCATGCGGGGGTTCAGGGAAGAGTAGGGATCCTGGAAGACCATGGTGGCCTTCTTGCGGAATTCCTTCAGGGATTCCTTGGAATTGATTTCCTTCCCGTCATAGATGACCTGACCGGCTGTGGGCTGATACAGATGCAGAATCGAGCGGCCGACGGTCGTCTTGCCGCAACCGGACTCGCCGACCAGACCCAGGGTTTCGCCGCGGCGGATAGAGAAGGAAACATCGTCCACCGCCTTGAGAGGCTTGGAGCGGAAAAAGCCCAGGTTGATATTGAAATACTGTTTGAGGCCTTTGACTTCCAAAAGGGTATCATTCTGTCTCTCAGACATGGTCCTGGCCTCCTTCCACAGTGATTTCGCCGCGGTCTGCAGCATCCTTCACATTCATCCAGCAGCTGGAAAAGTGGGTTTCGCCGACCTGCATGCGCGGAGCGCGCTCGGTGAGACAGACTTTCATCGCATGGTCGCAGCGGGGTGCAAAGGGGCAGCCCTTGGGCATGTTCAGCAGATCGATCGGGGTGCCGGTGATGGGCTGCAGGCGCTGACCGTTGTTCTCATCCCGGGGAATGGAACGCATCAGGCCCTTGGTGTATTCATGCGCGGGGGTATAGAAGATTTCATCAGCCGTGCCGCGCTCACAGATGCTGCCGGCATACATGACGATGACTTCGTCACACAGCTGGGCGACAACACCCAGGTCATGGGTGATCATGATGATGGCCATGCCCAGTTTCTTCTGCAGGTCCTGCATGAGTTCCAGGATCTGCGCCTGAATTGTGACGTCCAGGGCTGTGGTGGGTTCATCGGCAATGAGAATATCGGGTTCGCAGGCCAGCGCCATGGCAATCATGACGCGCTGGCGCATGCCGCCGCTCAGTTCGAAGGGATACTGCTTCAGTCTCCTCCGGGGTTCGTTGACATTGACGAGCTGCAGCATTTCCAGGGCTCTGTCCCAGGCCTGCTTGCGGTTGCGGTCCGTGTGCAGGCGGATGGCTTCCACCAGCTGATGTCCGATGGTGTAGGTGGGGTTCAGGCTGGTCATAGGGTCCTGAAAGATGATGGAGATGCGGTTGCCGCGCACTTTGCGCAGGATGTTTTCATCGGCGCCGACCAGTTCTGTTCCGTCAAGTTTTACGCTGCCTCCGACGATTTTGCCTGTAGGGGCAAGAATCTGCATGATGGAGTAGGCTGTGACGGACTTGCCGGAGCCGGATTCGCCCACGATGCCGAGCACTTTGCCGCGATCAAGTTCAAAGGAGACACCGTCGACGGCCTTGACTTCACCGGCGTCGGTGAAGAACGAAGTATGCAGGTCTTTTACTTCCAGCAATGCCATAATGTTTCGTACCTTTCCGGCCTTATTTGCCGCTGTTGTTTGTTATGCGTTCAGCTTGGGATCGAAGGCGTCCCGCAGTCCGTCACCGAAGAGGTTGAGGGACAATACGATCAGGCAGATCACGATCGCAGGGATCACCAGACGATAGGTGTACGACGTGATGCCGTTGAGCGCATCGGAGGCCAGGGAACCCAGGGAAGGCATTGGCGCATTGACGCCCAGGCCGAGGAAGGAAAGAAAGCTTTCCGTAAAGATGGCGTTGGGGATCTGCAGTGCTGTGGAAATGATGATCACGGAAATGCAGTTGGGGAGCAGGTGCTTGCGGATGATCCAGCTGCCCTTGGCACCGGTGGCCTGGGCAGAGAGCACATATTCCTGTTCACGCAGGGACAGGATCTGGCCGCGGATCAGGCGGGCCATGCTGACCCAGTAGAGAAGACCGAAGACGATGAACATGGAAATAATGTTTGCACCGATCTTTTCAAAGATCGTGTTTTCCACGTTCAGTGTCTTGCCGAGCACAACGCTCAGAAGAATGATGACCAGCATATCGGGCAGGGAATAGATCATATCGACAATGCGCATGATGATGATATCCACCCGGCCGCCGCAGTAGCCGGCGATGGCGCCGATGGTCATGCCGATGATGAGAACAATGATGCTGGCAAAGAAGCCGACCGCGAGGGAAATGCGGGTGCCGTAGACGACACGGATGAAGTAGTCACGGCCGTGGGCGTCAGTGCCGAAGATATGGGGGAAGAGCTTTTCGCCTTCCTCCATGCGCTTGAGCTCGGTTTTGCCCCAGGTGAAGGGGGCCAGGTTGTTATAGGAAGCATCCACGGGCTTTCCGGGCCGCACACCGAGCATGGCGTCATACGAGTAGGGCCATACCATGGGCAGGACAATGCTGGAAAGCGTGATGAGAAGAATCAGAATCAGACTGACGGTGGCCACCTTGTTTTTCAGCAGGCGTTTGCAGCCATCCTTAAAGAAGGTGCTGGAGGGACGCATGCGGGAAATATACTGCTTGTCCTCTTCGGTGGCAGGGAGAAACGCGTTGGGATCCAGATGCATGCTGAAGGGCTTGTTGGCGCTGAACAAATGTGTTTCCCCCTTTCTCAATCAAACTCAATGCGCGGGTCGACCACTTTGTAGAGCAGGTCGCTCACAAGGTTCATGATGACGATCAGGGAGGCCAGGAAAATCGTGGTGCCCATGATCATGGTGTAGTCACGGTTGGTGATGCTCTGAACGAACTGGCGGCCGATGCCCGGCACGGCGAAGATCTGCTCTACGACCATGGAACCGGTCACGATGAAGGCCAGCATGGGTCCAAAGTAGGTGATGACAGGGATCAGGGAGTTTTTCAGCGCATGGCCGAAAATGATGGACCAGCGGGAGACACCCTTGGCCTTGGCTGTGCGGATATAGTCCTGTCCCAGCACGTCGAGCATGGAGGAACGGGTCAGACGCGTGATATAGCTCATGGGATACAGCGACAGTGTGATGACCGGCAGAACCAGACCGCCCTGTGCAGCACCGTTGGCCGGAAGCCATTTCAGGCTGACGGAGAAGACGATGAGCAAAAACGATCCCATAATAAAGGAGGGCATGGACACGAAGGCGGTCGTGATGACCATGATCACCTTGTCCAGAAACGTGTTGCGCCGGATAGCGGCGGTTGCGCCGAGCACAATGCCGATGACGGCAGCAAGTCCGGCTGCGATCAGGCCGAGTTTGGCAGAGGTCTTCATGCCGTCGGCAATGATATCAATGACCATGCGTCCGCGCTGCTTGAGCGACGGGCCGAAGTCAAAGCGGGTGACAATATCGCGCAGATAGGTGACGTACTGTTCCAGCAGCGGTTTGTCCAGTCCGTATTTGGCTTCCAGGGCTGCCTGGGCTTCCTTGGAAATGGCCTTCTCCCCGACGAAAGGACCGCCGGGAACGGCGTGCATCACGAAAAATGTCACTGTAATGACGATCCAGATCGTCAGGACAGCCAGCAAAATTCGCTTGAGTACATAAAAAAACATCTTGGAACTCATTGACTCTACTCCTGTCAGCCGCAGCATTTTGCCCTGTCTGCAGAAAAAGCTGCTTTCTTTATCCGGAGCATGAAATAGAATAAATCATGTAGTCCGAAAAAGCTTTACTATTATAGTCTCACTCATAATAAATTCAACAAAAATACAAAAAATATGCAAAGGAAAAACCGAGCAGTGCAATCGAAAAAAAGATCACTTCTCTAAAATATTACAGAAGAATAAACAAAACGACAGATCTGCAACGTTTTTACAGAAGAGCGATGAAAAACATTTGCAGCGATATGACATATAGAAAAGAAGACACGGGATGAAAAGCACGGGCGGAAGTGCATAATTATACATTTTATATTGATGTAATGGACTTGTATGCATAAGCAGGCAGAAAAAACTTGCCGGATGCTGACAAAAATCAGCTCCGGCAAGTTTCGAATGATACTATGATTTTTTCAGATCGCAGGACACTTACAGTCGGGCCACAGAACGTCTCTTCACGAGATCCACATCCATGACCTCCAGATCATCCCGGTAGGTGGGGTCTTCCATGGCGCGCAGCAGCATGGCAACGGCACGCTCCGCTTTTTTGCGCATGAACTGGTTGATGGTGGTCAGTTTGGGCGTGACGACTGTGGCGGGAATGGAATTATCGAAACCGACTATGGAGATATCTTCCGGAACGGAAAAGCCGTTCTCCTGATATCCCTGAATGATGCCGCAGGCAATGAGGTCTTCCGAAGTGACCATGCCCGTGGGCCTGTCCTTCATTTTGATCAGTGCATTGCCGACCTTGACCCCGCCCTCAAAGCGGATGACATCATCGAATGTCCAGGCAGGGCAGGGGGTGAGGTGATATTCAGCGAGGGCATCGCAATAGCCCGCGTACCGGTCGTTGACCACTTTGGAAGTCTGAATGGCGGAACCGGCGAACCCGATGTTCCGGTGGCCTTCCTCCAGAAGATGCTTTGTGGCCAGATAGCCGCCCTTGCGGTCTTCAATACAGACGGACAGCATGGGCACGTCATCAAAGTGACGGTCCAGAATCACCATGGGGGATTCGGTTTCCAGTGCAAGCTGATGGGTAATATCGTCGTTGTGCGGGAAGAGCTGAATCATGCCGTCGGTGTGCCATACACGCTGAAACTTCAGGACATCCTCGACCGTGGAAAAGGAGCAGAGCATGACATACAGGTCCTTTTCTCTGAGCAGCTCCTCAAAGTAACCCACCAGATAGGCCGCGTAGGGACTGAGCAGCAGGCTGGAGGGGGTATGCTCCCACAGCGGCAGGAGGATGGCGATAATATGGGAGGATTTTGAACTCAGGCTTCTGGCGGCCATGCTGGGTACATAATGGTGTTTTGCCATAATCTCCCGGATGCGTTTTTCTGTTTCGGGAGAGACTTTGCCCTTCACATGATTGACGACGTTGGATACGGTCATCCGGCTGACGCCCGCCTCCGCGGCAATTTCCTTGATCGTAACCAAAGTGACATCCCTCTTTTACTTTATCGGTATACCTCATGATAATCAACGGTTTTCTGTTTGTCAAGGCGGTATGAAAAGCCTGGTTTTCATCCGCTGGATGTCTATGGTGAAGAAAAATATTTTTATAAAAAAGGGGTTGACAGGTTGATGGTTTACCGATATACTGAAGCCACCAAATCAAGTTTAACGATAAACCATCTCTCGAAGTCACTCGTTTTTTAACTCAAAGGTATACCGATATACCTGTTTTCGTGATCTGGGAGTGATCCAAATGCAACATGCGAGAATGACAGGCGGCAGTTCTGTCTGGGAACGGATCCGACGCAACTGGGGCCTGTATCTGCTGATGGTGCCCGCGACGGTCATCTTTATCTGCTTTACCTATATGCCCATGTACGGCGTGATCATCGCTTTCAAGGATTTTCGGCCGGCACAGGGAATCTGGGGAAGCCGCTGGGTGGGACTGAAATACTTTGAGCGGTATTTCGATTCCTACATGTTTACCAACACCATCATCAACACGCTGGTCATCAGCCTGTACACGCTGGTGGTGACCTTCCCCCTGCCGATCCTTCTGGCGCTGATGTGCAACCAGATGTACGCAAAGCGGTTCAAGAAGGTCTTTCAGGTATCCACCTATCTTCCGCACTTTATTTCCACTGTGGTCATGTGCGGCATGATCATCATGTTCCTCTCGCCTTCCTCCGGCGTCATTCCCAGAATCCTGGGCATAGCCGGCATCAAGATGGGGGACCTGATGGGCAACGCGAATGCCTTCTCAAGCATCTATGTCTGGTCGGAAGTCTGGCAGCATGTGGGCTGGGATTCCATCATGTATATCGCCGCCCTGTCGTCCGTCGATCCCCAGCTCTATGAGGCGGCCGAAGTGGACGGCGCAAACAAATGGCAGAAGATCCTGGCCATCGACATTCCCATGCTGGTGCCCACCATGGTGACCCTGTTCATCCTCCGCTGCGGCAGCCTCCTCGGCGTCGGCTTTGAAAAGGTGTATCTGCTCCAGAATGACCTGAACATCGCCAAAAGCGAGATCATTTCCACCTACCTCTACAAGATGGGTCTCAAATCCAATCAGTACAGCTATTCGGCTGCGATCGGACTGTTCAACAACGTGGTCAACTTTGTGATTCTGATTCTGGTCAACCAGATTTCAAAGTCCATCGGCGACACGTCGCTGTTCTGATGGGAGGTGCGGAAGATGAGTCAAATCGCTGGTAAGAATCACCCTGCTGTCCGCAACCATATCCGGAAGAGCCGCGCGGACAAAACCTTCGACTGGATCATCTACACCATTGCTGTGCTGATGACGCTCCTGGCGCTCTATCCCATGTACTTTATTGTGATTGCCTCGATCAGTGATCCCAACCAGGTGGCACAGGGCAATGTGCTCCTCTGGCCGAAGGGCCTGAGCCTGGACGGCTATAAGCACCTGTTCTCCATGGGCAATCTCTGGACCGGCTATCTGAACACCGTGCTCTACTCCCTGGTAGGCACCCTGATCATGCTGGTGGTCAATATTCCGGTGGCCTATGCGCTGAGCCGGAGAGACCTGGTCGGCCGCGGACTGTTTACCTTCTTCTTCATTTTCCCCATGTTTTTCGGGGGCGGCCTGATCCCGACCTTCATCATCCTGAACAACACGTTCCACATGGTGGACACGTTCCTGGTCATGGTCCTTCCGTTCTCCGTCATCTCCTATTACATCGTTGTGTCCCGCACGTTCTTCCAGACCAGCCTGCCGGCGGAACTCTGGGACGCAGCCCAGATCGACGGCTGCGGCAATCTCAGATACTTCTTTACCGTCGTGCTGCCCCTGTCCAAAGCCATCCTGGCGGTCATCGCGCTGTGGGCGGCGGTGGGACACTGGAACAGCTACTTTAATGCCATGATCTATCTGCGCACGCCCTCGAAATACCCTCTGCAGCTGGTCATGCGCAATATCCTGATCAACAATGAAATGGCTGCCTCTGCCATGACCGGTTCCGCGGCCGCGGATATCAACCGCAAGGCCAACCTGATCAAATACTGCGCCATTGTCGTGTCGTCGCTGCCCATCATGACCATGTATCCCTTTGTGCAGAAGTACTTCAATCAGGGTGTCATGATCGGCGCACTGAAAGGGTAATCCCCATTCTTTCCACAGGTTCCAAGGCGTGGATCGCCTGAACATACATTTAAGGAGGAAATCATCATGAAGAAACTGCTGTCTCTGGCCCTCGTCCTGTGCATGCTGCTGGGCGTCGGCGCAACTGCCCTGGCAGAAGACGTCCCCACCTTTACCGTTGCCTGCAACCGCTGGACTGAAGTCTGGGGCACTGACTTTACCCAGACCGCATTCCTGAAGGAAATCGGAGAAAAGACCGGTGTGAATATTGAATGGCAGCCCTACTGGAACGGCTCCTGGGGTGAGCAGAAGTCCCTGATGCTCGCCAGCGGCCTGAGCGCCATGCCCGATGCTTTCTTCGGTTCCATCTCCCTGACCGATGCGGACATCGTGCCCAACCTGGACTACTTTGTTGAACTGACCGACCTGATTCCGCAGTATATGCCGAACCTGACCGCCATCTTTGAAAAGGATCCTTCCATGAAGGCCATGTGCACGGATGCCGACGGCAAGATCTGGTCTCTGCCCAAAAAGCTCCCGATGCGCCCCATCACGGCCAATGAAATGTACATCAACAAGGTATGGCTCGAGGAACTGAACCTGCCCATGCCCACCACCTACACCGAACTGGCTGACACCCTGGTGGCATTCTCCAAGTCCGGCGAAGGCCGCTATGGCTTCATCGCTGCTTCCTCTCTGAGCTTTGACCTGAACAACCTCCTCCTGCCCTTCGGCGTGCAGGCCAGCCGTGCCGGCAACTTCATGGGCATCAATGCGGAAGGCAAGCCCTACTTCGTTCCCATGGCTGAAAACTACAAGGAAGCCGTCAAGTGGGCTCATGAGCTCTATGTGAACGGTGCCCTGGATCCTGAATACTTCACCCAGACTTCCGATATGGTCCGCGCCAAGGTGCAGGACACCGAAGCTGGCCCGCGCACGGGCATCGTGTTTGCCTGGACGGCTGACTCCGAACTCCTGGGCAATGCCAAGGACTATGTGGTTGTGGAAGCTGTTGCCGGCCCCGATGGAAACCGCTATGTGGAATCTGACCCGACCTTCCTCAACTATGGCAAGAACGAGTTTGTCATCACCAAGAACTGCTCCGATCCCGGCAAACTGCTGACCTGGGCTGACCAGTTCTACACCGACGAAGCTTCCCTGCAGACCTATTACGGCTCCATCGGCGACGGCAAGATCGCCAAGAACGAAGACGGCACCTATGAAGTGCTGCTGCCTGCTACCGATTCCGGCATCAACCTGGACACCTCCTGCTGGACCTTCTCTTTCCGCGATCATGGCCCGAAGTACATGAACGAAGAATTTGAATCCAAGGTTATCCTGCCCACCACCGAAGGCGACGGCATCAAGCTGGCTGACGACGCGGTGAACGCAAAGTATGCCCGCGACACATTCCCCGTTGTGGCCTATACCGCTCAGGAACTCGACGACATGGCTTTCCTCAGCCCTGACATCACCAGCTACTGCAACCAGCAGTATGCACACTGGGTCACCGAAGGCGGCGTTGAAGAAGAATGGGATGCTTACATCGCCAAGCTCAACCAGATGAACGTCAATGATCTCATCCAGATCCATCTGGACGCCTATGCCCGCTACATGGGTGAATAAGACGATTCACGATAGACTGATTGCATGATTACGGGGCTGCTGCATCGTGCAGCAGCCCCTTTTCCAGAAAGGAAAGCCTATGAAAGCTGCAGATATCTGGCAGATCTGCCCCGCGGCGGATCCCAAAGCCGTCATTCTGGGAAAAACCTACCGCATCACTGTGCTCACGGACAGACTTCTGCGTCTTGAATATGAAGGAAACGGCCGATTCTGTGATACCGCGACCCAGCTGGCTCTGTGCCGTTCATTTCCAGTGCCGGATTTTACCGTGGAGGAAAATGAACAAGCCCTCAGGGTGGAGACAGACGCCCTGCGCCTTGACTATGACAGGCGTCCCTTTTCCCCGAACGGACTGACCGTAACGCTGAAAGGCGCCTATGGCGCGTATGCGAGCATCTGGCATTTCGGTGAAGTGAACCGTACGTTTGGAGGCACAGCGCGGACGCTGGATGAAGCGGACGGGGAGATCCCGCTTGAGGACGGGCTGACCTCCCTTCAGGGCTATACCGTTCTGGATGACAGCCGATCCATGGGAATGGACGGCGAAGGCCATCTGCTGCCGGCGCGTGCGCACGGCACGGATCTGTACTTCTTCGGGTATGGACGGGACTATAAGGGATGCATCCGGGATTTTTATCATCTCTCCGGTCCTGCACCGGTCATTCCGCGCTTTGCCCTGGGCAACTGGTGGAGCCGGTTTTACCCCTATACCCAGGCAGGCTATCAGGAACTGATGGAAACCTTTTCCGCCCGGGGAATTCCTCTGTCGGTTGCCGTGCTGGATATGAACTGGCATGTCACGGAGATCGACCCGCGCTTCGGCACCGGATGGACCGGGTATACATGGGACCGGGAAAAGTTCCCGGAACCGGAAAAACTGCTTTCCTGGCTGCATGAACACGGTCTGCATGTGACGCTCAATGATCACCCGGCGGACGGTGTGCGGGCGTGCGAGGAGCTGTATCCGCAGATGGCCCGTGCGATGGGAAAGGACCCGGAAGAAGGCACGCCATTCCCCTATGATGCGGCGGATGCCCATTATGAAGAAGCGTTTGAAAAAACGATCCTCGGATCCCTTGAAGAGCAGGGTGTGGACTTCTGGTGGCTGGACTGGCAGCAGAAGGGCGGAAGCACGGATCCGGGCATGGACCCGCTCTTCACGCTGAATCATACCCGCTATCTGCATGCTGTTTCAGAAGGTCTGCCTCCGCTGATTCTGTCCCGCTACGGCGGACCCGGAAGCCACCGCTATCCGCTCGGCTTTTCCGGGGATACCTGCGCAACCTGGGCATCGCTCCGCTTTCAGCCGTATTTTACTGCGAACGCGGCCAATATCGGGTATGCGTGCTGGAGCCACGATATCGGCGGGCATATGCATGGCACCACGGACCCGGAACTGACGACCCGATGGATCCAGTTCGGCGTGTTTTCACCGGTCCTGCGGCTGCATTCCACAAGCAATCCGTTCATGGAAAAGGAACCCTGGAAGTTCCCGCTGGAAAAGGCAGAAGTCATGCAGCGGTTCCTCCGGCTGCGGCATCAGCTGGTGCCGTGGCTGTACAGCCAGTCGGTTCGGTGCAGTGAGACGGGGGACGTGCTGCTGCGCCCCATGTACTATGAAAATCCTCAGTCCTGGCAGGCATACCATGCCGCAGGTCAGTACATGCTCGGAGACTGCATGACCGTCAGTCCGGTCACAGCCCCGATGGATCCTGCCGCGCAGCTGTCTCCCGCTGATGTCTACCTTCCGGAAGGAACATGGACGGATTTCTTTACAGGAGACCGGTACAGGGGCGGCCGAAAGCTGACGATGTACCGTCCGCTCGAGAGCATTCCGGTGCTGGTCAGGGCAGGCGGCATTCTGCCAATGGACGGAGACGTGATCCCGGAAAACGGGACGCCGCTGCCGCATCACCTGCTGGTGCGCTTCTTTGCGGGAGCAGACGGGGAGTCTGTGCTTGTCGAGGATAACGGCCGGATGCCCGAGGATCCTGCCTACACCCGTGTGCAGACCCGCCTGAGCATGACCTGCGGGGAAGGACTGCGCATTGAGGTGACTCCGCCGGAGGGAGACTGCACTCTGATCCCGCCGGATCGGTGCTATACTGTGGAAGTCAGCGGAATCGGCAGCAGCCTTCCGGATGCATGCAGCTGCGCGTATACAGCGCAGTATGACGCTGCTCGCGGGGTGCTGGTCCTGAAGCTGAACGCGGACAGCCTTCAGGGGGCTGTGCTCGAATGGCATGAGATGCCGGCCGCCCCGGAGATGGACTGGAAGGACAGGCTGCGGGAACTGCTGATTCCGGCACAGATAGAGTTTGATGTGAAGGGCCAGGTCATGGAAGCTGCCGAGCAGAATGAAGACCCTGCCGCTTTCCTGGCCCAGGCGCATATGCTGAAACTGCCCTCTGCCCTGTACGGGGCGATCCTGGAACTGCTCTCCATGGACTGAGCGGAATGCCATGGAGAATGAGGTCCGGGAACGACAGTCCGGAGCGTGAAAGGAGAGGTCTGCATGAACAGGATGCTCTGCGCAGTCGTGCTGCTGCTTTTGCTGCTTCCCTGCGCCTGCGCTGAAGAACTGTCAGACAGGGAGCCTTCGGCGAGGGTATGGGTCAATGGCACGGAAGTGGAAAATGTATATGAAACGGCCGTGTGCACGCAGCGGTTCTGGGAGGAAAACCCGACGCTTTCCACGGCCCCGGCAGCCATTGCCGTGCAGGAAGCGCCATACCTCGTGGAGATTGTGTTTCCGGGGATCGATGTACAGTCAGCGGTTGTGCGGCCGCTGGAAAAAGGCATTGTGCCGGAGATCAGGGACGGGAAAGTCTGCTTCCGGGTGGAGGACGCTTCCCAGCTGGTGATCGAAGTGAACGGAGAGATCCGCGGCGCCGTGCACCTCTTCCTGGACACCCCGGATGCGGAGAAACCGGGCCCGGACACCCCGAAGGTACGCTACTTCGGCCCCGGTGTTTACAGGGACCAGATCATTACGGTCCGGAGCAATGAAACCATCTATCTCGATGAAGGCTGTGTGCTCTACGGGCAGATCTACAGCGGTCTGGCCAGCAACTTCACCATTGCCGGTCACGGCGTGCTGTGCGGGAGCATCTATGACCGCTGGAAGGATACCATTGTGCCGGTGAACCTGTCCAACTGCAGCGACTTCACCATCCGGGACATCACGATCCTGGACCCGTCAGCCTGGACGGTCAATCTTCTCAAATGCAGGCGGGGCACCATTGACAACGTCAAGATCATTTCCGCACGCAGCAACAGCGATGGCTTTACCTTCCAGAACTGTGAGGACATCACGGTGAAAAACAGCTTTGTCCGGTCCTGGGATGACAGTCTGGTGGTCAAAGGCTATAACGGAGATGTGCACCGGATCACCTTCGACCACTGCACACTGTGGACCGATCTGGCGCAGAGCTGCGAGATCGGGTATGAGACGCGGGCCAAAGTCATAGAAGACATTACATTCAGTCATATCACCGTCCTGCACAGTTTCCACAAGCCGGTTATTTCCATCCACAACAGTGATCATGCGCGGGTGCGCAATGTGCTGTTTGAAGACATTGTGGTGGAGGATGCGCAGATGGGAGAAGGCGACGGAACACCGTACCTGATTGACCTGACCACGACCGAATCCGTCTGGTCGGCTACCCTGAAACGCGGCACCATCGACCAGGTCACGATCCGCAATGTACAGGTGCTCTCCGGGAAAAAGCCCGCCATCCGCATCTGGTCCAATGATGAGAACAGCCGGATCGACCATGTTGACATCAGTGGTCTGACGATCCTGGGGGAAGAGATCACCGGCTTTGATCAGCTCCCCTGTGAGATGAGTCCCTTCAACGGGGAGGAAATCCGGTTCACAGACGGTGAATAAAAAAATGACAGCAAACAAACAGCCCTACAGCGTGCGGTTCAGCACACTGCAGGGCTGCTTTTTTCAACAGGGAAAAGGACAGGATTATGCCCAGATCAGCCAGATGACGATGGCGCCGGAGAGGGCGGCAATGAGCGTGAAAGGAATGCCGATGCGGATGAAATCCCTGGTGGAGACTTTATATCCTTCCTTCTGCAGGATGCCGATCCCGGCAATGTTGGCAGAGGCACCGATGGGGGTGATGTTGCCGCCGAGCGTTGCCCCAATGAGCAGGCCGAACGCAAACAGATAGGGCTCGACGTGCATGAGATTTGCGATGTTCACAACCACCGGCAGCATGGTGGCGACATAGGGGATATTGTCAATAAACGCACTGAGAAGGACAGACACGCCGACGATCATGGCATACATAAGCAGAACAGACCCGCCGCCCAGACGCATAAACTGCTGGGCAATGGCATCAATGACGCCGGCGCGTGTGAGACCCTCAATGACGATGAACAGGCCGGAGAGCAGGAGAAGCGTCTGGTAATCGATGGATTTCGCCACGCGCACGAGCGTCTCTTTGTTCCTGGTGCGCACAAGTTCATACACGACGCCGATCACGGCCAGGCCGCAGCAGATCAAGCCGTTGGTCATCTCCGGCTTATTGGGAAACTGGGAGGCGGCGATGAGGAGCACAATGGTGCCAAGCAGCAGAAGGGAGGGCATATAATTGGTCACCTTTGTTTCCACAGCAGAGGAAATGTGCGCCTTTTCCTTTCTGAACAGCCACAGCAGGACCGGTATGGTCAGAAGGGCACCGGTCTCCACGGCAAAGATGATCCCCGGCTTTCCGTGGAACCAGAAAAAGTCGTTGAATCCCATGTTCATGTATCCGCCCAGGAGAATGGATGTGGTATCGCCCACGAGCGTGGCGGCTCCCTGCAGGTTGCTCGATACGGCAATCGAGATGATCATGGGCACCGGGTTGGTCTTGATTTTCTTTGCCACGGCAAGCCCGACCGGGGCCACCATGAGCACGGTCGCCACATTGTCCACAAACGCGGAGATCAGACCGGAAAACAGGCTCAGCGCCACAATGGCCCACTGGACATTCGGCGTGATCTTCAGCAGCCCCTCTGCCATGCGCAGGGGCATTTTGCTTTCAATGAACAGTTCCACAATGGCCATGGTGCCGGTGAGCATCATGAGCACATTCCAGTTGACGGCATGCGGTGCAGCGCCGAGCGGTACAATTCTCAGGACAAGGAACAGCGCAGCGGCACTGAGCGCAATGATCCACCGCTTTTCCGAGAAGACAAGCAGCAGTACATACATGATCACAAAGAGTGCAAGGGCAAGAATCATCTGATTCATCATGATATTTCCTCCTAAGCAATGAAAAAAGCAGGCCATGCTGTACCTGCTTTTGGATAGAAAAAGACCCATGTACAGCAAAGTGAACATGCGTCTCACATTTTCAAGCCTGCCGGGTTCAAACCGTGGTGACGACAGGACTCCGCCAGGGGCGGTTGTTACTCCCTCATAATCACTGTTCTATGGAATTGGAAGGATCGGTCAGGGCTGGTTCCCTGAAGAGGAACCGGATGACTCCTGTTTTTCCGGTTCTTCATGGACCTCATGCTTGAATTCCCGGATGCTCTGCCCCAGTGCTTTGCCCACACCGGCCAGTTTGTTGCCCCCGAACAGGATCAGGGCAAGGATCACAATGAGCAGGATTTCCGTTGTACCGATTCGCACTGTTTTTTACTCCTTTATGTCTTCGTTTTCCGCCATGCGGTAGCCTACACCGACCTCCGTGAAAATATAGCGCGGTTCGTTGGGATTGGGCTCGATTTTTCTGCGGATGCTGGCCATGTGGACGCGCAGGATCTTGTTGTCCATGCTTGCGGAGGGTCCCCATAATTCCTTCAGCATCGATTTATAGGTCATGACCCGGCCGGCATGTCTGCCCAGGAGCATGACAATCCTGAACTCATTGGGTGTCAGATGCACGTCTTTTCCGCTCAGAAGAACCCGCATTTTTTTGTAGTCGATTTCCAGATCACCCACATGATAGGAACCGTTGAGGGCAATCTCGCCGCTTTCCGCCGTGGTGCGGGTATGGCGCAGGGCTGTGCGGATGCGGGCGAGCAGTTCGACCGCTCCAAAGGGCTTTGTGATGTAATCGTCGGCCCCGTCATCCAGGGCAGCTGCCTTGTCCTCTTCCATGCTGCGCGCAGAAATCACAATGATCGGTGTCTGGGTCCAGGAACGCACGCTGCGTATGATTTCCCCGCCGTCCATGTCGGGAAGCCCCAGGTCCAGGAGAATGCAGTCCGGGCAGTGGGAGGAGATCATCTGAAGGGCAGTTTCACCGTTTCCTGTGACAATCGCGGCATAGCCTGCTGCGCTGACGGTGGTTTTCAGAAAATTGGAAATACCGGGATCGTCTTCAATAATCAGAATTTTCTGCTGGAGGTTTGTCGCCATGGTGTTCCTCCTTGGTGGGAAGGGTAAAGCTGAATTGCGCGCCGCCGTGACGGCTTCTGCCTGCATTCAGTTCTCCGCCGTGTGCCCGGATGATGGAACGGCACACGGACAGGCCGATACCCATGCTCCGTCGGTCGTCCGGCCGGACCCGGTTTGTGTTTTGAAGAGTGCCGCTGAGAATCGAGGGAAGAAGCGCGGAGGGAATGCCCGGACCGTCATCCTCCACGGAAATCGTGATGTGGTCCGCGGATGCGGCAGCTGTCAGCCAGATCTGCGTGGCCCCTTCCGCGTGGGCACTGACGTTGTCAAACAGGTTGATCAGAACCTGCTCGAGCAGCATGCCGTCTGCAGGAACAAGCAGAATGTCTTCCGGGGTTTCCACGCGGACAGGCAGTGTCCCCGGCATCTGATGGTATTTCAGGATGGCACTGCCAATGATTTCTTCCAGGACCTCATCTTCTTTTTTGAGTGTCACCTCGTTCCCGCTGAAGCGGGTGACAGACAGCAGGTTTTCTGTGACCCGGACCAGCCACTGGGCATCCCGGTGGATGCCGGAGACCAGGGTTGACTGATCTTCCGGGGACAGCTGCTGCTCCTGCAGGGCTGAACTGGCGCCGAGAATGGAGGCCAGAGGCGTCCGGATATCATGGGCAACGGCACGCAGCAGATCCGCATGCATTTTTTCACGGTCCATTTCCAGACGGAGCTGTTCCTGCTTCTTGATCTGCGTGGTCAGTGCGCTGATGAGAATGGAGACCAGCAGCATGACCGACATGGTCAGAGGATAGCCGGGGTAGGTGATGTCGAAGGACCAGAAGGGATACGAGAAAAAATAATTCACGCACAGTGTGCCGGCCACGGAAGCCGCAATCCCCCAGAAATACCCATCGGTAACGCGGGCGATCACGGCGACGGCCAGAATGAAAATGGCCATGGCAAAGGGATTGTTGTCATCGTTGACGCGGGCGAGAATTAGGGAAATGCCCAGCGCGGCACCGATGATCAGTGCAAAGAGCAGAAAATCAAGCCAGCGCTTTGGAATGTGATGCTTTTGCATTCCATGCCCCCCCCTTCCGATGGTCCGAACGATTATAGCATGAAAACCCCAGCCGTTCCCTGAACATCTTTTTCTTTCCGGAATATTAGCGGGCTTTCATAGTATGATGAATGGGATTTCGCAGTGGGGGGTGAAAGGATGTATTCGAAGGAATATGAGGAAGCCAAAAAGGAATTCATCAACTGTCTGCTTATGGGACTGATCGGGTTTGGGGTTCCGTTTGTGATTGCCTTCCGGGAATGGCTGCCCATCATGAAACGGGAAAAACAGAAGGCTCTGTCACAAAAGCAGGAAGAAAAAAACTGATAGGGAATCACGGAGAAAAAAAGGAAGGCCATCCAGCAGCCTGAATGCTCCTGTGCCGAATGCGCAGGAAAATTCAAGGCTTTTTTGTTTTGCAGAACCGGTGCTGTCCTCTGAACGGAAATGCCGATGCAAAGAAAAAGAACCGGGAAGCAGCTCCCGGTTCCTGACTTGCATTCTGCTGTTATTCTGTCAATCCGCCGCCTTCCAGCACAAGGCTATCCTCATAATCCAGACCGTAGGTATCCACCAGCGTTGCCTCGTAATCCTTGTGGAAGAACTGTTCAGAGGCAAGCGCTTTGATTTCATCGTTGATCCAGTTCAGCAGCGTTTCGTTGCCCTTGGTGACAGCGGGGGCAATGGTATCCTGACTGCCCAGGGAAGGAATGCCGACGGTGTAGCCTTCATTCTGCAGGGCATAGGCAATGACTTCGGTATTGTCATTGGCCCAGGCAGCAGCATTGCCGTTTTCCAGCGCGTTCTTTGCGTTGGCATAGGTGTCATATTTCTGAAGCTTGATTTCAGGATTGTTTTTGATCAGGTAGTCCTCGGCGGTTGTGCCGGAAATCACAATCACCTGATCCTCTGCGGTGAGCTCGGACAGATCGCTGATCACCCGGCTGTCCGGAGAGACAACGCCCAGCGCCACATTCATATAGGGCAGGGCAAAGTCGACTTTTTCTGCGCGCTCAGGGGTCACTGTGAAGTTGGCCAGGATGATGTCCACCTTGCCGGTTTCCAGATATTCCACACGATTGGCGGCCTCTGTGGAAACGAATTCCACGGTCACGCCGAGGTCTTCACCGATGCGGCGTGCAAAGAAGACGTCATATCCCTGATACTCGCCGTATTCATCCACATAACCAAAGGGATTTTTGTCCGAAAAGACACCGATGCGGATGGTGCCGGAGGATTTGATCTCATCGAGTGTGCGGAAGGCGCTGTCAGCGGATGCAATCGTCAGGAGAGACAGAACCAGAACGAACACGGTGACAATAGCGGTAAGATTTCGAATGTTTTTCATAAAAATGCTCCTTTCGGGCTTTACGCCTCAGCTTTCTTTTTTCGGTTGAATTCAAATGACTGCAGGAACTTCTCCGCCTGTTCTGTTTTCGGAGAAGTGAAGAACTGCTCCGGGGTGTTTTCCTCCAGAATCCGCCGGTCCTCCAGCAGGATGATCCGGTCGGCCACAGCCCGGGCAAACGACATTTCATGTGTAACGATCAGCATGGTTTTTCCCTGATCGGCCAGAGAGACGATGACGTCCAGCACTTCCCGCACCATTTCCGGGTCCAGGGCGGCGGTCACTTCATCAAACAGGAGAATCTCGGGATGCATGATCAGGGCACGTACGATGGCAACCCTCTGCTTCTGGCCGCCGGAGAGCTGCCGGGGATAACTGCCTGCTTTCTCTTTCAGCCCGACACGATCCAGCAGTGTGAGCGCTTCCGTTCGGGTTTCTTCCCTGGAGCGTTTCTGTGCCCTGACAGGGGAGAGCATGATATTGTCCAGAACGGTCAGGTGCGGAAAAAGTTCATAATTCTGGAAAACCATTCCGATTTTCCGGCGCATCTCCGGCAGGTTTTTGCTGTTGTGCCGGATGGGTTCACCCCGGAGACGGATTTCTCCGCCCTGGATTTCCTCAAGCGCATTGATGCACCTCAGGAGCGTGCTCTTTCCGCATCCGCTGGATCCGACAATCACAACGACTTCCCCTTCCCGGACATCCAGGGAAAGATCTTCCAGAATGGTCTGCTGATCAAACCGCTTCGTCAGATGTGAGATACTCAGAATAACGTCTGACATACAATTACCCCCAGTGCTTTTCCAGATGCTTTGCAGCCAGGCTCAGCGGCCGGCAGGCCAGATAATACAGAACAAACACAGCCAGATAGACACCGAAGGCTGCGTTTGGACTTGCCTTCCGGTTGGCTTCAATGATCTGCTGGGCAACCTTCAGAATTTCCACGACACCGATGAGTGTGATCAGACTGGTGGTTTTGATCATGCGCGTGATGAGATTGATGGATAGGGGAATCAGGCGCCGGACAGCCTGAGGGAGAATGACGAATCGAAAGACCTGGACCGGACGAAGACCGAGTGCTTCCGCACTTTCCCGCTGGATGGCAGGAATGCTGCTGACCGCTCCGCGGACCAGGTCGCCCATTTCTGCCATTCCCCACAGAGAGAAGACGATGATGGCGGCTGTCTCACCGGAAAGATTCCAGCCGAATGCCCGGGTTGTTCCAAAATACATGAGAAACAGGAGAACCATCTGGGGCATGATGTGGATGATGCCCAGCCATACCTGGAGGATGGCGGAAAAAACAGAATGTTTCCGGCTGGCCAGAACACCGAGCAGAATGCCGGCTGCAACACTGATGAGTGCAGCGATCAGGCTGATGCGCAGTGCCACCCACAGACCACCCAGCAGTCGAGCAAAATTCTTTCCTTTCCAGAGTACTTCAAGTCCCAAATCCGGCATAGCGCAGCCTCCTTTCCCATACACTTCCCAGCATGGAGAGCGGGAGGAGAATCAGCAGGTATGCGCCGACGAGAAGAAAGAGGTTTTCAGCTGTCCGGTAATACAGGCCGATCTGGTCTTTGGCGGTAAACATCAGGTCCATCAGGCTGACAGCGGAGAAAACGCTGGTCTCCTTCATCAGAAAGACAACATTGGCCATAAAGGCCGGTGCGCTGATGGCTGCTGCCTGAGGAAGGATCACGTGAAGGAAGGTCTGAAGGCGGGTGAGCCCGAGACTGAGTGCACTTTCCTCCTGAATACGGTCCACGGCTTCAATGCCGCTTCGGAAAGCCTCCGCCATGTATCCGCCGCCCAGAAAGGCCAGGCCGAGAATGCCGCAGGCCACGGGACGGGTTCGGATACCGATCTTCGGAAGACCGTAATAGATGAAGAACAGCTGGATGAGCAGGGGGGTATTCCGGCTGATTTCCACGTAGGCGGAGGTGATCCGCCGGAGCACCGGGACCCGCCAATGGGAGGCTGCAGCGCAGAGCAGGCCGACGATGGCAGCAAGCAGGATCCCCGCGGCGCCTGTCCGCAGGGTCAGCCAGGCGGCTTTCCCATAGAGCGGCAGGACGTTTTGAATGTATCCCCAATCCACTGCACTTTCTTCCTTTCAAAACAAATGACAGACGACTGTTCACAGAAAAAAAGCCCAGCAAGCCGTCTGCAAGCTCCCGGGCCGATATGACTTCCGCGTGATCCTTCCTGCGGATTATTCAGAGCGCGAACACAAATAAGCCGACGCCCAAGTCATAGTACATGCCCGGGAGATCAGCATTCGACATGTGAGATTCAGCACAAACTCATTGTTCAGTGTGAACATGTCCGCGCCACCTTTCTGTTTCTGAATTTGCTTCGAAAAGCATGGTGGCATCATATTACCATTCACCTACTATGTCAATAGGCAAAGATGTATTTTGAATGTATTTCAGAAAGCAGGGGATCAGCATTTGTCAGAATCCGGAAGGCGCGCTGAAGTTCCTTGCCTGGCTGTGGGGCAGCCAGGAGAATTACCTCTTCTGCCTCTACGGCGAAGAAGACGAGGACTGGAAACTGGATGAAAACGGCCGCCTGATAACGATGTCTGAAAAAACCCTGCCAACTTTGATACAAACCAGTGAAACTTATGAATCGATGCAAATAGACGCATTTTTTGAGTCGAAACCAAAAATCGACGCATTTTTGAAAATCGACGCAGATTCCGGATCAGGCGATTCCGCACTTCCCGGATCCCGGTTTTATCCATCATGCGATCTATCTGGCCGGATTGCTCCCGCTGCGGAATGCCCTTCGCGGATGCCACGAAACGCAGATACTCCGCAGGCGTCATATCCATATACAGCGGTGGCTGCTCAGGCAGATAGCCAATCTGTTTTTTTGCCAGCAGCGGCTCCTCGCTGACGGAATGTCCATCCACCAGCACTTCTCCTTCTGCCGTACCGAGGCAGCCGGTGATGATGTTCATCGTGGTGGATTTGCCCGCCCCGTTCGGGCCAAGGAAACCTTAGATCACACCATTTTCAATGGTAAAGGACAAGTCAGATACGGCGGTGTGATTGCCGTACAGCTTCGTCAGATGCCTGACTTCAATCACTGAAAAGCCCCTCCTTCATGAAGAATGAGCTTATTCTAAACAGTGAACCTTATCTGGATCTTATGAAAAAACAAATCCAAATATGATACAGCGTGATCAGCCGTTACTTATCGTTCTGATTCCGATGGAAAAAACAGACTCAAGCCCATCATCCGGTGGCTTCCACCCATTCCGATCGGGATGGATTGGAAGAGAGAGCTTCCCACCAACATTCATATGGTTCTGGAAAGCTGATTCCTGATCCAAAACAAAAAACAAGCCCGCAGTCCGGCTCGTAAGAACCAGACTGCAGGCTTGCAGCGTGTTTATCCTTCAATCAAAATCTGTTTCTTTTCAGGAACCTTCGGGGCTTCCTT
>R21__coassemble_32_pt1 | contig 131878 bp, 109 predicted proteins | sample R21__metabat2_high_PE_034 | metagenome-assembled genome bin R21 | reverse complement strand
TCCTGGAGTGTCCGGGATATGCGTCTTGACTGTCCGGAATCACGTTCCGCCTGCAATCGAATTCAAATCGAAAGGTTTTTCAGTACAGCAAAGCGGCGAAACGGATTGGGATTGATAGACAGAAAACGTGAGGATACTTCATTGATGACGATTGCGCTTTCAATTATGGTAACCAACATTTTCGGAACGTTCAAACTTGCAGTTGAAGAGATCGAAAAAGAGAATGGGCAGACTAAGGAAAAGTAGTCATTTCAAGCCCATCCGGGCTTCATTTTTGTAAAAAAAGGGTTTGTTTAGCAGACACTAAGTATGTAAACATTGGCGAAAGAAATCATACATGCAAGAATAATACAATAGTAAGGCGGCGTGGATATCCCGAGTTCTTTTGAATTCGGGATATTTTCATCTCTCAACAAGTATAAAAATGCACAAAGGACTGAAATTGGAGACGATCTGAGATATTGTTATGGATGAGAAAACGCATGTAAAACATGGCAACAAACCGGAACAATATATTGATCTGGTTCGAGTTGATGAGACTCTGTACTTTTGCATAAGATGCTGTATAATGGTTGCGACAAGGAAAAAATATAGCAAGCTACCATGATGAACTTATGTAATGAATGTCATCAGTTTTTTGGATAGTGAGGAATGACTGAAATGCATGGAAATCATTAATTCGGCTTAAAATGAATGCCTGAATAAGGTTCATATGATTTGGAAGGCAAAATCTTTCTTCACCAGGAATAAGATATTTCTGAAGGACATCAGGAATGGAAAAGGCATAGAGGAGGTTATGCAGGATGAATCTGGACAATTTGCACACTATCATCAATCGCTATGAAAATGATCTGGAAGAGGTATACGGGAAAGAACACAATGAATTGTTCAAATGGCGTGCGATCAAAGGATGGCAGGAGGCCTTTCATTCTTCTGATGTAACAGGATCCTTCAAAGAAAAGTTCAATTCTGCAAAGAAAACTTTCTCTTTCTTTATTGATAACGGTTATCAGCATCCGAGCACTGGTATCATAAAATTGTGGGAGAAAGAACCGGAAACCATAGAAAGGCTTTTCATGAATGTATTACTCTCAGATTCCTGCAATAATGCACAGGATGCTCAGCAGAGCATACAATCATTTTTGAATGCATATGAGAATCTCAGAATCAAATATTATCCAGAAGCGCTCTCCTATAAACTGACTCCGCATATTGCTTCAGTGCTTATGACCATGGATCATCCTGCGGTTCATTATGTATTCCGTGTTAGTGCTGCACGGAAGATGGCAAGATACATCGGATACAGGGAAGATATTGGCAGTGCCACAGAGCCGAACATTGTCAATTATTACAAAATGTGCGATATCATCGTTGCAGCGTTAAAAGAACACCCATCGTTGCAGGAAAAACACTTTTCATATCTGACGGATGATATGTACAGGGACGAAAGCCTGCATATGATGGTCTTTGACCTGATGCATTGCAGTGGGTACCGTGGATATTATACGGGACTGATGACATCAGACGACAACGCCCAAAAGAGAAGGAAGTATACGGGCCCTTCTGCAGAGGAAACTGCAAGAAAAGAACAGGAGAGACTGGAAAGAAAAGCTGAGTTGGAACAAAGTCTCAATGAATTGGAACTGAGTATTGAAGATTTTGAAGATATTTCGCTTGTTGGGGTGGATGTGCATTTCCCTCAATATGGGACCGGGAAGGTTGTTGAACAGAAAATCAACAAAATTGTGGTGCAATTTCCGGAAGTCAGGAAGGGATTTTTACTTGACAAGGAATATAAGAGCCGCCCGCAGTTTGAAAATGACAAGGAAATAGTTGAAATCTTAACAGTTTATGGACGTACCTGTAAAAAACTCGATGAGCTGAAGAAAGAGCTGCAACGTCTGCAGCGGGAATGACCATTACATTTATTGAAGCAATATGAAGCGATCCTGGCATTACCAGACATATTGAGAACGGATAAGCATACTTTATGAGGATCATGATTCTCAGCTGCTTGAATCTGTTCAGTAAAGCAGAAAGAAAAGAAAGCGGTATTATCAATGCAGAATGAATTATTGGCTGCTGAAATATATCTCAGTCCAGTGAACACAGAGCGGGCAACAGCAGATATTGATGCTGAGCTCTATCAAGTAGAGCAGGCATTAAAGTCGTATTCATGCAACGCATCGTTGCTTGAGTATTCAACAGCTGTGCTCAGTGGACTTCTTGCGGGTGCAATTGATGCTTTCCTAATCGGTGAAACTCCAATTTTTCAGAATAATCAACAACCGATTTCGGAACAACTTAATGAAGTATTCAACAGGCTTCGTAATGCTTTTTTGAGAGAAGACAACAGCGTGCTGTATGGCCTGCATGCTGCTAGGGGTAAGGATATCCCTGATATCGCTTCTGAATTTATCCCTGTGCTGGAAAGCTGGGCAGTAAAAACGTCTCCTTTGGGGATCGTTGCGGCCGTGCTGCTGCAGATGATAAACAGCGGAATACTGCAGGTGAAAAAGGACAACGTGCGATTTTTCCCGGACGACGTTTCGAAAGAAGATAAGATCCTGCTTGCATCCATCGCACTAATCATTGGATTGCTGAAATGGTTATCAGATATCTCTGCAGATGAACGAAAGACGAAGCCATCCTCTTACAAAATGCTGGATAAGCTTCGTGACCTGATCCGATCCACTCCGGCTTTTTCAACGATCGTTCAGGAAATGGATCAATGGCAGAGACATCTTTCAGATGAAATGAAGGGCGAAGACTGGAAAAAGAATACGGATTCAAGCATTGAGAAGGCATTTTTCTCTTTTTTCACGATGGTCATCAGCCTTCCCATCTTTCAGAATAAAAATGATCAGAAAGCTGTGCATATTTTACAGGAAGCGAAACGCGTTGATCTGAGAGATATTCCTGTGATTCACAGTTTGAGCAGACAAGGATTTCCTGTTATGCTCAACGAGATGATTGTTCGAACTCTCTTTTTCGCGTTGAGGCTTGTTGATGAACTGCAGAAAAATGAAACCATCGACACGATCAACTGGTCCCGCATTCTTCCTTTTGGCAACAGGGATATTGACAGATTGCTTGTGCTTTCAACGATGACGTTGTCGATTGCTGATACGGCAGATGCGGCTGTGCACGCTGTGATCGATTCGTATGCAAATACGGCCTTCTTTGCGACTACATTTGTGAACAGGTTTAATTATGTTGCTTTCGGCAGAGCTGCCTTTGCTGTGATGAAAGAGGTATCGAACGAACAGGCTGAGGCAGAACTGATTTATAGGAAGAGAATATTGACTGAAATGAAGAGCCAGAAAGTGATAGACGCACTTCAGAGTTATCAGGAACAGTTGGAAAAGCGCGTATCTGAATATCTGACGGAAGACATTACGGCTTTTCTCCACGGATTCGACACCATGGATCAGGGGCTTGCCCGAAAGGACTCAGATCTTGTGATCAAAGGAAATGTGATTATTCAGAAAACACTTGGCAGAACACCTCAGTTCACAAATCAGCACGAATTTGATGAATTGATGGATTCGGATGCACCGTTCATACTCTGACAGGGAGGACATCAAAAGATGGCAAACGAGGAAAAAGGCAAAGGGTTATTTGGCGCATTAGCAGGGATGGTGGACTCTGCAAAAACTGCAGTGCATGATATCAAACTTCCAGACGTGAAACTGCCGGAAGTTAAAATGCCTGATGTGAAACTACCAGACATACATTTGCCAAATCCTTTTCAGGGAAGAGGAACTAACACAGAAGTGCCTGCTGCTCAGAATGAGATTATGGCCATTTCGATACAGAGTGCACTGCAGATCATATATTATATGATGAATGCAGATGGTTCTATCTCAAATGACGAAGAAGAAAAGTTCGATACAATTGGCCGTGAACTGGATCCTCTCTTCTCTACGGTAAAAGCACAGATTGTTTCATCATGTCGTCATCAGATGGAAAACTTGATTGATCCGGAAGACCGTTATGAAGCTGTTCAGGATGGCGTAAGAGAAGCGATTATAACAGGGACAAATACGCAGGAGAAGGCCATTACTCCGAAGCTGCTTGTTTGGGATTTGCTGACACTTGCTTACAGTGATGGTGGATATGATGAAAATGAACGACGTCTGCTGAAGTTTATAGTACGCAGATTGAACGTGGATAAAACCGTTTTTCTGGAGATGGAAAGCAGCTATTTGACACTTGTGGACTTGGAAAATGAATTGAAATGGATCAAAGCGACAAACCGTCCGTTTTTGACTATATCCGCGATGATGAATGAGATTTCAACCAGAAAAGATGCTGTGTTTCAGAGCGTCAAAGATTTGATTGCGTTTTGAGGAGGAATAGTATGCCATTGCCATTACTGTTTATCGGAATCGCAGCTGCTACTGGTGGTGTTGGAATGGTTAAGGGAGTCAAAGCGGGAATTGGAAACGCGCAAGCCGACAAGATCAATAAAGAATCCAACATCATGGTTAAGGAAGCTACTGAACTTCTGAATGGGCAAAGAGAAGCCTGTGGGAGAGCTCTGCGTGTTTTGGGCGAGCAAAAGATCTTTGTGCTCAACAGCAGCGTCAACGAATTTCTGGACACATTCAAAAAGATCAAAAATGTAGATTTTACCGATTCAGAAGGTCTCGAAGAACTTCGTAAATTTCATGTTGATGAGAAAGACTTCGCAGAGCTGCAAACTATGGTGAGCTTTGCTGCAAGTGCTGCTGGCGGCGTTCTTGCTGGTGGGGCAGGCGGGGCGATTGTTGCAATCGGTGCATATGGAGCAGCTCAGACATTTGCTGCTGCATCTACTGGAACTGCTATTGCTGCCTTGCATGGCGCTGCAGCGACGAACGCAACCCTCGCTTTTTTCGGAGGCGGTTCACTTGCAGCAGGTGGCCTTGGAATGGCAGGCGGTGCTGCTGTGCTTGGCGGATTGGTGGCAGGTCCTGCACTTCTGGTAGTAGGATTCGTTGTTGATCAGGCTGCTTCCAAGAAACTGAATCAGGCATTAACAAACAAGGCAGAGGCTTCGAAAATCGCTGAAGAATTGAATACCGGTGCAAAGCAGTGCGATGCTATCAGAAGAAGAACTTATATGTTTTACAATCTTCTGTCCAGATTGGATGCGCGCTTTCTCCCATTGATCTATAAGATGGAGGATATTGTACACGCTGAAGGCAATGACTACCGTTTCTATAGTGATGAGTCCAAAAAGATTGTTGCATCATGCGCCAGCGTTGCTGTGACGATCAAGTCGGTTCTTGATACTCCGATTCTCAACGAAGAAGGACTTCTGACGGATGAGTCTGAAAAAGTCGTATCGTTGGCTAATAAAGCACTGTAAAGGAGAAGATGATTTCTTTTCATAAACCATAAGACTTGTTGGTAAGGTGTTTGCCAGATATTCAGAGCGCACGATGGACACGCAATATGCCCTGTTCGACGGAAAAAAGAACAATCATGCAGGAAGAAACTGCATATACGCAAAGACACCGCTAGACCATATCAGCTTTTGGACTAGCGGTGTCTTTGTCTATTGTTTGCCATAGCAAGCGTTTCTACAGGGTTCTTCGCTGAAACGTAAAGAGTCCCAAATCGGGCAGATGAGAAAATGGAGGCGGATAATTGCTGACTGGCGATATTACTGATCCTTAGTATCTTTCAGGGCCTGCTTGAGATGTTTCTTGTATTGAGTAATGACTTCTTCCGGTCCAGTAAGCTTCATTTCTCCGGCATACTGGAATAGCCAACCGAAGAACGTGTTTCCGACGCATGTTTTTACGGTGGCCTGGAATGAGTGGTCTGTAACGGGGAGACACTCAAAATCAGTGCCAAAGCGGTCAATGAATTTGCCGAGCAGATGATTTTCACACTCGATGGTAACATCTGCTTCTTCACCGCCATACATCTTATAGATGGTGGAGTAGTAATAGCCAAGATCAAAATCCTTTGGCGGAGGGGTGATGTTATCATACAGGATCTTTACTTTTCGAATGTGATCCAGCCTGGGGGTGATGATACGGTCTCGTTCCTCTTCGTAGGCCACTAGATAATAGCGGTCATTCACCCACAGGGTGGCGTACGGAGAAACCTCGTATTTCTTATCATCCCGATGAGGTACCACAGCCTTATCTGGAACCCGGTAATCAATCATATGGAACTGGATCTTTTTCTGACTGATCACGGCTTTAAACAGAGCATCCGCCACGTACATGGTTCCGCCGGACGCCTTTTTGATGGAGCGTACATGGTTCAAAGTATCCTCTAGGTAGGGCCGGTCTGTAACGCATGCTTTCTGAGCAATGCGGCTGATCAACCGTTTACTTCTCTCTACGCTGATAAAGCGGGAAGCAGCAATTGCGTCAATCAGCACTTTCAACTCCACGCTGTCAAATTCGCGGCTTTCAATGTTGTAATACATTGAACCGCCGTTGATATGGTGTTTCATTACATCATGACCGGCGGCGATCATCTGATCCACATCCGAATCGATTGTCCGGCTGACGGGTGCTTCAATCCCGTTCTGCTCCAGCATCTTTTTGATATCTCTGGATGATACCCGATGGTCCGGATCTGTTTTCTCATAGAGATAACGGAGAATCATGAGAATGCGACTCTGTTCCTGCATGTGTTCTTCCTTCTTTTACGTATTATCGATCCGATACAGTCAGCATATGGCTTTGTATGTTTTTATTTGATCAGGATGAATTCACGATCAATCTTACTCGAATAGAAATGATAACATAATTTTTCTCCTGACGCAAGCGGCCCGATACAATGCAATGCGTCGGTTCAAAGAAATATCACGGGAGGATGTTGTTATTGAAGAAATAATAATATGACAAAAAGCATATGATAAAAAACTTACAAATTAGCAACAAAACATTCTCTGAGCACAGGAGGGTACGAGGAACATGGAGCCTGGGATAATACAGCAGACTTGAATCGGGCTCATACAGATGGAACAAAGCCTTCGGAAAGAACCGGTGGATCGAATCAGGTGAACAGGAAAAACATCTGACTGAGATGCACAAAAGCATTTGGAACACACGAAAACACCGGACACGAGGCCCGGTGTTTCATGTGTTGAAACTGCAGGGAATGCCGCGAAAGACAAAGTTACTTCTCCGGCGCAACCTCAGTTTTGTCAGCGACTGGAAGGTTCACTTTCAGCGAACTCAGGTCCACAGTGAAAGAATAATTGCGTACAAAAGGAATCATGCTTGCATGGTCAAAACCGAGTTCAGTGAGCTCTTCCTCTGAAAGTGTATCATAGAACGCTGAATCATTGGAGAAACCGCAGAAAGGAACAACGTACAGTTCCAGCGTGTGTCCTGCAGGAACGGTGTAATAGTTGGGCTGAAGATACAGGGTGTAGTCATACCATGCGCCGCTTTCAATCGGGGTTTCCCGCGTGGTACAGGTCGATGGTGCATAATCTGCTTCTGGATTGTGCAGATCAATGGAACCGAACCCAATGATCTTACGGTTCTGAAGTGTTTCTTTCCAGCGGGCCAGACTGTAGGGTTCAACCCCGACTCCGCGGTTGACAGCATTTTCCTCCAGGATTTCCTGATCGAGCACCTCTGCCCACTGATAGCCATAGGAATGGAAGGGGGACTCTGCATGGTCCACCAGTACAGCTGACATCATGAGAAGAGGCGTGTCCACATTCTCTGTTTTGGCGCGTACATGCACAACCGGTGTACCGGCTATGGTCAGCGGCTCGTTTACCGGGATGCTCCATACGAGATGGTCAGTACCGGATGAGCCGTCCATCGTGCTTGCGACAAGATCCGTATTGGACATATGGGCATTCTCTGCATGAACCGTGTACTCCGCTTTTTCTTCGCAGGTCATGCTCATCGTGCTGCTGTTCCAGGCTTCGCTGCCTGAGAACGTGCCGTCGGTATTGTTCTGCACAAGCAGGGACGGAAGCTGCGCAGCCTCGTTGTCGACACCAAGCAGTGTGTGCGTGAACCAGAGATTCAGCCATTCCGTATAGGTATGCGTTCCGATCAGGATGTCTGTCTTTGTCTGCTCGTTGGCGGGAGAAACATGACCGTTCTGATGCAGAATAGCTTTGACTTCACATCCACTGCCCATCAGTGCGCTGCGCATGCGGTCAAACTGGTCCGGATGCACCGATACATCGTTGAAACCTTGCACAAGGAGTGCGGAACCCTGAAAATGGCAGCGGCTTGAAAAGTCGCGCTCTGCCCAGTAATCGCCATAGTCGCCGGCCAGGCGGATCTCCTCATCGCGCTGAGCAGCCAGATACTGCTCAAACAGGGGGAGCAGTTCTGCGTCGGCACCGCTGAAGAAGCGGCTGGAGCACATGATGGCGAGTTTCGGCATGCTGCCATATACATCGAAGAGACCGGAGGGAATGCCCTGCGCATTGAGATAGCTGTACCAGGAGGCGACACCGGCCACGGAGACAATGGTTTTCAGTCCCTCGACACCGGTACAGGCGACTTCATAGGCCATGGCGCCGGCATAGGAGCGCCCGGTCATGCCGATACTGCCGCTGGACCAGTCCGCTTCGATTTGAATATTATTGGTCCGGTCAGTGTAAGCGGTGCGCTTTCCGGTCAGCCATTCGACGACGCACTTGAAGGCTTCGGCCTCAAGGTTGGTTCCGCAGCATTCAATGCCTTCTGAGCCCCAGGTTCCAAGCCCTGCCGACTGGACAACGGCATATCCGCAAACCAGCAGATCGTCATAGGTGGTAAGGTTCTGCATATACTGCAGATCGTAGAAGTCATTGTCGAACTTATAATACCAGTCCGAGGGATTTGCCTGAAGCGCTGCCTCCACCGTGCTCATGCTGCCCTTCGGTACACGCTTTTCAGGTTGCGTTCTTAGCGTATTGGGGTCAAACGGTGCTGTGCCGGGAGCGGGGAGAGAAGGCTGATACAGGTCAATCCCTGCGATATACGGCCTTGCCTCATAGATGACCGGGGCCCGGTAAACACCCTCTGCGGCGGGGCGGGGCACCTGCACGACGGCTTTGATCAGATCCGGTTTGCCGTCCAGGTCCGTGTCATAGTCTGTCTCGACATAGACAACCAGCCGGAGAATCTCACTGTCGGCATTGGAATAATACAGGCTCTGCGCACTGGTATAGGAAACGATCTGACGGGCCATGCCGTCCTCAATGCGCATGTCCTGCGCGGTGTCTTCGGATACGGCGCAGCACATGGAAGCAAGGAGAAGACAGAGCACAAGGACAGATGCAATCAGGCACTTTCTTTTCTGCATAATGGATCCTTTCTGCTGCCCGGGTCAAACGGTAGCAGTCTGTGCATCAGAGGAAAAAAGAAAGACGGAGCATACATGAGCATGCACTGTCTTTCTGGAACGCTTACTCAGCAGCGACAAAATCCAGGTCGCTGAGAAAATCGACAGCCATCTGAATCTCGGCGTCGCTCAGAGACTCTGTGCCTTCCTCGCCCTTGATCAGGACAAACTCGATTTCATAACCTTTGTAAATGGTGTAGAAATCGACGTAATTCACTGCCGCATCTGCTTCCTGGACCTTCATCAGCTTGGTGCCGTGAGCGGTTTCAGTATAGGAGATGACCACGTTGTCATCCTCGGTGAAGGTCTGCTCGATCTGAGCGAGAGCGGCTTCATCAAGATCGTTCAGGCGATCGACTTCGGTGAGCAGCTCATTGAGGCCGATGGAGAGATACATGAAGGGTTTGGTGGTGTCGTCGCTGTGGATCATGGAGAAATGTGCACTGTCTTTGAGCTCTTCGGGCGTGAGGTCCTGAACCTTGAAGCCCTCAGGGAGTTTGCCCTGCAGGGTGAAAGCGCCGTTGAGGCTGACCTTGCCGATCGTCTCTTTTTCAGTGGCTTCAGGCTTGGTGAAGCTGATCTGCGTGGCACCGCTCAGCGCATCCTGGGCGAGCAGGGAGATCGGGGCTTCCTCAATGGACAGGGTGGCAAAGGTGCCCGCATAGCCACTTTCGGTTTCAAAGCTCAGGGTCAGACGATGGTTTCCGTCTTCAGAGGCGGGAATGGATTTGGTCATCTGAACAGATGCACCGTTGGCAAGGCCATCCGGAAAATCGACTTTCGTGGAATCGCCGGTGACATTGTCGAGCAGTTCAATCCAGGCTACGTTTTCACCGGTTACGTTATAGATGGTATATACACCGGTCTGCTGTTCCTGTGACTCGGCGAAAACAGCAGTGCACGCGAGCATGAGCACCGTGCACAGTGCGATGGCAGTCAGTTTTTTCATGGATATTTCCTTCCTTTATATAAAATAGGGTTATCCGCCGGGGCTGCACGGAATGCAGACTTACTTGCGGTAGACGAATTTCTGCATGATGAAACCGATCATACCGGTCTGGGGATCCTGCACCTGATACCAGCTGTTGGTCTGGGCAATGACGGTCAGTTCTTTGCCCTGCGGGCAGGTCGCGATGCGCTCTGCCTCAGTGGAAGGAGCCCAGCGCAGATTCACCCAGCCGGAAGCGCGGGAAGGACGGGAGATCACGGTATAGGGGGAGACTCTCACGGCGGAACGGAATTCCGCATTCATGGACTCGAACAGCCCCGAAGAAGCAGCGGGGGTGCTGGGTGTGACGGTCTTGGACTTGGTCGGAACAGGGGCCGGCGCTTTCGGGGCCGGTTTGCTGGAGACCAGGAAACGGCTCTGAACATAGCCGACGCCGCCCTCACCGGCAGCATAGTCAATGACGGCCCAGCCGCTGGCCATGGTCATGCGGACGCTGACTGCGGAACCGTAATTCAGACGGCCGATGACGTTCTTGCCGCCCATGGGATCACTGCGCACGTTGAGCGTGCGGCCGTTGTCGGTATAAACATACATGGTCCATCCGTCAGCCTGGGCCAGGGAGATGAAGAGTGTGGCTGCCATCATGACCGCGAGCAAAAGGGAAATGATACGCTTGCTCATAACAAAAAGCTCCTTTTCATTTCTATTATCAAATATAACCGGTCAGGTTTCATCTGAATGCATGGGATATGGAAATACGGAATCAGTCAGTGATCAGGTCGGGATCATAGGGCATAAAGACCATGCCTTCGGTGTCCGCACCTTCCGTGCCCGTCCAGAGGAGGCCGCCGTCCTCATTGAAGGAGAACACGGCACTGCAGCCTTCTTCGTTGAGATCTTCCACGGAGACGACTTCACCGTTTGCATCATACTCGGTGCGGCTTTCCATGCCCAGGGCCTCGAGCGTATCTTTGTCCTGATTATATATGCCGGTCATGATCCAGTCATACGTGACAGACGCGCTGTCGCCCCACTGGATGTACACGCCGTAATGATCGTCGTCCCATGAGATTTCGATTTCAGCACGGTCGCACTGATAGTGCCCCTCAAAACGGCCGATCTTTTCATAGGTCACACCTTTACCGGCGTCTTCCTTGGCGTCTGCCCAGAGCAGGCGGCCTTCTGCGTCCAGAGAGAAGACAGCGGAGCCGTCCTCGTACTCGGTATTCGAGCTCAGCACGTTGCCGTAATCGTCCAGGGTTTCAACGGTTTTGCTGCCGAACATATCGTCGACAAGCGTCCTGGTGTCAGCATCAAAGAGGGGAGAGTACTCCCATGTGATGCGCTCGTTGAGTGTGGCCGTGCGGATCACGGTGACTTTGAAGCCGCCGTCTTCACAATAGGAATGAATCATGGTATCGTCCGATACCCAGTTGCTGTCATAGACCAGACTATCCGGATTCAGTTCGGCATAGTCTGTGTCCTCTGTATCCTCGGCCAGGGCAGCACAGGAGAAAAGCGCTGCAATGAGGAGTGTGACGAGAAGCAGTTTTCCGAAGGTTTTCATAGTTTCATCCCTTCTTATTTATATATGGTAAAAAACACACAGAGGTGTTCTTATCCCCGAAGGACTTCAGCATGCATGCAGAAGAGTGGATACAAAATTATAACGTTCTATGAAACAAAAACAATCCCATGCACAGAAAAAACTTTTCACGCACAGGTGCAAATGCATGTTTCATTCCAAAAAACAGTGCACAGCAAAAAAACGGACAGCCTGCGCATTCAGAAATGCATATGTCATTGAATACAGAAATGGTATCCGTCGCCGCGGTCTTTGTCAAGGGAAGACAGGGGATGAAAGAAGACGACGAGGAGGCCAGAACCCGGGCAGGGAAGGACTGAAACAACGCGCGCTCATATGCGGGCTCTGTGACGGCCGGAGGGTTTTTCACAGGTAAACTGCATTAAAACAGCCGCTTTATGCGAAAACGAACATGAAAATGAATTTTTTTGATTTGCAAAGTTCATTTTTTGCTTTTATTTTGTCTTTTTGCCTGAAATTCTGCATGAAATATTGACAAAATATTTACATCCCGCTACAATACGAAAAAAATGAATCGGGTGTGATGCAGGTCGACCTGGTTCATTAGTATTATTTCTAGGAGGAAATAGTATGAAAAAGATCCTGTCACTGGTTCTGGTCATCGCTCTGGCCCTCGGCTGCGTCAGCTTCTCCACGGCCGAAGAGCTGAAAGTGTATCATGACTATCAGACCACCACCAACGAAATGGAATACTGGCTCATCCAGATGTCCCAGGGCGCCAAGGAACTGAACGTCCTGAACAACTGCCTTGACGGTCTCGTCTACAATGACCATACCGGCGCGCTGGTTCCTCTTGCTGCCGAAAGCTGGGAGCATGATGACAAGTCCGTCGTGTGGACCTTCCATCTCCGTGAAGGCATGGTCTGGGTCGATGCCAACGGCGAGTACAAGGGCGACGTTGTGGCTGAAGACTGGCTGACCGGTCTGGAATGGACCCTCAACTATGCCAAGAACGAAGCCACCAACACATCCATGGCTTTCGAAACCCTCAAGGGTGCTGAAGAGTACTATGAGTACACCAAGACCCTGGCCGAAACCAATCCTGAAGAAGCTGCTGCTCTGACCTATGACGGCAAGTTCCTCGAGACGGTCGGCATCGCCACCCCCGACGAGTACACCATCGTGTACACCTGCAAGGACTCCACTCCTTACTTTGACTCCGTGGCCACCTACGCCTGCCTGTATCCGATTCCCCAGGGCATGATCGATGAACTGGGCGTCGAAGGCACCCGTGCTCTGACCCCCGACAAGATGTGGTATTCCGGTCCCTACACCGTGACCACCTACAATGAAGGTTCTGAAAAGATCCTCACCAAGAACCCCCTGTACTGGAACGAAAACAGCAAGCTGTTTGACGAAGTCGTCATCACCATGGTTGAGTCTGTGGACAAGGCCAAGGAACTGTTCGACGCCGGCCAGCTTGACCGCGTTGCTCTTTCCCAGTCTGCTCTGAGCACGATCTACAACGATCCTGAGAATCCCTACTACAAGTACCTCGTGGAAGCCCGCCCGACCAAGTACTCCTATCAGATGCACCTCAACTATGACGTGTGGGAAGAAGACGGCACTCCGGACACCAACTGGAACACCGCTGTTGCCAACGAAGCTTTCCGTCTGTCCTGGTACTATGGCCTCGACCTGACTGCTTACCTCGAGCGCACCAACTTCATCCATCCCTATGTCTGCGCCAACTACGGCTACACCGGCACCGGCGTTGCTGTGAACAGCAAGGGCGTTGACTATGCCACCCTGGTCAATGACCTCGTGGGCGTGAAGTACTCCGACACCGAATACACCCGCTGCGATCCTGAACTGGCTGCCAAGTACAAGGCTCAGGCTATCGAAGAGCTGACCGCTGAAGGCGTCACCTTCCCTGTCGAAGTCAACTACTTCATCTCCGGTTCTTCCACGGTTGCTGCTGAAACCGCCAAGGTTCTCAAGCAGACCTTCGAAGAGTGCCTGGGTGCTGACTATATCAACTTCCAGATCAAGACCTATGTCTCCTCCCTGAAGAATGAAGTCCGTGCTCCGCACCTCGCTTCCTTCTACATCAATGGCTGGGGCGCTGACTTCGGCGATCCTGTCAACTTCGTTGGCCAGGAAACCTACGGTGAAGACAATGCCTACTACTCCATCGAGTACTCCAACATCAATTCTTCCAAGGACGAAGACCTGATCGCTACCTACAAAGAGTTCACCAACATGGTGGCTGAAGCCCGCACGATCGTGGACGACTATGATGCACGTCTGGATGCATTCGCCAAGAGCGAAGCCTACTTCGTACAGCATGCTCTGACCATTCCGTGCTACATTGACATCAGCTGGCAGCTGACCAAGGTCAATGACTACACCAAGTGCTATGCAGCCTATGGTATCTCCACCTATCGTTATGAGAACTGGGAGACCAAGACTGAAATGTACACCACCGAAGAATATGATGCCATCAAGGCCGCTTACAACGCAGCTGAGTAAGCTTCTATGATTCGGGATTCCATTTGGTAAACTGAGAGGCAGACAGCTTCCCTGAGAGACTGACCTTAAAGGGAAGTTGTCTGCCTTATCACTTTCAGAAACTGTCAGTCCTCAACCCTTGTCCGGGTTTCCGCAGAAAGGTTGAGGACTGGCAGTTGAGCAAAAAGGGGTCGCTGAGATGCTAAAGTATATTCTGAAACGACTGCTTCAGTCGGTATTGACGGTCCTGATCATTGTGAGCGTCGTGTTCCTGCTCATGCGTATGATGCCCACAGACTATTTCTTTACCGAGGATGAACTGATCAAGCTGACCGAGTCCCAGAAGCAGAGTAAGCTGGAAGCAGCAGGCCTGCTTGATCCGCCTCTGGTCCAGCTGCAGCATTTCTTCCAGAACATGTTTAAAGTGGATTATATCTATGCCACCAAACAGCAGGCATTGATTAATACACAGCTTCACAGCGGCGTCGGGGAAGGCGTGCATTCGGCGGTGGAGGGTGCGATCAACAAGTACTACACCGATGCGGAGGCCGCCGCCAAAGAGATCGACAAGATCAACAACAAGATCCTGACCGACAATATCATCTCCAAGCAGATTGACAGCGCACTGCAGGGTGAGAACGGCACGGACAGTGCCTGGGTCGCCGAACAGCTTGCGTCCAACCTCTCCAGCAAGGCGCTGGGCACCCTGTTCAAGGATGCGAAGAAAGCCATCGGTGAGGAGCAGGCGGGTCAGCTTCGGGATGAACTGGATACGACGCTGCGCAGCAAGATGTCCGAGCTTCTCAGCGGTGTGGATCTGGAAGTCAATGCGACCGGATTCAAGAATATCCTGAATCATCTCGTGCCTTCCAACTACAGTTTCACCTTCAGCCTGGGTGAGTCCTACCGTATCCGCCACGGTGTGTCGGTCATTGAAATCATTTCCGACAAGTTCCCGATTTCCATGCGGATCGGCCTGTGCTCCCTGGCGCTTGCACTGGTTTTGGGCGTGGTGCTGGGTATTCTGCAGGCAAGATACAAGGGCGGTCTTCTGGACAATGTGTGCACCGGTTATACGATCTTTATCAATGCTGTGCCGCACCTGGTCAGCTACACGCTGATCATGTACCTGTGCGCACACCTGTTCAACCTGCCCATGACCTTCCGCAGTGCGACCCCTGTGACTTCGGCCATTCCGCCGATTCTGTGCCTTTCCACGGCCTCCACAGCGAACTATATGCTCTGGATGCGCCGCTATATGGTGGATGAACTCAACAAGGATTACATCCGCCTCGCACAGCTCAAGGGCTTTACCACGACCCAGGTCATGTTCCGCCATGTGATGAAGAATGCTTTCCTGCCCCTGGCGCAGTACCTGCCTTACAATATTCTTCTCACCGTCGGCGGCTCCCTCCTCGCAGAGAGCTTCTTCTCAGTCCCCGGCATGGGACCGCTGCTGACCCAGGCCATCTCCAGATATGACACGAACCTGGTGCAGGCCATTGTTCTCTTCTACGCCACCCTGGGTATCCTGGGCGTCTTCATCGGCGACCTGCTGATGGGCATCCTTGATCCCAGAATCAGTCTGACCAAAAAGGGAGGCACGCGCTGATATGGACAACAAAAAGAAAATCGTCCTGAAGGGCATTAATACCGAGAATGACTCCCGTGATGTCGTCATGGCTGAAGTGAAAGAGACAGCCGTGGATACGACGGAACACACCTATGAAAAAGGTCGTCCGTATATCAACCGTCGTTCCTCCATGCCGGAAAAGCAGCTGTTTGCCCCGGCAGAGTACAACTATCAGGAAGCTGAGCGTACAGGCTACAGCCAGTACAGTTACTGGAAGAGCGTGTGGCAGAACTTCCTGAAAAAGAAGAGCGCCGTCGTGATGCTCATCATCTTCATGCTGCTCTTCATCTTCACGTTCATTTCTCCTATGATCAGCAAGTTTGACGTCAACACCCTCCACTATGACACCAAGCTGGCCTTCATCAGCCCGAACAGCACCTATTGGTTCGGAACGGACTCACTGGGTGCTGACTACTGGTGCCAGGTGTGGTATGCGACGAGACTCAGTATTATTCTGGCTATCTGCGTTTCCGCCGGCCAGATCATTCTGGGTACCGTGATCGGACTGCTCTGGGGCTATGTGCGTGCTCTGGACCGTGTCATCACCGAGATCTACAACCTGATCGACAATATCCCGACCATCATCTACATGACGCTGATCGCGCTTATGGTCGGCAAGTCCTACCTGATCATCGGTGGCGCCCTGATCCTCTTCGGCTGGCTGGGCACGGCGAGAAATATCCGCAACCTGGTCTTCATGTACCGCGACCGCGAGTACAACCTCGCTTCCCGCTGCCTGGGCACGGGACTCTGGAGAACCCTGTACCGGAACATTTTCCCGTACCTGATCAGCGTTGTGGTGCTGCGCCTTGCACTGGCCATCCCGGGTACCATCGCCTTTGAAACGACGCTGGCCTATCTGGGCCTGATCAGCGTGGAAACGCCTTCTCTGGGCATCCTGCTGAGAAATGCGCGCAGTCTGTTCATGCAGTATCCCTATATGCTGATTTTCCCTGCGGTGATTGTGTCTGTCATCACCATCACCTTCTATCTGGCGGGCAATGCGTTCTCTGATGCGTGCGATCCCCGCAACCATATGTAAGGCGGTGACGAACGAATGAGTGAAAAAATCATTTCCAGCAAATATGGCAGTGAGAACTCCGAAGCCGCATTGCAGTTTGAGAAAATCAACGATCAGATTCTTTCCTCTTCCCCGATCCTGTCAGCACAGGATGTTCAGGTCGAGTTCACGCTCCGCGGCCAGAAGCTGAAGGCTATCCGCGGCTGCTCCCTGGACCTCTATGAAGGGGAGACCCTCGCGATTGTGGGTGAGTCCGGTTCCGGCAAGAGCGTGTTCACCAAGCTCTTTGTCGGCATGCTCGACAAGAACGGACAGATCACAAACGGCTCCATCATGTACGACGGGCTTGACCTGACCAAGCTCAAGACAGAACGGGAATGGCAGAAGATCCGCGGCAAGAAGATTGCCATGGTGACACAGGACCCCATGACCAGCCTGAACCCCCTGAAAAAGGTCGGATTGCAGATCCGTGAAGCGGTCGAACTGCATCAGGGCCTGAGGGGCAAGGCTGCCAAGGAAGAAACCATCCGCCTGCTTGCGAGCGTCGGCATCCCGAACCCGGAAGTGCGCTATGGCCAGTATCCGCATGAATTCTCCGGCGGCATGCGCCAGAGAGCTGTCATCGCTATCGCCGTGGCCTGCAAGCCGCAGATCCTGATCTGCGACGAACCGACCACTGCTCTGGACGTGACGATTCAGGCACAGATCCTGGAACTCATCAAGACCCTGCAGCGTGAAAACCACATGACCATCATTTACATCACCCATGACCTGGGTGTTGTGGCCAATGTGGCTGACCGTGTAGCGGTCATGTACGCAGGACAGATCATTGAGACCGGTCTTGCCAATGAAATCTTCTTTGATCCGCATCATCCCTACACCTGGGCTCTCCTGAGCGCCCTGCCGCAGCTGGGCGTCAAGGGCGAGAAACTGCCGGCCATTGATGGCACGCCGCCCAACCTCTTCAACAAGATCCAGGGCGACTCGTTTGCACCCCGCAACCGCCACGCCCTGAACATCGACTTCCTCGAAGAGCCGCCGATGTATGATGTCACCACAACGCACCAGGCCAAGACCTGGCTGATGGACCCGCGCGCACCGCAGATCCCGCAGCCGGATGCCATCCAGAAGCTGAAGGATCCGGATTTCGGCAAGCCCTCCGACATCAAGCTGTATCATCCGCATCAGGATCCGAACCGCGAGCCGCTCATTGAGGTCAAGGACCTGCAGGTGGCGTTCGGCAACGGCCGCAGAAAGTTCGTGGCTGTGGACGATGTCAATTTCACCATTTACAAGGGCGAGACATTTGCACTGGTCGGCGAGTCCGGCTCCGGCAAGACGACCATCGGCCGCGCGATCGTCCGCATCAATCCCACCACCAAGGGTGAAATCTTCTACAAGGGAAAGCGGATCAGCGGAAAGATCTCCAAGCAGGAAGACGTGGAAGTCATCCGCGGCTGCCAGATGATCTTCCAGGATCCCATGGCTTCCCTCAACGAACGCGCCAAGGTCGACTATATTGTCTCGGAAGGCATTATTAACCATCACATGTACAAGGATAATGCCGACCGTGAGAACAAGGTTCAGGAGGCCCTCAAGGAAGTCGGCCTGCTGCCCGAGTTCTCCAGCCGCTTCCCGCACGAATTCTCCGGCGGCCAGAGACAGAGAATCGGTATTGCCCGCGCTCTGATTATGCAGCCTGACTTCATCGTTGCGGACGAACCGATCAGCGCACTGGACGTGTCCATCCGCGCCCAGGTGCTCAACCTCCTCAACGAGCTCAAGAAGACCAGAGGCCTCACGTACCTCTTCATCGCGCACGACCTGAGCGTGGTCCGCTTCATCTCGGACCGCATCGCCGTGATTTACAAGGGACGCATTGTGGAACTGGCTGAGAGCGAAGAGCTCTTCCGTCATCCGCTGCATCCCTACACCCAGGCGCTGCTCTCTGCCGTGCCCAATCCCAACCCGTACATTGAGAAGAAAAAGAAGCTCAAGGTGTACGACCCGTCCTGCCACGATTACAGCGTGGACAAGCCGCAGTGGTGCGAGATTCTCCCGGATCACTTTGTCTACGGCAATGAGAAGGAACTGGACGAATACCGGAAGGTGCTCGGCCTGTAAGGGATTCTGTAAGAAGATTGTTTCCGGGAAAGATGATGTCTTTCCCGGATTTTCCTTATCTCAGGTTGACGGGCAGGGGATGGCGGTGGATGCGAATTCCCGCTATAATAGGCAGAGGCAACTGATCCCATTTTCCAACGGAGGCGTCCATGAAACATCCGATCCGAGACCACTTTCAGCGGGATATGATCCGTCCGCTGATCTATAAGGTGTTTACACGGTTTATTCTCATGCTGCTCATTGTCATGCTCTGGAAGCAGTATCTCCAGCCGCGCACGCCGCATCTGACCCTGGGCATGGTATTCCCGGTTGTGGGCGTGGTGTTTCTTCTGTGCGCATACCTGGTGTATCTGCGCATGGACGGGCTGCAGATCCCCCGCATGAAGCCGCTGAAGAAGCCGAAAAAGGATCCCTTCCGCGCCTACGGGGACATGGTGGACTATCTCGATGAGCCGCCCGTTTCCTTTGATGACCTGACCAAGGAGGAACAGGACACCTGCTCGCTTCTGGCCAATATCATCTGCGGCATCCTCTTTTTCCTCGCGTCCCTCCTGCCGCTCTGAGGGACAGAAAAAACCGGGCACCGTATCGGTATCACGCGAAAGTGATGCTGATGCGGTGCCCGGTTTTATGATGCGAGCCCGGAGGGATTCGAACCCACTACCTACTGATTCGAAGTCAGGCACTCTATCCGGATGAGCTACGGGCCCATGCGGCCGGAAGGATCCTGCCCGCCGGCCAAGACAGCATTGTAGTGCCGTCGTCACATTCCGTCAAGCCCTGTTTGGCGGTGCATGCCAACACGAGATTGACAAACAAATTGAAGTCCGTTACAATCAGGAATGGCTTGTCTGGAACCGAAGAGACCATAAAATGCTATGTTTCAGGGGCTGCGCACGGGCAGACCCCGCCGGGCATGCGTGCGGCTGGACCGGACGCTGCATGAGAGTATGGAGAGGAGAACTATATGAACATTCAGGACATGGTAAATGTATTGCATGCCAAAGTTCTGTGCGGACAGGAACGCCTGGAGACGAAGGTCTACACGGCCTGCTGCTCGGACCTGATGAGCGACGTGCTGGCTTTTGTCAACGAGAAAACCGTTTTGATTACCGGTCTGACCAACGCACATGTTCTCCGCACAGCTGATATGCTGGATCTCAAGTGCCTCGTGTTTGCAAGAGGCAAGATTCCCGGGGACGACCTCCTCGAACAGGCGGACGAGCAGGGGCTGGTGGTCATCACGACGCCGGCGACTGCCTTTACCGCATGCGGCCTCCTCTATGAGGCGGGTCTGCGCGGTGTGCCGATTGAGTGGCCGGAAAGCGAGGCGCGCTTATGAGCAATACATTGCTGCATGCCGAGTATCCTGTGGAAGCAGAGGATTACACCTGCGCAGGGGAGGCCTCGGCGGATATCAAGCGCAAGCTCAAGCAGCTGGGTGTTTCAGCCAACGTGCTCCGGCGCGTGGCAGTGGCCAGTTATGAGGTGGAACTGAACCTGGTCATCCATTCCGATGGCGGTGTTCTGTCCCTGGAAGTGACGCCGGACCGCGTGCGCCTGATCAGCAAAGACCGGGGCCCGGGCATTCCGGATCTGGACCTGGCCATGCGGGAGGGCTGGTCAACGGCCAGTGAAACAGCCCGCAGTCTCGGCTTTGGCGCCGGCATGGGTCTTCCCAACATGAAGCGCAATGCGGATGAGTTTGATATCAAGAGTAAAGTGGGCGAGGGGACCACGATACAGATGGGGTTCCTGCTTACATAACAGGATAGAGAGGCAATACCGATGGATGCAAAAAAACGGTTTCATTCCGTGAGACTGAATAAAGAACTGTGCAAGGGATGCACAAACTGCCTGATGCATTGTCCGACCGAGGCCATCCGTGTGCGTAACGGACGCGCGCATATCCTCGATGAGCGGTGCATTGACTGCGGCGAGTGCATCCGCATCTGCGATTACCATGCCAAGGTGGCAGCCATTGATACGCTTGAGGACATCAAGCGCTTCAAGTACCGCATCGCACTGCCCGCGCCGACGCTCTACGGGCAGTTCCGGAACATCCAGGATGTCGGCGTGATTCTCACCGCCCTCAGGGAGCTCGGGTTTGACGACGTGTTTGAGGTTGCCCGCGGCGCGGACATTGTCAGCCGGGCAATCAGCGAAAAGATGCGTGAGCCCGACCTGCCGCGTCCGATGATCTCCTCGGCGTGCCCGGCGGTTGTCCGTCTCATCCAGGTCCGCTTCCCGGACCTGATCCCGAACATTGTGGATATCCGCCAGCCCATGGAAGTGGCAGCCGAGATCGCACGGGCGGAATTCTGCAAGGCGCACAGCTGTGAACCGGAGGATGTCGGCATTTTCTTCATCACGCCGTGCCCGGCCAAAATGACGGCCATTCATTCCCCGCTCGGACAGGAAAAATCGGCCGTGGACGGGGCCATCTCGATGCTGGAAATCTATGGCCTGATCCGGCCGATGCTCAGCCGGATTCAGAGAGAAGAACATATGCACGGCACCTCGACGAGCTACGGCATTGGATGGGCAACCTCCAGCGGCGAGGCCAAGAGCATTTTCCAGGAGAACGCGCTCAACGTGGACGGCATTCAGAATGTGTCCAGAGTCCTGGAAGAGATTGAAAACAACAAACTCAGCGACCTGGCCTTCTTTGAGGGCAATGCCTGCACCGGCGGGTGCGTGGGCGGTCCGCTGACCTTTGAAAACAACTACGTGGCCAAGAACACCATCCGCAAGCTCGTCGCGAGCACGCTGGCCAGAAATCCCGTCACGCCCCAGCAGAGCGTGCCGGTGTCGATGATCAACAAGTACCCGATCCGCCTGGATGTTCCGATTGAAGCGAACCCGGCCATGAGCCTGGATGAGAACATCTCGGTGGCGATGGAGAAGATGACACGGATGAATGAGATCATTGCGGACCTGCCCGGTTATGACTGCGGCAGCTGCGGATCCCCGACATGCCGTGCATTTGCCGAGGACATTGTGCTCGGGTATGCAAAGGAAATGGAATGCATTCACAAGCTCAGGGATAAACTCCAGTCCATGGCAGAGCAGATGGTGGAAGTTGCCCAGATCAGGCGCTAAGCGGAGGGAGAAAAAGCAATGACGATTAAAGAATTGATTCCGCTCATTGAAGCGAAGGAACTGACCAAAGAGGCTGACCTGAACAAGGAAGTACTCTGCGGCTATACGTGCGACCTGCTCAGCTGGGTCATGGGCCACGGCCAGGAAGGCATGGCCTGGGTGACGGTGCAGACGCACATGAATGTGATTGCCGTTGCACTCCTCAGTGATATGGCCTGCGTGATCATGCCTGAGGGCATTGAGATGGAGAAGGAAAGCCTGGACAAGGCGGATGCCGAGGGCATGTGCGTGCTGCAGAGTCCGCTGAGCAGCTATGAGATCTGCGGACGGATGCATGAGAAAGGCGTACCGGCAGAATAATCTGTGTAGTCAGGGGAGGGAATCGAATGGAATTCTTTGCCGACCTGCATATTCACAGCTGCCTCTCCCCGTGCGGGGATGACGAGATGACGCCGTGCAATATCTGCGGCATGGCCAAAATCAAAGGCCTGGATATCATTGCGATCACCGATCACAATACTGCACGCAATCTCCCGGCAGCGCAGGAAGTGTGCGATGCATACGGCCTGCTGCTGCTCCCGGGCATGGAAATCACAACCCGTGAGGAGGTCCATCTGCTGGGCTATTTTCCGGATGTGCCCACGGCGCTTGAATTCAGCGAGATGCTCAGAACCCATATGCCCAAAGGGAAGAATAAGCCAAAATTCTTCGGCAATCAGCTGGTCATGAACAGCGATGACGAAGTGATCGCGGAGGAGGACTGCCTGCTCATCGGGGCCTCAAATTTCTCTCTTGCGGAGGCCTCGGCGCAGGTGAAGGCCTTTGGCGGCGTTCCGGTGCCGGCGCATATCAACCGCGGGTCACACGGACTGCTGGTGAACCTGGGCATGATGCCCGAGGAACCGTTCTATCCGACGGTCGAGGTCTGGCGGCATCTGCCGTGCGATGAGGCCGCGCTCAGGGGGAAGCATGTGCTGCATTCTTCCGACGCGCACTATCTCGGGGACATCCAGGAGAGGGAACATGCCCTGCGTCTGGACCATGAAAGCGTGGAAGAATTGCTGAATTGGATGAGAAGTGTCAAGAAAGAGACATACTAAGAAAAATCGTCATTTTTTTATCAAAATTACGTGCATTTCTATTCTAAAGGTGATACAATACACTCGATTCGATGTGACCATTGGTCACAAGGCGATCTTCAAAGGAGGTTATTCCGATCATGCCGGACAACAAAGAAAAGTTTGAGCAGCTGAATCAGGTGATTGAAGAGCTCAAGGATCAGCCCGGTGCACTGATGCCCATCCTGCAGCATGCGCAGAGCATTTTTGGCTGTGTTTCCCTGGATGTGCAGAAAGTGATCGCTGATTCGCTGGGCGTTACCCTGAGCGAAGTGTATGGCGTTGCGACTTTCTATTCCCAGTTCAAACTCAAGCCTTCTGGCAAGTACATTGTCAGCGTATGCCTGGGCACTGCCTGCTATGTCAAGGGTTCCCAGAAAGTGCTTGAAAAACTGAGTGAGGAACTGAAGATTCCTGTGGGTGACACCACGGACGATGGTCTGTTCACTCTTTCCGCGACCCGCTGCCTGGGTGCATGTGGTCTCGCTCCTGTTATGACCGTGAATGATGAAGTGTACGGACGTCTGACGCCTGATCAGATCCCGGCGATCATTGCAAAATACAGGGGGTAATCCCATATGCGTGACCTGTCGCTGCATATCCTGGACCTGACAGAAAACAGTGTCCGGGCTGGTGCCGGGCTGATTACCATCCGGGTGGATGTGGATGAGAAAAAACTCATTACTCTGACCATTACCGATGATGGCTGCGGCATGGATGCCGAACTGCTGGAGCGGGTGATGAGCCCGTTCGGCACGACAAGGACGACCCGCAAGGTTGGCCTTGGGATTCCGCTCATGGCGCAGAATGCGCGTCTGACAGGCGGGGACATCCACATTGACAGTACGCCGGGAAAAGGCACGGTCTTCACCGCGTGGCTCCACGGGGACAGCATTGACTGCCTTCCGCTGGGCGACCTGGCCGGCACGTTTGTAACACTGGTCACAGCCAATCCGGAAAAACCGGATTTTGTACTGATGTGTTCATCACCCAACGGCAGCATGGATTTTGATACCCGTGCAGTCAGAGAGGTTCTGGGTGATGTAAATCTGAGTGAACCCGAGGTTTCCATGTGGATGCTGGAATCCATCCGCGAGGAGCTCGGACCGATATTTGGAGGTGTGATCCTATGAAATCTATGGCCGAATTGGAAGCTATTCGCCAGAGAACACTGCAGCGCATCAATCTTCGCAAGGAAGATGAGAGTGAAAACATTCGCGTGGTTGTTGGTATGGCCACCTGCGGCATTGCAGCAGGCGCCCGTCCTGTCATGATGAAGTTCATGGAAGAAATCAACAAACGCGGGCTGAAGGAAGTCACCGTCAGCCAGACCGGCTGCATCGGCATGTGCCGTCTTGAGCCCATGGTGGACGTTTATCTGCCCGGACAGGAAAAAGTGACCTACGTTCATATGACCCCTGAAAAAGTGGGCCGCGTGGTGGCTGAACACATCGTCAATGGACGCCCTGTGACAGAATACACCATCGGCGCTGCTGAGAAGTAAGCGAACCGATTTAGGAGGAGTAGTCCATGGAGATTTATCGCGCGCATGTGCTCTGCTGCGGCGGTACCGGCTGCACATCGTCCGGATCTGCGCAGATCATCGAGCGTTTTGAACAGAAGATCAGGGAAAATGGTCTGGACAAGGAAGTCAAGGTCATTCGTACCGGCTGCTTCGGTCTGTGCGAAGCCGGTCCTGTCGTTATTATCTATCCCGAAGGCACCTTCTACTCCCGTGTGAAGGTTGACGATGTGGATGAGATCGTTTCCGAGCATCTTCTCAAGGGCCGTCCTGTGCAGCATCTGGTCTACAAGGATCATGCCACCCAGGAACAGAATGCCAACAAGGCTCTGGACGAGATCACGTTCTACAAGTATCAGAAGAGAATTGCGCTGCGCAACTGCGGCGTGATTGATCCGGAAAACATCGACGAATATCTCGCGTTTGACGGATATAAGGCTCTCGAAAAGGCGCTGACCAAGATGACCCGTGAGGAAGTCATTGATGAAATCCTCAAGTCCGGTCTGCGCGGCCGTGGCGGCGGCGGATTCCCCACTGGTCTGAAGTGGAAGTTCACCTACAATTCTCCCGGCCCTGTGAAGTATGTGGCCTGCAATGCTGACGAGGGCGACCCCGGCGCATTCATGGACCGTTCCGTTCTGGAAGGCGACCCGCACTGCGTGCTGGAAGCCATGGCCATTGCCGGCTATGCCATCGGCGCTGCCGAGGGTTACATCTATGTCCGTGCTGAGTACCCGATCGCAGTCAAGAGACTCGAGATCGCCATCGCTCAGGCTCGTGATTACGGCCTGCTGGGCGAGAACATCTTCGGCACTGACTTCTCCTTCAACATCCACATCCGTCTGGGTGCTGGCGCATTCGTCTGCGGCGAGGAAACCGCTCTCATGCGCTCCATCGAAGGCAAGCGCGGCGAGCCGATCCCGCGTCCTCCGTTCCCTGCGGTGAAGGGTCTGTTTGCGAAGCCCACCATGCTCAACAACGTGGAAACCTATGCCAACGTTGCCCAGATCATTCTGCACGGCGCTGACTGGTTCGCTTCCATGGGTACTGAGAAGAGCAAGGGCACCAAGGTCTTCGCTCTGGGCGGCAAGATCAACAACACCGGTCTTGTCGAAGTCCCGATGGGCACGACGCTGCGCACGATCATCTATGATATCGGCGGCGGCATCCCCAACGGCAAAAAGTTCAAGGCTGTTCAGACCGGTGGTCCTTCCGGCGGCTGTCTGCCTGAGGAACTGCTCGACACGCCTGTCGACTATGACAACCTGATCGCGGCCGGCTCCATGATGGGTTCCGGCGGTATGATTGTCATGGACGAAGACAACTGTATGGTCGATATTGCCCGTTTCTTCCTGGAATTCACCTGCGACGAGAGCTGCGGCAAGTGCACTCCGTGCCGTGTGGGTACACGCAGAATGCTGGAGATCCTCAACCGCATCGTTGAAGGCAAAGGCAAGGAAGGCGATATTGAAAAGCTGGAAGAACTGGCCAAGAACATCAAGGCCACCGCTCTGTGCGGTCTGGGCCAGACGGCTCCGAACCCTGTTCTCTCCACCCTCAAGTTCTTCCGTCATGAATATGAAGCCCATATCCGTGACCATGTATGCCCTGCCCATCACTGCAAGGCGCTGCTGCGCTACGAGATTGATCCTGCCAAGTGCCGCGGCTGCACGGCCTGCGCACGCATCTGCCCCGGCAATGCAATCGAAGGCAAAGTCAAGGAACCGCATAAGATCGATCCCGATAAGTGCCTCAAGTGCGGCTCATGTATGGAAAAGTGCCGCTTTGGCGCCATTTCCCGCAAGTAATAGGAGGACAGCTGTATGGAAAACATGATCAATTTGACGATTGACGGCGTGCAGGTGTCCGCGCCCGCCGGCAGCACCGTACTGGAAGCTGCCCGCCTGGCCAACATCCACATTCCCACGCTGTGCTATCTTAAGGATGTGAACCAGATCGGTGCCTGCCGCGTCTGCGTCGTCGATGTCGGCGCCCGCGCTCTGCAGGCAGCCTGCGTGTATCCGATCTCTGAGGGCATGGTTGTCAAGACCAATACCCCTGAGGTTCGCAGTGCCCGCAAGACTGTTGTCGAACTGCTGCTGAGCATTCACGACAGAAAGTGCCTCTCCTGTGTACGCAACAACAACTGCGAACTGCAGGATCTGTGCCGCGACCTGGGCATTGAGGATGATGACCGCTTTGCTGGTGAAAGAAATCACTATGACGTTGATGATGCTTCTGTGAGCATCGTCCGCGACAACAATAAGTGCGTGCTCTGCCGCCGCTGCGTGGCAGCATGCCATACCCTCCAGAACGTCGGCGTGATCGGACCGGTTCGCCGCGGCTTCAATTCTGCGATTGAAAGCCCCTGGAAGGTTCAGCTCGCTCAGACCTCCTGCGTTGGCTGCGGCCAGTGCATCGTGGCCTGCCCGGTTGGCGCCCTGAAGGAAAAGGATTCCATCAAGGCCGTTGACGCCCTGCTCGCTTCCGGCAAGCATGTCGTCGTACAGCCCGCTCCCGCCGTCCGCGCCGCTCTGGGCGAGGAATTCGGAATGCCCATGGGCACTTCCGTTACCGGCAAGATGGTAGCTGCTCTCCGCCGTCTGGGCTTCGCGAAGGTCTTCGACGTCGACTTCGGCGCTGACCTGACCATCCTGGAAGAAGGCACCGAGCTCGTGCAGCGCCTCACCAACGGCGGTGTGCTGCCGATGATCACCAGCTGCTCTCCCGGCTGGATCAAGTACTGCGAAACCTACAATCCTGATTTCATCCCGAACCTCAGCTCCTGCAAGAGCCCGCACGAAATGCTCGGCGCTGTGATCAAGAGCTACTATGCCGAGAAGGCTGGCATTGATCCCAAGGATATCGCTGTGGTTTCCGTCATGCCGTGTACCGCCAAGAAGGGCGAAGCAAAGCGTCCTGAACTGAGCGTGAACGGTCTGGCTGATGTCGATGAAGTCATCACCACCCGCGAACTGGCCCGCATGATCCGTCGTGCCGGCATTGACTTCGCCAACCTGCCCGATGAAGACTTTGACAGCGTGCTGGGTGAAAGCACCGGCGCCGGCGTCATCTTCGGTGCAACCGGCGGTGTTATGGAAGCGGCTCTGCGCTTTGCGTATGAAGTCGTGACCGGCAAGGAACTTGAACAGGTTGAATTCCATGAAGTCCGCGGTCTCAAGGGCGTCAAGGAAGCCGATATCGACCTGAACGGCACCAAGCTGAGCGTGGCTGTTGCTCATGGCACTGCCAATGCCCAGAAGCTGCTTGATTCTGTGCGCTCCGGCGAAAAGACCTATCAGTTCATGGAAGTCATGTGCTGCCCCGGCGGCTGCGTCACCGGCGGCGGTCAGCCCATCGTCAAGTCCGATGTGCGTGCCGGCGTGAATGTTTCCGCCGTCCGCGCCAAGGCTCTCTATGATGAGGATGCCGGCAAGGCACGCCGCAAGAGCCAGGACAACGAAGAGCTCAAGGTTCTCTACAAGGAATACCTCGGCGAGCCCGGCAGCCACAAGGCACATCACCTGCTGCACACCACCTACACGGCCCGCGACAAGTACGAGAACATCAAGTAAGTTCACATTCAATCAGAACCGGCAGTTCGCTGCCGGTTCTTTTTTTCAGGAAACCCGGCTTGACATATACCCCCATGGGGTATATAATCCAGCCGTATCCCGGACCGGAGGTGAGTGTTATGGAAGAAAAGATGTGTCCGTCCTGCTGTTCACGCAAAAAGAACCGCTCAGACGAGGAATATAAAGCGCTGTCGAACCGCCTGAACCGTATTTCCGGACAGGTGAAGGGAATTCAGAAGATGCTTGACGAGAGCGCATACTGCCCGGACATCCTGATCCAGGTGTCCGCCGTGACGGCTGCGCTCAATGCGTTCAGCAGGGAACTGCTGAGCAACCATATCCGCACCTGTGTGGCCAATGATATCCTTGCAGGCAAGGAAGGCGCGGCCGATGAACTGGTGGATACGCTCCGAAAAATCCTGAAATAAGCATTCGAGATTGGATAAAACAGAAATCCGAATCTCTGAAACAGAAAACAGCAAGACAAATCAGGTGAAGAGAATGAAACAATATCAGGTGACAGGAATGAGCTGTGCGGCCTGCTCAGCCCGCGTGGAAAAAGCGGTCAGTCATGTACCGGGTGTGCAGAACTGCTCGGTGAGCCTGCTGACCAATTCCATGGGCGTGGAGGGCACTGCATCGGACGCGGAGATCATCAAAGCGGTTGAAGCGGCCGGCTACGGCGCCTCGGTCAAGGGCGCTCCTGCTGCGGGACGAAGTGAACAGCACCGGGCAGAAGAGGAAGCGCTGGAGGACCATGAGACACCGCGTCTGAAGAAGCGTCTGATCGCATCGCTGGGATTTCTTCTCATCCTCATGTATTTTTCCATGGGCCACATGATGTGGGGATTTCCGCTGCCTGCATGGTTTGAGGGCAACCATGTTGCCCACGGCCTGGTGCAGATGATCCTGGCCGCCATTGTCATGCTGATCAACCGGAAGTTCTTTATCTCCGGGTTCCGGTCGGTCATGCATGGTGCACCGAACATGGATACTCTGGTGGCTCTGGGCTCCTCCGCATCCTTTGTCTGGAGCGTTTATGCGCTCTTTGCCATGACCGATGCGCAGGTCCACGGCGGCAGCGAAGCGGCCATGGTGTGGATGGATTCTTTCTATTTTGAATCGGCCGCCATGATTCTCACGCTCATTACTGTCGGGAAAATGCTCGAAGCGAGGAGCAAGGGGAAGACAACCAATGCACTCAAGTCCCTGATGAAGCTCTCACCCAAAACAGCAACGATTCTCGAGGGCGGGCAGGAGCGTGTTGTGCCCGTCGAGGAAGTTCAGGTCGGGGATCTCTTTGTGGTCCGCCCCGGGGAGAGCATTCCGGTGGACGGCGTGATTGAGGAAGGCATTACAGCCGTCAATGAGGCTGCGCTGACCGGAGAATCGATACCGGCCGACAAGCAGCCCGGCGACCGTGTCAGTGCAGCGACAGTTAACCAGTCCGGCCTGATCCGCTGCAGAGCAAGCCGGGTCGGAGAGGACACAACGCTCAGCCAGATTATCCGTATGGTCAGCGATGCCGCGGCGACCAAGGCGCCGATTGCCAAGACGGCGGATAAGGTTGCGGGCGTGTTTGTTCCTGCAGTGATCGGGATTGCCGCCCTGACGCTGGTCATCTGGCTGCTTGTGGGGAAAAGCTTCGGGTATGCGCTGGCCAGGGCGATTTCAGTATTGGTCATCTCGTGCCCCTGTGCCATGGGCCTTGCGACGCCGGTGGCGATCATGGTGGGCAACGGAGTCGGGGCCCGTCACGGTATTTTGTTTAAAACCGCGGTTTCCCTTGAGGAAACGGGCAGGGCCGCGACGGTCATTATGGACAAGACCGGAACGATCACCAAAGGTGAGCCTTCGGTGACGGATGTGCTCCCGGCCGGCGGTGTCACGGAAACTGAACTGCTTCAGGCTGCATATGATCTGGAAGCCTGTTCCGAGCACCCGCTCGCGAAAGCCGTTGTGGCTTATGCCGCTGGAAAGGGCATGGAGACGGAAACGATCGGGAACTTCACTGTGCTGCCCGGCCACGGACTGACCGGGATGCGGCAGAGCGAAGAACTCTACGGCGGAAGCCTTGAGTATATGGGGGGCCGTCTGAGCGTTCCGGATACTGTGGCCGGTGCATGCAGAGGCTTTGCAGAGGCAGGGAAGACACCGCTTCTCTTTGCGAAGGACCAGACGCTGCTTGGCGTGATCGCTGTGGCAGACACGATCAAGGAAGAGAGCACTGAGGCAATCCGATCCCTGAAGAATATGGGCATCCATACGGTCATGCTCACGGGCGACAATGAACAGACCGCGCGCGCGATTGCGCGTCAGGCGGGTGTGGATGAAGTCATCGCCGGTGTCCTGCCCGATGGAAAGGAAAGCGTGGTCCGGCGCTTTAAGAAAAAGGGCAGTGTCATCATGGTCGGCGACGGCATCAATGATGCGCCTGCTCTGACCCGGGCGGATATCGGAATGGCGATCGGCGCAGGAACGGATATTGCAATTGATGCGGCTGATATCGTACTCATGCGCAGTTCCCTTCAGGACGTACCTGCGGCCATCCGCCTCTCACGGGCGACCCTGACCAATATTCATGAGAACCTATTCTGGGCGTTTTTCTACAATGTCATCGGCATTCCGCTGGCGGCCGGTGCATTCATTTCACTCTTTGGCTGGGAGATGAATCCGATGTTCGGAGCTGCCGCCATGAGTCTGTCCAGCTTCTGTGTTGTGTCCAATGCCCTGCGTCTGAATCTGTTCGATCTCTATTCGCAGCGGCATGACAGAAAAATACATATCAAGGAGAAGAAGAACATGACGAAAACGATGAAGATCAACGGCATGATGTGCATGCACTGCGAGAACCGCGTGAAGAAAGCCCTCGAAGCGCTCGATGGCGTCACTGAGGCACAGGTCAGCCATGAGAAAGGCGAGGCTCTGGTCACGCTCTCCGCTCCGGTTGACGATGCGGTGCTCAAAAAGGCTGTGGAGGATCAGGACTATCAGGTGACGTCCATCGCATGAACACAAAAAAGCAGGGAATGACTCCCTGCTTTTTTTGTGTTTGGATCGGGTAAAATCGGGTTGAAACTGGCTGAAGACGCTGGATTCTTCCAAGAATGAAGAGTGAATGGCATCGAATAGAACCTATACGCATAGAAAAAACGCACAAAAAATAGCAAAAAACAATGTGCAAAATAACGAAAAATGAAAAATGAAGATAGAAAAAATGATATGTTATTGCAAGACTGATTTTGAATTCATATAATCAATCTACTCAACCAATATTGGAGGTGAAACGATGGCTGTACAGTGGACAGAAGATGAGGCTATGAGAAAAGAAGTCTCTCAGAACCTGATGTATACGGTAATGCACATCAACAAAAAGCTTCTTCATGCTGATCAGTTATCCGAGCAGTTTGGCATGCCGATGTCGAGCATTCAGCTGATTTTTGCTCTGGCCAATGGTGAGCAGACAGTCAGTCAGCTTGCAGATTATCTTGCAATTCATAAGCCGAACGTAGCGCCTATCGTGAATCAGCTCGAAGACACCGGATTTGTGGCAAGAAGAACAAGCACAGCAGACCGCAGAAAAACATATGTCCATCTCCTCGAAAAGGGAGAAAAACTCTGTCAGGAAATCCAGGATGCAATTTGCAATAACCTTTTTGCCGATGATGAGACGATGGCCAAGAGCGAAGTCAAGAACCTGAACAAAGCGCTGGCGATTATCAACAAGCTGATGAAATCCTGAGGATACGCATGCGGAACGAACAGGACGCTGATTCATCACACGAAGAAGACGCTTTAGGGCGTCTTTTTTTCTGCTTCGTGCCGTGCCCTTGGAATAAACAGGAGAAAAACCGAAATCAGACACGCTGCTGCCATGGAGCGGCGTGTTTTTTATGTTATAATTCTGACGTGATAACAGAAATGTACACAGACGGTACTGCACCTTGCGTGTTTGCTGACAGGATAGAGAGGGAGAGAAGGACTATGGCAGGGAAAACGGCCAATCAGCCATTCGGCAATATTATTGACTACCTGAACTGGCGTGGGGATCTTTCTTTTGAAGCGGATCCCTGGAATGATATTGACAGTCTGATTATGGCGGAAGTCAGTTACTCCAATTTCGGGGAGAATGAACGTGTCTTTGACAATCCTCAGAGACTGACGATCGGCGATCTTGCCACGTCGGATATCCTGACCCGCTATCCCCAGGCCGGTCTGTCCTTTACGATGAAGTACCGGGAACCGCTCATGGAGACGCTCCCGCACACCAGGAGATTTCAGGACGTCCGCATTCTCGACCAGGTGAATGATGTGGATGTCAGCCGAAACATTCAGTTTTCCGCGCTGACCCTGCGGGTGCCGGGCGTGGGGACTGTGATTTGCTACCGCGGCACCGATCCGAACATTGTCGGCTGGAAGGAAGACTTCATGATGAGCTATGCCTCCCCGGTGCCGGCACAGATCTCTGCTGTGGAGTATCTGAAAAATGCAGCGGAAAGGACGGAAGGCCCGATCCTCCTCAACGGCCACAGCAAGGGCGGGAATCTTGCTGTATATGCAGCTGCGCATGCAGAACCTTCGATTCAGGACAGGATTCAGGTGATCTGTACCTTTGACGGACCCGGTCTGGACGATCTGACCATGGAATCGGAAGGCTACAGGCGCATTCAGGAGCGCATCCATTCGGTGATTCCGACCGACTCGGTGGTTGGGCTGCTGATGAGTTACCATCAGAATTACCGGGTGGCTGAATCCACAGCTTCTGCGCTGTTCCAGCATGAGCCCGGAACGTGGAAGGTGATCGGGTCAACGTTTGTTGAACGGGAAAATGTCTCTGTCGGATCCCAGGTCATGGACGCGACCATGCATGACTGGCTGAAGACCTGTACACCGGAACAGCGGGAAATCTTTACCAACGCCATCTTCTCCCTCTTTGAGAAGAAGCAGCGCGGCAATGATGAAGAGGAACAGGAAAAGACATCCATTGACGAATCTTCCCGGCAGATGATTCTCTCCCTGCTTCGCCGCCTGATGGCCATTCAGGCTGGAAACAGCTATTCCGCGCGCATCCGCAAACCGCTTGAGGCAGCAGCGGAGAATCTGCGAATCCGCCTGAGGGGAGAACCTGAACCGGGATTCAAGTCCGATATCATCCAGATTGACAATCAGGGGAACGGTTTTTCCGATGCGCTGGAAGAAACGAAGAGAACCTCTGACTTTGTGGGCATGAACAAAAAAGATGCCCTGCGCCTGCAGCTGTTCACAGAAGAAATGATCAGCATGATGAATACGATCGCCGGAAATGCAAAGGGGACCTTCCGGATTGAAAAGGAGGGGCCGCGCTACGATCTGAATCTGACCGTCAAGACGGTGCTGGATAAAAAGCAGAGGGAGATGCTCATTGCGTCGACCTCCTCCAGAAAGAACGACGTGGCCAAGAGCTTTCTCGGCCGTCTCCGAGACGCTTTTGAGCAGGCCATGGCCTCGGACTCGGACAATGTCTACTTTGATCTCCCGACAGCGGCTTCCGGTCAGCAGGGGAGTGGATGGGACCGCTATGAACAGTCGGTTCTTCTCCGCCTTGCGGACAATGTGCGCATTGCGATTAAGGGCGGCCTGGTGAGTCTGACGGTCACCAAAGTATTCTCAGAATGAAAAAAGCCGGGCAGGCATGTGCCTGACCGGACGAACCGTTTGTAACAATGAGCAGCCGCTGTGAAAGACAGCGGCTGCTTTTCAGTCGGAAGAAAAAGAAAAGCCTTATCTCAGTGAGATAAGACTTTTTGAGTGGCTCCGATTGGATTCGAACCAATGACACTCCGGGTATGAACCGAATGCTCTAGCCAGCTGAGCTACGGAGCCACATTGCGGGGGTGGGACTTGAACCCACGACCTCCGGGTTATGAGCCCGACGAGCTACCAAACTGCTCTACCCCGCGATATTCGGTCGCTCTTGGCGACAAACGGTATCTTACACGATTTTACCTTTTGTGTCAAGGGGATTTTTTTGTACTGTCTGATTTGGCAGAAACGCATGGGGGCAAAGGGAAGACGTCGCTCAGGGCGTCTTCCCTGCAGTGGACTGTCAAAGAAAATGTTTTACCAGGGGCGAAGTTCCTGGATACCCGCGATCAGATGATCGGCCGCGATGCGCTGTGTGGCAGGGGTGGGGTGGCCGTCAGCCCCCAGGCCGTCTTCTGCTCGCTGCATGGGCATGCGAAGGAAACGGACCCATGCTTCAGGATGGGCACTCTGGAACAGGCGCACCTGCTCTTCCACTGTATCACACAGGCTCTGGCCCATGGTTCCAAGGATGGACAGGATCGGGGAGGAGGGTCTCACGGCATGCACCTGTTCAAGGAAATGCAGATAGGCTTCGCCAAACAGGGCTTCCCGCTCGGGCTTTCCGCGCGTCCAGCTGGAATCGTTGGTGCCAATGTTGATTACCACGAGATCGGCGGGATCCTCCGCAAACACATGCAGATCGGCCGGGGTGTTCAGACGCTCGGAGAGGCGGAGGTGATGATACGGGTAGAGCCTGGACATGAGGAGCGCCTGATTGGGCTCTTCCGTGCTGGCATCCACCCAGGAGGAAATCAGGCCGATACCGCTCCACGCAACCAGCGAACAGTCTGCGTCAAGGGCTCTGGCCGTGAGCATGGCATAGGCCGAGGTGGGATTTTCGGTGGCTGTGGTAAAGGTGGCCGGGGACCGCGACTCAATGCCATAGCCGCAGGTGATGGAATCCCCGATAAATTCAATCCGGCGGGCTTTGGGTTGGGTCGGGCGTACCCTGGCCCCGTCTTCCACATCAAGATGCCGGATGCCTGACAGCCCGAAGGCGGCTTCAGTCAGGCGCAGAATACGGACTGCTTTCATTTGACTGCCATCGGAGACCGGAATGCATACATGCACGCAGGGGGTTCTCAGCGTCAGGATGCGGACCGGCTCCTGGAGGTCCTCCACATAGACAGCGACCCGGGCGAGATAAATCTCCTCCAGGGGTGTTTTATCCGTGCACAGATCCATCGAGATACTGTGGCTGTCGGTCTCAAACTCCACAAAGGAGCCTGACCAGCCGAGGTAGAGCGTATCGCCGAGCTGGACATTGCGGCCGGAAAGACGGACATCAGAAACGGAAAGCATGGAGAACACCCTTTCACAGAATCATTTGCTTCAAAGCGCGCTGGAAGCGGTCAGCACGCCGCTTTTCTGAATGGACGCAAGTGCCTGTGCGATCTTTTCGGGCGGAAGCACCAGGGCAAAGCGAACATAGCCCTCGCCGTGCGGGCCGAAGCTGGAACCCGGCGTACAGAGGACGCCTGCCTTCTCGAGCAGGTCCATGCAGAAATCCATGGAGCGGGTATAGTGCGCGGGAATCGGCGCCCAGACGAACATGCTGCCTTTGGCGTCGGGAATATTCCAGCCGATTGCCCGAGCACCTCCGCAGAGGGCATCGCGGCGCTCGCGGTACAGTGCGCACTGATGGCGGACCGAATCCAGAGGTCCGGTCAGCGCAGCAATGGCTGCTTTCTGAATCGGAAGGAACATGCCGAAATCGATCTGACTGCGCAGCTTGCGGACAGCATCGACGACATCCCTGCGCCCGAGCAGGAAGGAAATCCTTGCGCCGGTCACATTAAAGGACTTGGAGAGGGAGAAAAACTCCACACCGACATCCATTGCACCGGGGGTCTTCAGGAAGCTTCCACCGGGCTCATCGGTGTAGATGATGTCACTGTAGGCATTGTCGTGCACGATGAGCACATCATACTTTTTGGCCCAGGCGACAAGCTCTTCATAGGTATCCTTCCCGGCAACCGAACCGACGGGATTGGCAGGCAGGGAGACGATCATAAAGCGGGCCCTGCGTGCTGTCTCCTCGGGAATATCCGGGAGATAAGGGAGAAAATCATGCTCTTTTTTCAGCGGATACCAGGCGGGCTCAGCCCCGGCGAGCAGGACGCCGGCCTTGAATACCGGGTAGCAGGGGTCAGGCAGGAGCACGGTATCCCCTTCACCGCACAGTGCCATGGCCAGATGGCCGCAGCCCTCCTGCGTGCCGTAGCAGCTCATCACGCAGTCCGGGGACACCTCGACACCGTAACGCTTCAGATAGTAATCCGATACGGCCTGCGTGAGCTCGGGCATGTCGCGCAGAGTATATTTCCAGGAGGCGGGATCCGCGGCACTCTCAACGAGTGCATCCCGGATATGCTGGGGCGTCTCAAAGTCGGGCGTTCCGATACTCATGTTCCAGATCGTGCGGCCTTCAGCTTCAAGCGCCAGTTTTTTCTCATTCAGGCTGGCGAATATTTCATCGCCGAATCGATTCATACGCTGTGCAAATTCCATGGAATTCGGACTCCTTTGCTGGATTTGGTCAAGAGCAGCATTCGCAAACATAGCACAATTGCAAAGGGTCTGCAAGCAAAAACCATGAAATGTACAAAAGCCAAATGATTACACGTGATCGATATGAATCTGGCAGACCAGAGACGGCATTTTTTCGTGCAGCACATCGGTCAGAAGCCGGCGGAGATCTTCTTCCGGAAGCACGGAGTCGGCATAGGGCATCTGCACATCAAAGGACAGGTGCGCAGGGACACAGGTGTGGTCCAGCTGGAAGTCATGGATGGACAGATCGTTTCCGCAGGAGGAAAGAACAGCCTGAGCTGCCCGCATCAGGTCATCCCGGAGCGGATCATTCACAGCCACGGGGTCAGCATGCACGACAAGCTGAATCCCAAGATTGTCCATGGCTTCATGTTCTATGGCATCAGCGATGGCATGCACATCATGGAATGAGAGGGATTCAGGCAGACTGATATGCATGGAGCCGACATAGAGGTGGTAACCGTAATCGTGCAGCAGCACGTCATGCACATCCAGCACCTGTGGATGGCTGGATGCAAGCTCGGTCAGGGCTGTGGTCATCTCCTGTGTCGGCTGGCTGCCAAGAAGCGGCGTGGCGGTGGACCGGATCTGCCGGACAGACGTGATGAGGATCAGGCAGGACAGGGCGAGCGCTGCCCAGGCATCCAGATTGACAGACACATAACGGCTGAAGACCATGGCACAGATCGTGATCAAGGTGGTCAGACAGTCAAACAGCGCATCCTTGGATGAAAGGAGAAGCACAGGGAGGTCCGCCCGAAGCCCGGTTGTGCGGAAATAGAGAAAGAGGACAAACTTGATGAGAATGGTGGCGGACAGAAGAAGAATGCCCAGTGTGCTCATCTGAAGCGGCGAGGGGGAGAGCAGGCGCTCGACAGAGGAGCGGAGCAGGTTGACGCCGACGATGAGAATGAGAATGGCCACCAGAAATCCGGCAATGTACTCTGTGCGCCCATGGCCGAAGGGGTGTTCGCGGTCGGCCGGTTTGCCGGAGAGCTGGACAGAAACAAGACTGACAAAAGAAGAGACAAAATCGGTCATGTTATTGAAAGCGTCTGCCACCACGGAAAGGGAATGCCCGGCTGAACCGACAACGAGTTTCAGCACAAACAATGCAAGATTGCACAGGATCCCGGTGATGGACGCTTTTTCTCCGATTCGCCTTCGCTCCAGAGAATCCATATCAGTACCTCGTGATTTCAACAGTAGAAATTGATAGAATTATAGGTAGATGGCGGGAGATTAGTCAATCGCAACCATGGCAATGCAGAAATCATGCGCCGCATTTTTGTGTTAACTGGCATAAATGTGAACGGAAAGAACAGATACAGTCGTTTTTTATCTTGACAGGAAAGCACCCTGTGCATATAATGTAGCCAACGGATGTTTCCTGGAGTGTGCGGCAGCTTTCCGGTTTTCCCCACACTTCACAAAATGGAGCTCTCGTCCAAGTTGATGCTGTCATGCCCCCGTCCATGACGCTAGGGGACGGCAAACAAGCAGCAGCGGAGCACCAGCCCGTTCTTAGCAGCGGGTGAAAAAACGGTGGCACCGGCACTCTGGGGCATCTCTTTAAAAGAACTGACGGAAGGTCGGTTTTTTTATTTCTTTTGACATTGAGATGGATATGGGCGGGCATTCCCCTGCAGAGAGAATCAAGGAACAGCACAGACAAAAGGCAGGATGTTCCGTATTCGCATGAGGAACAGGTGCTTTGAGGCCGGTGCTGTTTTTTCATATGAAACAGGAAAAGAAAGGAATTATTCCATGGTGGAACTCTTTGATACACATTGTCATCTGAGCGATACGGACTTTGATCAGGACCGGAGCGCGGTGCTTGCACAGATGGCTGAAATGGGCGTGACGCGGTGCGCCGTCATTGGATACGACCTGTCAAGCTCGGAAACCGCGCTGCGCTTTGCACAGGAAACAGACGGTGTCTGCTGCGCCGTGGGTGTGCACCCGGAGCATGCGGATACTCTGACGCCGGATGTGCTCGATGCGCTCCGAAAGCTCGCAGCTTTCCCGGAGGTCCGTGCGATCGGGGAGATCGGCATGGACCTGCACTGGGACACGAATCCATCTGCGGAGGTCCAGAAGAAAGCCTGCATTGAGCAGATGGAACTGGCCCATGCACTCTCGCTCCCGGTCAGCTTTCATATCCGGGATGCGCATATGGATATGATCACCCTCCTGAAGGAGCATAAAAGCATTCTGTCCGGAGGCATCATGCACTGTTTTTCAGGCAGCTGGGAAATTGCCCGGGAATACCTGAAACTGGGCTTTTATATCTCCTTTGCGGGCCCGGTGACCTTTAAGAAAGCGCCGAAACTGCAGGAAGCGGCCCGCAATGTGCCCCTTGAGCGCCTTCTGATTGAGACTGACAGCCCCTACATGGCACCGGAACCGGTCCGCGGACGGCGCAATGAACCGGGGAACGTGCGCTACATCGCAGAAAAGATTGCTGAACTGCGGGGCATGCCCTTTGAGGAACTCGCTGAACGGACCACGCAGAATGCAAGGAATCTGTTTGCGTTCTAGGCCGCTGCCGGTCCCGGGGCGCCCCTTGCCTTGCAAGGGGACGCCCTGCATGCTATAATCCGTTGAAATAGTATGTTCCGTGAGGAGGTGTAGGGAATGATTTCGACCTTCTGTTTAAACCCTTCCTTTGATAAGACGGTGGAAGTCTCTGCGTTCCGCACAGGAGGAACGAACAGGATCCTGCGCAGCCGGGTGGACCCGGGCGGAAAAGGCGTGAATGTTGCCCGCGTCCTGAAGACACTGGGCATGGATGTGCGCTGCGTGTGTGCACTCCCTGACAAGGGGAAGGAAGAATTCCTGGAACTGCTGAACGAAGAAAACCTTGAAGTGGAAGCGATTTCCACCCCGGGAACGCTTCGGACCAATACCAAAATCTTCTCCCAGGATTCCTCGCGCGTGACCGAACTCAATGAGTCCGGCGTGCCGCTTTCGTCAAAGGCGCTGGAGGATCTGGCAGAAAAGGAAGCCGAGCTGAAGAACTGCTGCGACATGCATGTGCTCAGCGGATCCCTTCCGCCCCATGCATCGGAAGCGATGTATTACAACATGATTCAGACGCTCTCACCGTCTCCTGTGTTTCTGGATGCGTCCGGAAAGGCGCTGCTCGAGGGCATCAAGGCCAGGCCTCTGTTTGTCAAGCCGAACCTGGCGGAAATGGAGGCCGTGTTTGACCGCCCGCTGCGTTCCAGGCAGGAAGTGCAGGATGCTGCCTACCACTGGATTGACCAGGGTGTTGGGCATGTCGTGGTGTCCATGGGCGGACAGGGCGCGATGCTTGTGACGGCGGATCAGACGGTCTATTCACCCGCCATTGATGTGAAAGTGCAGTCGACGGTCGGTGCGGGCGACGCCATGGTCGCGGGCATGATCTATGCCTATGTGCAGCACCTGAGTCTGGAAGATATGCTCCGCTGCGGAACCGCTGCGGCGGCCGCGAGCTGCATGACGACCGGGACACAGATGGTCCGGCTCGAAGACTACGAAGCAATGCTTTCAAAATCGGTAGTACAGGCGATTTGATATGTGGATGACATTTGGAAGACGGGGCGTTCTGACCGACGGGGTGATTGACCTCAGGCCCTTTCAGGGCTATCCTCCGCTCAAATCCATGCGGTTTGGAGAAATGCATGACTACCGGATCACCCTGCACGGGAGACACCGGGAGATCGGACAGATCAGTGTGCGCCTTGGGGAAGGCACAGGGATCTATTATTTCGGACATATCGGATACCATATCGATCCCCCCTGGCGCGGTCATCACTATGCGGCGCGGGCATGCCGGCTTGTGCATGATCTCTTTGTGCAGGCGGGCAAGGAAAGCGCTGTGATCACGACGGATCCGGACAATGAAGCGAGCCGGCGCACGTGTGAGGCGATCGGCTGTATCGAAGAGAGAACCGTCAAGGTGCCGGTCAGCCTGCAGAAGGAATGGGAACTGTCCAGCGAAAAAGTTCGCTATATCTGGAAAATATAAGGAGTGGACACCGGAATGGTAGCAACCTGTTGTGGCGCGGACGTCTATTATGAGCGCACGGGCAGCGGAAAAAAGCGGGTTGTCCTGCTGCATGGCTGGGGATGCTCCACGGAACTTATGCGTCCGGTCGAGCAGGCCCTCAGCAAGGATATGGAAGTCCTTTCCCTGGATTTTCCGGGCTTTGGAAAGAGCGGAAGACCCCCGGAACCCTGGGGCGTTCCGGAGTATGCGGACTGTCTTCGGGAACTCCTGGAAAAGGAGGACTTCCTTCCGTGCTCAGTGATTGCTCACTCCTTCGGAGCGCGCGTGGCCATCTTTCTGGCCTCGCGGGATCACAGTCTGTTTGACCGTATGGTGCTCACCGGAGCCGCCGGCATCCGCAAGCCCCAGACCGAGGAGGGCCGCAAACGTGCGGAGGCCTTTCAGAAGACCAAGGTCTGGATTGCGCGCATGCGCCGCATGAAGATCTTCGGCACCCTGCCGGATGAACTGGAGAGGCAGGCGAGGGAAAAATACGGGTCAAGGGACTACAATGCGCTGGACGATGAGATGCGCAAAACCTTTGTGAAAGTGATTTCTCTCGACCTTACCGATGCGCTCCCGGACATCACCGTGCCCACGCTCCTGATCTGGGGCGATCAGGATACGGAGACGCCGCTGTGGATGGGCAGAAAAATGGAAGAACTGATTCCGGATGCGGGTCTGGTCGTCTTTGAGGGCGGCACGCATTTTGCCTATCTGGAGCAAAACGCAAGATTCAATACAATTACGCATCACTTTTTTGTAGAGGAGTGAAAGGATGTCCTTTCTGTGGTGGCCTCTGTTGCTCTCATCCTGCGCAGCCGCTGTCCTGGCTACGCGGGGGCTGATTCATCTCTTTCAGCTGGAAAGCTATCAGTTTCCCGGGTACGCGCACACCGTGCGCCGTAATCTGAAAAAATGTATTCTGCCGGGCTGCTGTCTCGCTGTGGTCGCACTTTTGTGCGCAGCGATTCTCTCGGCCTGGGGCCTGAACTGGGTGCCGGTGATTCTCTGCACGCTGCTCACGGCCGGGGCAGGCTGGACAGTCTACTGCCGCCTGAAAATGCAAAGGGAAAAGAAACGGCTCGTTGTGACCGCACGGGTCAAACGCCTGATCGGAACAGAAGCCGTTGTTTTTCTTCTGCTGGGCATTCTTTTCCTGCGCCTTTTCGGCCTGTTTCCCGGGGCGGATGCGAAGGTCTTCCTCCTGGTGCCGCTCCCTGTGCTGCTGCCTGTCTGGTTTGCACTGGCGGCATTGTGTGCATGGCCCATTGAAAAGGGTATCTCTGAAATGTACTTTCAGGATGCCAAGCGCATGCTGGACAGCCGTCCTGACCTGATCAAGATCGGCATTACAGGCAGCTATGGGAAAACCAGCGTGAAATTCATTCTCGGCACGATTCTTCAGGAAAAGTTCCAGACCCTGATCACCCCTTCGAGTTTCAACACCCCCATGGGTCTGACCAAGGTCATCCGCTCCTCGCTGCTCCCGTCGCATCAGGTGTTTGTCGCTGAGATGGGCGCGAGACACGTGGGCGATATCCGTGAACTCTGCCGCCTGGTGCATCCGACGTACGGCGCGATCACCAGTATCGGCCCGCAGCATCTGGATACCTTCAAGACGATCGAGCGGATCCGTGACACCAAGTATGAGCTCATGGAAGCCCTGCCTGCCGGCGGGTGCTGCTTCTTTGTGGAAGACCACGGGATTGAGCGCGCGCTCTATGACCGCACGGAAAAGGAAAAGTGGCTGGTTTCCCTTGAACCGGAAGTCGGCGCGGACGTCTGGGCGGAAAGCATGGAGACCGGCCCCTTTGGCAGCCGTTTCCTTCTGTGCACCAAAGGCGACCGCATTCTGTGTGAGACGCGGCTTCTCGGACGCCATAATATTCAGAACATTCTCCTGGCAACCGCCATCTGTCTGAAGCTGGGCATGTCCCTGCGGCAGATCTCGCGCGGCATCACACGACTGCAGCCGGTGGAGCACAGACTGCAGCTCATTCCCAAGCCAGGCGGCGTGACCATCATTGACGATGCATTCAATTCCAACCCGCACGGGGCATCGGCGGCGCTTGAAGTGCTGCGGAATTTCCCCGGCCGGCGCATCATCATTACCCCCGGCATGGTGGAACTCGGAGAGCAGGAAACCGTCTACAACCGCAATTTCGGCGAGGAAATGGCGGGCTCTGTGGATATCTGCGTTCTGGTGGGACCGAAACATACCTCTCCGATCCGGGAAGGCCTCATCAGCAAAGGCTTCCCGGAAGAGAATATTCATACTGTCCGCTCGCTTCAGGAAGCGGCAGACGTGCTCGGCCGGATGGAGCGGAGCGGGGATACCGTTCTCTTTGAGAACGACCTGCCCGACAATTATTCGGAAGACTGAAAGTGAGGAAAACCTATGGCAAAGATTCAGCTTGGCGTGATTTTCGGATCCAGAAGCTGTGAAAGGGAAGTCAGTATTATCAGTGCCATTCAGCTGATGAATCATGTCAATACGGATGTATACGATGTGATTCCTGTATATATCTCGGAGACCGGCATCTGGTATACCGGGAACAAGCTCAGGGACATCCGGACATTCCAGCATTTTCAGCCGGACCAGAACGGGATTGAGCGGGTCATTCTCGATACCACCGCGGGTTCCGGTGCCCTGCTGGCCACCCACGGAAAGAAAGGTCTGTTTACGCACCAGGAGCAGGTGGTTGCCGCTCGCATGGAAGTATGCCTGATTGTCATGCACGGCCTCAACGGTGAGGACGGCACGCTGCAGGGACTTCTGGAACTGTGCAATATCCCGTATTCATCCACCGGCGTGGCCGGGTCGGCCATCGGCATGGACAAGATCATGATGAAGCAGTTTTTCCGCGGTGCGGACCTCCCGGTGCTCCCGGGCACCTGGTATACAAGGACGCACTGGCGTGACGCGCGCGAAGCGGTGCTGGACGATATCGAAAAGGAACTCGGGTATCCGGTGTTTGTCAAGCCCGCGAACCTCGGCTCCTCCATCGGCGTAAGCCGTGCAGGTGACCGCGGGGAACTTGAGGACGCGCTCGACCTCGCCTACGAATATGACCGCCGGGTCCTGGTGGAAAAGGGTCTGGACGAGCCGATGGAACTGAACTGCTCCGTGCTCGGCTATGATGAGGATGTCACAGCGTCTCCCATTGAGATGCCTGTGGTCAGCGCGCATCATATGCTCGATTTCCAGGAGAAATATCTCCATAACGGCGGAAGCAAGGGAATGGCCAGCCTCTCCCGCGTGCTGCCGGCCCCGATCGGGGAGGACCTGACAAAGGAACTGCAGGATCTGTCCTGCCGCATCTTCCGTCTCATGGACTGTAAGGGCGTTGTGCGCATCGACTATATGTTCGACAGGCACAGCGGGAAGACCTATATCACTGAGATCAATACCATTCCCGGCTCCCTGGCGTTTTATCTGTGGGAAGCGGCCGGCGTCAAGTACGCAGAGCTCATTGACCGCATGGTCGGGTATGCGAAGGCAGCGTGGGAAGACCGCAACGAGCGGAACTACGCGTATACATCCAATATCCTTGAAAGTGTTTCCCTGGGAAGCAAGGGGAGCAAGGGCAGCAAAGGGGTCAAACTGTGAGACGGACAGAAAGACGGTCGGAGAGAAGGGAAGAGCAGCTGATCTGTCTTCTCGCCTCGTTCTGTTCCCTCCTGGGCGTATTCTTCGCTGTGGAAGAAAAGCGCCAGGGCAGGCAGAGCCGGCTCGGACATTTTGCCGTCCGCTCCGCCGCACTGCTTGCCGTTTTCATTCTCTGGACCCTGGTTTTCCTTGCTGGATCCCGGCTGCTCAGCGGTGTCCCAATTCTGGGACTTGTCACCGAACTGGCACTGTGGATTGTCTATCTCGCAGGCGTGATCACTCTTGGCGGGGTGCGTGTATCCATGATGCATGCAGCCTGGCAGGGGCTGGACTATGATCTGCCTGTACTGGAGCACTTCATCCAGGACCATTTCCATATGTGAGGAATCGTAATGCATCTAGACCAGATACAGTCTCCGGAAGACATCAAAAACCTGTCATATGAGGAACTGACAAGCTTGGCGCATGAAATCCGTGAAAGCCTGATCAACACCGTTGCCGACCGCGGCGGCCATCTGGCCTCCAATCTCGGGATTGTGGAGCTGACACTGGCGATCCACCGTGTCTTTGACATGCCCAGGGACCGGATTGTTTTTGATGTCGGTCACCAGAGCTACGTGCATAAACTGCTGACCGGACGAGCACGCCAGTTTCATACGCTCCGGACCTTCGGCGGCATCTCGGGATTCCCGAAGAAGGCCGAAAGCCCGTATGATTCCTTTGAAACAGGGCATGCTTCCACGGCTATTTCCGCGGCGCTGGGCATGGCCAGGGCACGGGACTTTCTCCATGAAGACTATCAGGTCATTGCGCTCGTCGGCGACGGCGCACTGACAGGCGGCATGTGCTATGAGGCCATGAATGACGCCGGGTCTTCAGGAAATCACATGATCATCATTCTCAATGACAACGAAATGTCCATTGCGCCAAATGTCGGCGCGCTGTCCAGACACCTGACCGATATCCGTATCTCCAGAGGCTGGTCGAGCGCGAAGAAATCGGTGCGCACGGGACTGAAAAAGCTGCCGCTGATCGGTCACGGGCTGTATAACGTGGTGCATACCGTGAAAATGATGCTCAAGCATGCAATCATCGGCGAGGATTTCTTTGAGACACTCGGACTGCATTATTTCGGACCCATTGACGGGTATGACATTCCGGCACTGGAAAAGACGCTGAAGCGGGCCCGTGAATATGACGGGCCGGTGCTGATTCATGTGCTGACCACCAAAGGCCACGGGTATGACAAGGCGGAGGAACAGCCGGAGCACTTCCACGGCGTGGCGCCGTTCTATGTGGAGACCGGTGACTCCAAAAAGGCCTCCGATCTTCCGTCGTTCGGACAGGTGATGGCAGAGGAACTGACCATGATCTGTGAAAGAAACCCGAGAATTGCAGCCATTTCTGCAGCCATGGTGGGCGGGACCGGGCTTTCCATCCTGAAAGCGCGTTTTCCGGACCGTGTGCTGGATGTCGGGATTGCGGAGGAGCATGCGACCACCATGGCCGCAGGCCTGGCAGCGGGCGGCATGAAACCGTACTTTGCCGTGTATGCCAGTTTCTTCCAGCGCTCCTATGACCAGATGATTCATGACGTCTGCATGCAGAAATGGCCGGTGACGTTCCTTCTGGACCGCGCAGGCCTGAGCGCGCATGACGGAGAAACACATCACGGCGTGTTCTTCCTTGCGGAGCTTCTCCCGGTGCCGGGCATGACGGTGCTTGCGCCGAGGGACCTCAATGAGCTGCGGCAGATGATCCGCTTCTCTGAAACCTATGAGCAGCCCCTCGCCATTGCATACGGAAGGGACAGCATTCTGCTGGAGGAATATCCGTACACCTCATTTACCCTGGGGAAATGGGAGACACTCAGAGAAGGCACGGATGTGACGCTGCTTGCCGTGGGATCCATGGTGCGCGAAGCCCTCGACACGGCAGCGCTTCTCTCGGAAAAGGGGATTTCCGCAGGCGTAATCAACTGCTCGACGGTCAAGCCGCTGGATACGGATCTTCTGCGGGCGATTGCGGACCGGCCGGTTGTGACCATGGAGGAACACGTCCTCCTGGGCGGGTTTGGCAGTACGGTGGAGACCTGGTATGCACAGGAGGAAATCGCAGTTCGCACGCTTTCCTTCGGCATACCGGACATGTATGTCCAGCATGGGTCAAGAGGAAAACTGCTCAAGTATCTGGGGCTTCTGCCCGAGCAGATGGCCCAGCGCATCAGGGTCTATCTGGGCACTTTGCATGGAGTGAAAAAGAATGACAGATAAAAAGCGGGCAGATGTGGCGCTGACTGAGCGCGGACTGTGTGAGAGCAGGGAAAAGGCGCAGGCGGCGATTATGGCAGGACTCGTCTACCGGGGAGAAAAGCGCATTGAAAAGGCATCGGAGATGGTGCTGCCCGAGGATGAACTGACGGTGCGCGGCAAGGCGCAGCCCTATGCAAGCCGCGGCGGTCTGAAACTGGAAAAAGCCATTGCTTCCTTCCATGCTGACCTGACAGACAAGGTCTGCATGGATATCGGGTGCGCGACCGGTGGTTTTACGGACGTGTGTCTGAAAAACGGCGCAAGCCATGTGTATGCGATCGATGTGGGGTATGGACAGTTTGACTGGAATCTGCGCCAGGATCCGCGGGTCACGCTGATGGAGCGGACCAATGCGCGCAGCCTGACGCTGGACATGGTGCCCCTTCACCCGACCGTGACGGTCATGGACGTTTCTTTTATTTCCATTCGCCTGATCCTGCCGGTTGCGGCGGAGATCATGGGCGAAAACGGCGTGTTTTACACCCTGGTCAAACCGCAGTTTGAAGCGGGACGCGGCAAGGTGGGTAAAAACGGCGTGGTACGGGACAGTGCGGTACACGAGGAAGTGCTCCGGAATCTGGTGGCCTTTGCGCCGACGTTCGGCTGGCAGGTGAAGGCGCTGGATTATTCGCCCATTACCGGGCCCAAGGGGAATATGGAGTTCCTTGCGGAGATCCGTCCGGCCAATGGTGAAGCAGAAGTGTGCACGGAAAGCTATATTCATGAGCTGGTTCGGCAGGCGCATGCCAACCTGAAAAAGGAATAAGACGGCCGGGTGTGACAGACACCCGGAGGGAATGGATAAAGTGAGGTGAAACCGGGATGAAACGATGCGGCATCATTGCGCCAGCCGGCAGAGAGGAATCTGCTGCGGCGGCGCTGAAGGTCCATGTATGGATGCGGGACCGGGCAATCGATGTGTTCTGCGAGGGTTTCCTTCATGATCTGCTTCCGGACACAGGCCTGCTCCGGCGCGGGGTGAGTGTCGATGCCATTGTGGCACTGGGCGGTGACGGAACCATTCTGCGTTCGGTGCCCTATGCGGCCGGCAGGGAAGTCCCGGTTCTGGGCATCAATCTCGGCAACAAGGGATTTCTGGCGGCGGCCGAATCGGACCGTCTGGAGGAGGCACTGGAAGCGCTTCTCTCGGGCGAGGCGGCCTGCGACAGAAGAAGACTGATTCATATCAACGGGGATGACAGCCTGCTGGCACTCAATGATGTCGGCATTCTCCGCGGCGGGAGGCAGCGTCTCATGAGCGTTCGCGTCAGCGTGGACGGGGAGAAGGTCGGGGTGTACCGGTGCGACGGCATTCTGGTTGCGACGCCGACAGGCTCCACGGGCTATGCGCTCAGTGCGGGTGGGCCGATTGTAATGCCGGGGGCGGCGTGCCTTGAGATTGTGCCGGTGTGCGCACACTGTCTGCAGACACGTCCGATTGTGGTGCCGGAGACGAGCACGGTGACCTTTGAAATGATGGATGACCCGGAAATGGAAGGCATGCTGCAGCTCGACGGAAAAACCATTGATACGGTCCGCGCGGGCAGAACAGTCGACATCTCGTTTTCCGACCTGAAGCTGTCGCTCATCCGGATGGGACAGACAGGATACTTTGATATTGTCAATCGAAAACTCACAGAATGGAGCATATAATATGGAACTGAGTGTAGCCGGTAAGAAAGAACGCCAGGACGCAATCAGAAAGCTGATTGCGGAAGAAACCATTCAGACCCAGAGTGAAATGGTTGCTGCCCTGCAGCGGATCGGACTGCAGGTAACTCAGGGGACTGTATCCAGAGACATCCGGGAAATGCGTCTGGTCAAGATCATGACGCCCGACGGCGTTTACTGCTATTCACTGCCCCGGCGGACTGCACCGGGCGGTACAGGCCGATTCTCCCGGATGATGACCGAGTCTGTGGTGTCCGTTGAGACAGCGCAGAATCTGGTGGTGATCAAAACACTCTCCGGTTCTGCCAACATGGTCGCCGAAGCGCTCGATTCCAGCAGCTGGAGGGAAATCGTCGGCACGCTGGCCGGGGACAACACCATCTTCATGGCCACGCATTCTGCCCAGGAAGCGGAGAACATGCGCCTTCGCATCCAGGAACTGCTGAAGTAAGCGCAGGGAGGAAGCCCCATGATTCTTTCTTTGCATATCTGCAATATTGCTCTGATCGAGGACCTGACGCTGGATTTTGCCCAGGGCCTGCATGTGATGAGCGGTGAGACCGGTGCGGGCAAATCCATTGTGGCGGATGCCGTGAACCTGGTCCGCGGCGGCCGGGCGGACAGGGACCTGATCCGCACCGGAAAAGGAAAGGCGAGCGTGGAGGCGGTCTTTGACGTATCCGGTGATGTGGAGGTCATGGATTACCTCGCGAGCCAGGAAATCACTGTGGAGGACGGGCAGGTCACACTGTACCGGGAAATCACGTCCAGCGGAAGAAATGTGTGCCGCGTCTGCGGCGTGCTGACGCCGCTGGGTGTTCTGCGGGAGACCGCAACACTGCTCATGGATGTGCATGGGCAGCACGAAGGCCGTTTTCTTATGGATCCCAGATATCATCTGGGTTTTCTTGATGAGAGCGGGGATGAGCGGCATGCGCAGCTGATGGAGGAAACACAGAAGGCCTGCCAGGCGTTTCTGGATGTCCATCGCCAGTATGCCCGCCTGGCCAGAGAAAATGAGCGCAAGCAGTTCCGCATGGAGACGCTGAAAAAATCCCTGGATGAAATCCGGAAGGCGCGTCTCAAGCCCGGGGAGGATGCGGAACTCGAGCGTGAGCAGCAGAAACTCAGACACAACGGAAAGATCATTCATGCCGTGCGGACCGCCCACGGCTGTCTTTCTGCCGGTGAAGAGGCGAGTGCGCTGACCCAGCTCAAGGGTGCGATGGATGCGCTCAGCGGGATTGCAGAGCTGGATCCGAAGTACGCTTCGCTCTCTGAAAGGATCTCCAGCGCATACTATGAGCTGGAGGAAGCAGGGTATGAAATCGCCTCCATGCTGGAAACCAATGAGTTTGATCCGCGGCGTGCCCAGCAGGTGGACCAGAAGCTCGAACTGATCCGTCATCTGAAAAAGACCTACGGGGAAACCATTGAAGCCATTCTGGAAAAGGCCGGGCAGATGCAGGAGGAATATGATTCCCTGGCATCCCTTGACGAGCAGCTTGAAGCAGTCACCCAGCAGCACAGGAAACTCCTGGCCGCCTACCGGCAGAAAGCCAGGGAGCTGAGTGCTTCGCGTCATGCACTGGCTGAAGCGTTTGAAAAGAACATGATGGCGCAGCTCGCAGATCTGGGCATGGAAAAGACCGTGTTCAGCGTGTCCTTTGCCCCGCCGCCGGTCCGTCAGCAGCTGCCGCAGCCGCTGGGGGAGGACGCGGTGGAGTTTATGATCTCTGCCAATCCGGGTGAACCGCTCAAAGGCCTGTCGAAAATTGCCAGCGGCGGTGAGCTCTCCCGTATCATGCTGGCACTGAAGTCACTCGAAGCCGAGCGCGGCGGTGTGGGCTGCATGGTGTTTGATGAGATCGACACTGGGATTTCCGGCCGCATGGCGCAGGTGGTGGCTGAAAAGATGTCGCTGATTGCGAGATCGCGCCAGGTCATCTGCGTGACCCATCTGCCGCAGATCGCGGCGATGGCGGACCATGAGTTCCTCGTGGAAAAGCATGAGGAGGGCGGGCGCACGAATACCAGTGTGCATCTTCTGACCGACGAAGAGCGGATTCACGAGGTGGGGAGAATGATCTCCGGCACGGACGGAACCGATACCAGTGCCCAGGCGCACGCTGCGCACATGCTGTCCTCGGCTGCGAACTTCCGCGCGGTGCGCGACGGCATTGCGCCGCAGAGCACCAATTGACACTTTCGTGTCAAACGGCCCGTTTTTTCAGCGATTTCCATAAAGAAAACCGTGCGTTTTTTGTCAGGCCGTCTCAAAATCGGAAAGAATGAGAAAAGGAACCAAGAAAAACCAAGGTTGGTCTGGTTCATGTGCAAAAACTATGGTATAATGACCAAGCACTCCATGACCTTTAAGCAAAAGTGTTAGAAAAGCCGCCAAACATGCGGCTGTCTATATGGAAGGGGGACCCTGATCCGTGTTTGGAACTCATCTGTTTCCTGGCGGTGTGCATCCCAGAGAAGGTAAGAACGGAAAGGCTGTCAACGGCGGCAATGCCATCATTGATGTGCCCGCACCGGCCCGTGTTGTCATTCCGCTTTCTCAGCACATCGGCGCGCCGGCCAAAGCGGTGGTAAAAAAAGGCGATCATGTTCTTGTTGGACAGGTGATTGGTGAAGCCGGCGGCTTTGTTTCCGCTCCGGTGCACGCATCTGTTTCCGGTACTGTGGACGAGATCCGCCCCTGCCTGCTTGCCAGCGGCGTAACAGTCCAGGCGGTTGTCATTGAAAATGATTACAAGGATGAATGGGTCGAACTGACACCCTGCGATCATCCGGAAACGCTCAGCGCCAAGGAACTTCAGGATGCCATCCGTGCAGCCGGCATTGTCGGCATGGGCGGCGCAACGTTCCCCACGCAGGTCAAAGTGACACCCGGTCCGGGCAAGACGATCGAAAAGCTGATCATCAACGGTGCGGAATGCGAGCCGTACCTGACCGCAGACCATCGTCTGATGCTCGAGGAATCGGGCGCAATCATTGACGGTGTGCACATTGTGATGTCTGCTCTTGGCGTCAAGGATGCGGTGATCGGCGTTGAGAACAACAAGCCGGATGCCATCGCGGCACTGCAGAAGGCTGCTGAAGGCATGGGCGGCATTACGGTCAAGGGACTTCCGGTCTCCTATCCGCAGGGCGGTGAAAAACAGCTGATTTACGCGATCACGCGCCGTCAGGTGCCCAACGGCGGGCTGCCCATTGACGCAGGCTGTGTTGTTCTGAATGTCGGCACGGTTTTTGCCATCGATGAGGCGATCCGCAAGGGCAAGCCGCTCGTTGAGCGTGTGACGACGGTCGGCGGTCTTGTGAACAATCCCGGCAACTACAGGGTGCGCATCGGTACGCCGATTTCGCTCCTGCTCGATACCTGCGGCGGTCTTCAGGCCGGCGTCATCAAGATCCTCAATGGCGGTCCCATGATGGGCATGGCCATCAACGATCTGGAAATCCCGGTCACCAAGGGTTCCTCCGGTATCCTTGCCCTGGGCAAGGAAGCGGCAGAAGCTGAAGAAAGTCCCTGCATCCGCTGCGGCTGATGTCAGAGAGGCTGCCCGATGAAACTGTCCCCCTATCTCATGGACCTCTATATCCGCAACAACCGCTATGAGGATGCAGAGAAGCTCGGCGTCATGAACTGCATTGAATGCGGCGCCTGCACCTTTGTCTGCCCCGCCAAGCGGATGCTGACCCAGTCCTTCCGCCAGGGCAAGCGCGTCATCCAGACACGCCGCAAGGCAGCAGCTGACCTTGAAAAGCAGAGACAGGAAGAAATGGCGAAAGAAAAGGCTGCAAAGGAAGAAGCCAAAGCAAATGCGGAGAAGGAGGGCTGAGGCATGCAAAAGAAACTGATCATCACGTCCTCGCCGCACATCCGGGACGGCGTAACAACAAAACGCATCATGCAGGAAGTCTGCCTGGCACTGGCCCCTGCGGGCATTGCCAGCATTGTCCTGTTTGGTGTGGGTGCGGCAAAACTCATCGCGGCCTCTGTGATCGCGTGTGTGCTCTTTGAATACCTCTACCAGAAGCTGACCAATCAGAAGATTGCAGTGGGCGACTGGAGCGCAGTGGTCACCGGCCTTCTGCTGGCCTACAACCTGCCTGCCAACGCACCGGTCTGGATTCCGATTGTCGGCGCTGCCATTGCCATGATTCTGGTTAAGGGCATTTTCGGTGGACTGGGAAGCAACTTCATGAACCCGGCCCTGACCGCCCGCGCTGTGCTGTTCGTGTCCTGGGGAACCATCATGGGCACCTATCCGGCAACCAAGTACATGGTGGATGCCACCTCTTCCGCTACGCCGCTTGCTCAGCTGGCCAACGGTGAAGCAGTCAGCCTCTGGCAGCTGCTCATCGGCAATGTGCCCGGCGTTCTGGGCGAGACCTGCAAGATCGCCATCATTCTGGGCGGTGTATACCTCATTATCCGCGGGATCATTGACTGGAAGATTCCGGTCTGCTTTATCGGAACGGTGTTCGTTCTCTATCTGCTCAAAGACGGACTTCAGATGGCCACCAGTGAAATCCTCTCCGGCGCACTGATGCTCGGTGCCTTCTTCATGGCCACCGATTACGTCACCAGCCCGGTGAGTGATCTGGGACGCATCATCATGGGTGTGGGCTGCGGCGTGCTGCTCTTTGTCATCCGCGCTTTCGCCAACTATCCCGAAGGCTGCTCCTTCGCGATCCTCTTCATGAATGTCATGACGCCTCTGATTGACCGCTTCACGGTTCCGAAAATCTTCGGGGAGGTGAAGAAGCATGCATAAGAAGCAGAATTTTCTCAGCGTGTTTCTCAACGGTCTGATCGTTGAGAACCCCACCTTCGTCCTGATGCTGGGTATGTGCCCGACCCTGGGCATTACCACGCAGGCCATGAACGGCGTCGGCATGGGTCTTGCCACGACCTTCGTTCTGGTGTTCTCCAACCTGTTCATCTCGCTTCTGCGCAACATCATTCCGGAAAAGGTCCGTATTCCGTCCTACATCGTCATCATCGCGAGCTTCGTGACGCTCATCGACCTGATGATGCAGGCTTTCCTTCCGGATCTGCGTGCAAGTCTGGGTACGTACATTCCGCTCATCACCGTGAACTGCATTATCTTTGCACGCGCTGAATCCTATGCGGCAAAGAATCCGCCGATCCTCTCCATTGCCGACGGACTGGGCATGGGACTGGGCTTCACCTGCTCCATCACGCTGCTCTCCTGCGTCCGTGAGCTGTTCGGCTCCGGCACGATCTTCGGACTGCAGATGATGCCTGAAGCCTATCAGCCGATGGCGGTCATGAACCAGGTGCCCGGTGGATTTGTCACCCTGGGCCTGATGATGATCATTGTCAACTTTATCCGTACTGCGATCCAGAATAAGAACACCAGGAAGGAGGCTGCTGCATGAACGTCTATCTTTCCATGCTGATCGGATACATCCTGGTGAACAACTACGTCATGTGCCAGTTCTTCGGCATCTGCCCGTTCCTGGGTGTTTCCAAGAAGTTCGACACAGCGCTGGGCATGGGCATGGCGGTGACCTTCGTCATTACCCTTGCATCCTTTATCACCTGGCTCATTCAGTATTATCTCCTCACTCCGTTTAATCTCGGGTACCTGCAGACCATTGCTTTCATTCTGGTCATTGCTGTTCTGGTGCAGGTCGTTGAGAATGCGCTCAAAAAGCTGTCGTTCTCTCTCTACCAGGCACTGGGCGTCTATCTGCCCCTGATTACAACGAACTGCGTCGTTCTGGCTGTGGCGATCAACAACATCACCGACGGCTGGAATCTCCTCGAGGCCACGTTCAGCGGCTGCTGCTCTGCGCTTGGTTTTACCCTCGCGCTTCTGCTGCTGTCCTGTATCCGTGAACGCCTTGAGCTGTCGAATATGCCCAAGTGGATGAAGGGCTCTCCCGGAGCCCTGATCACGGCCGGTCTCATGGCCATATCCTTCATGGGCTTCGGCGGCCTGATCTGACGCTGAAAGGGAGGAAATGAAGGATGAATATCCTGTGGGCTGTTGTGGTCCTTGGCGTCATGGGCGTGCTGTTTGGCATTCTCCTGACCTGGACCGCCAAAGTCTTTGCTATTGAATCAAACCCCACCCGCGATGCAGTCCGTGAAGCGCTGCCCGGTGCCAACTGTGGCGGCTGCGGATATCCCGGATGCGACGGCTGCGCGGATGCCATTGCCAGCGGGAAAGCGCCTGTCGCTGCCTGCCCTGTCGGCGGATCTGAAGTGGCCAAGAAAATTGCAGCCATCATGGGTGTTGAGGCCGGCGAAAGCGTAAAGAAGGTCGCCCGTGTGGTCTGCCAGGGCGGTACGGACAACTGCAAGGCGAGATTCGAATACAACGGAATCCGTGACTGCGTTGCCGCATCCACGCTGTCCGACGGCTACAAGACCTGCAAGTTTGCCTGCATGGGTCTTGGAACCTGCGAAAAGGTCTGCCCGTTTGGCGCCATTCATATGGATGAGAGCCGCCATATTGCTGTGGTGGATGAAGAAAAGTGCCAGAGCTGCGGCAAGTGCGTTGCAGCATGCCCGAAGCACGTCCTGGAACTGCGTCCTGCCGCACAGAAGGTGGACGTGGCCTGCCACAACCCGGGCATTGGAAAGGCCGTCTCGGCCAACTGCCAGACCGGTTGTATCGGATGCCAGAGATGTGTGAAAGCCTGTAAGTTCGAAGCCATTGAGATGGTGAACGGACTGCCGAAGATCGATTATTCCAAGTGCAGAGAGTGCATGATGTGCGCGGAAGCCTGCCCGACGGAAGCCATGCAGGCACTGTTTGATGAACGCCAGGTGGCAGTCATCAACCGGAACATCTGCATTGGCTGCGGCATGTGCAAGCGCACCTGCCAGTTCAACGCCATTTCCGGTGAACTCAAGCAGAAGCACTTTGTCACCGATGCCTGCACAGGCTGCGGTCAGTGCGCTGAAAAGTGCCCGATGAACAAGAAGGGCGAGAAGTGCATTGTGATCAAGACGAGAAATCGTCCCCGCGATCCGCAGGCGGCAGTTGAAGCACCCAAGCCCGCTGCGAAACCAGTGGCACCTGCAGCTCCTGCAGCAGCCAAGCCGGTGGAAAAGAAGACCGAAGGGGTCTGATGCGATCTGGAGTCTGAATCTGACTCAAATCATGCAGTCTATGGGGCAGAAAGACAGTGACGTCTTTCTGCCCTTTCTGCTTTCAAAAAGAACAGCGACGGGGAGAAATCCGAGATGGGAAAAGTCAGTATCATAGTGCCGGTCTATAACGGCGAAAACGTGCTGAAGCGGTGTGTGGACAGCATATTAAAGCAGGATGCCGATGATCTTGAAGTGATTCTTGTCAATGACGGAAGCAGAGACGGGTCTCAGGCAATTGCAGAAGCGTACGCTCAAAAGGACCCGAGAGTCCGTGCCATTTACAAGGAGAATGGCGGTGTTTCTTCCGCCAGAAATCGGGGGATCGAGGAAGCCACGGGCGAATACATCCGGTTTGTGGATGTGGACGACTGGCTGCCCATGGAATCCACCAAGCTTCTTGTCAGAGAAATGGAGAGCAGCGGGGCAGACCTTGCGATCGGTGATTTTTACCGCGTGGTGGATGAAAATGTCTCACAGAAGGGATCCATCGACAAACCCGGGCTGATCGACAGGCGCCAGTATGCCGACCAGATGATGCGGACGCCTGCGGATCTCTATTACGGGGTGCTGTGGAACAAGATCTATCGGAAAGACATCATTGACCGTTATGATGTTCGGATGGACGAGCATATCAGTTACAGCGAGGATATGATTTTTAACCTCGAGTATCTGATTCATGCAAAGACCATCTCGGTGCTTAAAGCACCGGTGTATTATTATGTCCGCACCAAAGGCTCGCTTGTGGAGCAGAACATGAACCTGAACAGCGCGGTCAAAATGAAAAAGAGCGTGATCGGGTATTACAATGAGTTCTATAAGAGCGTCTTTGACACGCGTAGCTATCAGGAGCGCCTCCCGGTCATTTACGGATACCTGCTGTCTTTCAGCACGGACGCGCTTTCCATTCCGTTTGCCCCAGGCACGAGAAAACTCGGGGAGGAACAGGATGCGGAGATCCGCTACAGCGCGCAGACGGGCAGTCCGCTGATCCTTGGCAACTATCTGGGCATGCGGCTGATGAGCCGGTACATGAATACGATTGCTGTGAAGCACGCACTGGATATCGGTGAAGTGAAACTGATGTATGCGCTATGGAAACTGGGCGTGCCGAGCAGCATGAGCGAGGTGTGCAGTGTCTCCGGCATCGGACAGATCGCTGCCAATGTATCCGCTGCAAGGCTGCTGGCATCGGGCATGATCCGCAGAACCGGAAGAGAAGAAGGGAAACCGGGGGAGCGGTTTGTTCTTTCCTCGGAGGAAATGGAGGCCGAGCTTCGTCAGATGGAAGAAGACTATGAAAAGATCTGCTTTGAAGGCATGGGCGAGGAGGAAAGGACCCGCTCAACAGAAATACTCAACCGCATCAATGCAAATATCCGCAGACATATTGTGTCTGACAGCTGAAGCACCAGCCCCGGAATGAAATCGCAAAGGGAAAACGCGCCGTTTCAGGGAAAGTTTTTTGACCGGTTTGCAGTGTAAGCGTTTACAATCATGATCACATCTTGCAAAAGATGTGCCAAACATGTATAATTCAATGGATTGATGGGGCACCTGACGTCTTTGCCAGGCAAGTCTCAGCAGACAGGAGAAATCCTGTTATCGAATCAAGGAGGATGATTCCCATGGCGAAGAAGTATGTGTACCTCTTCAAAGAGGGCAACGCGAACATGCGTGAGCTGCTCGGCGGCAAGGGCGCTAACCTGGCTGAAATGACCAATCTTGGCATGCCGGTGCCCCAGGGCTTCACCGTGACCACGGAAGCCTGCACGCAGTACTACAACGATGGAAAGACCATCAATGATGACATCGTCAAGCAGATTTACGATGCGCTTGCCATCACCGAAGAGGTCGCCGGCAAGAAGTTTGGCGACGACGAGAACCCCTTCCTGGTTTCTGTTCGTTCCGGCGCCCCGTTCTCCATGCCTGGCATGATGGACACGATTCTGAACCTCGGTCTGACCGACAAGTCCGTGAAGGGCCTGGCCAAGAAGACCAACAACGAAAAGTTTGCATACGATGCTTATCGCCGTTTCATCGCGATGTTCTCTGACGTCGTTATGGAAATCCCGAAGAGCGAGTTCGAGGCTGTTCTCGACGAGTTCAAGGAGAAGAAGGGCGTTAAGTACGATCGTGACCTGGATGCTGAAGATCTCAAGCAGATCGTGGAACGCTTCAAGGCGATCTACCTCAAGCATCAGGGCGTGGAATTCCCGCAGGATCCCCGCGTACAGCTCATGGAAGCTGTCAAGGCCGTGTTCCGCAGCTGGGATAACCCCCGCGCAATCTACTATCGTCGTATGAACGACATCCCTGGCGACTGGGGCACTGCTGTCAACGTCCAGAGCATGGTGTTCGGCAACATGGGCGAGACCAGCGGCACCGGCGTTGCGTTCACCCGCAATCCTTCCACTGGCGAGAAGAAGCTCTATGGCGAGTATCTCCTCAACGCTCAGGGCGAAGACGTCGTGGCTGGTATCCGTACTCCTCAGCCCATCGCTACCCTCGAACAGGCTATGCCTCATGTCTATGAGCAGTTTGTTGACATCGCTAACAAGCTCGAAGCTCACTATCGCGACATGCAGGATATGGAATACACCATCGAAGAAGGCAAGCTCTTCATGCTGCAGACCCGTAACGGCAAGCGTACCGCTGCTGCTGCTCTGAAGATCGCTGTTGACCTGGTCGATGAAGGTGTTCTGACCGAAGAAGAAGCTGTTCTGAAGGTTGAACCCAAGCAGCTCGACTCCCTGCTCCACCCGAATTTCGATGCTGCTGCTCTGAAAGAAGCAACTGCCATCGCTACTGGTCTCCCGGCATCTCCTGGTGCTGGCGCCGGCGCCATCTACTTCACTGCTGAAAAGGCAGCTGAACATGGCAAGAACAAGGAAAAGGTCATCCTTGTCCGCAAGGAAACCACTCCTGAAGACATCGAAGGCATGGACTTCTCCCAGGCGATCCTGACCGCTTTCGGCGGCATGACCAGCCACGCAGCCGTTGTTGCCCGCGGCATGGGCCGTGCAGCAGTTGTTGGCTGCGGCGATCTGAAGTTCGATGAAGAGAACAACACTGTGACCATCGCCGGCAAAGTGTATCACGAAGGTGATATGATCTCCGTTGATGGCTCCACCGGCAAAGTGTACGATGGTCTGGTCAAGACTGTTGACGCTACCATTTCCGGTGACTTCGCCCGCCTGATGGGCTGGGCTGATGCTGCCCGCCGTCTGCGCGTGCGCACCAATGCGGATACCCCGCGTGACGCCAAGAAGGCTGTCGAGTTCGGCGCTGAAGGCATTGGCCTGTGCCGTACCGAGCACATGTTCTTCGAAGCTTCCCGTATCGCGGCTGTCCGTGAAATGATCCTTGCTGATACCAAGGAACAGCGCGAAAAGGCACTGGCCAAGATCCTGCCGATGCAGCAGGGTGACTTCGAGGCTATGTACAAGGTGCTCGAAGGCCGTCCCATGACTGTCCGTTATCTGGATCCGCCGCTGCATGAATTCGTCCCGCACCTCGATATGACTGAAGAAATCGAAGAGCTGGCGAAGAACCTCGGCCGCAGCGTTGAGGAAGTCAAGCAGAAGATCAATGCTCTGCATGAAGCGAACCCCATGATGGGTCATCGTGGCTGCCGTCTGGCTGTCACCTATCCCGAAATCGCTGAAATGCAGACCCGTGCAGTTCTGCAGGCCGCTATCAATGTCAAGAAAGAATGCGGCTATGACATCGTGCCTGAAATCATGATCCCGCTGGTTGGCTCCAAGAAGGAACTCGACTTTGTCAAGAACGTCGTTGACGAGACTGCAAAGAAGGTTTTCGAAGAGCAGGGCTGCAGCCTTGAATACCATGTTGGCACCATGATCGAGATTCCGCGTGCTGCTGTGACCGCTGATGAGATCGCTCAGAGCGCTGAATTCTTCTCCTTCGGCACCAACGACCTGACCCAGATGACCTTCGGCTTCAGCCGTGATGACGCTGCCAAGTTCCTGGGCTCCTACTATGACAACAAGATCTTCGAGAGCGATCCCTTCGCACGTCTCGACCAGGATGGCGTTGGCCAGCTGGTGAAGATGGCTGCTGAAAAGGGCCGTGCAACCCGTCCCAACATCAAGCTGGGCATCTGCGGCGAGCATGGCGGTGATCCGAGCTCCATCGCGTTCTGCCACAAGGTTGGCCTGAACTACGTGTCCTGCTCACCGTTCCGTGTTCCGATCGCTCGTCTGGCTGCTGCCTGGGCTGCAATCGAAGAAAAGAAGGCCAAGTAATTTTGCCTGATCTGGCGCACACCGTTTGGTGTGCGCCTTTTTCTGTGCATATGAAAAACCCGGCTGAGCAGCCGGGCTTTAAGGATGATTATTCTTCTGTTTCTTTCAGCACCATGGAAAGGGCCTCTTTGGCGAGGTCAAAGGAGTATCCGCGGCGGGCGAGCATGCTGAGAATGCGCTGGGATGTTTTCCTCGCATCCTCGTCTCTCGGCCGGGCAAGTGCCTTTCGAACAAGCGCTACAGCTGCCTCCAGCTGCTCCTCGTCAGAAGGCTGGTCAAAATCTTCGTCTTCAGTATCTCCGAGCTCCTCATGCACCTGACTGACCGCGTGCCGCGCGTCGTCATAGGAGAACCCGCGGCGGATGAGCATGTTGATGATCCGCTGATCACCTTTCTGCTGGCTTTCTCCGGGCCTTCTCTTCGTCATGGAGCGGCGGGCGAGGGAAGTGGCGGACTCCTTGAGAACTTCCGGATCGATGTCTTCAAGAGCGTTGCGGATGGTTTCCTCGTCAACACCTTTGCGTTTCAGGTCCTGCTTCATGCGGTTGACGCCGTACCCGGCACCGGAACGCGAATCGAGATAGGTTTCAGCATACAGCTGATCATTGAGAAGACCAAGCGTTTTCAGCTTGGTGACGACCATTTCTGCGGTTTCCTGCAGATAACCGCCGCGTACGAGCGTGCGCTCCAGCTCTTTTTCCGCATATCCCTTTGCCGCAAGCAGATCAGCGGCATGGGTCAGCGCGGGCTTGTACTGGTGCAGAAGGACGAACTGCTTATAGTCATCGATATCGATTTCCTGGCCTTCCTCAAGCGGACGCTCGCGGAAGGTGCTTTTTGTGATGCAGATGCGCTCGCCGTCGATCAGGATTTCCAGATGCTTGCGCACTTTCTTGATAGCATTTACGATGGCCATCTGTTCATCTCCCTGCAGGCAAATGATATCAGATCCCTGTTGCTGCATGTCAGCATGCCGACACGGCCTTCACTGCACCCGCCGTTGAGGAAGACCATGGTGTGGCCGGTATGCTCTTCCCAGAAAGCGCCGTCCACACAGCCATAGGCAAGGCCCTGGTGTCCGAGAAAACGGTGCGGGGACAGACGCGGGTCCTGAACAAACAGGAGGCCCAGACCATACGAGAGGGTGGGGCTGCGTCTGCCGTAGACGGCATGTACGCGATGCATTTCCTCCACAAGACTGTCCGGAAGATAGGTTCCGGATGCGCCTGTGCCTGTCCGAATGCAGGAGAGCAGCTTTTCCACGGACACTGCATCGGTATACATGGCACCGGCTGTATGTCCGAAATGCCGTTCAGGATCCGGCGTATCCAGCGGCCGCTTTCCAAGCGCAGTTTTCCGGACATCATGGCCCGGATGATAGGGCAGGATACGGGTTACCGGCATGATTTCATCATCCCGAAGTGTCGAGGCATCCAGTGTTGCACGCATGTCCAGCGGCGAAAAGAGCTGGTCCTGGAAGAGGCTGCGGATGGATGTCCCTGTGACTTTCTCAAGCACGCACCCGATGATGCCGAAGCCGAGATTGCAGTAGGAAAAGACACCGGGGTCTCCCACACGCACATCCGGAGAGCGCAGAACCTCTTCCAGCGTGCCGCCGGCAAGGAGAGCGCGGTCCACTGCAGGAATGTCCCGGAGCGCGGAAGTGTGGGAAAGCAGGTGGCGGAGTGTGATGCCACGGAGTGCAGGTACATCCAGCCTGAGAAGATCCGAGACCGGAGCATCCAGCGCGAATGCGCCTTCATTGACCAGATGCAGTGTGAGCAGGGAGGTGGCCATCTTGGTCAGGGACGCTACGCGAAAGAATGTGGAAGCATCTGCTGTGTGCATGCCGTCCCGGACGCTGGTGAATACAGAGGCGCTTTGGTCGCCGCTCACCAGGCGCAGGGAAGCACCGTGCACATGATAGCGGCAGAGGAAGCGTGTATATGCATCCAGGTCCAAGGACTGCCCATCGGCGGAATGGATGAGCCTGCCCCGGACAGAAGGAGCCAGGAACGGGAGCGCAGCGCGGTAGGTCAGATTACGCAGCGGTGTGGTCGGCATGGGATACCTCCGTGGAAAAATGAGGATAGAAGAGGACAGCGCCAAGGAAAAGCGCAGAAACGGAATAGGTCAGATTGAACAGAAAACTGCTTTTGCCTGCGAGAAGCGCGTAGGCCGTCCAGGCACCTGCACACAGAGCCACGGAAAACAGCCGGGCCGGGGCTTTATGCAGGGAGGAAAGGAGAAGGCACGGAACGAGCAGCATCAGGGCAAGGAAAAAATACGGCGCCACGGCATGCTCGGTGCCGGGACGGGGAAGAACAAAGAAGAGAACCGGCTGGAGAAGCAGCAGGAGAACGAATGGGAGCTGCGCTCGGACGGGGCGGCTGAGGCAGATGAGCCATATGAGCACACCGAGACAGACGGTAAAACCGAGCATCTGACTGACCCGCAGACTGCCTGCCATGAGGCTGTCCATGCGCAGTTCTTCAATGACCAGCCGCCCGGCGGCATAAGCCAGGGAATAGAGCAGAAAGAGGATGCCGGGCTTTCCGGAACGCTTCCGAAGCAGGAAGAGAACGAGGAATACACAGAAATCCCAGAGGGATTCATAGAAAAACGTGGCCATGTGCCAGGTGATGAACCCGTTTTCAGGGATCTGCACGGCGAAGGGGAAAAACTGCAGTGCAGGATTCTCCACCGGAAGCCCGTAGGCTTCCATATTGAAGAAATTGCCCCAGCGTCCGAGTGCCTGGGCGAGCGCCACACCCGGAACAATCATATCAAACAGCGTCAGAGGGGAAATCCTGCGGATGTAGGCAAAGACAAGCACCGTTACAAGTCCGCCGATGAGGCCGCCGTAAATGGCCAGTCCGCCTTCCCAGACAGCGAAGACGGAGAGGGGCTCGGAACGGAAGGCATCCCAGGAAAAGATGACATAATAGGCTCTCGCACAGATTACAGAGATGGGAATCAGGAACAGCGCAAGATCGAGCACGGTATCTTTGGGCAGTCCGAGACGCTTTTCTTCTCTGGAAGCCAGAAAAATGGCAAGAATCATGCCGCTGACAATGAGCACACTGTAAAAGGGCAGGGTTCCGAAAATATAACGACTGGAAGGCATAAATAACCTCCGGGATCAGAATCAGATTGATCATTCGACGCGGACGGGGGGAATCCTTCCGTCGTGCAGAAAGGTGCAGGAGGAGTGTTTAGAACATGGAAAAAACGGGGAGATATAGTCCAAACAGGCACAAAGTGGGGAAATGCCATTGCACGCGTGGGAAGAATACCGTATAATAGATCAGGTATGCTCTTGGATAAAGGGCATTCGGACCCTCAAGACAAATGAAGGAGGAAATTCTCAATGAGCAAGGTCGTCGTTTTCGATCATCCCCTGATTCAGCACAAACTATCTATCATGCGTGACAAAAGGACAGGTGTCAAGGAATTCCGCGAACTGCTGGAAGAAATCGCAATGCTGATGGTGTACGAAGTGACACGGGACCTGGAAACGTGCGAAGTCGAAGTGGAAACCCCGATCTGCAAGGCCACATGCCGCAGGCTTGCAGGACACAAACTGGCTGTGGTTCCGATTCTTCGTGCTGGCCTTGGCATGGTGGACGGCGTCCTGAATCTCGTTCCGGCTGCAAAAGTCGGTCATATCGGCCTGTATCGTGATCCGGAGACCCTCGAACCTGTGGAATATTACTGCAAGCTGCCCGCAGACTCCACCGAGCGCGATATTCTCGTGGTGGACCCGATGCTGGCAACCGGCGGTTCTGCCAGTGCTGCCATTCAGTTCATTAAGAACCGCGGCTGCTCCCGCATCCGCCTGATCAACCTGATCGCTGCTCCCGAAGGCGTGGAGCGCATGCAGAAGGATCATCCCGATGTGGACATCTACATCGCAGCGCTTGATGACCATCTCAATGAGCACGGCTACATCGTTCCGGGTCTGGGTGACGCAGGCGACCGTCTGTTCGGCACCAAGTAAGACAGTATGAAGGATATCAATCTGCTGGTGTGGATCACGCAGCTGGGGCTGACGGTTGCAGCCCCGCTTGCGGGGTTCACCCTTCTCGGCGTCTGGATTCAGGGGCATTTTCAGCTCGGGAAATGGGTGATTGTCCTTTTCTGTGCGATTGGATTGATCTCGGCTGTGGACGGATTTCGGTCCACACTGCGGATGCTCTCCAAAATGGAAAAGCGCAAGGATGACCCGAACCCTACAACATCCTTCAACCAGCATGAATAAGCGGGAGGGGAGTCAATGAATTCCCGCAGGGAAGTGCTCCATGAAACCCTGATCGTGTTTCTGGGCGAATTGATTGTCTATCTGATCATGATCGGTATTTTTGCCCTGGCCGGTGCCCTCGACGGCACAGTCTGGCTGGGCGGTGCCGTCGGTCTCATCCTGGCTGTCGGGAATTTCTTCCTGATGGCGATGAATGTGGATCTGGCCGCGGACCGCGCTGTCAACGATGATGTGCAGGGCGGGAAGAACCTGATACGCTCTTCCTACATTATCCGCATGATTCTGATTTTTGGCATTCTGCTGCTGCTTGTCAAGTCCGGGCGCTGCAACCCGTTTGCCAGCATTATTCCGCTGGCTGTGGTGCGCTGGATTCTGACAGCGGCTGAATTTTTCAGGAAGAAAGGAGGTGCGTAACGAGTGGAATTAAATGTAACCGGTGCATTTATCTATTTTACCATTCCGATCTTCGGCGGCATTCCGATTACACAGACCACCGTATCATCCTTCGTTGTGGCCCTCATTCTGATCATCGCATCGATTTGTCTGGGCAGAAACCTGAAAAAGCGGCCTGACGGCGTACAGGTGCTGGTGGAAAAAGGCGTCTCCATGCTCTACAACATGGTGGGCGAATCGATGGGTGAACACAATCTTCACTGGGCACCGTTCATCGGTACGATTTTCCTTTCCAGTCTGTGCGGCAGCTTTATCGGCCTGACCGGTTTCCTCCGGTCTTCAACGGCTGACCTGTCGTGCGTGCTGGTCTGGGCGCTCTCGGTCTCGGTGATCATCTGGTACAACGGCATCAAAAACAACGGTTTTGTCGGCTGGCTCAAAGGCTTTACGGAACCGATTGTGGCGATGACGCCCATGAATATCATCAGTGAAATTGCACAGCCTGTCTCCATGGCATTCCGTCATTTCGGCAATGTGGCCGGCGGCGGTGTCATCACGAGCATTCTGTACATTGCACTCTCCGGTGCATCCGCCATGCTGCTCAACGCGATTGCCGCCAACGGCATTCTGGCCGGTGCGGTGCTGCTCGCAGTCGGCGCGGTGCTCCTGGTGATGAATCATCTGAAATGGCACAAAAAGCGCTTCCTCATTCTTGGCGGCGCGTGTGCGATCATTGGATTTTTCGGAGTGCTCCAGGCCCTGAAGATCCTCGAGGGTGTTCCGGTGCTTGCGTTTGGCATTCCGGCTGTCCTGTCCTGCTACTTTGACCTGTTTTCCGGGTTTGTGCAGGCCTACGTTTTTACCCTGCTCTCCATGGTTTACATCGGAAATTCCTGCCCTGCCCCTGAAAAGGAAGAGGCGGCGCAGTAATCTTCAATATCAGAAAAACACATACTCTATCATTTTATTAGGAGGAACTTATTATGGATCTGGCTCTGGCGATTGCAACTGCTGGTAAGGCGATTGGTGCTGGTCTGTGCATGGGTATTGGTGCTATCGGACCTGCTTTTGGTGAAGGTAATGCTGTAAGTCATGCACTCGAAGGCATGGCACGTCAGCCGGAAATGGCCGGCACCCTGCGTTCCAACATGATCATGGGCTGCGCCATTACCGAGACCACCGGTATTTATTCTCTTCTGATTGCTTTCCTGATCCTGTTTGTGATTTAAGCGAATCTCGCACATTCAAGACGAGAGGAGCGAAACAAAGTGGGTCAGTTTGAAGGTTTTATCGGCGTTGATTTCTGGACGGCGCTGTTTGTGCTTTTGAACACTCTGGCCATCTTCTTTGTCGCGCGGAAGTTTCTGTTCAATCCGGTGCACAAGATGATCACGGACCGTCAGAAGGAAATTGACACCATGTACGCGGATGCCGGAAAGGCCAAGGAAGAGGCGGAGAAACTGGAAGCTGAGTATCAGCAGAAACTGGCAGATGCTCAGGCTACATCGGACCGTCTTGTTCAGGAAGCTGTCCGCCGCGGCCAGGACCGTGAAGAGGAAATTGTCCGTCAGGCAACTGAAGAGGCCACGGCCATCATGAACAAGGCCAGCAATGACATTGCCATGGAGAAAAAGAAGGCGATCAATGACGCCAAGAATGAACTCTCTTCCATGGCTGTGGCGATTGCTGAAAAAGTGGTGGGCCGCGAACTGAAGGAAAAGGACCAGTCCGCACTGGTGGATCATTTCATTGACGAGTTGGGTGATAACTGATGACGCGCGTTGGCAGGGAATATGCACAGGCGCTGTTTGACCTGGCCAGGGATGAAGGACTGAGCGAACGCATTCTGAAGGAAATGGAGCTGGTCGATGAGACGGCTGGCTGCAGTTCTGAGTTTCTTCGCATTCTCAGCGCCCCGAACATCTCCAAACAGGAGAAGTGCGGTATACTTGACAATTGCTTCAGGGGTAAAGTGCACCCCTACGTGTTGAATTTCATGAAGCTGCTGGCGGAAAAAGGCTATGCGCGCTCGCTTTCCGAGTGCTGCAAAACCTACCGCGAGCTGTACAATGACTTCAATGGCATTCTGGCCGTAAAAGCCGTGACGGCCGTTCCCATGACGGAGGAACAGAAGAAACGGCTTCAGGCCAAGCTGGAAAGCATGACAGGAAAACGCGTGATGCTCAGTCCGGTTGTAGATGCAGCCATTCTGGGCGGTGTGCGGCTGGATTATGACGGAACACGGGTCGACGATACCGTCCGTCATCGGCTTGATACAGTACGCAGCATGCTTGTCAATGCCACACTGTAGCAGCATAGCGCCTAGAAAGAAAGCAGGGAACATATGGAATTACGACCCGAAGAAATAACAAAGCTCATTCGTGAGCAGATCAAGAATTACGAGAACCGGCTTGAGACAAGCGAAACGGGTATCGTGATCCTGGTCGGAGACGGCATTGCACGTGTCTCCGGGCTGGACCAGTGCGTATCCGGTGAGCTGATTGAGTTCCCCAATGGCTCCTATGGCATGGCACAGAACCTGGAAGAAGAGACGGTTTCCGTCATTATTCTGGGCACCGATGCCGGGATCAAAGAAGGGGACGTGGTCAAGCGGACCGGCCGTGTGGTTTCTGTCCCGGTCGGAGAGAGCCTCATCGGCCGCGTGGTGAATGCACTCGGCGAACCGATTGACGGCAAGGGCCCGATCGATGCCAAGGAATATCACGCGATTGAATCCAATGCCCCCGGCATCATTGAGAGACAGCACGTTGATACCCCTCTGCAGACGGGTATCAAGGCGATTGACTCCATGATCCCGATCGGACGCGGACAGCGCGAGCTGATCATCGGCGACCGTCAGACGGGCAAGACCACGATTGCCACGGATACCATTCTCAACCAGAAGGGCAAGAATGTCATCTGCATTTATGTGGCGATCGGTCAGAAGCGCTCCACAGTGGCACAGGTGGTGCAGAACCTCTCCGTGCGCGGAGCCATGGATTATACCATCGTCGTGTCCGCCACCGCATCCGAGCTGGCACCCATGCAGTATATTGCGCCGTACTCCGGCTGCACCATGGGCGAATACTTTATGCATCAGGGGAAAGACGTGCTGGTGGTCTATGATGACCTGAGCAAGCACGCTGTGGCCTATCGTGCCATCTCCCTCCTGATCCGCCGTCCTCCGGGACGTGAAGCGTATCCGGGCGATGTCTTCTACCTGCATTCCCGTCTCCTCGAGCGTGCAGCCCGTCTGTCCGACAAAAAGGGCGGCGGCAGCCTGACCGCGCTCCCGATCATTGAGACGCAGGCTGGCGACGTCTCCGCATACATTCCGACCAATGTCATTTCCATCACCGACGGACAGATCTTCCTGGAAACGGAACTGTTCAATTCGGGCATCATGCCGGCTGTGAACCCGGGCATCTCGGTTTCCCGTGTCGGCGGCGACGCACAGATCAAGGCCATGAAGAAGGTGGCCGGCTCTCTGAAGCTGCTCTACTCCCAGTACAGGGAACTGCAGAGCTTTGCACAGTTCGGCTCGGATCTGGATGCGGACACCAAAGCCCGTCTCGCGCTCGGCTCCCGCATTGTGCAGGTGCTCAAGCAGAAGAATGAGGCGCCGGTGGATGTGGCTCATCAGGTCTGCATCATTTATGCCGTGGTCAACGGATTCGTGAATGACATCGAGGTCGAAAAGCTCGCAGCGTTTGAGCAGCGTCTGTATGAGTATATGGATAATTCACATCCGAACGTTCTCAATGCCATCCGCACGACCGGCAAGCTTGAGAAAGAGACGGAAGATGAACTGAAGGCTGCCATCGGCGAGCTGAAAGTTGAATTCACCGTTGCGAAGTAAGGAGGGAAGACATGGCTGGCGTTTCCACCAAAGAAATCAAAAGCAGGATACGCAGCATGGAGTCCACCAAGCAGATCACCAAAGCCATGGAAATGGTGGCGGCCTCCAAGCTGCGCCACGCACAGGCCCAGATCACATCCTCCCGTCCATACTTCCACATGATTTACGGCGTTATCCAGGATATCGCCAGTATCAATAAGGAGCTGACACTTCCGTATCTCTCGACTGAAAAGCAGCCTGCGCACCGCGTGGCATACATTGTCATTGCCGGTGACCGCGGTCTGGCCGGCGGCTACAACAGCAATGTGCTGAAAATGTGCTACGGCGAGATGAACGGACGTGAATGCACGGTTCTGCCGATCGGCAAAAAGGCCGTTGAATTTTTCAGGGCACGCGGGATTCCGCTGATGAATGAAAAATACGCTGAGGCAGAAGACGTTTCCGTCGGCGACTGTTTCTCCATGGCCCGCTCTCTGTGCAAAGCATTCAGAAAGGGCGAGTTTGACGAGATCCGTATCGGGTATTCCACGTTTGTCTCCGTCCTTTCCCAGACAGCGACAACCATGCGGCTTCTGCCGATTGAACCGGAGGCTTCTGAAGAGCCGGCTTCTGAACAGGAAATCCTGTATGAGCCCAACAGCGTAGAAGTCTTTGAGAACATCATTCCGGAATACATCGGCGGTGTCATCTACGGTGCACTGTGCGAAAGCCGGGCATCTGAACAGGCGGCCAGACGGTCTGCCATGGATACTGCGACGCAGAACGCTGAGGAAATGATTGCTGATCTGAACCTGAAGTTCAATCAGGCACGTCAGGCAGCGATTACCCAGGAAATCACGGAAATCGTGGCGGGCACCTGATGGGGTCCTGACTGTACGATCCACAGAGGAGTTGAAATCCAATGGCAAAGAATACAGGAACCGTGATTCAGATTATGGGTCCGGTTCTGGACATCCGTTTTGCTGAAGACAGCCTTCCCAACCTGCTCGATGCGATCGAGGTGGATCAGGGAGACCACAAGATTGTGGCAGAGGTGGAGCAGCATATCGGGGATAATGTGGTCCGCTGTGTGGCCATGAGTTCCACAGACGGACTCAGACGCGGAGCCGAGGCGGTCAATACCGGCAGACCGATCAGCGTGCCGGTGGGTGAGGCATGCCTTGGCCGTGTGTTCAATCTGCTGGGAAATCCGATCGATGAAGGCAAGGATCTGCCGGAAGGCATGGAGAGATGGCCGATCCATCGTCCTGCGCCTTCGTATGAAGAACAGCAGACCTCCACTGAAATTCTGGAAACCGGCATTAAGGTCGTCGACCTGATCTGCCCCTATGCCAAGGGCGGCAAGATCGGTCTGTTCGGCGGTGCAGGCGTTGGCAAGACTGTTCTGATCATGGAACTGATCAACAACGTGGCCAAGGCACACGGCGGCATCTCGGTTTTCACCGGTGTCGGCGAGCGCACGCGTGAAGGCAACGACCTGTACAACGAAATGATCGGTTCAGGCGTTATCAACAAGACGGCCATGGTCTACGGCCAGATGAACGAACCGCCGGGAGCACGTATGCGCGTGGGCCTGTCCGGACTGACGATGGCAGAGTACTTCCGTGATGTCAAGCATCAGGACGTGCTGCTGTTTATCGACAACATCTTCCGTTTCACCCAGGCCGGTTCTGAAGTGTCCGCTCTGCTCGGACGTATGCCAAGCGCCGTCGGTTATCAGCCGACGCTGGCCACTGAAATGGGCGCCCTGCAGGAGCGCATCACCTCCACCAAGAACGGATCCATTACATCCGTTCAGGCCGTGTATGTGCCGGCTGACGACTATACTGACCCGGCCCCGGCCACGACCTTTGCGCACCTGGATGCGACCACGGCTCTCGACCGCTCCATCGCATCCCTGGGCATCTATCCCGCTGTGGATCCGCTCAGCTCCACCTCCCGCATTCTCTCGCCTGAGATTGTTGGAAGAGAGCACTATGAGACGGCCAGAGATGTGCAGCGCATGCTGCAGCGCTATAAGGAACTGCAGGACATCATTGCCATCATGGGCATGGAAGAACTCAGTGAGGAAGACAAGCTGACCGTTAACCGTGCAAGAAAGGTGCAGAGATTCCTGTCTCAGCCCTTTGCAGTCGCAGAACAGTTCACCGGCTACGAAGGCAAGTATGTCCCGCTGAAGGAAACCATCCGAGGCTTCCGTGAGATCATCGACGGCAAGCACGATGATATTCCTGAATCCTACTTCCTCTTTGCCGGCACCATTGATGAAGTGGTTGCCAAGTTCCGGGAGAGTGAAGCGAAATGAAAAGCTTCCACCTGAGTATTGTCACGCCGGATGGCACACAGTTCGATGGCGAAGCGGAGGAACTGGTTGTCCGCACGATCTCCGGTGATATGGGCATCATGGCGGGCCATATCAACTGCGTAACCGCGCTGGGCATGGGCAAGGCGCTGATCGTATCCGACGGCAAAAAGCGCGAGGCAGCGTGCATCGGCGGCATCCTCTCCGTCATTGACGGAAAGGTTTCGCTGGTCCCTACCACCTTTGAGTGGGCTGATGCGATCGATGTGAAGCGCGCGGAAGCCGCAGAAGAGAAAGCCAGAAAGATGCTGGATGACAAAGCGCACATGACCAGTGTGGAGCAGCGTCTGGCGGAAGCCCGACTGAAGAGGGCACTTGTCCGCAAGAGCGTTGCGAGTTCAACGAATACCCACTGACACACAAACAAAGAGCACCGGGCGACCGGTGCTCTTTCTCATGCGGTGATTGGTTATGATTCCTTTGCAAGACGGGTGCGCGCATCCTGAATGCTCTGCATGACCATTTCAGGGGCCGGAGCGCCGGGAATGCAGCGCCTCTCTACGCAGGCTTTCATGGAGATCGCCTGATAGACATCGCTCTCAAAGGCAGGGTGGAACTGCTGAAGTTCCGGCAGCGTCAGGTCCAGGAGCGCTTTCTTTTCGGCAATGCAGTGGGCGACGAGTTCGCCGACCACACGGTGTGCATCACGGAAGGGAACACCCTGACGGACGAGATAGTCCGCAAGATCCGTGGCGTTGGTAAACCCGCCGGATGCCCCGCGTTCCATATCCTCGGTCCGGAAGGTGACCGTGCGCAGCATGGCGGTGAATACCGTCAGAGATTTGACGACAGTATCCCTGGCGTCAAAGAAGGCTTCCTTGTCTTCCTGCATATCCTTGTTGTAGGCCAGCGGCAGGCCCTTCATGGTGGTGAGCAGGGCCAGCAGATCGCCGTAGACGCGTCCTGTTTTTCCGCGGATGAGCTCGGCAACATCCGGGTTCTTCTTCTGCGGCATGATGGAGGAGCCGGTGGAGAAGGCGTCATCCATTTCCACAAAGTGGAATTCGTTCGTGTTCCACAGAATCATTTCCTCGCAGAAACGGCTCAGATGCATCATGCAGATGGAGGCAGAAGACATATAGTCGAGCAGGTAATCCCGGTCAGCCACACCGTCCAGGCTGTTCATGGTGATGGCTGAAAAATCCAGCAGCTCGGCGACGCGTTCCCGGTTGAGCGGGTAGGTGGTTCCTGCCAGTGCGCCGGATCCCAGCGGCATGACATCGGCGGCAGCATAGGCGTGACGGAACCGATCGCGGTCTCTGAGGAACATCTGCACATAGGCCATGAGATGATGCGCGAGGGTGATGGGCTGCGCCTTCTGAAGATGGGTGTAGCCGGGCATGATCGTATGCAGATGCTTTTCGGCAGTATCCAGAAGCACTTCGATCAGATCCTCCAGCATCTGGACCGTGTCCAGGCAGGCGACCTTGGCGTACATGTGCGTATCCAGAGCGACCTGGTCGTTCCGGCTGCGTCCGGTGTGCAGACGCTTGCCGGCTTCTCCGATGCGCTCGGTCAGAAGCGCTTCGACATTCATATGAATGTCTTCTGCGTCCACGTGCCACTGTATTTTGCCTTCACGGGCATCCTGAAGAATGCCTTTGAGGCCTTCGACGATCCGGTCCGCATCCTCCCTGGGGATGATGTTCTGCTCGCCGAGCATGGTTGCATGGGCTATCGAGCCCTGAATATCCTGTTCATATAAGCGCTGATCGAAGCTGATGCTCGAATGGAAATCGTCCACGAGCCCGTCCGTCGCCTTGCTGAAGCGGCCGCCCCAGAGTTTCATAGGCAGTGACCTCCTTATGGGTTCCCGGTGTGGGGTAGAAAACGCAGAAAGTATAGCAAAAAGAAACAAACGCATCAATGTCGGGAATGTATCTTTCCTGCTTTTCGTTGATTCCATAGAGAGGTTGAGCCAGTCTGCAGGCGGAGAACATCCGGACCATTGAACTGCGAGGAACAGCCGGGCAGTGCAGACACTTCTTGTGTGATTGTGACATTCATGTTATAATCATACTGCAAATTGTCATATTTCACAGCGCTTCTGCACAGACCCCGAGAAGGAGGGATCAGTTTGAATAAAATGATGCGCATACTGCTTGTGCTGTGTCTGCTGATGCTTGTAACAGTATCTGCGCTCGCAGAAGGCACGATTCGATATATTGTCAGTGAGGACGGAAAAACGGTTAATATCCGTTCCGGTCCAGGCACCAAGTACCACGTTGTGACAAGAGTCAAGTCCGGCACTCAGGTCGAAGCTGAGGAAGCAAACGACGGCTGGTGCGAAGTGACCTACCAGGGGAAAAAAGGGTATGTCAAGGCCGATTTTGTCACCAGTAAAGCGCCTGCAGCCACCGCGAAACCAGATGAACCATCCGGCAACAGTACGGTTGTTGGGACACTGGCCTATGTGACCAGCCCCAACGGCAAGTCTGTCAATCTCCGCTCCGGCCCCGGGAAAACGTATGACGAGGTGGGAGAGGCTCAGGTCGGGAAAGATGTGACGGTTCTGAAAAAGGGGAGCACCTGGAGCAGAATCCGGGTTGACGGCCGTGAATGCTATATCATGACGCGCTTTCTCTCGACGACAAAGCCTTCCATTACGCCTGCTCCGACTGAAAATGCTCCCCAAAAGGCGGAAACAGCCTATGTGTTCAGCAACAACGGCGCACCGGTCCGTGTCCGCAAAGGTGCAGGCACATCCTACAGCGTCGTGGGAGAAGTCGCCTACGGAACCAAGGTTCAGGTGGATGGCGTCAAGGGCAAATGGAGTCATATCTCCTATGAAACAGGAAGCGGATATATCATGACCAGTTTCCTGACAAACGAGAAACCGGCTCCCTATGCCACAGCAACGCCGAAGCCCACATCGACGCCCAGCACGACAGCGTCTCTCTCTGAAAAAGCCTATGTGGTCAGTGCGAACGGAAAGAGCGTCAATGTCCGGGAGAGTGCCAAGAACGGAGCCAAAGTGGTCACATCCCTGGATGTCGGCACGCAGGTCACCGTTACGCAGCGCGGCACGCGCTGGAGCCATGTCACGGGCTCCTTTGGTTCAGGCTATATGCTCAATCAGTATCTTTCTTCCGAAAAGCCGGAAGCAACACCTGCACCGACCGGAACTTCCTCCTATACAGCGTATGTGTATTCAACCAACGGAAAGGCTGTGCGCATGCGTCAGAAGGCGAGCAATGCCGGGAAAACCCTCAGAATCCTGGAAGTCGGGACAGAAGTCACCGTGATCGGGGAAGTGGGCAACTGGTATAAGCTTCAGGTGGACTCTGTTGAAGGCTATATGCTCAAGTCCTTTATCACGGAGACCAAGCCAGTGACACCGGACGAATCTCAGGTGAAGATTGAATGGGTTCCCGCTGTGGGCAGCAAGGTCTATCTGGCCGCATCCTCCAGCCGGGTGGTCCGCACCTTTACAAGCCAGGGCGGCAGAACGGGTGACGGCAAAGCGTACCCGGTGGGCACACCGGCGACGGTCAAGAGTGTGGATGAAGCGGAAAAATGGGCCAAAGTCAGCATCAATGGCACGGAATGCTATCTGCGATTCTCGTCTCTTGCCAAGACTGCGGCTGCTGCGATTCCGGGGTCTGCAAACCGTCTGATCAATTACCTGAAGAGCTCAAGCGGAACAGTGGAGCTCAGAAGAGCGAAGTTTGAAGGATCCGGAACCCTTGGATATTTTATTCCCGGTACCGGCGTGATTGTGTTGTCCAGGAATGCTGATGAGGGATGGGCTTACATCCAGGTGGGAAGCACCAAAGGGTATGTGGATCTGGCCAACCTGAACAGAAATCCATAATGTGATGCAGAGCGTGCAGTGCGCATGCTCTGCTTTTCATATTTCATCGCGATTCAGGGGGATTCAATATGGAGACAGGTATTCAGGTTTCCAGTCTGAAACCGCTGCTGACCAGTCCGGGACAGGTAGAGACCGCTTTTTTGAAGCTGAGGAACATCGGATGCCGGACCGTTCAGCTTCAGTGGATTGACCCGGCTGTGCCAGTGGAAACAATTGCTGAGATCACAGAGAAGACAGGCCTTCAGTCCGTTTCAGTCCAGGATTTCTATGAGACGGTTCGTACCCATCCGGACTACTATATTCGCCTGAATGCGCTCACCGGCGGGGAATGGTGCTGTGTGAGCAGGATCCCCGAGCGTTTCCGCACAAGAGAAGGCATGAAAGAGTGTGTCAGGGAATTCCGTGCGTTTGCAGATACGCTGGAAAAGCACCATCAGCGTCTCTGTTTTCATCCGGTGACTGCGGACTATCAGACCTATGACGGCATCGTCCCGGTCGATGAACTCCTGGAAAACATGCCGGAGATGCAGCTGTGTCTTGACCTGTATCATCTGAACCGGAGCGGAAGAAAGATGACGGACTGGATTGAGGCACACGCAGGACGAATCTGCATGGTCCATTTCAAGGACGAAAAGGACGGTGTGCTGGTGCCGTCCGGGCAGGGAAACACGGACTGGTCCGGCGTGGCCCATGCATGTGAGAAGGCCGGTGCAGACTATGCGTTTGTGGAACAGGAAACCTGGACACGGGACCCATTTGACTGCCTGCAGGAGGCACTGGTCTGGCTGAAGGGTCAGGTCAGTATCCGGTCATGAAAACATCCGTTCATACGCAGAGATCGTTTTCAGCTAAACGAATGAGCGGCCTGTGAAGGAACTGGTCGACACACAAACACCTGCCCAAGACAGGCAGGTGTTTGTGTGGTTGGTGATGCCTCCAGTGCAGAGAGGCTTGAATCCTCATGCAGAAATAAGTATCATAAAATAGCACTTGAATACATTCCATATTTGTTGAAGTGGAGATGATATGGATGCTGGGTCTGATTGGTGCGGTCCTGGCTGTTGGCATTTCGCTGTGCTGGTATTTGCCGGGAATACGCGCGCAGGGTGCAAACCGTGTATTGAAGAGAAATGACTATTGGAGGACGGCCGGTGTCTATGGCTTTTGCTATACATGCCTGTTGATCATAGTCACTGAGATTCTGTGGGACGTGGTCGCCGATCGGATAGGACTAACCGGCCTCAAACGGGATATCCTGGCTGATTTTTTCCGTGCAGCACTGCTTGAAGAATTCTTCAAGTTCACCGGCTTCCTTCTGGCAAAGCGCTCCCTGAAGCTCAGGCGGAAGATCGACTATATCATGATCGCAGGGCTGATTGGCCTTATGTACGGTGTGGTTGAAAAAGCCGTGCTGGGCAATATTGCAGGAGTTGTTGTCGGGCTGGCCATTCCCATGCACATCACATGGCAGTTCAACCAGGGCGGCCACTGGTTTGAATATGAAGAGGCGAAAGCCCGGAATGACCGTCCGAAGATGCAACGGGAAATGCTGATGGCAGTCGTCCTCCCGTTTGTCTTCCACGGATGCTGGGACTCTGGACTGGATCTTTCCCTTTGGCTGATTGAAAAGGAATCGGTCACTGCTCAGGTCATTGGCGGGGTCATGAGTCTGGCGATGGTTGTGCTGGGAATTGTGTATACGATCCGGACGATCAAAAAGGTTTGCGCGATTGCGCGTGCCTCTGAACCGGTCATCAGTGATCAGGAGATGCCTGAACCGCAGAACGGTTAAGGTTCCGTCTTGAACAAAGATGAAAACGGCGTTCCATCTGAATGCAGGAGAGCCTTCATGATGGAACGCCATTTTTATGTCTGCTTGTCTGAATGGAGAAGTGCTTTCCTTGGAGTCGGCACAGAAATGATCTGTATTACGGGCAGTCGGGAGGACAGGCTACCGACAGTTCCCTGCCTGTATAATGCACCACCACAGCTTTTCTTCCGGGAATGCAGATATGCAGTTCCTGATCAGCCGGCATTCCGGGATAGGTGCCGTGACGCTCGGAAAGAGTCAGCGTGGAGGCTGCATCGTCCCATGTGAGCGTGGTCACGGCGCATTCGCCCTCTTCATATCCATAGCCGTCACCGGCATCATCATACCAGGCAAAGCAGCCGTCAGCCCCGGGATAAACCTTCACAGTCAGCGGGGCGTTCCGGTTTTCGTCGACGTACTGACGGACCGGCCCCAGGATGACGATGCTGCCGGCATGGACGAACACGGGGATTTTATTGAGCGGAGCCGAGACCGTGACGGTCTGTCCACCTGCATAGCATGCATTCGTCTCCCAGTCGTACCAGTCCGAGCCGGAGGGCAGATAGACCGTCTCGGTCTCATCGACCGGATCCATCTGTTTTCCTTCCGGGAGATGATACATGGGATGGGTGACCGGCTTCACGAGGAGATCCCCGAGCAGCATCTGATCGTCGATCTTTCTGAGACAGGCGTCCTCAGGATACATGAGGGCAGGCACACGCACCGGCGGCAGGCCTTCCCGTGCATACTGGGCAGCAAGGGAGTAGAGATAGGGCACCATCCGGCTTCTGAGCTGGATAATGCTTTCCAGCGCATCGTACCAGACATCGCCTTTTTCACCGAACTGCCAGATTTCCCTGGGAGTTCCGGTGCCGTGGGCGCGCATCATGGGCAGGAAGGCACTGAACTGCATCCACCGCACAAACAGTTCACGGAATCCGGGGTCCTGGACACCGTCGTTGAATTCACCGGCGCCGAACCATGCACCGCCGGAGGAAGCCGGGAAGAACCCGCCGGCATCTGTGGTCCACCAGCCTTCGCCGGTGGCCATAAAGTTGAGGCCCTCAGGAATCTGCCGCTTGAGCACTTCCCAGGAGGAAGAGACATCCCCGGACCAGGTGACAGCAGCATAGCGGTGCTGACCGGTCCAGCAGGAACGGGTGAGATTCAGCACCCGCTTTTCGCGATTCGCTGTGCGCTGACCGCAGTAGATGCCCATGGAGTGATAGAGGCTGTACAGGCTGATTTTTGCGGGATCCAGATACTTTTTGGCCTCCCCGGTATTCAGTGCAACGCGCTCGAACGGTTCCGGCTTGATGGCTCCATGCCAGTCGGATTCAAAGGGCTCGGAGCAGTCGCACCACCAGGCATCCACACCGTACCGGAAAAGACCTTCATTGGCCTGCTTCCAATACAGCGCTCTGGCTTTGGGGTCAAAGGCGTTATAGATGGTCCGGTTGCCCAGCATGCAGCCGTTTTCCAGCATTTCCTTGCGGTCTTCGTTCCTGTCTCCCTGCATGGAGGGCCAGATGGAGATCATCATTTTGGCCCCGAGCGCATGGAGTTCATCGGTCAATGCTTTGGGGTCCGGATAGCGGGATGTGTCAAAGGTTTTATACCCCCACTGTCCTTCAGGCCAGGTCTGCCAGTCCTGGACAATGACATCCAGCGGCACCTTCCGCCGGCGGTATTCCTTGACGACGCTGAGCAGTTCTTCCGCATCCTTATAGCGTTCCTTGGACTGAATATATCCGAATGCATACCGGGGGAGAAGCGGGGCCTGTCCGGTCAGGGCAGTGTACTGACGCAGAACTTCCGGATATCCGCCGCTGAGGAAGTAGAAATCCATTTCATCGGCGCAGTCGGCCCAGAGATAGGAGCCATTGGCATCATCATGGAATGACATGAGGCAGCCCAGGTCAAGGAGCAGCCCCCAGCCTTTGGTGGATAGGAGCATGGGCACGACGGCCTTCATATTGTGCTGGTACAGATCGCGGCTTTTTCCCCGAAGATTGCCATAGCCTTCTTCGTGGGAGCCAAGCCCGTACAGGCCCTCGTCCGGATCAAAGACCAGGGAGAGCTTGCAGGCGTATGCTTTCCTTGCTTCCACGGTCTCATAATCCTCACTGGAAGCCCGGACACCGTCAATGCTCTGGGTGTAGCGGATCTGCGCGTCCTGACGGAAGTGATTGACCATGACCGGTTTTTCCTGCAGTACGCAGGGACGTTTTTCATCCTCCCGAAGCAGTACTTCCCCGGCCTTGCTCAGATAAGTGATACTGCCGGTGTTTTTGTCGATTTTCAGTGTGGTGCTTCCGCACTCTGCGCGGTAGGCATCATCCGTCTCTAAGATGGAACAGTTGCCCGCTTCCCGGGAGATTACGACATCCCCGGCATCGGGAAGAAAGTCTTCACGAAGTGTGCGCGTGACACGTACGGCACCGCACCCGAGCGCGGTGATCCGGATGCGCATGATGCGTCTGGGGAGAAACGAAGGGCCGGGGAGGGGCAGCACAAAGACTGCAGAACCGGCGGAAGGGGTTTCATAGGTCATGGCTGGTGCTCCTTTCCAGAAACTGAACAGACGGGAAACTGTCTGTGCATATGGGCAATGCAAAAGGCAGACTCATGCGGGAAACTCCTGCGCATCTGTTTCTTCAACAGCCTGGATCAGGAAACATGAGCTGCCTGGCATGGACACAGATGAACCGGAAGGGTAGATTGCTGTCCGATGGGTTCATAAGGGTGCGTCTGATCCGATACGGATCTGTGCAGCAGGAATTATTTCACAACGCCTTTTTTCAGGATGATATTCGCATACAGTGCGGATTCACTGGTGGCAATGCAGGCGTAGCATTTTGCACCGCGGGGATAGAACTCGGTCTTCTGGACTGCTTCTTCGCGCAGGCCATTCTCCTCGTATTTCAGACCGATTTCACGGTAGGTGTCCCAGACTTCCGGTTTATACGGATCGCCCGGAAGAACCGCCATCAGGATTGTCGGGTGCTCGACATAGGAATCGAGCGGGAAGAACTTCAGGATGGCATCAAGGATCTCAGGAATGCCGTGTCCGTCCATGCGTATGCAGCGCTCGGGACAGCCGAGCTTTGGATAATTGCCGTCACAGATCAGCAGTTCATCCCCGTGGCCCATTTCCATCATGATTTTCAGCAGTTCGGGCGGCAGGATTGCAGGAATGCCTTTCAACATAGTTCATGCCTCATTTCGTAATCGTTCCGTCTTCGTCCCACAGGTCATGCCATGAATTGGCACCCGGCCAGAGGAAGACCTGTCCCTTGATCAGTCTGCAGTTCTTATCCACTGTCTTGAGAACAGCCATTTCTTCGTCTGTCAGCGGATCTTCGAAGGTGCAGCGAAGATTGGAGACATATTCGTTTTCATGAATGGAGAAAGGAATCGGCAGCGTGCCGCGCTGCACAGCCCATTTCAGGCAGATAACGGCGGGATGCACCTGATGCCGTTTGGCGATCTCGACCACTTCAGGCACCTGGATATCCGTGATGTCATCCGGGGTCATGTCACGGTCGGGACGCGTCGGGCTTCCGATCGGGCAGAATCCGATCGGCTGAATGCCCTTGGACACGACATAGTCATACAGCTCCGGCTGCTGGAAGCAGGGATGGAGTTCCATTTCAATGACGGTGGGCTGAATGCGGCACAGGGGGAGCACAGCTTCCAGCTTCGGAATCGTCATGCTGCTCATGCCCAGATTGCGCACAAGCCCCATGTCATACAGGCGTTCCATCTGACGCCAGGTGCTCATGAATTCATCCACTGAGAAGGGCTTGCTGTCCGGATTCCGGCTGTCGCCGTCACAGAACGGTGCATGGTAATTCGGGAAGGGCCAGTGTACGAAATAGAAGTCCAGATAATCCAGCCGCAGATCCCGGAGGGACTTGGCACAGGACAGGAGAACATCGCCTTTGCCGTGCATGTCGTTCCAGACCTTGGATGCGACAAAGAATTCTTCTCTTTTGACGACGCCTTCCTTCATGGCCTGCTCGAAAACCTGACCGATCAGGTCTTCATTGCCATAAACGGAAGCACAGTCAAACAGGCGGTAGCCGACACGGATCGCCCCGGCAACAGCATTGCTCACCTGTTCAGGGGTGAACCGGTCGCTGCCGAAAGTGCCCATGCCGATGCAGGGAATTTTCTCTCCCGTGGAGAGGGTGCGGGTGGGTACCATTTTGGGATCAATCATGCTCATGCCTTCTTTCCTGTCTGATTATTCATTGATCAGCATTACTTTGCCGTGAACCTGACTGGGATTGTGATAGAGACTGAATGCTTCGGCTGCATCCCTGAGGGGATAGGTGCGGAAGATAAAGGAAGGATCAAACTTCAGTTCACCGCTGGAAAAACGGCGCGCTGTCCATTCCCATTCCCGTCCGGGGAAGGGGGCGGAATAGCTCATCCAGCTGCCGGTCAGGGTGAATTCCTTTCTGTTCATGTTTTCCCATTCAGCGGGCGTAAAGGTCATGTCATTGTGCGGTGTGCCGATAAAGCAGAGCTTTGCCTTATTGCCGGCGAGCTGGAAGGCCATTTTCATGGTCACCGGGCTGCCTGCCGCCTCAAACACGTCATCGAACCCGCGGCCGCCTGTCAGGGCTTTGGCCTTCTCCATAAAATCCGGCTGGAGCGTGTTGATGGTTTCATGCGCACCCATGCGCCGGGCAAGCTCCAGGCGGCTGTCGTCCAGATCAAAAGCCGTGATGCGGCCGGCACCGAGAATACGTGCCCACTGCAGGGTGAAGATACCGATCGTGCCAAGACCCAGCACAGCGACATCCTCGCCGCCCTGGAAGCCGGCATGCAGCAGGCCGTGGAGCGCAACGGTTGAGGGCTCAAACATGGCGGCCTGTTCATACGGAACAGCCGGATCATACGGGATGGCGTTGCTCTCGGGAAGGACAACATACTCGGCAAAGCTGCCCTGCTGGCGGGACCCGATGAAGGAATAGTGCTTGCACAGAGAAAAGTCGCCTCTCTGGCAGTCGGCGCATTTCATGCAGGGAACGAGCGGAGCGCCGCTGACGGTGTCGCCGACTTTGACCTTGGTGACGCCTTCACCGACTTCCACCACGTCACCGCTGAACTCATGTCCGAGCACGATGGGGTAGAAATGGGCTCCATGGTGCAGCACACGCGGGACATCGCTTCCGCAGATGCCGGTGGCACGCACATGAACCTTGACCTGTCCTTTTCCGCATACAGGTGTTTCCCAGTCGGTGTAGCGCAGGTCCTCATTGCCAAACAAAACTGCAGCTTTCAAGTTCAATTCCTCCCTGTCATCATGGGTTCGAGACGCTGATAGAGTTCCAGATAATTTGAATATCCCGCTTCATACACGGCGCGGTTGTCCGGGTTGGGCGTGTGGGTTCTGCGGACATGGACGGTGCGTGACACCGCCTCCTCAAAGGTGGCATAGAGTCCGCACCCCATGCCGGCCAGAATGGCTGCGCCGAGACCGGTCGCGGTATCGCTGGAAGGGACTTCCATCTCTTTTCCGGTGACATCGCTCTTGATCTGGGTCCAGACCAGACTGTTTGCGCTCCCGCCCATCGCCCGCATGAGATGGACTTCGCCTCCCGCGTGATGGGCGGTTTCGATATTGTGGCGGAGAGCATAGGCTGTGCCTTCCATGACGGCGCGGATCATATGAGCACGGGTATGCGTATAGGTCAGCCCGAAGAAGACACCCTTCGCATCCGGGTTCCAGAGCGGGCTGCGCTCACCCCGGAGATAGGGGAGAAAGAGCAGTCCGTCGCTTCCCGGTGCAACCGTCTGCGCAAGATCGCTCATCTCTTCAAAGGAAAGCTCCGGACAGATGGTCTGACGAAGCCATTTCAGTGCTCCACCGCCGCCTGTGGTTCCGCCCTGAAGCAGCCACTGACCGGGAACCACGTGATATCCGAGAATCAGCCGCGGATCGCCCGTGCACTGATCCACACACAGGCTCATGCCGCCGGACTGGCCGCCCTGCTCCTGTGTTTCACCGGGGTGAATGACACCGACGCCGAGCGTGGCGCAGGCGGCATCCAGACCGCCTGCAATGACGGGGGTTCCGGGAAGCAGCCCTGTATCGGCTGCGGCAGCAGGGGTGACCTGCCCTGCAATCGCACTGGATGGGAGCAGTTCCGGCAGAAGAGAGGAAGGAATGCCCAGCTTTTCCAGCGATTCCAGATCCCAGGTGCCGCTGCGCATGCGGAAACAGTGCAGTCCGTAGCCCTGGGAGAGATCCTGGGTTGCCTGGCCGGTGAGGCGGTAAACGATAAAACTGTTGGACTGGAGAATCCAGCGGGTCTTCTGATAGACGTCCGGCAGGTGCCGACGGTACCAGAGAATCTTCGGGAGCGTGTAGCCCGGCTGCAGGGGATTCATGTCCAGTTGGAACCAGTCTTCCTCCGGCATGAGACGCCGCATGTCCTCGCATTCCTGACGCGAACGCGTATCCGTCCAGATCGGGGTCGGACAGAGCACCCTGCCTTCTGCGTCAACGGCAACAGCGGACCAGCTCTGTCCGTCGATGCCGACACAGGCGATGGAAGAAGGATCCACTGCAGAGGTGATCCGACGAATGGCGGAGCGGGTCGCCTGCCACCAGTCGTCCGGGTTCTGCTGCGCCCAGTCCGGGTGCGGATAATCCGTGGCATAGGCTACGGTTTCCGAAGCCAGTACGGCGCCTTCGGGATCAAAAGCGATCGTTTTGCAGGCCGAGGTACCGATGTCAATGCTCAAGAGAATCTTCATAGATCAGCCTTTCCGGCACAGCCGCAGACCTCAATCAGATGACAGACCTTTTCCATGACCGCTTCCCTGGCAGGAGCCAGAATCTTTTTCGGATCAATGGCAGCGGGCTGCTGAGCGATGGCCTGGCGCATGGCCTCCGTGAAGGCAATGCGCAGATCGGTCGCATAATTGACCTTACAGATGCCGCGCTGGATGCAGGCACAAACCGTGTCGTCCGGGACGCCGCTGGTGCCGTGCAGGACCAGGGGAACCGGGACGAGCGCACGGATTTCACTGAGCCTGTCCAGATCCAGCCGCGGGGTATCCTTGTAGACACCATGTGCGGTTCCAATGGCGGGTGCGAACGTCGTAATGCCGGTGCGCTCGACAAACTCGGCTGCCTGATGGGGATCCGTGTACTGGATCGAGGCGGAGTGCGTGTCTTCCTTGCCGCCGACGGTGCCCAGTTCAGCTTCCACCGGGAGATCCCCGGCCATGGCGACGACACGCCGGGTCAGCACGATATTGTCTTCAAAGGGCAGGAGAGAACCGTCAATCATCAGGGAGGTATAGCCGGCTTCATAACACGCCAGGGCGAGTTCATAGCTGTTGCCATGGTCCAGATGCATGGCCACAGGGACAGAAGCCTTTTCGGCGAGCGCGCGGACCAGGGAGGCAAACGCGGCGGGCGGCGCATATTTCAGCGTGCCGGGCGTTGTCTGGATCATGACGGGCGCGTGCATTTTTTCAGCTGCAGCGATGACCGCCTGGACCATTTCCAGGTTTTCCACATTGAAGGCGCCGATGGCGTAATGTCCTGCCTGCGCTTTTTTCAGCATATCGGTGGATGGTACGAAGCTCATGATGCTTCCTCCGTTTCAAAAAGATGTAACGTTTCGCTTATTGGGGAAAAGAAGAAATCGGCTGCCGGCCGATCTCTCTTTTTGCCAGGCATGAATCAGTCGCTGGGCACAATGGTCCTGACCGAGGTTCCCTCGGAGAGCTGTGTGCTCAGGGAAACTGTGCGGGGGGAGGACTGGCCGGAGAGCATGTCCAGAATCAGTTTGGCACACTCATGACCAATGCTGACCTGAGGCTGATGGATCAAGGTCAGGTGCGGGAAGATGTTGCCAAACATTTCGAGTTTATCAAACCCGATGACGGACAGATCTTCCGGTACGCGGATATTCATGTGCTGCAGGGCCAGCATGCCACCCAGCGTCATTTCAAAGTTGGTGATGAACAGGGCGGTGATGGGGCGCTCGGACTGCATCAGTTCCTGAACTGCCTGATATCCGCCGTCCATGGTGTAATTCCCGTAGCGGATATAGTCAGGATTGCATTCAATCCCGGCTGCTTTCAGGGAATTCAGATAGCCCTGCAGACGGCAGTCAGTTGTATAGAGTCCGGGATTTCCCAGTACCAGACCGATCCGACGGTGTCCGGCTTTGAGAAGCTCCTGGATCGCTCTTTCCGAGGCACGCACATTATCGATGACAACCGTGCTGACGCGGTCGTCGAGTGCGGGAATATGGCGGTCGACAAGGACAATCGGGATCTGTGCATCCAGCGCACTTTTGAGATGTGCCCCGGTTGGGTCTGTGGGCATATTGATCAGGCCGTCGACCCGGCGGTTAAGCAGAAAGTCCACAGCTTCCTTTTCCCTGCGCGCATCGCTTCGGCAGTCGCAGACAATGACTGCGTAGTTTTTCCTGCGGAGCAGGTCTTCCATGGCGCTGATAATCGATGTGATGAAGGCATTGCTCAGCTCGGGAATAATAACCCCGATGACATGGGAACGGTGCGTTTTCAGGCTGCGCGCGACATCATTGGGAATAAAATGCAGTTCCTGCACGGCGTTCTCAATCAGGATGCGGTTCTTTTCCCGCACCGTGCCGCCATTGAAATACTTGGAAATGGTAGCCAGACCCAGTCCGGTCTTCTGTGCCAGATCCTTCATCGTGGATGCCATAGGAAACCCTCCATACAGTCCGGCGGACATCGTCCGTCCAGGCGTTGTGAAAACCATGGAATTCACTGTGGAAAAAGATTGTCATCAGTCAGTTCTTTTGGGGGGAAGCATTACATCGCACAGCGTGATTGCGCCAGAAAGACAGTGATAAAACATTATATCATATTCTCATATGAAAGTGGTCGAAATAACCAACTGAAAACATTCTTTTTACTGAATTCCGGGAGGGGAGGGCGGCATTCCCGCGAAACGATCAGCAGTGGTAAAGCCGCCGAAACTCAGCGGTATTCCTCCACGAAGTTCACCTGTTCGGCTTCTTCCTTTGAAACCGGCAGCTGACTCCAGTCGATGGTCCTCTCCAGACCGGCATAGTCGCTGATGCGGATGGAGCACAGCAGTCCGTCGTCTCCGCGCTCGTACGCGGCGATGCCGGACATGGCAATGCGGCCGCGCTCCTCACGTCCGGCACGGGAAATGACATGCACCCATTCGATCACGCATGTCCGCCCGTCATCGGTCAGGGTTTCATACCGCATGGCGACACAGCGGGGAATATACAGAGCCATGTGTTCATACTTTTCACGGACTTCCTCGCGTGTTGTCGCCGGTTCGCGTCCGGGAACCAGCGGCTCATAGCCGCCGAACACGCACTTTTCCGACATGCACTGCATGATCCGGTTCACATCGGCGCAGGGGGAGCGGTGCAGGCCCTCATAATATTCCCGCACAGCACCCGTCAGGAGACCGCATTCACCTTTTTCGAGATGCGTGGAGGGAAATAGCGGCGCTCGATACGCCTGCAGGCCGGGAATAAAGGAACAGTGCGTATACAGGCGAACCTCATCGAGCGTATCCTGGGTCCGCAGATCGGCCACGACGAAAAAGGGAACCTGGCGGATGCCCTCCGGCGAGGAGAAATCCACCTGCAGCTCTGTGACGGAACGCCCGTTTGCGCGCGTCTGGATCACCGGAATGACCTCAGCGTCGGTGGCGCCAAACCGCGGCAGCCACTCCTCAACAAAGCGGCGGACACCGGACAGGCCCTCATAGCGCGCATACGGCGTGTCGATCACACAGGGGACATGCCCGAACAGCTTTTCCTCCCGGAACAGGGAACAGGCCTCGTCAGCCTGGCCGCTGCAGGCGGCGCGGATCAGTCGGAGCTCGGCGTAATCCTCATGCACAGGATGCGTGCTGTTCCGATAGAGAGAAGCCAGGACACTCTGCTGGATATACTTCATGTCACTTCACCTTTTCCGGTTTTGCAAAGCGGAATACATTCCAGGAAAGAGGCGGCAGCACAGCTGTGCACAGGCCGTCTTTCACGGAGGTCGAAGGCACGTCTTCAGGCACTATGACATCCGGGCGTTCGTAGGTGTTCCGGGCATCAGGATCATCGCTCTTCAGGCAGCTGTGTCCGAGAAATGTCCATCCCTCAAACCCGCGGGCATCCAGCGTGAACGCATGTGCATCCGTCCAGTCCGCATTGAGGACGAAGACGGTCAGTTCATTCTCTTCTTCGTTGAGAGCTGCACCGGACTGAATATACTGGACGTGATCAAAGCCGGCATACTGGTTCATGTCGTCAATCACATAGCCGTCCACCTGGTATTCATCGCATTCCACCACACACTCAAGAGAGGTGCCTTTTGCCCAGCGGATCATCTGCGTGAAGGGATAATAACAGGCACCGCGCCAGACATGTTCTCTGTCGGTCATGCAGAGATTGCCCAGACCGCCGGTCGCACAGCCGATCTTGATGCGGTCGGCATGCCGGAGCATGGTCAGCAGCACGCTGCAGGTGCCCAGGGTTCCGGGCATTTCACCATAGGTCGGACGGCGCATGCGGGTGCTCCAGTCATCCGGGTCATGATGCACATATTTCTGATTCGGATCGAAAGAATAGAAGGACGTGGCAGGCGTTCTTCCGTTCATGCCGTAATGCGCCTTGCCTGCGGGGCGGTACATGGCGCCGTACTCATCCAGAGACAGCATCATGGTTTTGCTGATGCGCAGCTTGGTCTTCAGATAATCACACAGCCCGATCTCGGTCTGAATATACTGCTCAAAAGCCTTGTATCCGGCAAGCAGCGCACCGATATCGCCGACAGGGGCGGAATGATAGTGATGCATGGAGATATAATCGACCGTCTCATAGCACTCCTCGAGCACTTTCAGATCCCATTCCGGATAATGGCTGAGGAAAGGGGAGGAGGAGACACAGGCCGCCGTCTCAATCGTCGGATCGATAAACTTCATGGCCTTGGAGGTTTCATGCGCAAGCACGCCGTACCCGGTGGGATTCTTCTCCCAGGAAGCGATCTGCCAGGGACCGTCCATTTCATTTCCAAGGTACCAGATCTTCACGCCGTAAGGCGCACTGTGGCCGTTCTTCCGGCGCAGGTCTGACCAGTAGGTGCCGGACTCAAAGTTGCTGTATTCCACGATATCGGCGGCATCATTCAGGGTGCCGGTCCCGAGGTTCACGGTATACAGGGCTTCCGCGCCGACGCGTTCGGCCCACTGCAGATATTCATCGTGTCCCACATCATTGGGGATAAACTGGTGCCAGGCCAGGTCCAGGTGCGCTTTCCGCTGCTCACGGGGACCAATGGAATCCTTCCAGTTCCATCCGGAGACAAAATTGCCGCCGGGCAGCCGGACAGAAGGCAGGCCGGCACTGCGCAGGCCGTCCATGAAGTCCTGCCGCAGACCCAGATCGTCCGCGGTGGGATGCTTTGGGTTGTACATGCTGCCGTTGACCATGGAACCAATGGGCTCCAGAAAGGCACCGAACAGCCGGGGAGAGATAGCACCGATCCGGAACGATGGATGCACGGTGACTTTAGATGTTTTCATGGCGGCCTCTTTTCTTGCGCGGGAGGACCCGTCACGGGACGGGTCCTCCTGCAGCGGATGGTTCAGAATTGGATTTCGATCTGGGCAGTCTCATCTTTGGCAAAGGTATACTCTGCATGATCACCGGTTTTCACGAGTTCTTTTCCATTGACCAGGATCCGGCAGCCTTCCCTGCGGCAGCGGAGCGTGAGTGTCTGATCCTTCAGAGAAGTGATCTCCGCTTTCAGCCCCTCTTTGCACCATGCCATATGGCTCAGCTTGGCGAACGTATACAGCCATACGCCGTCAATGGAGCCCTCCATCATGTTGTCAGGCATCGCGGGCAGGAATTCCACAATACCCGGGGTGCTGAACAGGCACATCTCAATCAGGAAAGCCGGGACGGCGCCCTGGAGATCCGGGAACACGCCGCGATAGGGGAAGTGGCTGGTCTGAAGCGTGCGGCGGACGAAACCGTGATTGAACAGCTGGCTCAGGTTCTGCACAGCCTCCTCCATATCCTTGAGACGAATGGCGGTAAAGGCTCTGTGAATGATGCCGTGAGCGGAGTCGTCCTGCTGGCCGCGCTTGCGGTTGGAGATGATAATGGCCTCTGTCAGCTCGGGTTCAGTTTCCGGCGTGATTGCACGTCCGGGCCACACATCGTAATGATGGGAGACATGACGGTGATTGTAGTTTTCCTCAATGGTCGGCCAGGCCCATTCCTTCAGGCCGCCGTCGGGATCCAGGAGATAGGTGGGCAGGGAAGCCAGCTGCTCTTCCCAGTGGGGAATATTCTCTTCCTCAATCCCCAGTGTTTTGCAGCCCTCAATCAGGTTTGTCAGGATTTCGCGGCAGATGGCGATATCCATGACAGAATTGATGCGGGTAGGATTGATGCTCGAGCAGGTGACGGTCTCGTAACCCGGATTGGGAGTGGGGTCTTCGGGGGAGAAGGACGGATAGAAGATGACCTTGCCGTCCGGTCCGCGGTCGCAGGCATAGTCTTCAAAGAACAGCGCCATTTCCTTGTAAGCGGGGATAATGCGTGTTCTGAGGAACTCCGTGTCGCCCGTCACGAGATAGTAGCCCCACAGCTCGTTATAGATCCAGCCCAGACATCCGGTCCAGCAGTAATGCGGATAGGTGCGGGAAAAATGGTAGTACAGGCCGGAATCCGGATCGCAGTGCACGCTGGCGAGCAGGCCGCGGGCATTGAAGAGCAGTTTTGCATTGGTGCGGAAGTCATCGAACTTGGTTTCGTAATACTTGAAATACACGTCCATTTCATCGAACAGACCTGTATTGTTGCCCGCGCAGACCTGCAGGTTGGTATTGATGTTGTGCTGGCCCATCATCGGGGGAAGCGCGCCGGTTTCATAGATTTGGAAGAAGCGGCCCATATCATAGAGCTTATCCATCAGTGTGGGATCGATTTCTTCCCGGCTGTGGGTGCGCTGCAGAAGCTCTTCGCCGGAAAGCACATAGTCTTCCTTTTTCCCCAGATGAATGCGGGAGCGGTCCATCTTGTCCCCAATGATCTTTTCATTGGCTGCGAGCATCCTGTCAAAGTCGATCGGCATGGCCGCGAGCGATGCACAGACTTCCTCTGCACAGGCAAAGGTGAAATCATGTTCAAACTTCACAATCTTGCTGACCACCAGCAGGCTGTCAGCTCCGGTCAGGCGGACCCCTTTTTCAAGGGCTTCCGTCTTTCCGCCCTGAGGAATCAGGCGGATGGCAGCCACAAAACCCTTCTGTCCAAACTCGGGATTGTATGCCCAGGCGAGGGTGATCATCTTTTCGCTGACTGTCAGTTCATGCGTGCTGTTCTTGAACGGCTGCTTGAACACCATGTTGCCGTGACGGAACGGCCGTCCGGGCGGTGTGATCTCAATGTCAAGGTCCAGCTGCCCCTTGGGGGCGGTGAACCGGTTGAGCATCACATGGCCGTCATACGCGGCAAAGCTTTCCGTGCGGAAACTGCCGCGGGCATTGGTCCACATGGAAGTGATCATGCCGTTCTGCATGTCCAGCCAGCGCAGGTAATCCCAGGTTTTCGGCTGCTCGGGCTGATTGAATTTCAGCCAGAATGCAGTATGCAGACGCGGGGAGCCGGTGGGGTAGAGAATCTTGTTGTCAAAATTCATGTATTTGTCGAAACCGGCTTTTTTCTGAGCTTCATCGATCAGTGCATCCGTTTCCTCGGGCCTGCCTTCGAGAAGCAGTTCGCGGATCCGGGGAAGATACGGACGAAGATCCGGGGGAAGCGGAGTCTTCTTCCACAGAGGTTCATACAGCATTTCCTGTGTATAGCTGATTTCTTCTGTGTAGGGACGCCCCGACGCCTGCAGACGCAGTTCACCATTGCCGGTGATGAAATCATCGGCCGGCTCTTCTGCAGGAGAGATGGAGCAGATGTTGTGCTCGGGCAGAATGCCAATGCGTTTGTCCGCCGGGATATAAGCGTAGGGGTATTCAAGCTTGGCAAAATCAATCATAACATTCATCTCTCTGTTGATTTCTAGAATGGCGGGGCGTCTTTCGACGCCCCGCGCAAAGATTTCAGTTCAATTGGAATTAACGGTTCATGTAACGATCATAGGCAGACTGATAAGCTGCAACAGCATCGCCAATGCCCATGGACTTGACCTGTGCGAGCAGGGCGTCGAGTTCAGCGACATCCTTCTTGCCGGTGATCACGGACAGATACACTTCGGAAACCGCAGTGTTCACGTCGGTGATGATGCGGGAATAGGTTTCCTGTTCTTCAGCATTCAGAGCGAAGGACGGGATATCCAGGCTGGTGTCGGACAGTGCATAGTTCTTGTGGGTTGTAATCTGATCCGGCACAACCAGGTTCATGGAGCCCCATGCTTCATAGCTCATTGCCTTCGGCCAGCCGCCGAGAGTGGGCAGAGCATACTTGAACACGGCGTCAGCCATGCCGTAATCGGGATCGTTGGTGACGGCTTCGGTCCAGTGATGGGTTCCGTCAGCATCCTTGGTGTAGGAAACGCCTTCGACGCCCCAGTTGTTCAGTTCGGAGCCTTCTTCGGAGTAGAGGTAGTTGAGGAGTTCGAGGCACTTATCGATGTGGCCGTTCTTGACAGCAGCGGTCGTGATGACGGTGGGCTGGTTGGCGCCGGCGAAGCTGACCATGGCGTTGTCGTTGTCATAGGTGTAGGGGACGCCGTCGATGCCCTTAAGCGGGACGAGACCATAGATGCATACGTCATCAGGATTGCCATATGCGTTGTCTTTCAGGGTCTGCTTGATGGAGTCTTCCCAGCTGCCTACGCTGTCCGGGAAGCAGAAGAACATGCCGACCTTGTCGCCGGTGATCTTGGCGGTCCAGCCGTCGTACTTCTGGCTGACGAATTCTTCGTCAATCAGGCCTTCTTCGTACCACTTGCGCATGGTTTCAACATAGGCCTTGAAGTTTTCGCCGTTGTTGTACTCGGTCCAGTAGGTGATCTTGCCTGCCTGAGGATCGCGATACATTACGTTGACCTTCAGGGAGAAAGCAGCAGCAAGGGTGTCAAAGCCGGGATGAGCGGTGCCCCACCAGTTGCAGCAGCTGAACGGGATTTCGTCGTTCGGGTCGCCGTTGCCGTTGGCATCCTGCTCTTTGAAGGCCTTCAGGACTTCATAGGCTTCATCCACTGTGGTCGGGACAGCCAGGCCCAGACGGTCCAGCCAGTCCTTGCGGATGGCATAGCCCCAGTAAGCGGAACGGGCAATGTTGGGCTCCCAGTGGCAGAAGGTGACGATGGAGCCGTCATCCTGCGTCACAGCGCGGCGGACTTCATCATTCTCTTCGATTACCTTGAACCAGTTCGGGACCTTCTCTTTGTATTCGGGAATCTCGCTGATCGGCACGATGACGCCGTCTTCAACACCGGCCAGAGCGCCGCCGGAATACTGCGTCCAGTCAAAATACAGCAGATCCGGATATTCGCCGGAAACCAGCATGGCGTTGACAGCCGTGTTGTAGTCGTCGGAAGAGGCGGGTCCGAGGATGGTCAGCTTGATGTTCAGGCGGTTTTCGAGTTCCTGGAACCATGCCGTCTCACTGTAGTAAGCGGCGACGTTACGGTTCAGTTCCTGGCGGAAATAGGTGATTTCCACGGGCTCTTCCGCAACTGCGAAAGACACAAGACTCGCGAGCATGGCGAGTGCACAGAGGAATGAAAGGACTTTCTTCATGAGGGAGACCTCCTTTTTATTTTACGTCATGGCATGCCAGCCATGATGCGTACGAGAGAATGAGGATCAGCCTTTGAGCGCGCCGATCATAACGCCTTTGGTGAAATACTTCTGGAGGAAAGGATAGACACAGATAATCGGGATGACGGAGACCATGATGGTGGCATACTTCAGCAGCATGCGCGTGGCCTGGTCTTCACCGGAACGGTTGCTGCTGCCGCTGCCGGCTGCGGCAGACATGTCATTGTTGATGACGATCTGCCGGAGCACCATCTGAAGCGGCTGCTTTTTGCCATCCTGAATATAGAGGAGAGCACTCGTCCAGCTGTTCCAGTAGCCGACTACGATGAACAGGCCGATGGCGGCGATGGTGGGGATGATCAGGGGGATCAGGATGCGAACCAGAATGGTGAATTCATTGGCCCCATCCAGCTCAGCGGACTCGGTCATTTCCTGGGGAATGCCCATGATGGCTGTGCGCAGAATGATGACATAGTAGGTGCTGATGAGTCCCGGGATGATCAGGGACCAGAGTGTATCGAGGAGTCCGACTTCCTTGACAATGAGATAGGTCGGAATCATGCCGCCGTTAAAGTACATGGTGAAGACAGCGGCAAAGGTGAAAAAGCTGTGGAGCATGCTGTCCTTCTTGCTCAGCACAAAAGCAAAGAGCAGAGAAGCAATCAGCGTGCAGGCGGTACCGACGGTGGCCAGGAACAGTGTCACCCCGTAGCCGTTCCAGATTGCGCGGTAATTCAGCACGAACTGGTAGCCCTTGATGGAAAAACCGAGCGGGGCCCAGAGGATGCCCTGGTGAGAGGAAAGCTTCAGCGGATCACTGAGTGAGGCATAGAGAACATACAGGAAGGGGTAAACCGTGATCACCATCAGAAGAATCATGAAAAGAATGTTGAAGATATCAAATACCCAGCTGCCGGCGGAAGGACGGCCGTAATACCAGTTTCCGTGGTGAATGTCATGAGGAACGATGTTTTTTTCTTTCTTGCCAAACTTCATATCCATCCCTCCTTTACCACAGCGAGACATCGCTGACTTTTCTGCTGAGTGCATTGAAGGCAATGAGCAGGATGAAATTGAAGACGGAGTTGAACAGTCCTACTGCAGTCGCATAGCTGTAATTGCCCTTCTGCATGCCATACCGATAAACAAAGGAAGAAATAACATCCGATGTCTCATAGATGGTCTCGTTATAGAGGAGAATGATTTTTTCAAAACCGACGTTCAGCATGCTGCCGATCTTCAGGATCAGCATGATGATGATGGTGGGAAGGATGCCGGGAAGCGTGACGTGAATGACGCGGCGGAAACGGTTGCATCCATCAATCGCGGCAGCATCGTACAGGTCGGCATTGACGCCGCCGAGTGCGGAGAGATAGATGATGGATCCGTATCCAACGCCCTGCCAGATGCCGGTGCCGACATACAGCGGCTGGAAGAAGGAAGGCTCCTGCATGAACAGAACTCTCTGCCCGCCCAGGGCCATGATGATCTGATTCACTACACCGCTGGAAGAGAAGAAATCCAGAATAATGCCGCAGACAACCACCTGGGAGATGAAGTGCGGGAGGTAGGTGACGGTCTGAACCGTGCGCTTGAAGGCTGTGGAACGCAGTTCATTGAGCAGCAGGGCCAGGAGGATGGGCGCCGGGAAGCCGAAGACCAGGTCCTGCAGATTGATCAGCAGCGTATTGCGGAGAAGTCTTCCGAAATAATAGCCGTTGAAGAACTGGTCGAAGTATTTGTACCAGGGATTGGCCCACTTGCTGCCGAAGATGCCGCGGGCCGGACGGAAATCCTTGAAGGCGATGACCACGCCGCCCATGGGCATATAACAGAAAATGACATAATAGACCAGGCACAGTAAACCGATCAGATACACCAGTTTGTAGCGCTGAAAATCCTGGCGGATTCGCTGTCCCAGGGTTTTCTTGGGAATCACGTGTCCTTTGGACATACGCTCCTCACCTCCATGATTTGTTCCGGCAGAGTGACCAGTTGTAATAGAAAAGCGGATTCAGATCCATGCTTACCAGAAACTGTGGTATTTTCCGCAAGCCTCGAACATCTCATCAACCATCCTGTCCATTTCGTCCAGGCTCAGTTTTGCGGCGGTATACGGATCGTAATAGACAGCCTTGTAGATCAGGGATTTGTCCTTCGTCAGATAGGCTTCCACCGCCATCTCCTCGGTCTGGCTTTCAATGGAGTTGAGCAGGGCCAGCTCCCGCGGCATCGGTCCGATATGGGTGGCTTTCAGTCCGTTGGGACCGGCCAGAATCGGGACTTCAACGCAGGCACCTTCGGGCAGATTGTCGATCAGACCGAAGTTCCGAACGTTGCCGTTAAACTCGAAAGGCGTACCGTCGCCGAAGCAGGCATTGAAGATGTAACTGGCAAATTCATGACCGCGGTCGAGGGAAATCTCTTCCGTAAACCATTTCTCCAGCATCTCCATCCGGGACCTGCCCCGGAAGAAGCCGCCGTGCTGCAGTCTCTGACTGAAGAATTCACCGGGCGTCCCATCAAAGTTCACCGGGGGACAATACTGCATCATCAGATCATCCCGCTTGCGGAACCAGCCGTTGTATTCGCTGTTATGATAGGAACTTTCTGTCACAAAATACCCGAGATGCTTGAACATTTCGATGCGGACGCGTTCCGTTTTATAGATGTCCGGATCATCGACAATGCGGCGGAGGAGGGGATAGGCATCCTGTCCGTTTAATTTCAGTGTCAGATAAAAGGCTGTATGATTCAGTCCCGCGCAGGTATACGTCATATCCTTCGGATCAGCTTTCAGCCATTTGGCCAGGAGCATGATCGTTTCCTGGACACTGTGACACAGTCCGACAAAGTTCAGTTTCGGAAACAGTGTCTGGACAGTGCGGCAGATCATGGCCATGGGATTGGTATAATTCAGAAAGACGGCATCAGGACAGAGTTCCTGGACATCGCGGGCGATATCAACGATGGCCTGAATGGTGCGGAGGTAACAGAAGAAACCCCAGACACCCCGTGTGTCACCGATCGCAGCTTCGATGCCATATTTGGAAGGAATCCCGAGCTCATCCTTCAGCGGCTCCCAACCGCCGACCTGGATGGTGCACAGGATGCCGTCAGCCCCGGGCAGCGCCTCCCGGCGGTCGAGTGTGCAGTGCACTGTTGCAGGATAGTGACCCGCATCCACATAGCGCTGAACCATTCTGCGCGCCATTTCCAGATGTTCCGGATTGATGTCGACCAGCCAGATCTCGGCGTTGCGCAGTGCATCAAATGTCAGAATGTCGCGCACAAGGCTGCGTGTAAAGATGAAACTGCCTGCGCCGATGAATACGATTTTCCTTGCCGGATTCATAGCGTTCCTCCGATCGTTCTGTAGAGATGGAGACGAAACGTTTCGTTTTATTCAGTGTGAAAAAATCCTGATTGAGGAAAACGAGCTGTGCAATTTAAATCTGGTTCATTTATACTTCACGGGGCATCGAAAGTAAATATGCAAATTTTATTGAGGGTGCAAAATATGCAAAAGCGTTGGGGAGCAACGTGTTTGGAAGCGATGACCTGCACGGCTATATTCTTTTTTTTCGCCATCAAAAAGTGCACAAAGGGGAAAATGTGGCACTGGAACCAGGCTTTCAGGAAAGAGAAACCTTTCGGATTGAATAAAAAAGCTGCAGACTTTAGTCGGTTCGGGACGATTTCTCCTTCAGGAGCATGATGGCCTGAAGGAGAAATCGTCTGAGACAGTCATTCTTACTGGATCGGTGCATCCTCTGTCCCAGGGAGCACGCACAGGCCGATGACATCTTCCTTCGTGATGCCGTCCAGCGTCAGGCTCGCCCGGACCTGCACGGCGCCGGCACGGAGCGCGGTCAGCGTTCTGCCGTCGATTCGAACGACGGAATCATCGCTGGATGTGAAGACAAAGGGAAGCGTTTCGGTTTCAAGATGTTCCGCATTGGTCCGTGCAGCGGTGACGCGGAGCGATTCGGATTCGCCCGCATGCAGCACAGAATGCTCCGCCCTAAGGGTGACCGCAGACAGGGGCGCGTGCCAGGTGCCGGTGAGGTGCACGTGAATGGGGGATGTGGATGTCAGATCTTCACAGTCCTCTCCGATCCAGAATGCATATTCGCCTTCTTCCACTTCAAACCGGTGTTTCCAGCTGTTCCAGAACCGGCATTCCGATACAGGCACCGTGAAGGTGATGCATCGGGATTCCCCGGGCAGAAGCTGGATCTTCTGAAAGCCGATCAGCTGCCGAAGCGGCTTGTTGTCATACAGGGCTATTTTTCGGAAATACAGCTGGGGTACGGCAGCGCCTGCGCGTGCTCCGGTATTGGTGACGGTGCAGGAGATCTCCATGGTGTCATCGGCATCATAGGCATCCCGGTTCATCCGGAAATCCTCATAACGGAAAGCGGTATAGGAAAGACCGCGTCCGAAGGGGAAGCGTACATCGCCGATGTAGTAGAGATAGGTTCTTCCGCGCTCGGTTGCTGTATCAAAGGGACGGATGCCGTATTCGCGGATATGCGGAAGATCACTGTCCCGATAGAACCAGGTCTCTGACAGGTGTCCGCTGGGGGTGATATTGCCAAAGAGAATGTCAGCGATGGCACTGCCCTGGGATTCACCGGCATACGTGGCACAAAGAAGGGCAGGCACATGGTCCATGAAATCGCCTGTCACAGGACCGGACACAACGCAGACAACGACCGTGCGGGCATTGACGGCGAGAATCTGTTTGATTTTTTCATTCTGATCATAGGGGAGATCCAGAGAAAGACGGTCTGCACCTTCGCGGGTCACACTGGGATCCGTTCCGGCCACAACGATCACCAGATCGGCTTCCTTCGCGCTTTCAAGCGCCTGGCGCATCAGATCCTCATCCGACTGATCCAGGAAGGGATCGCTCACCGGGTGGCGCGGAGGGAGAACGGGACGCTTCATGAATTCCATAAACGGGGCAAATTTACTGTGCCGGAATTCCCGCTCATCCTCGGGAACTCTGTTTTTCAGGTATTCTTCAGGGGACATGCCTGCATCCTCAGCATACTTCAGCAGCGCGGGTGTGGGTTCGGGACGCCGGAACTCATGCTTTGCCATGTTCCAGCCCTTCTGATAGCTGACCGTGATGCCGCGCTTCTCCGCCTCGGCAAGGATGCCCTGAAGCGGCGGAACAGAAATCTTTGTATCGCAGTCGCTGCGTGGATTGCCGCCGATGGAATAGCTGCCGAACTGCCGGTAGATCGCGTTGGGCCCGATGACCGTGATCTTTTTCACGTCCGGTGCAATGGGGAGTAGAGCACCTTCGTTTTTCAGCAGTGTCAGCGATTCTGCGGCAGCACGGCGTGCGAGCGCACCGGCGACCTCTGTGCACAGGGAGTCTTCGCCGAACTGGCCGAACGGCCGGGGCGTGTCAAATTCGCCCAGGCGGAAACGGGCTGTAAAGATGCGGATCAGCGAACGATCCAGATCATCTTCAGAGACCAGCCCTTCCTCGACTGCTTTCATCAGGTAGAGATCATGCTCAATGCCCGTGCAGATATCGGTGCCTGCCTTCAGGCAGATTGCGGAGGCCTCCGGCATGGTCTTTGCGTAAAACTGACCGCGCAGTTTTCCGAACATGAGCGAAGAATTGGGACCGACATCTCCGACGGCGCCGTCATCCGATACAATATAGCCCTTGAATCCCCACTCTTCGCGGAGAATTTCCCGGACGAGGTGTTCATTGGCAGACGAGGGAACTCCATTGACCCGGTTGTAGGAGGTCATGATGGACCCAGCGCCGCCTTCCCGGACACAGCGCTCGAAAACCGGCAGGTAATACTCGCGGAGCGTGGCTTCATCCATGTTGGATGAACCATTGCAGCGGTTGTATTCCGAATTGTTGGCGGCAAAATGCTTGGGCGTGGAAATGGCCTTCAGATAGACGGGGTCATCTCCCTGCAGTCCGCGCACATAGGCGGCGGCCAGTTTGCCGGCCAGATAGGGATCTTCTCCGAAGTTTTCATCATTGCGGCCCCATCGGGGATCGCGGCCCATATTGACGGTCGGGCACCAGTAATCCAGCTCTTTCCCGATCGTATTGCGCAGGGCACGGATCTCGTCGGAGATCACGGTGGTCACCTGCGTGACGAGCTCTTCATTCCATGTCTGGCTCATGGCGAGGCAGGTGGGAAAGCAGGTCGCCTGTTTGAACTCCTGCACAACAGCCGGCGTGACGCCGTGGGAGGCTTCATTCCACCAGTTCCAGGCGCGGATATTCAGACGCGGAATCGCCGGGGCATTGTGTGACAGCTGAAGGGCTTTTTCCTGAAGCGTCAGACGGCTGACCAGATCGGCGGCACGCGCTTCAAAAGGCAGGGAGGCATCCTCATAACGCAGCATGGCAGGTTCTCCTTTTTATGTATTCAATTTCGTAACGTTTCACCTGAGGTGCTTTCATCATAACATACTTCCTGGTCGGTGTGTGAAAAGTGTGCAGTTTTTTTGCAAAACCCAAAGTATTGCATACACTTTCTTCGGAATTCAGCAAATGAATATGTGACTGGAAAAGATGAATATTGCGATGCAAAGAAAAAGGAATATAATGATCACAGCGAGAATCTTCCTATTATAAATGAAACGTTTCTGTTTTCGGGAAGGATCAACATGAATATGAATAAAGAAAAACAGACAGCTATATGCCTGCTTCTGGCACTTCTGCTCCTGGCAGGAACGGTCCGGGCGGAACAGGCCGTGGAAATCCTGCCGACAGGAAATGGGTTTCCGCTCGCAGAGACAAAGACGATGTCAGCCTGGGTGGTCAATACACAGGACAACTTTTCTGTGACGAATTCCGGGGGCCAGGACTGGATTCGGGAAAAGACGAATATCGATCTGGTCATTACCGGCGAATTCACGGGACCGGATGCAAAGCGGCAGCTGAATCTGCGCCTTGAGACGGAGAAAATCCTGCCGGATATCCTTCTGTGCACGCGCTGGACCAAGGCCGAATGCTCGCTGTACGGCATGGAAGGGCTGGTTCTGCCTCTGGAATCCTATCTGGAATCCTGCCCGAACTGGAACAGCCTCAATGTCATCTGCGGACCGGAGCACAGAAACGACCTGACCATGGCAGACGGACATATCTACTGCTACGGCTCCGTAAATGAATGCTTTCATCTGACGCATCAGGCCAGAATGTGGGTGTATCAGCCCTGGATTGACAAGCTGTGCGGAGGAGAGCTGCCGGAGACGACGGCGGCATTCCGTTCCTACCTTGAGAAAGTCGCTCAGGCAGATCCGAATGAAAACGGCGAGGCGGATGAGATTCCGCTGATCGGCCAGATCCAGGAAGGCTGGGCCACGGACCCGGTGACATTCCTGAGCAATGCGTTTGTTCATAACAATGCCATCTTTGGCTCCACCAATCAGACGGTGGCCTCCGGCTGCTATGTGGAGGATCACACCGTTCACTGCTGCTATGTCGAAGACGGTTACAGGGAAGCCCTTCGATATCTCAGCGGCCTGTATAAGGATGGACTCCTCTATGCGCAGTCCTTTACTCAAAACGGAAAGCAGATGGATGCGCGGATCCTCTCGGATCCGCACCGGGTCGGGGCTGTGGCCGGCGGATATTTTCCGGAGGAGCTCTCTGAGCCGCTTCCGGATGGACGGTGGAGTGAATGGACCTGCCTGCCGCCGCTGGAAGGACCGGAGGGGACCAGGCTGAGTTATCAGAGTGCCTACAATTATTTTTACAACTGCAACGGGCTGGTGACCCGGGACTGTTCAGACCCGGAAACAGCGGTACAGCTGTTTGATTTTCTGGCCAGCTCAGAGGGAACACTGGTACAGAATTTCGGCGTGGAAGGGATCGACTGGGTCTGGTGCACACCGGGAGATGGAGAAGGAATTGATCATGCTCAGGCAGTCTACCGCGTCCTCTTGGAAAGCCGGAACCTTCAGCGGGACAAGCTGCCGATCTGGCCTTCGGATGTCCATATCGCCTCCAACTATGATGCATTTCGCAGAGGCTACATGGTGCAGCCGGGCGTCATGAATGGCGAGGAAGAACTGTGGAAATGTGCGGAACTCTATGATCAATATGCCCCGGGCCGGGAGACTGTGTTTCCCAATGTGGCCGTTCCTGCCGAACTTTCGGCAAAGCTGATCAGTTATCAGGAAGCCATTGACCGCTATGTCCGGCAGTCCACGGTTTACTTTATTTCCGGCATGCTGAGCGTTGACAATGACTGGGATACCTATCTTGCTACGCTCAACACGCTGGGACAGCAGGAATACTGCCGGCTTTTGCAGCAGGCGCTGGATGCCTATCCCGCAGAAAAGTGAATCCGGCCCCGGAAAGGAGCCTTATCAACGGAAGATGCGAGGTACAGGAACATGAAAAAAGAAACCATGTGGTATACCCATGCTGCGGATGCGTGGGCGGATGCACTGCCGCTGGGCAACGGACGCCTCGGGGCTATGGTGTACGGTCATACCCGGGTGGAGCGCATCCAGCTCAATGAGGACAGTCTGTGGTACGGAAAAGCCATGGAGCGGGACAACCCGAGGCTGAAAGATGCACTGCCTGAGATTCGCCGGCATGTCTTTGCCGGAGAAATCCGGGAGGCAGAAGACCTGATTCAGCGCTACATGCTGGGTGCTCCGTACTCCATGCGGCATTATGAGTCGCTGGGTGAACTCGACATCGGCGTGAACTGCCTTTCACCGTTTTCTGCGGGCTGGGCACCAAACAGCGAAGGCACAGAGGACTACCGGCAGGAACTGGACCTGATGCAGGGTGTGCACCGGGTGACATGGAGGGAAAACGATGTACAGATGACACGCGAGTGCTTCATTTCCCATCCGGACCAGGTTCTGTGCATCCGCTACCGGGCAGACCGCCCCGGAGCCCTTCAGCTGAACATCCGGTATGACCGCGGTTATATCTTTGAAGGCATGATCCCGGACCCGAGGCGTCCCGGCAAGATGATCCGGGCCGGCGGATGGGGAAGCATGTTCCTGGATTTCAATCATACGGTGGATGAAAGGACCCTGACAGCCGGCGGCAATGCAGGCGGAACCGTGTTTGGGCTCGCACTGGGCATGGACACAGACGGAAGTGCGGAGGATGCATATACCCAGCTGTATACAGACGGGGCGTCCAGTGTCTGCATTTATCTCGCCGCAGCCACGGACAACCGGGAGAAGGAACCGGCAGCATGGGCCATGGAAAAGGTGCGGGCGGCCAGGGAACTGGGGTTTGATGCACTTTTGCAGCGGCACCTGGAGGATTTCCAGCCGCGCATGGAGCGCTGCGTGCTTGCGCTGGAAGACGGGAGTGAGCTTCCCACAGACCGGAGAATTGCAGAAGTCAGAGAGGGAAAGAGTGATCCGGGTCTCGCAGCCCTGTATTTTGCCTTTGGCCGGTATCTGATGCTGTCCGGCGGCCGGGAAGATTCTGCCGCACTGAATCTGCAGGGCATCTGGTGCAAGGAGTTTGCCCCGATGTGGGACAGCAAGTATACGACGAACATCAATATTCAGATGAACTACTGGCCCGCCGAGGTGTGCGCACTGAGTGAAACGCATGAATCGCTCTTTTCCCTTATTGAGACGGTGTGTGAGCGCGGAAAAAAGACGGCCCGGGTGATGTACGGGGCCAGAGGCTCGGTCTGCCATCACAACACGGACTACTATGGCGACACGGCACCGCAGGACCAGTATATGGCGTCCACGTCATGGACGGCCGGAGGCGCATGGATGGCCATGCACCTCTGGGAACATTTTCTGTTTACCGGAGACCTGGATTTCCTGCGGAAGTGGCGGCCGGTGATGCGCGAGTTTGCGATTTTCTTTGTGGATTTTCTCACCGAGGACGGAACCGGGCATCTTGTGACCTGTCCGTCTCTGTCACCTGAAAACCGGTATATCCTGCCGGATGGGTATGATTCGCCGATCTGCGCGGGACCGGCCATGGACAATCAGATCCTGCGGGATCTGTTCTCAGCCTGCATTCAGGCAGACGGCCTGCTTGGCGAGGAGGACGACTGGACAGAGGAATTCCGCCAGGCCGCGGCACGATTGCCGGAGGACAGAATCGGATCCAGGGGTCAGCTGCTCGAATGGCGGGAAGAACTGCCTGAAAAAATGCCGGGCATGAGTCATATTTCGCATCTCTATGCTTCCTATCCGAGCAGTCAGATGAACTGGAAAGATACGCCGGACATGATGCAGGCCGTGCGCAGGTCAATCGAGCTGCGTGTGGAGAACGGGGCAGACGGCGGCGGCTGGCCGCTGGCATGGCGCATGTGCCAGTATGCACGCCTTCTGGATGGCGCATTGGCAGGAAAGGCAATCGATCAGATGATCGGCCGCGCGGCGGACAGCTTTTTCAACGGCCGCAGGATTTTCCAGATCGACGGCAATCTGGGTGCTGTGGCCGGCATGGCCGAGGCACTGCTTCAGAGTCATACAGGCATCGTTCATCTTCTGCCTGCGCTTCCGCCGGAATGGAAAAACGGCCGTGTGCAGGGCCTCAGGGCCAGAGGCGGAGTCTGCGTGGATATGGCATGGACGGACGGAAAACTCAGAGAGGCTGAGGTTTGTGCGCAGCGCACAGGAAGTGTGGAAATCAGGGCGGACGGCATGCATGGCATCTGGCATGGGGATGCACCGGTTCCGGCTGAAAAAACACAGTGGGGCTGGAAGTTCACAGCCCAGGCCGGAGAACACTATATCGTGAAATAATCAAGTCTGTTTTCAATCAGATCAGAGAGGAGAATAAGCATGTTTATCAGACAGGTCAGGACAGAGAATGGCTGGGTGAGAGGCATTCAGGCCGCGGACCCGAGGATCACAGCCTACAAGGGCATCCCGTTTGCAGCACCTCCGGTGGGTGAGAACCGCTGGCGTGCGCCTCAGCCCTGCGCGGACTGGGACGGCGTACTGGACTGCTTCGACTTTAAGCCGATTTCCATGCAGGATGTGCCGCCGCTGGATGAAAAGAACGTGTATACGCGGGAATGGTCCGTGGATCCGGACCTGGAAATGAGTGAGGACTGCCTGTATCTGAATGTATGGGCACCTGCGCATCCGCATGAGGAAAAGCTTCCGGTGTTCGTCTGGTATTTTGGCGGCGGGCTTCAGGTGGGGCATCCCTCAGAGATGGAATTTGATGGAGAGCGGATTGCGCGCAGAGGCATTGTGGTGGTGTCTGTCAATTACCGGCTCAATGCATTCGGCTTCCTCTGCCATCCGGAGATTACCGCCCAGCAGCCGGACGCACCGGCGAATTTCGGGCATCTGGATCAGCAGGCTGGTACCCGCTGGGTCAAGCGGAACATTGCGGCATTCGGCGGAGATCCGGAGAACATCACCATCGGCGGACAGTCCGCAGGCGGCGGAAGTGTGATGAGCCAGCTGACTTCGCCTCAGAATACCGGATTGTTCCAGAAGGCCATTGTGGAAAGCGGCGTTTCAGGCAACGTGTATCCCAGCGCGCGCCGCTTCGGCCGTCAGCCGAAACTGAAAGAAGCAGAGCAGGAAGGCGTGAAGTTCTTTGACTTTCTTGGCGTGAAAACCCTCGAAGAAGCCAGGAAGATCGATGAAAAGACGCTGATGGCGAAGATTCGGGAGTATCATTCCTTCTGGGGAACGGTCCAGGATGACTGCTTCAGCATCGGCAATTCGATGACCATGTTCCTGAACAATCAGCGGCTGCAGTGCCCTGTTGTGCTGGGAAGAACATCTTCTGAGTTCTTTGTGGCACCCGAGGAGAAGACCAGGGAAGAGTTCACCGCCATGTGCAGAGAGGTGTTTGGTGAGGATGCGGATGCTTTCCTTGCACAGTTTGATCTGCATGCGGACATGGAAGAGATCAGGAAACAGGCCTGTGTGCCGAGCATTGACCTGGCTATCCGGGCCATGGGCAGACGAAATGCTGAGCTGCATACGGGTCAGCCGCTGTACTATTACAATTTTGATGCTGAAATACCGGGATGGGATCATGCGGGAACCTTCCATTCGGTGGACCTGTGGTTCTTCTTTGAAACCCTTGCCAAGTGCTGGAGACCGTTTGTCGGAAAGCATTATGATCTGGCCAGACAGATGTGTAATTACTGGGCCAACTTCATTCGCAGCGGGAACCCGAACGGCGAGGACAGCACGGGTGAAATGATGCCCAACTGGGAAGCCTATACGCCGGAGAACAACGCATGCATGGTGTTTGACGATGTGCCGCATCTGAGCACAGAGGAACCGGATGAGAAAATGAAGATTCTGATCCAGTGCTACCTGCGCCGGAACGGATGCTGAGAACAGTGATCTGAAAGCATGAAAAAAGAGGAATGGCCCGGGCTGGGTCATTCCTCTTTTTCAACCTGTCACGCTTCTGCGTCATTGCGGTAACTCGATGCGCTGATGCCGGTCTTGCGTTTGAAGGCCCGACAGAAGGAATTCGCAGAAGCATAGCCGGACTGCTCGGCAATCTCACTGATTTTCAGATTGGTCTGACGCAGAAGTGACTTGGCATGGGTGATTCGAAGATCCTCCAGATAGGTGAAGAAATTGATGCCTTTCTGCGCTTTGAAGGTAAAGGACAGGTAGGATTCGGAAACATGGAACAGATCGGCCACGCTTGTGAGCGAAATGTCAGGATCCATATAATGATTCTGGATATAGTCCGTAATTTCATCCATCGCCTGGGATTTTCCCAGGTCGCTTTTATTTTGACGGATGGATTCGCACAGGGATCCATAGAGCTGGTGAACCTGCTCAAGCTGTGCATGTCCTGGCATGGCCATGATCTCCATCAGCCGGGAAAGAATCCGTTCTGAATATTCCTGAGGCAGATCCGCCAGGGTATTGATCTGCAGGAGTGTGCTGATCAGGCTGTTGACCAGCAGATGAGCAATGTAGGCCGGCATGTCTGTGCCCTGGGTGTTCTTTTCTTTCAGGAGATTCAGAATCTCCTCCATTCCCGGGATGTCATCGTTCATGACGCAGTTAATCAGGCGCTTCTGCAGGTCCTGCGGGTAGAAGACTTCAAACCGTGCGTTTCCGCTCTCCCTGAAATACTGGACAGGGACTTCATCCGGGGAACTCTGGATATAGATCATGGAGCAGGCGCTCTCCCAGCTGCGGACGACATCCAGCAGGCGGTCAACCGGTTCTCCGGCGTAAGCGAACAGACAGCTGTTGATGTCTTCCGGCAGATTGGAACGGATCAGCCCGACCAGGCGGTCAATCCGCTCGGAAAGCTGGTCACCGCACAATAGAATGACATAATCGCTGTCCGATCGGCTGGTGCGCAGCGCGTCCGGTTCCAGAGAGTCGATCGAAAGACGGATGACGGCTGTGCAGTTGACCGAAAGCTGCAGTTCTGCAGCATCACCGCTCAGACCGCTGTCGCTGGAAAAATGGAGCAGCAGGACGCGCATGGGAGCATTCGGGTGGAAAGAGGGGATATTCCGTGCAATGGCGAGTGCTTTTTCCTCATCCGAAAAGTCACCGTTGAGCAGCTGGGAAAGAAAGGATTTCTTCAGATAGGCCTGCTGATTGGTCAGGGCCTTTTCCATGGAATCGTTGGCAATCTGAATGTCTTCAAATGTCTGGCGCAGACGCTGAAATGCCCGGGAGTAACTCATCTGATTCAGCTGCGGAAGCTGTGTATCGTCCACCAGACGGCCCAGGTAACGGCTGTTCTGCCTTGAAAACATATAGCTGAAAAGAATGCCCAGCAGCAGCGCAAAAACAAGGGCGAAACCGACCAGGTACTGAATGGTGGTCAATCGGGCGTAGACCCGGGATGTGGAACGTCCAATGACGATGTTGAACCCTGTCTGATCGGAATGAAAGCGTGAAGCCAGAATATCCTTCTGATCAATCCGCGTGCGGAGAAGGTTGACATTCAGCGGCTGGGCGGCGAGTGAAGATTTCAGTGCGTCCGCAGAGGAGTCATCAGAAGCCAGGCTTGCAAGAATAACGCCATCCGGGCTTTCAATATAGGCAATTTCGTGATCCTGAAGCTGGAAGGCCTGGAGAAGATCCAGGAACATCTGCTGATCGACATAGAGGACAATCTGTCCGTCTTTGCTGGAATAGGGAAGGAAGGGAAAAGAAATGGCAATGAGCGTGGCCTCTCTGGAAGGCTCTTCTTCCAGAAGACGGACATGCCGGAGGCGGCAGCTGCCCGATACAGGCACTGTTTCGATTTCCTGTTTCCATGCTTCCAGACTCTGACCGGGCGAATGCATATACAATGAATACAAATCGTCAAAGGAATAGACATGCCGGTCATTCAGCGCGAGCTGTCCTTTGTTGAAGAACAGGAAATAATCGTAGAGAAAACTGGTCATGGTGTGATGAGAGGGCAGGGCATCCTGCATGCGGAAATACGCGTTGATATTCGGGTAGTCCAGTGGATTTTCCACTGAACGCAGGCTGCTGAGGATCGTGTTGTTTGCCATCTGCGTCCCGATGTCATTGAGCTCTTTCATCTGCAGATCCAGAATGGAGCCTGCCTGCTGGAGCAGTACCTGATTATCCGACTCTATATCGACCCGAATACTCTGCATGGCCATAAGCTGGCTGATGCAGGCTGCGATGACCGGAATCAGCAGTACGGCTGCGTAAGTCAGGAAATAACTGCGCAAAAGCTTCATGCTTTTGCGTTCGGAATGTGTCATGTGGAGAATCCTTTCCGTCAGAAAGATAAAATACGAAACGTTTCGTATTTATTATACGTAAAAATATGTTTAGCCTTTGGCGCGGGGAATGCTCCCTACAATGATGAGATTCATGGAATATGTCCTAATTATATCTTCTTTTGATGTTTTTTCAACACACATTTTCTGTGGGGGAGAAAAGGCAAACCATGAACGTTTCGAAATGAACCATGGCTGTACCCGATCAAAACAGCCGGAGGTTTGCAGAAGGCGGCCTTCGGTCCGCAAAAAAACAGGGAAAGAAGCAGAGTATCAGGCAAAAAGATTACGAAAATTAAGATTTGTTTATTCTTATCTCTTGAATTTGAAAAGGGCATGGTTTACAATGAAGTCAGCGGTGATCGAGTCTGCAGATACAACTTCACATATCGGAAGAAACAGAAGCGTTACATAAGTTTTCAAGGAACGTATAGGGAAGGGAAAAGCCGGATGCTGTCCGGAAACTCCTGGGAACCTTTGAAAAAAATGGATCTGTACTACCGAAAGCATCTGCAGATGATACACTTCTTCTCAAAGCACTGAGATGGAAAAAGGAGGTAGACTGTTTCATGAAGTACTTTATCGGAATTGATGCCAGCGGCAGCAAAACAGATGCGATTCTATTCAGTCAGGACGGATGCGTGGTTGCCCGTGAATACACACGGGGTGCGAATGCATTTGATATCGGGCCGACAGAGACGGCCAAGAGAATCTGTGATACAGTCGATCAGCTCCTGACGTCTCTGCCCAAAGGGGAAAAGCTCGCGGGCCTGTTTGGCAGCGTTTCTGTTATTTCTTTCTATCCGGAAGTGGAAGATAAAGTCAAAAAGCATCTGGCTGGGACCCCATGCAAGCTCGACAGCATTGTGACCAGTGTTCTGGCAGCTACATTGGGGAAGGAAGACGGTGTCTGTCTGATTTCAGGTACGGGCTCTTACTGCTGTATCCGCGAAGCGGGCAAGCCGCTTCAGTATATCGGCAGCAGCGGCTATCTCCTGGATACCACCGGAAGCGGCTATTATCTGGGCCAGCAGGCGCTGATTGCTTCACAGCGGGAACTGGATGGACGCGGGGAAAAAACGATCATTACAGAACTGATTCAGCAGGAAGTTGGAGAAAACGTACTGGAGCATCTCCCCGTGATTTATGCAGGCGGGCGCCCCTATATTGCGTCCTTTGCACAGACCGTCATGAATGCGTATGCCCAGGGCGACAAAGTGGCAAAATGCATTTTTGAACAGGGTGTCAATGCCTATGTCGAATCACTGGAAACGGCATACAGGATTCTTCAGCATCCGTTTAAGATTGCAGCAGGCGGCGGTGTGTTCCTGCACTTCAGCGAATATGCAACGGCTGTTGCCCAGCGCGCGCCGGAGGGCTGCACCATGATTAAGCTGGATATGCCGGCTGTATACGGAAGTGCGCTGGAGGCCGTGTGGCTGACAGGCGGAAATGTGGATGAACAGTTCAAACCGAACTTCAATCGCACGTATTTCCGTTATCCCACGCCGAAACTGTACTGAGACATAGTCCCTTCGCTCCGTGGCCCAGGGACTGATATCAGGGAATCCCATAAAAAGGGCAGTGTGTGCCTGATGATCAGTCCATGCGGTTAAACAGGATGACGCCGGAAAGCGCTTTCAAGCCGCTTTCCGGCGCTTTTCAGTGTGCCGGGCATGCCGTAATTCTGGCCGGTGAAAGACCGGTCGCAGGTATTCGTTGCCAAGCGTAGCGGAGCGCAAGGGAACATCTAAGAGGATGCGACTGAAGGAAGCGCATGCGGGAAAAGCTTACAACCGGGAGTCAGCTGACGTCAGATGAAATGCAGCAGGTTCCGGGAATGTATGTCATCCCGGACCCTGCTGTTTTGCTGTTCAGGTGGTGCCCTGATCGATGGATTCAGGGGTGGATTTTGAGAAAATGAAGTGGTATGATCATACCAGTGCTGTCGTTCATAAAAATCAGAAAAGGAGCCTGCCCTATGCTGAAAATCCCTTCGGAATACGCCGTGCCCTGTGAACATCCGGGAAAGATCACCACTGTGACCTATGGGAAGAAAGCCTTTCTTCTCTATACACCGATTCGCCCAAGCAGCCATATTCTTTACCTGATTCACGGAGGCGGCGGGGATGAACGCACCTTTTTCAGGCCGGCCTTTGTAAATCTGATTGATCATATGATCGACCGGGGAGACCTGGAGCCGCTGTATATTGTGACGCCCAATTTCTATGATGCCGAACAGACGGACAAGACGCCTGGCAGTTCAGGGAAAGCCGTGCTGAAATTCCAGAAAGAACTGCGCGAGCAGGTGATTCCGCTTGCAGAGAAAGAGATTGGTCAGACCTTTGACCGCGAGCATCGTGCGATCAGCGGCTTTTCCATGGGCGGCGTGACGACCTGGTATGCCTTCATGGGTGCACTGGATCTGTTTTACTGGTTCCTTCCGATGAGCGGGGACTGCTGGGCTTTGGGAGAAAAAGGCGGAGGAGAAAAGCCGGAAGAGACAGCGAAAGCCATTATCGATGCAGTGCGCCGCCAGGGAAGCCCTGATTTCCGGCTGCATGCCGTTACAGGGTCAAAGGATATTGCATACCCCAATCTTGATCCCCAGATGCAGGCACTCAAACAGTATCCGGACGTGTTTGACGGAAAGCTGCGCTACGATGTGCTGGAAAACGGTGTGCATGATTATGAAACCATTTTCAGATACCTGTACAATGTACTTCCGGGTGTTTTTCATTGAGCGTTCGCCTCGGGCATGATCCAGAGGGCTTACGTACAGTCTGATGTTCAAATGTGTTCAGCGGCAGCTCTGCTTTAGCATACGCTTCGGCGCGTTCGGGCAGAAACAATCGGCCCCCGGTTCCGTGGAACTCCTGCAGGGGCATAGGACAGGACCAGGCAATCGCAGCTGATCCAGGAGCCCGCCCGTCCCGGGCAGATTCCGGGATGAGCGGGCTTTTCCATGCAAGTTTCGGCACAGCCGCTCTTTCGCAGGCGCTGTGAATCAGGATTGGACAGGAAGGAATTGGATGATGGCAGACCAGAAGAACATTCTGTTTATCGTAACAGATGATCAACGCTTTGATACTATTCATGCGCTGGGAAACGAACAAATCTCGACACCCAATCTAGACCGGCTGGTGGCTCGAGGAACCGCTTTTACACAGGCACATATTCCCAGCGGCATCTGCGGAGCGGTCTGCATGCCCTCCCGGGCCATGATGCACACGGGACGCACGCCGTTCCATCTTGAGGGACAGGGAGGGAATATACCGCCGGAGCAGATCACGCTGGGTGAAACGCTGAAAAACGCGGGATACGAGACGATTGGACTTGGCAAGTGGCATAACGGCTGTCCGGGCTATGCGCGCAGTTATACCCAGGGGGCCAAGGTCTTTTTCGGGGGAATGTGGGATCACTGGAATGTTCCGACCTGCCGTTATGATCCCTCTGGTGCTTATGATAACGTGGTCAACTTTGTCGTTGATTTCTTTCACAGCAATCATACGATTCAGCAGCACTGCGATGAATTCAATCCGGGAAAGCATTCCAGTGAGATGCTCACCGACGCGGCGATTGAGATGCTCAGAAAGAACGCGGGAGGACAGCGGCCATTCTTTGAATATGTGGCCTATCTTGCACCGCATGACCCGAGAACAATGCCGGAGAAATTCAGAACCATGTATCGGCCCGAGGATATCCCGCTTCCGCCGAACTTCAGGGAAACCATTGAGACGAATTATCCGCTCATGCGTCACCGGGACGAACAGCTTGCGGCATACCCGCGGGATCCGGATGAAATCCGCAGGAACATTGCGGAGTATTACGGCATGATTTCGCACCTGGACCATGAGATCGGAAGGCTTCTGGATGCTTTGCATGAAAGCGGAGAGGAAGACAACACAATCATTGTGTTCACCGGGGACAACGGGCTCGCACTGGGGCAGCACGGATGGATGGGGAAGGAAGACTGCTATGAGCATTCCATCCGGGTTCCGCTGATATTTGCAGGCCCTGGCATTCCGGAAAACCGGAAACTGGATGCCTATGTGTATCTTCTGGATATCTATCCTACACTCTGTGAGCTCCTCGGGGTGCCGGTGCCCGGCAGTGTGGACGGGAAGAGCTTTGCACGCCTGCTCACGGGTCAGCAGAAGGAGGACCAGCACCGGACGGACCTCTACCTGGCCTTCGAAATCTGGATCCGCGGTGTCAAGAATCAGCGTTACAAGCTCATCGAATATGTGAATGATGACGGTCCCGGACAGCATTTCACATTCCTGTATGATCTCAGAGAGGATCCATGGGAAATCAACAATCTTGCGGAAAAACCGGAATTCAGGGAAACGCTTCAGAGCATGCGGGAAAGAATGTTTGCATACCGGGATGCATGGGAAGAGGAACAGCATCCTTTCGGAAAGGATTACTGGCGGAGATACCGTACGTGGGGATGACAGGCCCTGCGACGGAAGTGAACACTGCACATGCACAGCACAATCGGATGCACATCGGAAAGCGGGCTGACGGTGTGAGCATTCGGGATTTGCTGAAACAAAATGATACAGGAGAGGGCCTCGGTTATGGAAATCAAGCGCATCTATCTGATGTTCAAATCACATTTTGACATCGGATTTACCATGCTGGCAGAAGATATTGTTCGATATTACGCAGGGGATATGCTGGACCGGGTGTTTGCAACCTGCGATGCAACGAAGGATATGGGAAACCTTCGCTATGTATGGACGATGCCGGCATGGCCGCTTCAGAAAATCCGGCAGATGGTCACGGGCGAGAGAAAGGAAAAGCTGGATGCCATGATCCGGTCTGGGCAGATTTCCTGGCATGCTCTTCCGTATACCTCGCATTATGACGCGTGCGGTGTTGAGGATGCGATCCGGGGGCTAGAGTTTTCCAGGCAGCTTTCAGAAGAATTCGGTGTACCGCTGCATACGGCCGGAAAGCTGACGGATGTACCGGGACAGGGAAGACTGCTTCCGGAAATCCTCTCCGGTGCCGGGATTGAATTTCTGCATATCGGTGTGAACGATTTCGCCATGCCGCCGGAGGTGCCGCGGATTTTTCGCTGGCAGGCACCGTCAGGCAGAAGCATCGTGACGATGCTCAACAGTGGGTATGGGACGGATCTGATGCCGCCGGAGGACTGGCCGTACTCCACCTGGATTGCGATCCTGAGCACGGTGGATAACTCGGGTCCGCAGACAGCTGAGATCGTGGATGAAATGGTCGGAAAGATCCGGAAGCGCTATCCGGAGGCTGAAATCTGCTGTGCCTCCCTTGAAACAGCATGGCAGGCGCTGCGTGAGGAAGACCTGTCCGGACTGCGGCTGGTTACTGAAGACCTCGCGGATACCTGGATTCACGGGATCGCCTCGTATCCCAAAGAGACTGCCCTGGTCCGCAGACTGAGAGGAAGGCTGAACCGGGCAGAGAATGCGCTTCTCAATGCCCCGGAGGATGCGGTACGGCGTGCAGATCAGGCCATCCGCAATGCTTATGCTGCGGTCAATCTGTATACTGAACATACCTGGGGACTGGATGTCAAGACCTGGCTTGGAAGGATCCCGGATTATGATGCATTCGATGCATACAGGGCCTCTTCCGATGCATGCGCTCTGATGGAGAAGTCCTGGGAGGAACAGCGGGCAAGAGCACATGAAGCTGAGAGGTACTGTGCGCTTGCAGAAGAAACACTGGGCATTTCGTGCGGAAAACAGGAATGCACGCCGGAAAAATGGATCCCTCTTAAGGGAGAAAAAACCACTGAAAACGCCCGGTGGCGTATCCTGTTCAGCGCTGACACAGGACGGGTCCACAGTGTTACAGACCTCAGGAACGGCAGGATCATCCTTCAGGAAACGGACGGACACAGCGCCATTTCCTACCGCCATGATGTCTATGGGGCGGAAGAGATGACGGATTACCTCCGGAACTATGCGTTTCGATATTACAATTGGGGAATTGATGACAACAGCAGGATTGCTTACCCGGCTTTCTGCACACATCAAGAGAACATTCCCACGCTGAAGGCCTGTGAACAGTGCGGGGAAAAGATCCGCTTTACCTTTGAAGGACATCCGGAGGACGGAGATGCACAGCAGATCGTGCTCACGCTGGACCTGAGCGGGGAACGTTTACGGATAAGTCTGGGCATTCAGGGAAAGAAAGCGACGGCTTATGTGGAGAGCGGAGCCCTCTGCTTCGATTTTGCAGCACATGCTCCGGGATTCTATATCAATAAACCGGGATCCGTTCTGCGGCCGGAGACAGACATTGCAGGCAGTGCCAATCATGCCTTCTATGCGCTGGAGTCTTTCGCGGGCGTGGAAGACGGGAAAGAAATCTATGCCGTGGTGTCGCAGGATGCGCCGTTGGTTTCGATTGGTGAAAACGGTGTCTATGCCTTCCGAAGAACGTATGAGGCGCATCAGCCGGAGCTGCGGTTCAATCTTTTGAACACCATGTGGGGAACCAATTTCCCGCAGTGGATTGAAGGAGACTTCACCTTTGAGTTTGAACTGATCTCAGGGCAGGACGCAGATGCGGTTTACCGGACTGCGCAGGAGTGTACAGAAGGCGTACAGACACACGGTCTTGCGCTCCCGGAAGGTTTGAGGATCGCAGGCGTTCAGGCAGAGGAAAAATCATTCCTTGTGCATGTCCGGAACATGACATCCAGGTGCATTTCGTTTGATGCGCTGCCCGCCATGACGCAGACGGATCTCATGGGACGGACAGTGCCGCAGGATCCGGTGATTCGTCCATATGAGGTGCGTGCATACCGTCTGAACCGTGATTGAGAGGAATGTCCGCCGGTCTTCATTTTTACCGGCGGACGGTGCAGGAGGCTATGAATGAAGCAGCTGACTCTGCTGATCAAACCCGCTTCTTCGGCATGCAATATGCGGTGCCGTTACTGCTTTTATGTGGATGAGGCCAGACACCGTGAAACAGGGAACCGGGGCATCATGACGAAGGAAACGCGTGACTGCCTCATTGCGAGAGCGATTGAGGCAGTGGAAGAGAAGGGGACGATTCAGTTTTCCTTTCAGGGCGGGGAACCGACGGTTGCAGGCCTGGAATTCTTTCAGGACTTTGTGGATACGGTCGGCAGGATGGATCAGGGAAAGCACGAGATCTATTACGCGCTCCAGACGAACGGCTTTCTTATCAATGCAAAATGGGTGTCCTTCCTCCGGGAACACCGGTTTCTGACCGGGATTTCCATTGACGGATGCGAATCGCTGCATGATCTTTACCGGCTGGGGCCGCAGAATGAAGGAACCTTTCGGAAGATCCGGAGAAAAGTCTATCTGCTCAGTGAGTCCGGTGTTGAATGCAATCTTCTGTGTGTGATTACCCGTCAGGCAGCCGCCATGGCCAAACCGATTTATACGGGTCTGAAACTGCTGGGAGTCCCATACCTGCAGATGATTCCGTGTCTCGACCCGCTCGATGCGCAGGGAAGCGCACCATGGTCACTGGACAGCACATCGTACGCCAGGTTTCTGATGGAGCTTTTTGATCTCTGGTATGAAGACTGGAAAAAGGGACAGTACACCTCGGTCCGCATGTTTGAAGACCTTGTGCAGATGAAGATGGGACTGCTTCCCAGCGCATGTGCAGCCTGTGGAGCATGCGGGAGCTATCTGGTGGTCGAAGCAGACGGGAGTGTTTATCCCTGCGACTTCTATTGCCTCGATGACTTCTGCCTGGGCAGGATTCAGGATATGAGCTTGCAGGCACTCTTTCATTCCGACAGGATGCGCGCCTTTCAGATGAAAGACGGCCTGCAGATGGATGAGGCATGCGCCGAATGCAGATTCTATGATCTGTGCAGGGGCGGATGCAGGCGGGAGTGGTTTGTGCGGGAAGGCCGAGCAGTGCATTCACGCTGCGGGGAACTCCGGACTTTTTTCGCCTATGCATATGATCGGGTGTCCGAGATTGCGGAAGCAGAAATCCAGGCGCGCACTCGTCTGGGGAGATGAATGGACGCAGGAAAAAAATCGATGATTGTGGGTGCAAACAGCAAAAACCCTGAAATTTCAAGGAAAAAAATCTATTGACAAAAATGGGGAAATTACATATACTACCATCGTTGCGTTTGACCCAACGTGATCAGCATGCAGAGTTGGCTGAGTGGTCGAAGGCGCACGACTGGAAATCGTGTGAGGGCTGAAACTCTCCCAGGGTTCGAATCCCTGACTCTGCGCATACCTCTGAGACAGCTATCTGGCTCAGAGGTTTTCATTTTGTTTCTTTTTGGAGGAGACATGGATCTTTTTGATATCATTGGCCCCGTGATGATCGGACCGAGCAGTTCGCATACAGCCGGCGCGGCCCGCATCGGACTGGTTGCGAGAATGATTCTCGGAGAGGATGTCGTTCACGCCGAGGTGGGTTTCCATGGATCGTTCGAAAAAACATATCAGGGCCACGGCACGGACCGGGCGATTGCCTCCGGCCTGATGGGGTTCGCTGTCGATGACCCGCGGATGCGGGATGCGCTGCGTCTGGCGGCTGAAGCGGGCATGGAGATCCATTTTCATCCTGTCTCGATCCGCGGAGCACACCCGAATACGGTTCGCCTTGAACTGACCGGAGTGAGCGGAAGAAAGCTGGAAATGGAAGCGGCTTCCATTGGCGGCGGCAATATCCGCATCCGGAGCCTTGACGGCCTGCCGGTGGACTTTACGGGCACGGAAAACACCATGATTATCCAGCACCACGATGAGCCAGGCGTGATCGCCCAGGTCACGGGTGTGTTGGCGGAAAACGGCATCAATATTGCGACCATGCAGGTGTACCGGCACAGACAGGGCGGAACGGCAGTCATGATCCTGGAACTTGACGGCGTCCCGGGCGGAAAGACACTTCAGCAGATCCGAACCGAGCTGGGGGTCAAGTCTGTGCAATTTCTGCACAGGAGGATTGGATAACCATGGACTATACGCTTCGTGAGTGGGTGGATATTGCCGGGAACGAACCGCTGTCCTCCGCTGCACTTCAGGCACAGATGGAAGAGAGCGGGGAGGATGCGGAAGGCATTCTCAGCCGGATGCAGGCTCTGCTTCAGTGCATGAAGGAAGCCGTCCGGGACGGCATGCAGGAGAATCTGAAATCGGTATCCGGCATGACCGGGGGCCAGGCCAGCCGCCTGTTCCGCCGTTACCGGGAAGGGAAAGCCTACTGTGGATCCCTGCTCGGAAAGGCCACAGCCTATGCACTGGCCACAGCCGAGAGCAATGCCTGCATGGGAAAGATTGTGGCAGCGCCGACAGCCGGCGCATGCGGTGTGCTGCCCGGTGCAATTCTGGCCCTGCTGGAAGAGAAGCAGATCACAGAGGAAGAGGCCGTTCATGCCCTGCTCACAGCGGCAGCCGTTGGCGTCTCCATTGCCACGGAGGCAAGCATTGCGGGTGCAGAGGGCGGATGCCAGGCAGAATGCGGGGCGGCTGCAGCGATGACAGCGGCTGCACTGACGGAGCTTGGCGGAGGGAATGCAAAGGAATGTACCGAGGCCGCAGCGTTTGCCCTGATGAATCTTCTGGGGTTGGTCTGCGATCCGGTCGGCGGACTGGTCGAGGTGCCCTGCGTGTACAGAAATGTCGGGGCGGTCAGTGTGGCGTTCAGCGCGTCAGACATGGTGCTGAGCGGTATCCACTGCCCGATTGATCCCGATGAGGTGATTCAGGCCATGAAGGAAGTCGGGGATGCACTGCCGGGCAGTCTTCGTGAGACCGGAGAGGGCGGCTGTGCCGCCTGTCCGAGCGTATGCAGAAGGAAGTCATAACGGCTGTGCAGAGGGGATTGTATTCAATTTGCACCCCGGTCGACGGAGCATGGACGGTTATGGTATAATAGCCTGGATTTGGAGGGAATGACGTGATGAAAAAACTCTTGGCGAGCTGCCTGATTCTGATAATGCTGCTGAGCCTGTGCGGATTGTCTTCCGCAGAGGGCACGGTGAGAAAGCTGCCGATTGACCTGACCGGCGGCGCTCCGCTGCAGACCAAGTTTGACGGAAAGATGACCGTCTATGAAGACCCGTCCATCCGCGTGGAGCGGGACAAGGTCAGCGGAAGCAAGTGGGGATGCGTCTATTACACCGCATTCATTACCATTGCCGACGCCTCTCAGCTGCGCACCCTGCCGGCGGACGATACCTTCCTTTCCAGGATGACAACGCCGGCCACCAACATGGCCAAGCGTGTCAATGCGGTCATGGCCACCAACGGTGACTACTGCACAGCGATCGACACAAAGAAAGCCACCAGCTATATCCTGCGCCAGGGCGTGGTTTACCGCGATTCCGTGCAGACCGGGCTGGATCTTCTCATGATTGATGAGGACGGCGATTTCCATATTCTCCAGGCGAGCGATGAGCTCGAAAGCATGGACAAAACCGTGATTGACGGCAAGAAAGTCATCAATGCGTTCCAGTTTGGACCGGGCCTTGTGATCGACGGGGAAAAAGTGCCGGATGAATATATTCTGGACTATTCGCACTCCCCGGACTTTGCTTATCCGGAAAAAAAGGCCCAGAGAATGTGCATTGCCCAGATTGACGACCTTCATTACATGGTCCTTTGCTGCGCGTTTTACGGGATGGACCTGTGCAGCCTGAGAGACCTTGCAATGGAGCTTGCACCGGTGAAAAATGTGTACGTGCTCGACGGCGGTGAGTCTGCCCAGTTTGTCTTTATGGGCACCAAGCTCAACAACCTTAAGGAAGGCAAGCAGAATGTCCGCCCGGTGACGGATATCATCTATTTTGCCAGTGCCTATTTCACGGATTGATCCGGACGGGGGCTCTCACAATGAATATCACATCCTATCTGATCATGATGGGCGTTTCTTCTGTTGTCTGCTGTCTGATGACGTTCTTCCTCTTGAGGAAGGATGGGATCCATGCAAAGCAGGCCGGCATTTCAGCCTGCGTGCTGCTGGTCCTTGGATGGATCCTGGGGGTGGCCGGCGCAAAGGCGCTCTATATGCTGCTGATGTTCCCGTTTATCAGCGGGATCGGCGCATCCTTTACACAGATCCAGATCGATCAGCTGGCCTATTACGGCGGTGTGGCCGGTGTGGTGCTGGCGGCATTCCTTGCCTCCCCGGCGGCCGGAATTGAGGTCAGGAGATTCCTGAACGTGTTTGCGCCGGCCGGCGCTTTCATGGCCGCCATGGCCCGGTTCTCCGAATTCTTCCTGGGAATGCAGGGTGTCGGCGATTATCTGGAAGAGGGCGGTTTCTTCCCGCTGGCCATTGAGAACAAGTGGGGAGAGCATTATCTGGCGGTCTTCGTGTTCGCCGGTGTCTTCAGCCTTGTGGCCATGGTGCTGGCCTTTGTGCACCGCAGGGAAAAGGACTGCTTTGTACGCACACTCTTCTATCTCTGCCTTCCGCAGATCTTCTGCGAAAGCCTGCGCAACATCAGCATTGCCTGGCTCTTCGTCCGGGCTGAACAGCTGCTCTGCTACCTCTTCGTGCAGGCTGTCCTGATTGTCTGGAGCCTCAGAATCCGCCAAACGAACCGCAGATGGTTCCTCCCCATGGTGATGGGATTTGTGGTCTGCGGCCTGACGGTGGCAGAAGAGTTTGCGCTGGACAAGTCTGACATTCCGCACGTCATCACCTATGCCTGCATGGTGGCGGGGCTGATCGTACTTGCGGTCATGGAAAACTGGAGCTACCGGCAGATCCGCGCAGCGGAGAAAAACTGAACAAAAAATGGCAGAACCTGGATTGTGGTTCTGCCATTTCTTATTCCTCATTGTCTGATTCGATGGTATAGGTGCAGCAGGTCTGTTTCTGAATCACAAAGCACTCTGGTGCGCCTTCTCCTGCATTGAGGAAATGCTGGTGAAGGACATTGAAGTCCTGGGGCCTGAGGCGGGACAGGAACTGCATGAGCTCGGAGCGCTCATGGTCACCTTCGAGATGCCCGGGATAGGCGCAAACCGTGCACACGCCAAGGGGCAGGAGCAGGGAAAGCGCGCTCTCGAGGGCTTTTTTTGTGGTGGGCCAGAGTGTGGTGATGGTTTTGTCACCGCCCGGCAGCCAGCCGAGATTGAAGGAGACATAGCGGACGGGCACGCTGACTTTGGTCAGCATCTGTTCATGCCCGAGCTGATAGAGAGAGCAGCGCGCGGCGAGCCCTTCATTTTCCAGCCTTGCGCGGGTGTGCTCCACTGCATCCTTCTGAATATCAAAGCCATACACTTGCCCGGTTTCCCCGACCAACTGCGCAAGCTCGAGGGTGTCATGTCCATTGCCCAGCGTGGCATCAATGACCACGTCGCCCTCTTTGACGACGAGTCTGCGCACATCGGAAGCGAGAAAGCGGGCCGAGCGGAGTTCGTAGGCAGGCGTGTTTTCCATGCTTACAGCTCCTTCAGGGCACGGATTTCAGATGGCGTCAGACGACGCCAGGATCCGCGGGGGAGATCTTCGAGCAGAATCGGGCCGAAGCCAATGCGCTTGAGCTGCACGACCTGATGGCCGACCGCTTCAAACATTCTGCGGACCTGGCGGTTGCGGCCTTCATGGATGGTCACAAGCACCACCGAGTCGAATGCCTCATAGCGGACCAGACGGACTTCAGCCGGGCTGGTCAGGCGGCCTTCGAGATCGACGCCCTGGCGCAGACGGCGGAGCTCTTCTTCCGTGACTTTATTGGAAACCTTGCACAGATATTTCTTCGGGACCTCATGGCTGGGATGGAGCAGATGCTGCATCATTTCACCGTCATTGGTCAGCAGGATCAGGCCCTCGCTGTCATAGTCCAGACGCCCGACAGGGAAAAGCCGGACCGGGTAGTCGCGGAACTTGTCCATCACGGTGTCACGGCCTTCCGGGTCGGATGAGGTTGTGACTTCGCCGATGGGCTTGTTGTAGGCGAGGTAGTGCTTTTCAGTTTCAATGTGCACCGGTTTGCCGTCGACGAACACGCGGTCATGGTTTTCGTCGATCTGCACACCCATTTCCGTGATCTTGCGGCCGTTGACCATGACATGACCTTCGGCGATCAGTTTTTCGGAGGTTCTTCTGGAGGCGACACCGCTCAGAGCAAGGTACTTTTGGAGACGCATCATGTGTTTTTTTCAGCCTTTCTTGGATTGCTTGTAGAAGATCAGTTCGCAGGAACGCTGGGCGAGGGGCTTTGTGCGTTCCGGTTCGGTCAGGGCCAGTGCCATGCGGTCCATGCCCTGCAGGCTGAACCCTTCATGTTCACAGAACTGGCACATGCCGGGATTCTGGTCGGTCGTGATCAGTTTGAGGCCCTGGGTGTGATGACTCTCTGCCCATGCCTGGCACGCGCCAAGCATCGCTTTGCCTGCACCGATCCTTCGGGAGGCGGCATCCACGCGCATGTCCAGGATCTCGGACCATCCGCCCGGAATGACGCGGATGGCAGCCACGCCGATGAGCCGGTCATCCAGAAACGCGCCGAAACAGACTGTGCCGGGGGCCTGGATCAGTTCGGAAGCGCGGGGAGAGGGCGGAAAACTGCGCCAATTTGCGCTGGAAGCAGGGAGATAGGTGAGAGAAAACCCGAGTCTGCTGATGCGCACAAGGACATCTTCCCCGACAAGGGCCTTATCGGCATTCAGATTCGCCGCGGCGGCACCATTCTCGAGTTTTTTTACATAAAGCATAGGAATCGCCCCGTTTCACATGGTTCATGAGGGAGACCTTATTTTGCCCAGGCCTGACATTCTGCGTCCGGAAAAGCAGCGCGGAGCGCCTTGTCCGGATGGATCAGCACCGGATGCGGCGAGAGACGCAGCAGGTCAATATCATGCCGGCTGTCACCGAACGCGAAAGCGGGCGGCCAGGCAAACTGCGGATGGAGGGCATACCAGGATTCCACGCGCCGGACTTTCTCCTCATCGCGGCAGTTGGACAGAATGCGGCCGGTGTACAGCTGTCCTTCCTGCGTTTCGCACACGGTGCTCAGGACGGTGTCCACCGGAAGGAATTCCGGCAGAAAGCGCATGTAGACATCCGTGGAGGCAGAAACAACCATAATATGATAGCCTTCCGCATGCAGCTTGTCCAGCCGTTTTTGTGCTTCAGGATAGATGCGTGGCACAAGATGGTCGCGGACAAACCGTCTGGCATACGGTGCGATCTGGGCAACCGGACGTCCGGAGAGAAAGGAGAGGGTCAGGGACTTGGCATCCGAAGGCGAAATCTTTCCTGCTTTCTGCAGAAGAAAACCTTTCGCTGCGCGGAAAAACTGTGCCTTTCCGGCCAGCCCCTCCTGAATGCAGAATCCGAGAAAGGGGACAATGGAGTCCCCGGGACAGAGTGTGCCGTCAAAATCAAAGGCGGCAACCGGAATCAGATCGGACATGTGCCCTCCAGATCCCGGTGCGTATAGGAGATGCGGCCGGATTTGACATCGCTCATGGTCTGACCGCTTCCCAGCAGCTTGTATTTATAGGTGGTCAGGCCTTCCACGCCCATGGGGCCGCGGGCATGAATCTTGCCTGTGGCAATCCCGACCTCAGCGCCGAAGCCGTAGACAAACCCGTCGGCAAACCGTGTGGAGACATTTCGATAAACGCCTGCAGAGTCTACACGGCGCAGGAACTCGGAGGCTGCAGCATCATCACGGGTGACAATGCAGTCCGTGTGATGGCTTCCGTAGGTATTGATATGGCTGATGGCCGCATCCAGGGAATCCACGATGCGGATGGACAGTCTGTAATCAAGGTATTCGGTGCGCCAGTCATCCTCTGAGGCGGGCTCGCAGTGAATGATCCGGACCGTTTCATCGTCGCCGACCAGAGAAACATGTGCGGCGGTGAATGCTTCATTCAGTGCCGGCAGCACAGATGGTGCAATCGCACGGTGAACCAGCAGGGTTTCCATCGCGTTGCATACGGACACATTCTGCACCTTGCTGTCGACGGCCACACGCAGCGCCATTTCCGGATCTGCGGACGCATCAATATAGACATGGCAGATGCCGTCAGCATGCCCGAGCACCGGGATGCGGCTGTTGTCCATGATATACCGGACAAAAGCCTTGGAGCCGCGGGGAATGATGAGGTCGATGAGGTCATCTTCCCGAAGCATTTCCGAGACCTCCTCGCGGCTTGTGAGAAGCTGGGCAAAGTCGGCGGGCAGACCGGAAGCTTCGGCTGCCGCGCGAAGCACATTGCACAGGGCGAGGTTTGTTCTGGCGGCTTCGCTCCCGCCTTTGAGCAGCACGGCATTCCCGGACTTGAGCGCAAGGGAGGCAATCTGAACCAGCGCATCCGGACGGCTTTCAAAAATCACGCCGATGACGCCGATCGGGCAGGTGACGCGGTAGAGATTGAGACCTTCCGTGAGTTCACGGGCGAGCGTGGTATGCCCGAGCGGGTCGGGGAGAGCGGCGAGATCCCGAAGACCCTGAACCACACTGTTCAGTTTTTCTTCGCCGAAGGCGAGCCGCTTAAGCAGAGGGGCAGCGAGACGCCCTTCCTGCGCAAGCCGCACATCCACTGCGTTTTCAGCAAAAATCATGTCCTTTTCCGACAAAAGTGCATCGGCCATGGCCAGAAGTGCACGGTTTCTGGCAGATGCATCGGCGGAAGCCAGGGTCAGGTAGGCAGCCCTTGCGGCGGCTGCCATTTCATGCAGATCATGCATAGACAGATCCTCCGGTATGAAAGGATGAAAGCATTATAGCAGACGAAAAAATGGATTGCAACGAAAGTGAAAACATGGTATACTGCTTCGGCAAAATAGAGAAAGGAAGGTGATCTTGTGCCGCATCAGAAAGGGACCAAAACCGTTGCACAGAATCGCAAAGCCTTCCATGACTATTTTGTCGAAGAACGCTACGAATGTGGAATTGAACTGTTTGGCACCGAGGTCAAATCCATGCGCCAGGGCCGGGTCAGCCTGAAAGAGAGCTGGGCGGCTGTGCGCAGAGGGGAAATCTGGGTTGAAGGCATGCACATTTCACCTTACGAGCAGGGAAATCAGTTCAACCGGGATCCGCTCCGCCCCAAGCGTCTTCTGATGCACAAGTCAGAAATCCGTAAGCTGGACGGGCTGATCGCGCGCCAGGGATATACGCTCATTCCCCTTGAGGTGTATCTGAAGGATGGCCGGATGAAGCTGCAGCTTGGACTGTGCAAGGGCAAACAGGAGCACGACAAGCGCGACAGCATGGCCAAACGGGATGCACAGCGGGAGATTCAGCGGGCACTGAGAAATCGTCAGAAATAGTGCTTTCCCACATGGGGATGATACGGTTTCGACGGGGGTTTTGAAGGCAGGATAAGCGAGCTGTGGACCAGGACCACAATAAAACTTGGAATTAAAAATTAACTGACAATTCTTACGAATTGGCCGCTGCCTAATTAGGCGGCGCGTCGGCCCGGGTTGCCCACTCGCCCGGATACCGGCGTCATGAGAGCGGGGAACGAGCATACCTAAGCTTTGCCGTATGTCCGTAACATGAAGCTACTAAAGCTGCCAGTCTGTCTGTGGACGGACAGCGGAGGGAATGTCAAAACACAGACTGCGCTCGGAGAAGGTCCTGCAGGCATGCTTTCGGACAGGAGTTCGACTCTCCTCATCTCCATTATCTTATCCCGGATTCAGGTATGCCTCATCGGCAGGGAAAAAGCGGACAGATGCTGCCCGCTTTTTGCTTGCCTTTTTTTATTGATTTTCGGGGAGGTTCCAGTGCAGCTGGAAACCGTTTGCGATGAGAAGGTCCTGGAATTCATGGAGGTAATGATCTGCGGCCTGAGCTGGAAGCAGGTGATGCTCACAGCAGAATGCAGCGAGATGGCCCGCCGCTTCACCGATGGTCCATTCGACCGGATGCAGGCGGAAGCAGCCTCCGGTGATGTGCGTCACGCCGATGTTTTTGGCGGCCGGGAGCAGATTCTCCATTCGGACAGGAATCAGGGCGTGCAGCGGGATTTCAAAGGGATTTCCCTCGGCATACATTGTCGTCCGGGTGCGGGTGGTCATATGGATATCAATGGCGTAGTGTCCCACGCCGATGGTATCGTCAAAGTGCGGAAGACCGGGTTCGTCTTTACGGGTGATTTCCTGCTCAAGGACAGTCCTGCGGGCCACGATGCGCCGGGATTCGCGGATATACGGGGCCATGGCCAGGCCGTCCTCTGTTCCCACCGTCTCCGGATTCAGACGGACCGGATAGCCCTGCTCCCAGAGCCAGTATACGACGGAAAGGGTGAGTTCCCGGGCCTGGGCGAGGTGAAAATCCCTCTTTGGGTCATCAATGATATTTCCAAAGAGATAATCGTTCTGCGGCCAGTTGAGCAGCGAGATTTCCGGCCGGTGATCTGTGAAATAGGGAGGATACTGGATGCGCCGGTAGCTCCAGAGCCCGAGCGGGGAGTCCGGAAGCTCATTGTCATAGAAGGAAAAGCGCTTTTGTCCGGTGGCACCCCAGGCATTCCAGGAAAGATGCGGTTCACCGCGCACTGTGCGCTGGATGAAATCGTCGTAGCAGGCCGGCTTTTCCATGGGCATGCGCTTTTCCGTGAGTTCCAGGGCGGCAACCCAGGTGATGGGCTGCTGATCCTGTGCGTCAGCTTTTTCCGGTGCATGGGGTTCACCGGTCTCTTCACGGCTTTCAGCCCCGATGCGGTATTCCGTGCCGGTAAGGGGCAGGAGCTCACCGGTGTCGGTGGCATCGAGGAAAAACTTCGCCTGAATCCGGGTCTGCGTGCCGGATGTATCCTGCGTGACAACAGAAATGACCTGATTGCCTCTGACTTCAGCTTCGACGCACTGCACCTGCGTTTCCAGGACCAGCTGCCCGGATGCAAGATATGGGGCGAGCGAATCGGAGAGAAGACGGTGGGCGAGGGAAGGCGCATGCGCCACGCGGCTGACCCAGCTGCTGCCGGGGCAGAAAACATCTTTGGACCTGAGCAGATCGGAGGCCGCCGGATCCGCGCGGTACGCGTCGCGCACCGCTTTTCTGTAGGTCAGATAACTCTGCGTGGCACCCTGGGATTCAATCCAGCGGTTCTCGTCCGGGGGCACGGCCTGACTGGTCAGCTGCCCTCCGATCCAGCGGGTCTGCTCACAGAGATAGACGTTCAGTCCGTGAGAGCAGGCGGCACGCGCCGCCTGAACCCCGCCAAGACTGCCGCCGATGACGGCAATATCAAAACAACGTGTCATCACGTGCTGCTTCCACCTCTCCTGATCATGATGTACAAAAAGATGGTATTCATATTCTCCCTCCGCCCTCCATGTCCTTCCGGCTAAAGAGACGGGTGCTAAGAATCAGGAAAGAAATGCTCTCGGCAAAGAGAGATTCCGGGGAGGAATATGAGCGAATGTGCAATTTCACATAAAAAACAGAAAGCACGCGGAATGCAGGTTCCAATGAATACAGGTGAGAAAGATAGTACAAATGGCGTATAATGGAGCGAAAAAATACATGAATTCTATTGCAATGTCCTGAAAAGCGTGTATAATCGATCTGCGTGCTATACCTGTAGTTGGACTTCTGAAATAAAGACGATTCTGTAAAAGCATGACAATACTAAAAAAATGCTGCTTTACAAATTGCTTTATGTGGTCTGCGTGAATGTCCATCGCACTTGCCGGATGAGGTGAGAAAACGGACCATCTTTTATTTTGAACTTGAGCAGTCAGCCTGTTGATGTCGATGCGAAGGCGCTGCTTGAGAAATATATTTCAGGGGGAATTGTCTATGAAGAAAATCCTTGCACTGGCTCTTGCCCTGGTTATGGTCCTGAGTGTATGCGCAGTGGCTTCTGCTGAAGAGTGGAAGTTCGAACGCGGCATCACCATCGTTTGCCCCTGGGGTCTTGGCGGCGGCGCTGACAGCACTATCCGTCCCATGGCGACCCTGCTTCAGAACAAGCTCGGCGTGCCCGTTGACGTGCGCAACGAGACCGGCGGCAGCGGCGTGACCGGTGCTACCTTCGCCTACAAAGAGCCCGCTGACGGCTATACCTTCCTGCTGGGCACCCAGTCCCTGTACATCCAGGACATGCTGGACAACATGGACTTCAACTTCAAGGATGAATTCGAATGCGAAGACATTCTGGTGCACTCCATCAACATGCTGGCCGGCTCCAAGATTCAGATGGAAAAGTACGGCATCAAGAACTTCACCGATCTGAAGGAATATGCTGCTGCTCATCCCTATGAGGTGTCCGTTGCCATGCTGACCGCTACCGGTGTTGACGGCATGTGCTTCGAAATCGCCACCGAGGGTCTCGCTCTGAACCCTGTCACCTACGATTCCGGTTCTGCTGCCAACAGCGATATGGCTGGCGGCCATGTTGACCTGAGCGTCGGCGGCTATGACGACATGAGCGGTCTGATTGAATCCGGCGACATCGTCCCCCTGCTGCTGTTCTGCGAACACCGCATCGACATCATGCCTGACTGCGAGTGCACCGCTGAACTGGGCATCGACAGCTATGCAGGTCCCTGGCGCGGCATCTTTGCCAAGAAGGGCACTCCTCAGGGCGCTATCGACACGCTCGTTGCTGCCATCGAGGAATGCCGTTCCGATCCCACCTGGACCGAATTCCTGAAGAACGCCGCTTATGACCAGCGCACCGTTCCTGCTGTGGGCGAAGAACTGCAGCAGTTCTGCTGGAACGAATACAAGGATCTGCGCGACTATATGTTCGAGCAGGAAACCATTGAAAAGGATTACGACGATCTGAAGTAATCTCTCAGAAAAAGGATTTCACCGGGCCGGGGAAGAGTTCCCTCTTCTCCGGCTTCGGTGATTCAAACCCAAGAAATGGAAAAAAGGAGCTGACATCCTTTGTTTGAACTGCTCTGCAACATCCTCCTGTTCGTGTTTCTGGGGTTCACGTACTTCACGCACGTACTGGAGGCTAAGGTCCCGAAGAGCTATATGAAGAACCCCAACGTGCTGCACCCCAGTGTGTGGCCCAAGGCGATCATCATTCTGCTCCTCGTCTGCATTGCCATCAATATCTACAAGATCATCAAAAAGAACAAGGGCAATCCCGAGTTCACGTTTGCTGCCTTTGGAAAGAACAGCCTGGCTTTCTTCAAGTCCAAGATGTTCCTGGGCATGGTCATTCTGATTGTGGCCTCTCTGATCCTGGAACCCCTGGGATTCGTGGTGACCGCTGCGCTGATCATGTTCTGCTATGGCATGCTGCTGGGTGAAAAGAAATGGTGGCGTCTGGCCATCATTGCTGTCGTGCTGGGCATTCTGCTCCACATCGCATTCAGTGGACTGCTGGGCGTCAACCTGCCCCGCGGAACGGTGGGCTTCCTTCGTTCCTTCTCCCTGTTCCTTGAAAATCTGGTCTAAGGAGGAAATAAGTCATGAGTTTGGGCGAAATGTTTGTTTCCGGCCTTAGCGCAGTCTGGGGCGGAGGCACCATGTTCCTGATGGTCATCGTGGCCATCGTTCTGGGCACCATTTTCGGTGCTCTGCCCGGCGTTTCAGCCACCATGGCTGTTGCTCTGGGTCTGACCTTCACGTACACCATGGGCCCTGTGCCGGCCATCGTGTTCCTGACGGCCATCTACTGCTCTTCCATCACCGGCGGTTCCATTACCGCTATCCTGTTCAAGATCCCCGGCGTGCCTTCTTCTGCGCCGACGACCTTTGACGGTTATCCCATGGCACAGCGCGGCGAAGCAGGCAAAGCCCTGGGCGTGGCTCTTCTGGCCTCTGCCATCGGCGGTCTGTTTTCTGCTCTGGTCATGTTCCTGCTCTCCAGCCCCCTGTCCAAGGCGGCTCTGGCTTTCAGCAACGGCGACATGTTCGCTATCACGTTCCTGGGCCTGAGCATCCTGGTGGTGCTGGATACCGACCATATTCTGACCACCATCATCAGCGGCCTGCTGGGCCTGCTGCTGGCCTGCATTGGTCAGGATCCCATGGCCGGCGTTGCCCGTCTGACCTTCGGTCAGAACAACCTGCTCAGCGGCATGGAGATGATTCCGGTTCTGATCGGTCTCTTCGCCATCACTGAAGTGCTCAAGCAGACCAATCCCAAGAAGCGTCTGTCCGCTGAGGACGGCGTGGGCAACAAGGGCAAGGTCAACACCAAGATGCCCAGCTTCAAGGAACTCTGGAGCATCAAGTGGACGCTCCTGCGCTGCTCCGTTGTGGGCTGCGTTGTCGGCATTCTGCCCGGCGCTGGCGCGACCATCGCTTCCTTCATGTGCTACACCATGGAGAACAAGCTCTCCAAGTATCCTGAAAAATTCGGCACCGGCATTATCGACGGTGTTGCTGCTTCTGAAGCTGCCAACAACGCTGCGACCGGCGGCGCTATGGTTCCCCTTCTGTGCCTGGGTATCCCGGGCGGCAACGCTGCTGCTGTTATGGCTTCCGCGCTTGCACTCAAGGGTGTTCAGATGGGTCCGCGTCTGCTGACCGTGCAGCCTGAATTCCTGTCCGCAACCTTCATCACCATGATCGTCACCAATATTGTGATGGTTATTGTCGCTATCGGCATTGCCAAGGTCTTCGCACAGATCCTGGCCGTTCCGTATTACTACCTTGGACCGATCATCCTGCTCCTGGCTACCATCGGCTCTTTCTCCGAAGGCAACTTCGTGGGTGTAACCGTCATGGTCATTGCCGGTATCCTCGGCATTGTGGTCAAGTACATGCACCTCAACAGCGCGGCTATCGTGCTGGGTCTGGTGCTGGGCGGCATGTGCGAGAAGTACTTCTCCCAGGCCTTCCAGAAGGCTCATATCGTCACCACCCAGATGGGTCTTGGTGATTATGTGGCCAAGGTGTTCGGCGGTCTGTTCGGCACCCCCATCGGTGCAGTGGTTATGACTGCCTGCATCCTGCTGCTCCTGAGCCCTGTCTATATGCCTATGATTAAGAAAGCACGGGCAAAGAAATAAAATAGCCTGAAAGCGTCCTGTGGAAGTCTGCATCCGGCGGACTTCCCCAGGACGCCCATTCGCTCAACACAATAGTGGATATGATCAGACACAGAATGCATTTCGCTCTGCTGATCATTGCAGGATTCCCGGTCTCAGCTTTACCCCGGTATCATGAGCGAATGAAAGCGCGGTTTGACTGCCTTGAGCGCTTCCATTCCGGCCGCCCGGTTCAAGGCATAAAGATTACTGGCTCAATGGCTTCGTGATAGATCCTGAACTGAAGAGGATAACGATACGGCAGCCACATATGTGACTGCCTGTGCACAGGGGGAAGGGAAGTCAGTCTGCGAAGCTTTTTGTTCTAGGAGGAGGATAACGCATGATCATTGGGAAAAGTGCCATGGCGGGCACACTGGAATCCAGTGATGCTCAGGTCACTGTGGAACCATCTGAAAACGGACTCGAACTGGAAATCTCTTCGAGCGTTATGAATCAGTATGGGCGCCAGATTCGGGCGACTGTCATGCAGACACTCGAACGTCTGGATGTTCAGTCCGGCAAGGTCACAGTCGTCGACAAAGGCGCACTGGACTGCACGCTCAAGGCGCGGGTAGAATGCGCTGTGTATCGCAGCAATGACATCAAGGATGCGCTGCCGTGGGGAGGTGCGATTGTATGAATCCCAACCTGAAAAGACTTCGCAGAAGCATGATGTTTCTGAACTGCCAGAAACCTGCTCTGATCAAGGATCCATATATCTATTCCCCTGACTCCATCATGCTGGACCTTGAGGACGCTGTGGCTGAGAGAGAAAAGGACGCTGCGCGTTATTCTCTGTTCCATGCGCTGCGCGAGATTGACTATCGCGGCGTGGAACGTGTTGTCCGCATCAATGGTCTGGATACTGATCTGTGGCAGGAAGACATCCGCTGCGCAGTCGCAGGCGGATGCGATGCCATTCGTATTCCGAAGACTGAGACCGGAGCGGACGTCAAACGCGTTGAAGCAGCTGTGCAGGCTGCTGAGGAAGAATTCCATGTGGAAAAAGGCCGCACGCTGATTATGGCGGCGCTTGAATCCGCACGCGGCGTCATGAACGCCTATGAAATCTGCACTTCATCCCCGCTGCTGTTTGGTATTGCTCTGTCCGGCGGTGACTATACGAAGGATCTGCAGACTTCCATTTCCGGAACAGGCGTGGAACTGATGGGTGCACGTCAGCACATGATCATCGCTGCCCGTGCAGCCGGCGTACAGTGCTTTGACACGGTGTACACCAACCTCAATGATATGGAAGGTTTCCGCAAAGATGTGGAGACGATTCATACCATGGGCTTTGACGGAAAGTCCATCATCAATCCGCGGCAGATTCCGATTGTGCACGAAATTTACACGCCCAAGCCCAAGGATATCATTTTCGCTGAAAAGGTCGTCCGTGAAATCGACACCAAGAAAGCACAGGGCATCGGTGTGTTCACTGTAGATGGAAAAATGATTGATATCGCCTTCTATGACGGCGCAAAGCGCACCCTGGCACTGGCCAAGGCTTCTGGCGTATACAAGGGGGATTTGTAATATGAAAAATGCGGTAGGACGCGAAATACCTGATGAGATCCTTGCCCTTACAGGAAAAGAACCCTTTCAGGGCAACCATTATAAAGATGGTGTTCCTTTCCGGCGTGCAGCCCCGATTATCCGCCCGGTCATGAGCAATGATCATTCCAAGATGGTCAAGGACATTCATGAAGCTCTGGTCAAATGCCATGCACATAACGGCATGACGGTCTCTTTCCACCATCATTTCCGTGAAGGCGACCTGGTCGTCTGCATGGTCATGAAGGAAATCCACAAGATGGGACTGAAGAACATCACCCTGGCCGCCACATCCCTCGGCAAGGCACATGATGATCTGGTTCCGATGATTGAAGACGGCACGATTACCCGCATTGAAGCCTCCGGCGTGCGCGGCAAGATCGGCGAAGCCATTTCTGCAGGCAAGCTGAAGGGCCTGGCCATCATGCGCTCCCACGGCGGACGTGTCCGCTCCCTGGTGACCGGTGAAACCAAGGTGGATATTGCCTTCATCGGCGCACCAACCTCGGACGACTACGGCAACCTGCGCGGCATCGGCGGCAAAACCAACTGCGGCGTTCTGAGCTATTCCTATGTTGACGGCGATCAGGCTGAGTATGTCGTGGCCATCACTGACTGCCTCGTGCCGTTCCCGAACTTCCCCGCACATATCTCCATGACCCGCGTTGACTATGTCTGCGTGGTCGATTCCATCGGTATTCCCGAGAAGATCGCGACCGGTGCTGCAAAGCCCACCACCGACCAGCGCAAGCTGATGATGGCGGAATACTGCACGCAGGTGGTTGTCAATACGCCTTACTTCAAGGATGGCTTCTCCTATCAGACCGGTGTCGGCGGTGCATCCATTGCCTCGACCATTTCCCTCACGCGCATCATGAAGGAGAGGGGCATCAAGATGGGCTTCGGCGTCGGCGGTCTGACCAAGCCGATGTGCGACCTGCTGGATATGGGCATGGTTCGTCTGCTGCTGGACACCCAGGCCTTCGACCTGGATGCTGTGTCCAACGTGATCAACCCGGCGCATCACCGCATCACTGCCGGTGCCTATGCCAACCCGTTCAACAAGGGTGCTTTCGTCAACCGTCTGGACTACGTCATTCTGGCCTCCCTGGAAGTGGACGTTCACTTCAACTGCAATGTGGTGGTCGGTTCTGACGGCGTGATCACCGGCGCACAGGGCGGACATCCGGATACCGCACAGGGCGCCAAGTGCACCATTGTTATCTGCCCGCTGCTTCAGGGCCGCATTCCTGCGATCTGCACCGACGTGACCACTGTCACGACACCCGGTGAGAGCGTGGACGTGGTCGTCACCGATTACGGCGTTGCTGTCAACCCGAATCGCCAGGACCTGCTGGAAGCCCTGCGCAAGGCAGACTGCGTGCCGCTCAAGACCATTGAGGAACTGCGCGACATCGCATACTCCATCGTCGGCAAACCGGATCCTCTGGAATTCGGTGACCGCGTGGTGGGCATTATTGAAGCCCGTGACGGCACCATCATGGACGTGGTCCGTCAGATCAAACCCAAAGAGTAAACT